>Ga0137396_10001421_pt1 | contig 12519 bp, 8 predicted proteins | sample czc16metaG_FD_108284 | JGI IMG/M metagenome (GOLD analysis project Ga0137396, IMG submission 108284) | Vadose zone soil microbial communities from Angelo Coast Range Reserve, California, USA - czcobulk3.16 metaG | ecosystem: Environmental > Terrestrial > Soil > Vadose zone | place: USA...
CCTGACGGTTCTTCTTTCCTTTCTGGGCTTCTTCCCTAATCCGGGTTAGAATGAAGATGTTGTAGTCCATGCCCATTCTATAGTGTAATCGAACCAGTATGAGGGGAATGATGAATAGCACACCTGACTGTAACACGTTGTTGAAGAATAGAAGAGTAGCCGCATACGCCCAAGTTATACTAAGTCCAATCGAGAGAATCCCAGTCACAGCAAGAGGATACGACCCCAGTACAACAAGCAACACTACGAATATGGCCGCGACTGTCAGCACTCTCATCGTGTTGAACTGGTTGACCGTATCACTTGCAAAATCGAGGGTAGACGCGGAAGCACCACCAACCAGTATCGTATCCTGGGCGAGGGACGCGTCCGATCTCTGAAGAGTCGTAACCAGGCTTCGGATCTGACTTACCGTATTAAGAGAGTTCTGGGTGAAGGGCTCGTCGCTGAAAAGAACCGTCACCAGGGCAGTCCTATTATCCTGTCCAATACTCCCGAGGATTGCCTGCCTGTCTTGGGGCATCACCCCCCTCATATTGGTCGCGTTCACAGTTACACCATTCGGACGGGTGGGTCCCGTAACCACCTTCACATTCTTAGACATGCCCGCAATATTCAGGCTCAGCTTTTCCAGGCTCGCCTGAGCACCTATCGTAAGATTCCCGTTCGTGAGAATTGTCGCTGGAAACCGTACTAGGACTTGGGTGGGGCCTATCTGGCCGGCACCGAAGCTCTGTTCCAACACAGTGAGCCCGTGGACACTTTCAGCATTGGCGAGACCCGCGGCGAAATCGTACGATGTCGCTCCAGTGAGCGATATGTAGATGGCGGGGATGGAAATAAGCACGGTCAATCCCAGGACTAGGGCCGGTCGCCTGACGCTGAACCCTGCGGCCTTTCGGAAGTATCCCGGTCTCTCAGACCTCTTCTTCCGCGCCTTAGTCGCGTAGCTTTCGAATCTTTTGCCAGATCTAGGCCAGAATATCTTGTCCCCTGCGATGAGGATGAAGGACGGAATCAATGTGAGACTTACGAGAAGCGCGATTAGAACGCCGAATCCGAGCCCAACCCCAATAGACTGTAGCAAGGTGAAGCTGCTAATCGTCATTGCTCCAAAGGCGATTATGACAGTACTTGCGCTGGTGGCGATGCTTTCTCCAGACCATGTGACAGAGGTCTGAACCGCCCGGGCTTTGTCGTGGCCCTCGACCCGCTCTTCCCTGTAGCGGGCCATCAAGAAGATGGAATAGTCAGTTCCCACTCCGAGCATTATGGTGAACAGGAACGTCGTGGTTGTGTCTTGCACGGGAAGGATGTATTTGCCGATGAGGTAGAGTCCTCCTTCCGTTATCAATAGCGCTAGTCCGACGATTATCAAGGGGACGAATGGGGTGGCGATTGCAAAGAAGAACAGTCCGCTCAGAATGAGGATCGCGCCTACAGTTACAGGTTCGATAAGACTTAGGTCATTCTGGCTTCCGAGAGAAGAGTCGGCGGTGGTAGCTAGATCGCCAGTAACATATGTCTGTGAGGGTCCGCCATCATTCGATTTCAGTTGAGAGATGACACTCCGAATGGTCACTACATTTTTCAGTATTGGGTCGGTGTCCGCCGAGGCAAACGAGCCGGGAGATTTCGAGAACGTGACTAGAACGATCATGACGTTCTTGTTGGGGCTGATGAAGTTCTGGAGAATCGCTTGTGGAATCGTTATCGGATAGGTAGAGAGAGTGCGGGACCGTAAAGTCTGATTGGCGCTATATTGTGCAGCAGAATACGAATAGTTCTGATGCAGGAAGTATCCCGTAAGGATTGTCCTTTCCAGGCTGTAGACTGTGGTGACGTTCTCGACGCTGTTCAGAGCTCGTGGCACCAGAAGCTGCTTTTCAAGGTCAAGAGTGAATTGCTTGGTCGCGTTGTCAGTGACATCTTTTCCTTGGAGGAGAATTATGGCGCTGGTGTTGGCTTGTGGATGGGGAAACTCTTGCGCCATTAGGTTCTGGGCTTTCGCAGACTCGGAGTTGCCTGATTGGCCGCCGCTAGTGTTTGAAGTGACAACCTGGGAGAGCTGTTGAGATAAAGGAAGACTTGCTACAAGGAGCAGAATCCAAAAGACGATTATTAGCTTGTATCTTCTACCTACGAAGGAGCCGATTCTTGCGAACACTGGAACATGAGGTCCCGGGGACTTCGTGGGTCCAAGTTTTTTCGAAACCAGGTAAGCAGCTCCAGACGCGAATACCAGTAGGCCAACTGAAATTACGGCGGTCGCGCCAAGATTATTGGAGACGTATTGGCGGAGGTAGAGATTGTTCTGATAATTCAGGATGAGTGCCGTGAACTCAACTAGAGATATCGTGAGTAGGAATACGAGGATTCCAATCCGGCGGGGTTGGGAAGAAGCGGTCTTGCTCATCATGTGTACTCATCGCCGTAGATGAGCCAAGCCAACTTTCTGGACTATTTACGGCTAATCTACAAGATTAGCTGTCCGTCTACGAAGAGCATCGTCGTCTAATCTTGGCCCAGGATGATCGAAATCCGCCTTCGACCCAGTTTCTAGATCAATGGGCAGGTTCTGTCTGCTTGATGAGCAACCTTCGTCAATCCCGAGCATTCTCGTTCCCCCCAATCCTAAATACTCGTTGCTACTCTTTCACGATTGGAAACCATGAGATTTCCCAAAGTTTTCCTGATAATTGCGATAGTCTCACTGAGCATGTTAGCACTTCCAAGCCTTGCGCCCTCCACCTCTCGAGTCAACGTTCGCCCGTTGATGGTCTCTTACAATCCTGCTCCGGCTAGCAATCTTCACGCTCCCCTCTCGAGCATGGGTCTAATCGGCGTCGCTAACGCCACATCGGTGAGTCAAACCTCAGGGTCTGGCACGGCGAATTCCCAACCATCAAGTCCGTCAGGTCAGAGCATCCAACAGAACTTGCTGCGTTTCATCATGGACAACAGCTACTTCCCACAGACGGAAACGACGATCGCTGTCGATCCCAACAACACGAACCGTGTCGTGGGTGGGTTCAATGATCAGAAATTCTTCTTCTGCCAAGTCCTACCAGGTGACTGCGGAACAATTTCATCCTCGGTAAGCGGGTTCACCACCTCGACAGATGGAGGCAACACCGTTTCCAAGAGCAATGACATCCCGAATATTGCCCCGTTCGGAGTCCTCCTAAACTCCTTTGGAGACCCCTCGGTGGCACCATCGATAGACGGGAATTTCTTCTACGCGTCCCTGGCCATCTCCCGCTCAAGCTTTGCAAATGGAATAATGATCGCAAAATCCAACTCCAGCCTCTTCAACAGTGGTGTCCCCTGTGACACAGCGTCACCTATCTCTACGGCTAATCGTTGCTGGAACGCCGTATTCGTTTTCGGAAACCTGGCCCGATTCGCCAGCACCTTCGAAGACAAGGACCGCATAGCTGTTGACCGTAATCCAACATCACCGTTCTATGGCTCCGTCTACGTTGCCTGGGACCACTTCGACTTTACCGGAACAAGTTCCACCTACTTGGCCCGCTGCGACAACAACCTAGCCTCATGTTCCCTGGTCTCTGGCGGAGCACAGCCGATAATTTCCGGCGACGATCTGTTCCCAGCATGGTCAACTCCCGTCGTCGACAAGAACGGTAACGTCTACGTGACCTGGTGTAACTTTGGCACCTTCACGACTTTCGGACCCGTCAGCTGCAGAATCAGTTCCTCCCCGCCTGGAGGAACAAGCTTCGGACCCCCAACCACCATCCTCAGCTTCATGGGAGCTGGCACAACCTTTCCAGACTTCACTGTACCTCTTGGATGGGCAACAGAGACATTCAGAACATTCAGTGTTCCCAGTCTCGCCGTAGACTTGAGCAACCGTTCTAACAATCTCTACTTTGCAATCCAAGTCTGCGTCTCCGGGCATTACTACGCAGTTCCCTCATTCGTCGCCCCCGTCGCCGACGACAACCCTGGAGACTGTGGACTTAGTTCGATTCTCTTCTCGAGGTCGACGAACGGTGGCTCGATTTGGTCCAGTCCCACCGCCCTCTCGAAACCCGCCGTAAACGACCAACCCTTCATCACGGTTGACTCCGCGACAGGGCAGGTGTACGTTGTCTATTACACGACCCAGTTCGACCAGTGGAACCACCGCATCGACGTCGTCGCATCGGTATCCAACAACCGCGGGCAGACATTCCACCAGCTCCGCGTCACCAGCGTCTCCAACGAGCCCAACTCCGACCCCAACATGTACAACTACATCCGTCCCAACGGCGGCGGAGGATCCTTCACAGTCCCCCAGTACGGCGACTATATCGAAGCGACAGCCAGAGATGGAACCCTTTGGGTCCTCTTCACAGGCAACTATCAGTCAGAAGCCGGCACCTTCCAAACAGACCCGTTCCTAGCAGTCCTGAACTCGCAGAACATACCATAGAAACGAATAGCCCTCTCAGAGCGCCTCGTCCCTTCCCATCCCTTTCACCGCAATCTAGTCCAGTCATTAGAAACGGTTACTGCGATAATTGAAAAACGGTCATTGAAGTCAGGCGTTGAAAACGATTACCGAAATCGATAACTGAAAAACGAAAATCGAAAAACGGTTACTAAGATCAACCACTGAAAACGAATACCAGTGATTTTTCGGCCCCCCGGGGCCTACACAAGTCTCCCCCCCGCCAAGATCCGGACAAGGGAGAGATCCACCCCAAGAAACTCCGAGCCCGAAACGGTTAAGTCTCAAGCAGGACGGCTTGCAGTCTTGCCTCTGAAAAGAAACACGGAAGCAACTGGATCAGTTCTTACCACAAAAGTACAACCAAAGCATCTGAACTGGCCGGTCTATTCTGGACTTGTCTTCACAATGTTCGTCTGGGGGCTCGCATGGCCAGTGGGAAGGCTACTCGCCTCAAACCTCCCAGCCGTCTCCATCGCCGCGATAAGATACGCCATCGTCGTCCCAGTACTATTCACCATCCTCTGGTTCAGAGAAGGATCTTTCAAGATCGAGAAATCATGGATACCAACACTCGTTGTGATGGGAATCCTGAACACAACCCTCTACCAGATCTTCTTCCTCTACGGCGTCAAATACGCAGCCGCCAGCGACGACTCTCTAGTCATTGGAATAGGACCCGTACTCATAGCCGTCATGGCCAGTTTCATTCTGAAAGAACGACTCACATGGACCAAGACTCTCGGCTTCGCTTCCGGGCTAGCAGGCATCATCACAATCTCCATTCTCTCCCCGAACACTCAGGTTCTCAATAGACCGCTGGGGGTGACTCTTGTCTTCGGCGGGGCAGCTGCATACGCTCTCTACACCGTTATGCTGAGGAGATTCTTCTCGAAGAACCTCGCAGACAATCATGGACCTCAACAATCCTCTCTCTCCATCCTATCATGGATCAGCCTCTTCGGCTGGTTCTTCCTGATCCCCTTCTCGCTCCTTGAAGCACCTTGGACGTACAGCTGGAATGCTGGATCATGGCTCGGAATTCTCTACCTCGCCATCCTCTCGACCATAATCGGATACTTCCTCTATATCGAAGGCGTCTCGAAGATCGGAGCTGGCAGATCAGGAGTCTTCACCAACCTTGTTCCCGTCTTCGGCGTGCTAACCTCCGTTTTCATTGGTGAAAATATTAGTCCCTGGACCGGCGTCAGCTTCCTACTCATCCTCGCGGGAGTCCTCCTTGTCAACCGGCAAGTGAAGAACTCCCGCTCCTCAGCCCATTTCTAATACTCCTAACCTCAAGACAGCGCGAGGAGCCGTGCCTCGAATGGGCTTAGACCTTTCAGTGTCGTCGCGGAATACTGAGAAACGACTCTGGATTGCTCTCATCGTATCCTCACTGATCGTCATTGTAGAGTTCACCGGAGGCTTCCTTGGCCAGAGCCTCGCGTTGGTCAGCGACTCCGGCCACGTGCTGACTGACGTTCTGGCAGTAGGAGTCGGAATTCTCACTCTCCGACTAGGTCGAAAGCGTCATACAGCAAGACGGACCTTTGGATACCACCGAGCCGAGATATTCGCGGCCTTGATCAACGGCTCAACCCTGATAGCCGTCGCTCTTCTAATAATCTACGAAGCATACCTGAGACTGCAGCAACCGCCCACCGTACAAGGCCTGTTGGTTCTAGGAATCGCGTCGGTCGGTCTTCTGGGGAATCTCGGCATTGCTGGATTGCTGTCCCGATCAGGAGAGGCTAACCTCAACGTTCGAGGAGTGTTTCTCCATACTGTCGGCGATGCCCTATCATCGGTAGCAGTGATTGTCAGCAGCCTCATCATCATATTCACTGGCTACCAGGGAATAGACTCACTTGCAGCAGCGATAATCGGGGTTCTCATCATGCTTAGTGCCTACCGCCTCGTCAGAGACTCGACAAACATCCTGCTTGAAGCCACTCCTAGGGAGATGAATCTAGAGACAATAGCCAAGACAATTGGCAGCGTCGGTGGAGTAAAGGGAGTTCACGACCTCCACGTCTGGACAATCACGTCCGGCCTCTACGCACTAAGCGGACACGTCACCGTGGACGCCGAAATGATAATCGATGGTTCAAAGATAGTGGGGACAATAGCGTCTCGTTTGAAGGAGTCTTTTGGGATCGAACACGTTACTCTTCAAGTCGAGAAAGAGACACTCGAGAACATTCAGGGACACGAAACTTCGATCTGACCAAACGTAGTCGGAGTTCTAGCGGACCTCAGGACCATCGACTCTTGAGACGGCCAGCGCGTTCAACTCATCAAATGTGATCGCGCCTTCAACAAGATTCTCAAAGGTTCCTTTCTCGAGCACTTCCGTGGCCGCTCGTTTCAGAAGACCCATCGCCGCGTAAGATGGGCTGGGACCGAAGCTCACACGTGCGACACCGAGCCTCTGCAGCTCACTAATTTCCGGAAGGCTTTTTCTCACCATGACGTTGACCGGAAAGTCTAGGGCCAAGACGAAAGCCGCAATTGAAGCTGCGTCTATAAGACCCATCGGATAGACGCAATCGGCTCCTGCGTCTCTGTAGGCGCTGGCCCGACGAATCGCTTCCTTGAACCGAGAGTCCTCGTTCCCCTCCGCATATCTCAGGGCGTCTGTCCGCGCGTTGATGACAACTGGGACTCCCACAGTATTGCCTAGCTTTCTAATCGCCTTGACATTCTCTATCTGTCTCTGAATCGGGTAGAGTTTCTTCGTGGCATGTGCGAAGTCTTCGATATTTATTCCGACCGCGCCGGTCTTCAGAATCGCCTTGACTGTCACGAGCACCTCTTTTGCAGTCTTTCCAAAGCCAGCGACGATATCAGCAGAAAGCGGAACGGATAGGACCCTAGCAATTCTCCCGACAGCCGAGACAAACCCGTCTCTACCAATCACTTCACCATCGGGATAGCCCAATGAGACCAGCATACCCGCGCTGGACGTCGCGACCGCAGGAAACCCGGCGTCCTCAAACACTCTCGCACTCGGAACATCCCATCCGTTCGGAAGAATCAGTATCCGCTTCCCGTGGTGAAGCTCGCGAAAATCTTCTGCTTTCTTCTGCTGGGGCTTAATGATGAATTTTGGCAAGAGTGCGATTCTGTAACGGCCTGGTTTTGAAGCTTATCTGATTTTCTTCAAGTTCGACTTATGGACGGACTTTCCTGACTATTTCTTTGGGAACGGTCCTTACTGCTTCAGGATGTGGGTTCTCTGGGAAAATCTTGGGATGTATTATGTGAGCGAGGATCTCAAGCCCGTCCACCACTCTCGGCCCCGACCTGCTGAAATATGCGGAAGCATTGACAGCATAGATTCTTGAAGATTGAAATGCGGGAATCTTCTCCCAATCTCCGTACGATGCGAGCACGTGGGCTTCTTCCATGACCTGGTCTGCATCGAACCCGCATGGAGAGAGGACGATAATCTCAGGCTTGTACTCAACAACTTCCTCCCATCCTATTCCGTGGGAAGGCTTCCCAAGACGGCCAAGCCCTTCGACCCCTCCAGCGTAATCGACCATCTGAGGAATCCAGTGTCCGCTGGCCCATGGAGGTTGGAGCCATTCCATGAAGAACACCCGCGGTTTGTTTTGCAGAGTCTGTGTTTTCTCCCTGACCCTGTTTATTCTCTGCAGCATTTGCCTAGCCAGTTTTTCAGCTTCTCCCAACCTGCTGGTCATCTTGCCGACCAGAAGAATATTGTCGACGATCTCCTCCAGATTTGTCGGTTCCAACGAGACGATCTTTGTATCCGCTTCCAAGACTCGAGCCGCTTCCTTGACCTTCGTATAGGAAACAGCGCAGACATGGCAGAGTTCTTGGGTTAGGATGAGGTCTGGCTTCAACTTCTCGAGAAGTTTTTCGTCAATCTCGTAAATGTCGCCTCCACGCTGTTCAACTTCCCAGTCAACTTCGAGGCTCCTGTGGATCTTCTGGTGAATCGCCGACTTCGTCAAAACTGGCCGATTAGATGCCTCGGGAGGATAATCACACTCGTGAGACACAGCGACAACTTGGTCTCCAAGCCCGAGAGCGAATGCAATCTCCGTGGCGCTGGGGAGTAGAGAACAGATTCTCATTTGCTTCCTCGCAACACGTTTGGAGAAAGGATATATTTAACGGGCGGGTAACTTTGCCCGCTTTCTCGGATCATGACAATCACCGCTGTGACCATCAATGGGGCGTCGGTGTTCGACAGGCCTTCCGTCAAAGTTTTGGTTGTCGCTGTCTTCACAGCTCTGTCTCTCGCGACAGACTATGCAATGACTGGTCTTCAAAACATTAAGGTGATGGACACTTTGGTTTTCCTTGCAGCTTTTCTCTTTGGCTTTCGGTCCGGAATTGGAGTCGCCCTACTGACTCGTTTCATCTTTGGATTAGTCAATCCATTTGGTCCTGCTGACCCCATCACGCTCCTCTTTGTGATGATTGGAGAATGTTTCTTTGCAATTGCGGGGGCTGCGCTACGAACCACTTTCGCAGTTTCAAATTTTACGAGAGGAAGTCGCGATTATGGGCGGTTCAGCATCGTGTTGTCCTTGGTGGGTCTACAAGCGACGTTTGCTTTCGACATTCTTACCAACTTTGGGAGTTGGTTGTTCGAGACAAGTTCTCTGTATCAAGCTCTTCTCGTAGGAAACATTGTTGGAGCGCCGTTTTCGGTCGCGCATGAGGCTAGCAACGTCATTTTCTTTGCTACAATTGCCCCTGCTATAGTGGTTGCGGCCACACGACTAGGACTCAGAAATCCGTAATGATGTGAGATAGATTGGGACTCAACATCGTCGGTGAACACAAGGTGCTCTTCGCTGTCCTATTTTTGGTAGGGGCAGGCATCGTTGCGTTCCAAACAGGCGCTTACTATTACTATCAAAGAACTAGCGCCTGCCCCAATCCCTGCCAGAGATCGATGATCCTTGTTGAGACTCTGATAAACTATGGAAACGGGACGAGCCAATGGATCAACAAGACCGATGTACCCTCCGATTGGAACTTCTATCAACTAACAACTTCCGTTGCAAAAGTTCAGGCCACGTATTACGGCCCTCCTACATCTGAACACTTGGTAACAGGGATAAACGGAGTCCAGAGTAACGGCCAATACTTCTGGAGCCTATGGGCGGTATGCGGGAAGTCGAAAGCATGGTTTGCGACAAACGTTGGCGCCGACGCGATTCGCTTTAGCACCTATCACACGCTCGCCTGGTACTATCAAGCAACAAACTCGCAAGACTCGTCCGCCTGGAACCCACCTGTACCGGGAGCCGCGAAAGTAAACGAGTGTTAGGATTCAGGCCTTACCGTCAGCTCTATCTTGCCTCATCCCCTCTTTTGCCCTACGACTAGCCGATCCATAACCACCGCCACCGGGCGTTGTCACTGTTAGAACGTCACCATAATTCGCTGAGAATGTTGTTTTTGAAGACAAACTAGTGATCCTGTTAGTTCGCACAATTCCATACCTGCCCCGAGATCCCGCCTTTCCTCCGAACAATCCCCAAGGCCCGTGGCGTTGTCGTTCCCCCATCAACGAGATAGTAGACCCTTCAGCCAACACCTCCGTGTCTCTCCTGATTCCCAGTCCTCCACGAAACCTTCCTCGACCGCCCGAACCTCGCACCAGCTCGTATCTTTTGACTCTCAGGGGATAAGTGGATTCCAATGCCTCGATTGGCGTGTTCAGCGTGTTCGTCATGTGGCTATGAATCCCGTCGACGCCATCTTTGTTGAATCGTGCGCCGAATCCGCCTGCTATTGTCTCATAATAAGTGAAATATTTCCCAGTCCGCGGGTCAACCCCTCCAATGGTCACATTGTTCATTGTTCCTTGACAAGCAGAACAAACTCTCTCCGGAATGATACGCGAAAAGCCCTTGAGGGTCACGTCAACTATGCGTGTCGATGTCTCCACATTTCCGCCAGCTACTGGTGCGGGCGGTTCGGCGTTGACGATTGTCCCGGATGGTGCTTTGACCTGAATGGGTTTGAAGCAGCCTGCATTTGCCGGGATTGAAGGATCCGTTACGCATCTCACCACGTAGTAGACGGCTGAGAGCGTGACGCTGTACACCGCGTTCAATGGTCCCTGAACCTGCTTCGCAGACCCGGTGAAATCAAACGCTATGGATTCTCTGCCAATTGTTATTCTGACCTTGACAGGGATATCCGTTGTGCGTAGGCCGTCGTCATCAAGATAGTCGACCGCCCATGATGATTTCCTAGGCAGCTCGCGAATCTTCTTGACCATCAACTCTTCGGAATAATCGATCAGTTGTTTCATTCCTAACTCGACCAAAGATACACTAGATTTCTTCAGCAGTTCGGTCAGACGTTTCGCGCCTACGAGGTTCGCGGCTCGTTGCGCTCTGAGGTCTCCAAGTCTCTCATCAGGCGTTCGGACATTGGTCAATACGAAATCGAGGAGTTGCCGGTTCGGCTTGCCCGCTGCCCAGAGTTTGATGGGCGGAATTCGGATCCCTTCTTGGTTAACATCTCTAGACAAAGCCGACATGCTTCCAGGCGCAACTCCTCCGACGTCAGAATGGTGAGCGCGGTTCGCTGCAAACCCGACTAATCGCTCTTTAAAGAAGATTGGTGAGACCGTGGTAATGTCTGGAAGATGGGTCCCGCCGCGGTATGGGTCGTTGAGGATGATGTCGTCACCTTCCGAGAGATCATCTTCGAACTCTTTCAGAACAGCCTGCACCGAATAGGGCATGGCACCGAGATGGACGGGAATGTGCTCTGCCTGGGCTACCAGTTGTCCTGATGCGGTGAAGAGGGCGCAGGAGAAATCTCTCCTCTCCTTGATGTTGGGGGAGAAGCTTGATCTTCGGAGGACAACTCCCATCTCTTCCGCGATCGAGATGAGAGAATTTTTGAGAATCTCGAACGATACCGGGTCCAGTTTTGCCATCGCGAGGGTCTGGGTTCGAGAGTTGCCTCGCTTAGCTTATATGGAGGCTCCCGCTTAGAGCGGGCAACTTTGCCCGCTCCCAAATACTCGCTCAAGGCCGCAATCTGGATCATTATTCTCCTGACACTCAGCATGGTCTGGTCAACGCACTACGCGAATGCCGCTACGCTATCACAGACTTCCGCTGCAAAATCTGCCTTGAATTGGCTGTCGAGCAATGAGAAGGCGGACGGATCTTTCGAGGATTATCCTCAGATTCCGACTCCAGGCGCCGCGCTTGCATTGTGGTTGAACAACTCGCGATCAGCCCAGGCTGCAAGATCACTCAATTGGATTGCGTCCCAGCTTGACAACTCCTCCAGTTATGCGTGGGGGGAAGCAGACATTCCCGGAATGATGCTTTACACCTTGGGCACGTCGAACAATGTTGGACTGCTTCACAATTTCACGACTGTTTCGTCGGAGCTTGGAGCATACCAGCAAAAGAGTAGCGGTTTCATTGGGTACTATGCTCAGTCGCCGGACGGTAGCTATTCACAGGTCGCTACAAGCGTCGATACTGCGATGGCGCTTTGGGGCATGTCCCAGGCCAACTCTCCCTTATCCCATGAAAACCGCACGTTTGCACTCGACTATCTCTTGTCACTTCAGAACGCTGATGGAAGCTTCAATCTAACCAGCACAATCTCGCGGAGTTCTACAGATGCCTTCGGACCTGAGCCGATCAGCGCGACCGCACTAGTCCTCTTGACACTGAGATCTGCAGGAAAATACATGACAAACGATCCTCACGTATCGAAAGCCTTGGACTTCCTAGCCAACACTATAACCAAGAACTTCACGACTACGGGGGATCATCGGGGGCATGTCTATGGCGCTGCTTTGTCTGCGTTGGCCTTTCAGGCGTACGGTCGATCTGCTCAAGCACTCTCTTCTATTGCCTTCATCCTGACCCAGCAAAACGCTGATGGAAGTTTTCTAGACACCGCTAGGGGTTCTTCTCAGAAGGCTCTTGATACGGGCTGGGTGACTGTTGCGTTGGAGCAGGTTCAGCCGGGTCCTTTGTTCAGTTCATTTCTGTCTCCGCTGGTTTTCGTCGGGGTCATTATCATGGTAG
>Ga0137396_10001423_pt1 | contig 12518 bp, 9 predicted proteins | sample czc16metaG_FD_108284 | JGI IMG/M metagenome (GOLD analysis project Ga0137396, IMG submission 108284) | Vadose zone soil microbial communities from Angelo Coast Range Reserve, California, USA - czcobulk3.16 metaG | ecosystem: Environmental > Terrestrial > Soil > Vadose zone | place: USA...
ACCATCGCCAACCCTCCCAAAAGCGTAGCGCTCGCTGATTTCGACGGAATCGCACAGGTCCGGTTGCGTCCGTGCCATCCGAAGGACACCTGACGCGCACCAGTATTGACGCTGATGCCACACGAGGTGACGTAGTGTGAAACGTCGTGGCGGCGATGCGTGAGGCCATGAGCAATACGGCGGGCCACATCGAGTCGCTGAGCGCGACCTGATGTGACCCGCCACAATCACTCGAGTAGTCCGTTGTCCGCTACCGCGTCGCGAGAGCCACGGCGTTCGCCGCCTTTGCGATGAGGTCGGCAACGGCCCGCGGCTGCGACACGTAGACGGCGTGACTGCCCTTGACCTCGACAACTGTCGAACCAGCGCGTTTCGACATGGCCCGCTGTGCGTCTGGCGGAATCATCTTGTCTTCGGTCGAGACAAGGTACCAGCTTGGCTTCGTCTTCCACGCGGGTTCAGTGATGGCGCCGTTGAGCGCCTCGAGCCCCCACGGAACTTGGGAATCCGCCATGAACGATGCCGCCTCCGGGCTGACGTCCGCGGCGAATGATGCCCGGAACTTCGTCCGCTCGAGGAAGAGATACCCATCCTGGGGCGGCATGATCGGAGGCACGGGCGCGCCAGGCGGCGGGTTCTTGATCAGCGCCGACACCGACTCGCCCTTGTCCGGCGCAAAGGCCGCGATGTAGACCAGTCCCGCGACCTTTGGATCGTTGCCGGCTTCGGTGATCACCACGCCTCCGTACGAATGGCCAACGAGAATCACCGGACCGTTCTGTGCGGCCAGGAGTCGTTTCGTGACCGCCACATCATCTGCCAGCGAAATCGTCGGATTCTGGACGATGGACACGGCGTAGCCGTCCTTCTTGAGCGTGTCGTACACGCCCTGCCATCCCGAACCGTCGACGAACCCCCCGTGTACGAGCAGCACGTTCTTGATACCGCCATCTGCTTTTGCCTGTGACATAAATACCTCCTGATAGCCGAGCACCAATGCGATGATCGGCAGGAAACCGAACAATGCCCGTCGCGCCTTCGTTGCTTTCCACATCTCGTCCTCCTCTACATCTGTTTTTGAAGTCTCACCTTCTCCGGCTCTATCACGGAGGCCGCTTCTCGCGCGCCATCCATTCGCGAACGTAGGCGGGACAACGCGCGATCCGAACGCCCTGTGTCTCGCACCGCACCAGGAATCGCACCGCCTCAACGTTCACGAGACCGACTTCAACCAAGTCGAGGACGATGTCTCGACTGCGTTTCTCCTCGACAGATCGGCGGAGCTCGGGCAGCTGCTCGGAGCCGATTCGGCCGCTCACGGTCAGGATGGTGGTGCCGGCGTCAATGGAACGAACGATCCTGAGCATCGAGATTGATAGCGACTGCGGCCATACGAATTGGCAATTCCCGCGCCGCTCGTAAGTTGTTGTGCAGCATCGACGAGCCGATTGATTCGCACGAACGCTCGTGACAATCGCTCGCGGAGTCTCGCGAGTCGCCACGGCGGAAGGTCGTCGATCGCGTGGATTGGGGGGCGAAGAGCGCAGAATGGTCAGAGGGAAGGCGAAGGCCTAGAATGCGTGGGGCCAGAATCAAACTGCCGACCGGGTGGTTTCACGTGACCGAGTCAGCGAATTCACCAAACTGGGATCTCGAAGGTCGGCCACACGTGGAGGCCCCTAAGGCTGTGATTCGTCGCCTCAATGTGTCAATGATTGGGGCACTCCTGCTCTGTGGACTCTGTGGAACGGCGTCCACCCAGACGACGTACGGATTCCTCGAAGGGCGGATCACCGACGCCACCGGCGGGGCGTTGGCCGGGGCCACCATCACCGTCACTCAGCCGACGACTGGTTTCGTCCGGACCGTCGTGACCAACGAACTCGGACTGTACCGCGTGCTGAACTTGAGTCCGGCCGAGTACGATGTGACCGTCGAACTGAGCGGATTCGCGAAGTTGATGCGCGGGTCGGTCAGGGTCGACGTCGGGCAGGCCGTCGCCCTCAACGTTAGGATGGAGGTGGGCAACGTCGCCGCCGTGATAAACGTCGCTCCGCCGATGCCGACCGTCAACGCGGTGACTCCGGAGATCAGCAACACGATCGACACACGCCGCGTCAACGAGCTGCCACTGAACGGCCGTGATTTCACGCGCCTCACACTGTTCGCCCCTGGCGTGCTCCAGACGTCCAGCCTTCTCGCGTCGATCTCCGTGAACGCGACCAGCGTGTCGCAAAACAACTTCTTGCTCGACGGCATCGACGCGACGCGGATCGACGACTCCTACCCGTCGAACGGGTTTGAGCGCGGTTCGCGGCTGCAGACCGCGAGTGTCGAGAGCATCGAGGAGATCCGCGTGCTGACGACCAACTACTCGGCCGAGTACGGGCGCGCAGCGGGTGCCGTCATCAGCGCAGTCACGAAGTCTGGCAACAACGCCTTTCACGGGTCTGGCTACGCCTTCTTTCGGAACGACCGCTTCGATGCGCGTAACTTTTTCGATGGTCCCCAGAAGCCGGTCTTCGACATGAAGCAGTTTGGGGGGAGCCTCAGCGGTCCGATTCGCCGCGATCGCGTCTTTTTCTTCAACAACTACGAAGGTTCGCGTAAGGATCTTGGCGCCACCGCGTCCGGCACAGTGCCGTCCGCCGCGTTTCGCGCACGCGTCGCATCGGCACTCACGCCAATTCTGGCCTCGGTCCCGCTGCCGACGCAGGCGACATCGAATGCGGACATCGGTCTCGTGCAGTACGCGGAGAACACGAGCATCGAAGAGAACATCTATTCGTCCCGTATCGACGCGAAGGTCTCAGACCGCGACAGCCTCTACTCCCGGTACAACATCCAGAACTCGCTCGTCGACGGTCCACAGTACGTCGTGTTCGCTTCCGCGTTGTCCGGGCAGCGGCAGTACGTGCCGATTCGCACCCAGAGCTTCATCGCATCCTACGTGCGAATCCTGCGATCGAATCTGATGAACGAGGCGAAGTTCGGGATCAACCGCTTCGCTGGCCGGCTCGGAGAGCTCGATCGGCAGTCGCCGCAGCCAATTCCGCAAACGACGATCACGGGTGTCAACGTGGTGCCGGGGCTCAGGGCGGAGACGTCGCAGCGCAATACGTCGTTCGAGTACATCGACAACGTGTCGTGGTTCCTTGGTGCGCATACTGTGAAAGCTGGCGTCAACATTCGGCGTGTGTGGCACGACTTCGACTCAAGGGAGGCCACGACACTGGTCTACTCGTCCCTGTCCGAGTTCGCGGCGAACCGCCCGAGCCAGGCGACGTTCACGCCCGCCCTTTCGACGACGTTCATCCGCGGCTGGACCTACAGCGGATACGTACAGGACGACCTCAAGGCGACCGGTCGGTTGACGGTCAATCTGGGTCTGCGGTACGACTACACGCCACCCTACACCGACGTCGACAACCGCGTGCGCAACTTCAACGTGACGACGATGCAGTTGACGGCACCGGGCGCCCGACTCTACAAGCCCGATCGCGACAATGTTGCTCCCAGGCTCTGCTTTACTTACGACGTGCGCGGCAACGGACACTCGATTCTCCGGGGTGGATACGGCTACTACTACGGTCTGTACGCGCCCGTATCAGCCGAGGCCCTCCTGATCGCGAACGCACCTAAGACCACCCTGCTGACGCGCGCGCAGGATCCCAGCCTCCAGTACCCCGTGGCGTCTCTAGCCGCCGGCGTAACGAATCCACCGACGCGGCGAGCCACAGATTCGAATCGAGAGGACAACTACAATCGCCAGATGACCGTTAATCTCCAGCAACAGCTCGGAGCATCAACTGCGGTCACAATTGGATATGTCGGCAACTGGAGCCGGCTCAACGAGCGAACTCGACCATTGAACCTGATCGATCCGGCGACAGGCCAGCGGCCGAACCCTCAGTTTTCCCAGATCCTGTTCGCGGAGAGTTCCGGCAGCGCCACGTACAACGCCCTGCAGCTCTCGATCACCAGGCGGTTCTCGAACGGCCTGGCGTTCAATGCCAACTACGCCTACTCGCGCCTGATGGACGACATCGCGTCGCCTCAGAATCCGTTCGTGTCGTGGGACCTGGAGTGGGCGCACGGCAACCGGGAGATACCCCACAACCTCTCGGTCAACGCGCTCTACGAGTTGCCGTTCGGGGCCGGCAAGCGCTGGGGCAACAGTGGCGGCGGCCTCACTCATGTGCTCGGCGGCTGGCAAGTCAACGGCGTCGTGCTGGCTCGCAGCGGCCTGCCGTACACGGTGACCCTCGGCGCCGTGACACGATCGGGGACTGGGTGGACCACGAATCAGCGTCCCAACGTCGTGAGCGGCGTCGATCACGTCGGTGGTATCAACGGACCGATCGGCTGGCTCAACCCAACCGCGTTCTCGGATCCAGCCACCGGCACATTCGGCAGCCTTGGGCGCAATACAGAGCGCGGGCCTCACTTCGTACAGGTAGACGTGTCGCTTTTCAAGAACGTAGAGATGGTTGGCAACCAGAAAGTGCAGTTGCGAGTCGAGATCTACAACGTCATCAACCGGCTTCAGCTGCCCCCTGCGCCGAATGCAAACCTCCTGGCGCCGGGCAGCTTCGGACAGTTCTTCAACACCTTCGGAAGAACGGAAGGTTTCGGAACGTCGCGTCAGATCCAGTTCGCCGTGCGGTACTTGTTCTAAACTCGATCTCCGTTCATGAGCGCCGGGACACATCATGACGTGGGCTGACAGCCTCAAGAAAGCGGTGATCGGGCCAGGCACTATCGCGCTGGGCATTGCCCTGGTGTGCGGCCCGACTGCGTCCGCGCTGAACCCTGCTCTTGACGTCAATCAATACGCGCACACGGCATGGATCTTCCGCGAAGGCTTTGCACAAGGGCGGGTCACTGCCATTACGCAAACGCCCGACGGTTATCTCTGGCTCGGCACGGAATTCGGCTTGCTGCGCTTCGATGGCGTTCGGAGTGTGCCCTGGCATCCGCCCGGGAATGAGCATCTCCCGGACACCTGGGTTCGAAGTCTGCTCGCCGCGCGCGATGAGACCCTCTGGATCGGCACGCTTCAAGGTCTTGCCAGTTGGAAGGACGGCAAGCTGACCCGGTATCCGGAACTTGCCGGACACAGCGTCAACACGCTCGTTGCGGATCGTGAAGGAACGGTATGGGCCGGCGGGTACGCAGGTCCGACTGGGACGTTGTGCGCGATCAAGAACGGCAGCGCACAGTGCGATGGCAGCGGTTTCGGCCAGTGGGTGGGGTCGTTGTACGAGGATAGGGACGGCGCTCTCTGGGCAGCGGCTCAGACGGGGCTGTGGCGATGGCGTCCTGGTGATCCCAAACGCTACCCTGTGTCTGAGTTCGCGGTCGGCTCCTCGCAGACGTTGAATGAAAGTGACGATGGCAGACTGCTGATCGCCGGCCAGGACGGAATCAGGCAGCTCGTTGAGGGGAAGGGCATCGCGTATCCGCTTCCGGGCGCTCGGTCCGGGTTCAAGCCGGAAAGGCTGCTGCGGGATCGTGATGGCGGTCTGTGGATCGGTACCTTGGACCGCGGCCTCTTGCATGTACACCAAGGCCGAATAGATGTGTACACGCAGGCGAACGGTCTGTCCGGCGACTACATCACACGGCTCTTCGAAGATCGTGAAGGCAACATCTGGGTCGCCACGAAGAACGGTCTCGACCGCTTTCGCGATCTCGCTGTCCGAACGATTTCCACGAATCAGGGTTTGCCGAGTGCCCCTCCGTGGTCTGTTCTAGCGGCCAGGGATGGCAGCGTGTGGTTTGGCACGCTTGATGGCTTGAGCAGATGGAATGGCGGACGGGTCACGACCTACCGCACGCCAAGCAGCGGCTCGGCAAAAGGGGAGCGGCGCGACGCAGGGAGTGGAGGAGGACGCGAGATATTTGATAGTGGGCTTCCAGATGATGGCGTCGGAACACTCTTTGAGGACGGTGACGGGCGACTCTGGGTCTCGACACTTCGCGGGGTCGCCTACTTCGAGAACGGTCGGTTTATTCCCGTCAGCCAACTGCCCGCAGGACGGACGTCTTCGATCGCCGGGGATGGCACGGGGAACCTCTGGATCGTCAACGAACCTCATGGTCTCTATCGTGTGCGTGGCGAGACCGTGGTCGAACAGATTCCGTGGGCCACGCTAAGACTGGACACCCCGGTTACGGCGCTGCTTCCTGACCCGAGGCAGGGCGGCCTGTGGCTTGGGCTTCAGGGCCGCGTGGCGTACGTCAAGGACGGTGAGATCCGCGCATCGTACGTGGCCGCCGACGGTTTGGCCGAAGGCCGTGTCAACGACCTCCGATTCGACGGGAACGGTGCGCTGTGGGTCGCCATGGAGAGCGGACTCAGTCATGTGAAGAATGGACGTGTCGTCACTTTGACCACCAGGAACGGATTGCCCTGCGACGCGGTGCACTGGAGCCTGGAAGACGACGACCATTCGGTCTGGCTGTACATGGTCTGCGGGCTGGTACGCATAACCTTGACGGAGTTGAACGCGGCGGTAATTGATCCGACGCGAAGGATACAAACCACTGTTTTCGGTGCCTCGGACGGAGTCGCGCTCCGCGCGACTCCTGCTCTCTACCGCCCGCAGGTCGCTAACACCGCAGACGGCAAATTGTGGTTCCTGCCTGGAGATGGCGTCAGCGTCCTTGATCCGCGTCACCTGTCCATCAACACGCTTCCGCCGTCGGTGCACATCGAGCACGTCACCGCCGACCGCAAGACCTACGATGCCGCGTCCGGCCTGCGACTGCCCCCGCTGGCTCGGGATCTGGAGATCGACTACACCGCGCTCAGCCTGGTCGCACCGGAGAAGAATCGTTTTCGCGTCAAGCTGGAAGGGCGGGATCCCGATTGGCAGGACGTCGGCAATCGCCGGCAAGCGTTCTACGCCGATCTGTCTCCGCGCACATACCGCTTTAGGGTCACCGCTGCCAATAACAGCGGCGTGTGGAACGAAGCCGGCGCGTTCCTGGATTTCTCCATTGCCCCGGCCTACTATCAGACGACGTGGTTCCGTGCAGCGTCCGTTGTTACGGTTCTGGCTCTGTTCTGGGCGTTGTATCAGTTCCGTCTCCGGCAGATCGCGCACGACTTCAACCTGCGTCTGGATGAACGCGTCAACGAGCGGACGCGCATCGCACGGGAACTGCACGATACGCTGTTGCAGAGTTTTCAGGGGTTGATGCTCCGCTTTCAAAGTGCGCGTGACCTGCTGCCCTCGCACCCCGCGAAGGCCGTTGAGGCACTCGACGGCGCTCTCGATCGGGCGGATCAGGCCATTGTCGAAGGCCGCGACGCGATTCAGAATCTCCGGTCCTCCACAACCGTCGTCAACGAATTGGCTCAGGCGATGACGGCGCTGGCCGAAGATTTCGCTCAGGGACCGAACGGCGAGCGGAGCTCGGTGACGTTCCGCGCCTCCGTCGAGGGCACGCCGCGCGACCTGCATCCGATCCTTCGCGACGACGTGTACCGTATTGCGCGCGAGGCGCTGCGCAATGCGTACCGTCACGCACAGGCCAGTCACATCGAAGCGGAGGTCACGTATGGTGTACGTGAGGTCCGCTTGCGCATCCGAGACGATGGAAAGGGCATCGACCCGCAGCACTTGAACGCAGGACGGGCACGCCATTGGGGTTTGACGAACATGCGTGAGCGCGCCCAACAGATCGGTTCCGAACTGAACCTGTGGAGCGAAGTAGGAGCCGGCACTGAAGTGGAGCTGCGCATACCAGGTTCCGTGGCGTACGGCCCCTCCCGTCGCCGCAGCTTTTTCCGGCGAATTCGCAAGCAAGGAAGCGACTGATGAGCGCTGATCGCTCCCCTATTCGCGTGCTCTCGGTTGACGATCACCTCCTGCTCCGCGAGGGAGTCGCCGCCCTTTTGGCGAACCAGGCGGACTTGCAATTGGTCGCTGAGGCTTCCAACGGACGCGAAGCGATCGATCAATTCCGACAGCATCGCCCCGATGTCACACTCATGGACCTGCAGATGCCGGAGATGAACGGCGTCGATGCCATGATCGCGATTTGCGAAGAGTTCCCTTCCGCCCGAATTATCGTGCTGACCACGTACGTGGGCGATGCGCTGGTGTTGCGTGCGCTCAAGGCTGGCGCGCGAGGCTACCTGCTCAAGAGCCTCCTGCGGAAAGAATTACTGGAGACCATCCGTGTCGTTCATGCGGGACAGAAGCGGATCGCGCCTGCGGTGGCGACGGAGCTCGCCGAGCATGCGACAGACGATGCCTTGTCGCCTCGGGAAGTGGATGTGCTCAGGTTGATCGCAGGTGGGAACGCCAACAAAGTGATCGCCAGTCAGCTCTCCATCACCGAAGAAACCGTAAAGGGCCACGTCAAGAACATACTTGCCAAGCTGGCCGCGAACGATCGGACCCATGCCGTCACCATCGGTCTGAAGCGCGGAATCATCGACCTCTAAACCTGCCCCCTCGAAAGAGGGGTGTCTACGGGGGGCTTTGGAGGGTTCGATGGTGCTCCGAAGGGAGATAGCCTTATCACCGAGGACCATCGGTGCAACGGCTCTTCTCCACGTTTCCGCAAGGTCTGCCCGGAATCGGGCTCGTACTCTTGCGGGCGGCCGTTGCTATTCCACTGGTTCAACAAGCGATAGTGGGGCTGCTGAATGCCTCTCCGCCCGCGCCGCTCGGATTACTGGCGGCGGGCGCCGCACTGCTGTTGCTGGTGGGATTGTGGACGCCAGTGGCAGGTGTGCTCGTCGCTGTCGCAGAGCTCGGTCTCGCCTTGTCGCATCCTGCCGAACCATGGACCTTTGTCCACTTCGGGACTTTGGGCGCCGCACTTGCAATGCTCGGCCCCGGCGGCTGGTCTGTGGATGCGCGTCTATTCGGACGCAAGCACATCCAGATTCCCCAACGGTAATTCCCACCAACGGGTGAGAGTCACTCACCCCGAGAGGGGTGTGGCCTGGCATTGCGATCTGGGTAGCTCACCGAGCCTCCATCGAGGGTTGTGGACCAATCGCCTCCCGTTCAGACTGCCCACTCAGTGTCAAGACGAGCGGTCCAACTAGATTCGGTGACGACGGAAAAGGGGAATGGCACTCCAGAGTCTCTCGATGTCAAAGAGGTTCGCATGTCAGGTGTTCCATATCAGCCCGCTTCGGGCGCGGACGCCTCGCGCGCGGGAGAGAGCAAGACCAGTACTCACAACGACGGCCTCTCGACGTTCATGAGCGAGCGTCCTCGTCTCTTCCGCATTTGCGAAATGACTGTGTCTGGCGGAGATCCGCCCAATGATCGTGACCGGCGGACGCGTGCCGAGGCAGCCCTCCACTCGGGCGGAGCGACCTATCGGTTGATTGTCGATACCATCCCGGCCCTCATCGCCACGATGACGGCCGAGGGTGAGGTCGAGCACGTCAACCGGCAAGTTTACGAGTACTTCGGTAGGACGTCCGAAGAACTAAAGCAGTGGGGCACCAGTGACGCTGTTCATCCAGACGATCGGCCTCAGGTGATTGACGCCTGGAGGCACGCCCTCACCGATGGACTTCCGTACGAAATCGAACACCGTATGCGCCGCGCTGACGGTGTGTACCGCTGGTTTCATGTCCGCGGCCTGCCGCTTCGCGACGAAGAAGGTCGTGTCGCTCGGTGGTACGTCCTGATGACTGACATCGACGAGCGCAAGGCATCGGAAGCGCGCCTGCAATCGTCTCTGCAGGAGATCGAGCGCCTAAAAGACCAGCTCCATGATGAAAACCTGGCATTGCGCGAAGAGGTCGATCAGGCGTTAATGTTCGAGGAGATCGTCGGATCATCAAAAGCGCTGAACACGGCCCTTTCCCATGTGTCGAAAGTGGCGCCGACGGACTCGACGGTCCTGATTTCGGGCGAAACCGGAACAGGGAAAGAACTGATCGCACGAGCGATCCACAAGCACTCGCGTCGGACGGCCCGCGCATTCATCAGCGTGAACTGTGCGGCGATTCCTCCGTCGCTGATTGCCTCGGAGCTCTTTGGCCACGAGAAAGGCGCATTCACGGGCGCCGTCCAGCAGCGACGCGGCCGCTTCGAGCTCGCGCATTCCGGCACGATCTTTCTCGACGAGATCGGCGAGGTTCCTCTCGATACGCAACTCGCGCTCCTGCGCGTACTGCAGGAGCGTCAGTGCGAGCGCGTCGGCGGGAGCCGCCCCATTCCGGTGGACGTTCGAGTCATCGCCGCAACCAACCGCGACCTGCCGGCGGCCATCGCCGCTGGAACCTTCCGATCGGATCTCTTTTACCGCCTGAATGTCTTTCCCATTCTGGTGCCGCCACTCCGAGAACGGCGTGAAGACATTCGGATGCTCGTCGAGTACTTCGTCAAGCGATTTGCAGAACAGATGGCGAAACGTATTCGGACGATCGAGAAACGCACGCTCGATCTGTGTGAGCAATACCCGTGGCCAGGGAACATTCGCGAGCTGCAGAACATTGTCGAGCGATCGGTCATCCTGTGCAGCGGGGGGACCTTCTCGATCGATGAGGTCTGGCTGTCGAGTCAAGCGCCGGGGCGTGTTGATGCATCAGGACCCTTGACACAAACCCTGCTCGATCAGGAGAAGGGGATCATCGAAGCCGCGCTGCTGCAGAGCAAAGGGAAAGTGGCCGGCGCACATGGCGCCGCCGCCAAGCTCGGAATTCCGCCGTCAACGCTGCAGTCGAAGATCAAGCAGCTGAAGATCGACAAGGAAAGGTTCAACCGGTCTGACGGAAGACGAAATCAACACCGTCAATCAGATTCTGTTGTTGGACCACTAGAGACGCGCTCTGGTAGCTAGAGTTGGACTGCACAATCGCGAGCGAGGTAGCGTTCGAAACGACCGGTCAACTCGTCTAGGAGGAGTGATGAGCAGCAACCTCATGTACGGTCGTGAACGGTCTGCCACCGCGCCCACCGGTTCGGTTGATGGAACACCCGTGACTCACCTCCATTTGAAGGAGAGCTCGTCGTTCCCGTCCCTGTTGCGCTTCCCGGATTCATTTGCCATTACGCGCCTCGAGTCTTCGAGCGGACTCGCGGACCCAATCACGAAGGTATCGAGCGTGCCCGCGCTGCTCGTGGTAGTGGCGATCAAGCCCTTGGCGGATTATCAAGTGTGGGTCGACAACAAGCCTGTCCCAACGCCCAACATTTCACCGTTCCGGTCCAGCGTGATTGATTTGGACGCGCAACTCACTTGCTGGCCTGGAAGTGCATTCGACCACGTAATGTTTCATATTCCTCGCAAGGGCCTGGACGATATTGCGGCCGATCTCGCTGTTCGCCCCGTGGGGACGTACAAGCTCTCGCGTCACCAAGAAGATCTGGTGCTGACCCAACTGACCAAGAGCATTCTTCCCTACATCGGGCGACCAGGCTGGCCTTGCCCTCTGGCGCTGGACCACCTCAGTCTGATCCTCCGCGCGCATGTGCTCCAAAGGTATGCAGGATTGCGAAAATCGCCCACGGTCTCGGTCGGCGGCCTGGGGCCGTGGCAGAAACGCCGTGCGACAGAGTTGCTGAGCGAGAATCTGATGGGGCGAATACGGCTCTCGCAGTTAGCACAGGAGTGCGGCCTTTCGATCAGCCACTTTGCTAGGTCATTTAAGGCGAGCTTCGGTGTCTCAAGTCACAGATGGCTCGTGCAGCGCCGGATTGAACGTTCCCAGGAGCTTTTGATACACACGGGCGAATCACTGGTGGATATTGCGGATCAGGCGGGCTTTGCGGATCAAGCGGCGTTCACTCGCACCTTCCATCAGATCGTGGGCATCAGTCCCGGTCGATGGAGGCGAGATCATCAGCGCCGATGATCACCTGTTTTCTACGTTTTGCATTTGAGCCGTTCGTGCTCAATCGTCGAAAACACGTGATGCTCTAGAGGGGCGGAGCGTCTCCCTCGATGCTCGCGGAGGATGGGCGGGTCTTTTCGCTGAACCTTGCCTCCGACGCTGATCCGCACACACAAAGCCAGGAGACGCGACTCGTTGGTCGGGACGGTCCCCAATCCTCCTTGCGCCATTCCAGACGTCACAAGCCCGCGCGTGTCACCTCGGACCGGGCCTCCCGCTCATCAGGGCTCCTCAGGGGGTCACCACGGACGCAATGCGAAGCAACAACTGACAAAACCAGCGGAATCGCGCAAGAAGCGTTCGACCCCTTCTCGTAGGCTGACGTCTGCGAAGAGGAGGGCCCATGCAAACGTTTCCGAGATCGATGGCGGCGGTACTCACAAACGTTTCCAGTTGGTCGAATATCGGCGGGTGGCTTGACGAGAAGGAAAACAACAAAGCGTAGCCGACATGACCGACCTCCTTAGTTCCGTTATCGCAGCACATGGCGGCCTCGACCGCTGGCGCACCGTTCGCGCGATCGATGTGACGTTCAACTTCTCCGGTGGGCTGCTGGATCTCAAGGGCTATCCGGGTCATCGCCGGCCTTCGGCTTCGGTGGACGCTGCGACACCTCGGACCGTCTTTCAGAGGCTAG
>Ga0137396_10001424_pt1 | contig 12513 bp, 9 predicted proteins | sample czc16metaG_FD_108284 | JGI IMG/M metagenome (GOLD analysis project Ga0137396, IMG submission 108284) | Vadose zone soil microbial communities from Angelo Coast Range Reserve, California, USA - czcobulk3.16 metaG | ecosystem: Environmental > Terrestrial > Soil > Vadose zone | place: USA...
AGGTGCGGCCCGACGTGCCTTCGATCGTCGACTTCGGCATGCCTGGATGAGGCGCCGCGCGCGGTCGTCTCGTGGGACCTGCGCGATACGATGCGGTTGTGCGGCTTGCCCGCCGACGAGGTGCAACGGCTCCATGCCGACCTGCGCCGGTTCTGGCTGCATCGCTTCTTCACCAGCGACTATTGCCGCGAAGACGAGCCGATCGCCGGCGCGCGCGACTACCTGCACCGCGTGCTCGGCAAAGGCGGCCAGGTGCTCTACATCACCGGCCGGCACGCCGGGATGGAAGAGGGGACGCTGCACGCCTTCCGCAACGCGGGCTTTCCGCTGCCGGACGGTGCTCGCGTGCAGCTCTGGCTCAAGCCCCAGCCCGACGACGACGACGATCGCTGGAAGGAGACCTGCAACGCGCGCCTGCGCGAGCTGTCCGGCCTGGCCTGCGCCTTCGACAACGAGCCCACCCACGTGAACGCCTACAAGCGCGCGTTCCCGGATGCCCGGGTCGTGCACCTGGACACCGACCACTCCGGCAGGCCCGTCGAGGTGCGGCCCGACGTGCCGTCGATCGTCGACTTCCGCATGCCGGGATGAAGCGGCGCGCGCGCGCCACCCCGCTGGCGGTGGTGGACCTGGGATCGAACGCGGTCCGGCTGCAGATCGCCGACGCCAGCCGGGACGGCTCCTTCACCGTCCGCGCCGAGGATCGCGCGGCGGTCCGCCTTGGGGCGCAGGTGTTCCGGACGGGAAGGCTCTCCTCGGATTCGATCGCCGCCTGCGCGACCGTCCTGCAGCGATTCGAGAAGCTCGCCCAGCGCGCGGGGGCGCACCGGGTCCGCGCGGTGGCGACCAGCGCCGTCCGCGAAGCGTCCAACCGCGGGCAGCTGCTGCGGGCCGTCCGCGCCTCCTCGGGGCTGACGGTGGAGGTCATCTCCGGGGCCGAAGAGGCGCGCCTGGTCTGCCTGGGCGTCCTGCAGGGCGCGCCGACCTCCGAGCGGACCCTGCTCCTCGACATCGGCGGCGGCTCGACCGAGGTGATCTCGGCGCGGGGAGAGGAGCCCGACAGCTCCGCCAGCCTGCAGCTCGGCTCGGTCCGGCTGACCGAGTTCTTCATCAAGAACGATCCCGTCAGCCGCCGCGAGGCGCGGCTCCTCGACGAGGCGATCCAGGACGCGCTGGGCCAGATCGATCCGCTCCTCGTCGGCCGCCATCGCCGCCTGATCGGGGCGGCGGGGACCACCGGCGCCGTCGCCGATCTGGCGCGCAAGCTCTCCGGAGCCCCGGGCGGGAGCGGTCCGGTGACCCACGCCCAGGTGGAGCGCGTGCTGGACCGGCTGCGCGAGACGACGGCCAAGCAGCGGCGGAAGCTGGGCGTCGACGAGTCGCGCGTCGACGTGATGTACGCCGGCACGGCCATCCTCGAAGGGGTGATGCGCAGGCTCCGCGTCGAGGAGATGGAGGTCACGGCCCGCGGCCTGCGCGACGGGCTCATGGCCGACCTGGTCCGGCGCGAGGTCCGCCCGCCGGCCAGCGGACTCCACGGCGAGAACGTGGTGCTCGAGGGCCTGCGCGCCTTCGGCCGGCGCTGCGGCTATCGCGAGCCGCACGCCGAGCAGGTCGCGCAGCTCAGCCTGGCGCTGTTCGACCAGACCCGCAAGGTGCACCGGCTGGGCGCCGAGGAGCGCGCGCTCCTGCACGCGGCCGCCATGCTGCACGACGTGGGATCGTTCGTGTCGTACAACCGCCACCACAAGCACGGGTATTACCTGCTCTACCACGCCGATCTGCCGGGATTCACCGACCGCGAGCGCGAGCTGATCGCCACCGTCGCGCGCTACCACCGCCGCTCGGTGCCGAAGGAGCGCCACGAGGTCTTCCAGGTCCTCACTCCGGAGGAACGCACCGTGGTCCGCAAGCTGGCCGGCATCCTGCGGGTCGCCGACGGTCTCGATCGCGGCCACCGCCGGCACGTGCGCCGCGTGGAGGCGACGCGCGGCCGGGGCGGCGGGCTGCGCATCGACGTGTGGGCCGAGGAGGGCTCGGACCTCGAGGTCTGGTCGGCGCAGCAGAAATCCGATCTGCTGGCCGAGGTGTCGGGGGGGCCGGTGCGGTTCCGTTTGCGCGCCGCTCGATAGCGGCCGGGCGGACCCGTTCCTACCCTGAGGACCATGCGATTCGCGGCGCTGGCCACCGACTATGACGAGACGCTGGCCGACCACGGCACCGTCGTCGAAGGCACCGAGCAGGCGCTGGAGCGCTTGCGAAAGAGCGGGCGCAAGCTGCTGCTCGTCACCGGGCGCGATCTGGACGACCTCCTTCGCGTCTTCCCCCGCGTCGATCTCTTCGACGCCGTGGTGGCGGAGAACGGCGCGCTTCTCTACCTACCCGACCGGAAGCGGGAGCGCCGCCTGGCCGAGCCACCTCCTCCGGAATTCGCCGCCGCCCTGCGCAAGGCGGGAGTGCCGATCACGACGGGGCGAGTGATCGTCGCCACCCGCGTGCCGCACGAGACCACCGTGCTGGAAGAGATCAGGGAGCAAGGCCTCGAGCTGCAGGTCATCTTCAACAAGGGCGCGGTGATGGTGCTCCCCTCGGGCATCAACAAGGGCACCGGCCTTTGCGAGGCGCTCGGCGAGCTGCGCCTCTCGCGCCACAACGCGGTGGCGGTCGGCGACGCGGAGAACGACCATGTCTTCCTCTCCGAGGCGGAGCTCGGCGCGGCCGTGGCCAACGCGCTTCCGAAGCTGCGCGAACGGGCCGACCTGGTGCTCCGGGGCGCCGCGCACCTGGGAGTCGAGGAATTGATCGAGCAGGTGCTCGCGGACGACCTGCGCGCGGCGTCGGCGCGCTCCACCCGCCGCGACCTGCTCCTCGGCGAGGACGAGCGGGGCGCGTCCGTCACGGTCAAGCCGTGCTCGGGTCCGCTGCTCTTCGCCGGGACGCCCCGCAGCGGCAAGTCCACCGCCGCCAAGGGCTTCGTGGAGCGGCTCATCGACGCCGGATACCAGTGCTGCATCCTCGACCCGGAGGGCGACTGGACCGAGTTCGAGCGGACGGTGCTCATCGGCGAGGCGCGCCGCGCCCCGACGGTGCACGAGGTGGTCCACGCGCTGTCGTTGCCGGGCGAGCAGGTGGTGGTGAACCTGGTCGCGGTGCGCCACGGCGACCGGCCCCGCTACTTCGCCGCGCTGCTGCCGCGTCTGCAGGAATTGCGCGCGAGCACCGGCCGGCCACACTGGCTGGTGGTCGACGAAGCGCACCACTTCCTCCCCACGCTCGCCCAACCGGCCCTGGAAGCGCTCCCGGCCGACCTGGGCGGGGTGGTGGCCATCACGGTCACGCCGCGCGAGCTGGCGCCGCCCTTCGTGGAACGGCTCGAGGCCGCGCTGGCAGTCGGACCGCACGCGGAAGAGACCCTGGCCGAATTCTGCGCCGCGCGCGGGATGCCGCGGCCCCGGCCGGTGCGCCGCCGCATGGAGAAGGGTGAGGCGTTCCTCTGGCGCGCGGGGCAGGACGACCTGGTCTGGGTCCGCCTCGTCCGCACGCGCGCCCCGCATCAGCGCCACGTGCGCAAGTACGCGGAAGGCGAGCTGCCGCCCGACCGCAGCTTCTTCTTCCGCGGCCCGGAGAAGAAGCTCAACCTGCGGGCGAACAACCTCAAGATGTTCGAGCAGCTCGCCGAGGGGGTCGACGACGCCACCTGGCTCCACCACCTGCGCCGCGGCGACTACTCGCGCTGGTTCCGCGAGGGGATCAAGGACGAGGAGCTCGCCCGCGAGGTCGAGCGCATCGAGCAGGATGAGTCGCTCTCCCCGCAGGAGAGCCGCGAGCGCATCCGCGCCGAGATCGCCCAGCGCTACACCTTGCCCGCCGGCGACTCCGAGGCTCACTGAGGCGGAACGGTCCAGGGAACGTCGACGGGGTTGCCGTTCGCGTCGCGCCTGACGAAGGTCAACGACCCGTCGCGATTCTGCAGCACCGTGCCGAAGCCGGGCGGGGTGCTCGAGGGGGCGCCGCCCAACCCGACGATCGCGCTCCGGCCGCCGAACGCCTCCGGGTCGTGGGCGTACACGTGCGAGTGCGCGGTCAGGATCAGCGAGTACTTGTGCCGGGCGATGGTCTGGACGATGCGGGCATTGCCGGTGCGTGCACCGGTGACGGGATGGTGCCGGGCGACGATGGTGTATCTCGCCGTCGCGTCCGCCGAGGCGAGCGTGCTCTCCAGCCAGTCGGCCTGCGCGGCGTCCCACGAATCGTCCGCGACCACCACGAAGCGCGCCTTGCCCAGCGACGTCTGCACGTCCGCGAAGTAGTAGGGCAGGGGCCGCCGCAGCGCCGCCAGGTACGCCGTGAAGTTGGCGTCGCCATGCCCGCCGAAGCAGGAATACGGCGCCGTCTCGTTTCCGCACTCGTGGTTGCCCATCGTCATCCACCAGGTGGGCGGTCCCTGCGCGATCGCCGCCAGGTAGAGCCCCATCTGCGCCCTGGCCTCCGCGAGCGACTGGTTGCAGACGTACATGTGGTCGCCCAGGTCGAGCGCGACCTGCACCCGCAGCGACTTCATCGCGCGGGCGATCTGCCCGATGGACGCGGAGGGATAGTCTTCCGTCCGGTCGCAGAAGCCCGGGCGCGTGTCGCCGGTGGTGGCGAACCAGAGGCGATCGACGGAACCGCCGGCCGCCCCCACGCTGCCCGCCGGGACTTCGCCCGGATCGGGCGTGCCGGGAAGGGCCCCGCCGCCGGGCCCTGGATCCGCGCAAGGATCGACGACGTCGCCGGGCGGCGTCTCGCACCGCGCGGCGTCGCGCGCCGGAATGCAGCCGGAAGCGCCGAGCGCGGCGGCGCAGGCGAGCAGCGGAGCGGCGGCGCGCGCGAGGCGCATCGGGCCACCGTACCGCGGCGAGGGACGCGGCCCGGTCGGTCAACCAGCGGATGGAGCGGTCACTCGAGCACGCGCACCGGCAGGATGACCATGGCCAGCCCGGCGAACTGCAGCCGGCGCTGGATGACGTACGCCGTCTCGTTGTGCAGCAGGCGGTCCCACCAGCGCTCCCGCTCGAAGATCAGCTTCCCGGCGAAGAAGATGCTCCGCTCGTATTCGCGCGCCACCTCGGTGGCCAGCCGCTCGCATTCCGCGACCGCCTCGGTGCCCACGCTCATGCGGAAGTCCGCTGGGATCCCCATGCGGCGGGCGAGGTCCACGTACTTTTGCAAGGCGGTCTCGGTCTCCTCCCGCACCCGGTCCACTTCCTCGACGCCCTGGAAGGTGGCCGAATCGACGACGGCGACCGACATGAAGACCACGTTGTGGAAGTAGCGCGGGAACAGCTTCACCACGGTGAGCAGCGAGTGGATGCCGAGGCCCGAGAAGCTCGCCACCAGGAGGACCGCGGTGGGCTTGCGCTTCTCGATGTGCAGCTCCTTCAACGGGCCGCTGGTGGGGAGCGCCTCGAGGATCGTGTCCAGCCGCTTGAGGCGCGCGAACACGCCGCGGTAGTGCCGCTTGATCAGCAGGCAGACCACGATCAAGGCGCCGGTCACCACCACCGTCAGCCAGGCGCCCTCGAAGAACTTCTCGAAGACGTTGATGACGAGGATGAAGCTGCAGAGGACGAAGCAGACCACCGCCACCGCCATCGAGGAGCGCCAGTTCGGGTACTTCAGCTGCGTGTCGCGCCGGAGCCAGTAGCGCATCATGCCCGCCTGGCTGAGCGAGAACGTCACGAAGACGTTGATCGAGTACATCACGACCAGGGCGTCGACCGAGCCTCGCGTATAGACGAGCATGAAGAGGCTGGCGCCGCTCATCAGCAGCACGCCATTCTGCATCGTCAGTCGGTCGGAGAGCGCGCTCAGCCGGTGGGGCAGGTACGAGTCGTGCGCCAGGTTCGCCATCACCCGCGGGCCGGCGATGAATCCGGCCTGGGCTGCCACGAACAGCAGGAGGGCCTCGGACGCGAGCGTGTCCACCACGAACCAGTCGCCGATGGGCAGCCCGAACACCCGGAGATCGCCCGACAGCATCTTCGCCAGCGTCCAGTTCATCGTCTTGCCGTCGATGTGGTGGACGCCCATCAGCAGGTAACCGAGGATGATCCCGCCGGCGGTGATCGCCAGGCTCGTCGACATGTAGACCATCGTCCGCTTGCCGGTCTCGACCCGCGGTTCTCGCATGATCGAGAGGCCGTTCGAGACGGCTTCGATGCCCGTGTAGGTGCCTGCGCCGAGGGAGTAGGCGCGCAGGAACAGGAGCAACACCGCCAACCCACCCATGCTCGAGAAGTCGCGGTGCAGGCCCGTGGTCACCTCGTGGGCCACCTCGTCCATCCTGCCCAGGTGCAGGCCTACGCTGCCGACGATGAGGATCACATGCGTCACGACGAAGAGCAGGAAGATGGGAAGGAGGACCTGGATGGATTCCTTGACTCCTCTCAGGTTGAGGATGGTGAGCAGCGCGAGCACCGCGACCTCGTCGGGCAGCTTCCAGGCGTGCCAGTGGTGGGGCAGGTTGCTGAAGACTGCCTCCCCGCCGGCGGCGACCGAGGTGGTCGTGGTCAGCACGTAATCGATGAGAAGCGCCGAGCCGCTGACGACGCCGGCGCGCGGCCCGAGGAGCCGGGACGCGACCGCATAGCCTCCGCCGCCCAGCGGGAAGTGCTCGATGATCTTCGTGTAGGCAGCGGAGATGACCAGGACCGTGATCCCGGTGGCCAGCGCCAGGAAGACAGCGAGATACTGGTGGTCGCCGAGGTTCTTGAACGCTTCTTCCGGGCCGTACGCGGAGGAAGACAGCCCGTCGGCGCCCAGACCCACCCAGGCGAAGAAGGCGGCCAGGGAGATGTGCTGGAACAGCTGCGGGTCCTGGATGTCCTTCGGGCCGCCCAATAGCGTCCGCTTGATGCGTTGCCAGCGCGTCGGCGGGAGCGGCGGCTCGGGCTCGGGCTGCTGAGGTGGGGGACTTGAGGGCGCCGGTGTGGGCGCGGGGTGGTCCATGGCCGGGACCGTTGTCCTAGCATGAAGCGCGTCCATCGGCTGGCGCCGGCGGCGAATCCGGCTTATTCCGTCAAAGATTCCGCGGCTTTTCGGCCGTCGCGCAGGCAGTCCAGCACCCCGACGCCGCGGTACCATGCCCCCGTGAGCCTCAGGCCTGGATGCCCGGCCGTGAGTCGCTCGATCTCGGCCACCCGCGCTCCGTGACCGGGCTCGTACTGCGGGATGGCCTGCGGCCAGCGGACGATGCGCAGCAGCTCCGGCTGCCGGGGGAGGCGGAGCTCGTCGCGCACGAGCTGCACCAGGTCGTTCTCGGCAAGCGCGCCCGCCTGCGGATGACGGGCGCCGCCGACCAGCGCGGAGAGGAGCGCCTGGCCGCCCGGCGCCCGGTCGGGCCAGAGGGCGGCGGGGAAGAGGGCCCCCAGGACCGGTCGGCCTGGCCGGAGCAGCCCGAACCCCAGGTGGAGCGGGGCCACGTCCTCGGGCGCGACCGCCAGGTGGACCAGCGAGACGGCGGCGGCGGTCAGCTCGCGCAGGCGGGCGGCGAGCGCGCCGTCGAGCCCCTCCAGCGCGCCGGCAGCGCTCGGCGCCGGCAGCGCGAGGACCACCCGTTCCGCCTCGATCTCCGAGGTCGACCCGCCGCTCTCCACCTGCAGCCGGTACCCCCGCCCGGCGCTCCTGACCGCCCGCAGCCGGGCGCGGAGCTGTGGCAACGTCCGCGAAGAGAGGGCGTCCACGAGCTCCTGCATGCCGCTGCGAAACGAGGCCAGGCGGGCGCGCGGCCTCCTTTCCTTTCCCTTCCGGCTCGCCAGGACGCCTCGGAGCAGGCTCCCCCGGCCCGCCTCCGCCAGCGTGGCCAGGGTCGGGAACGCAGTGCGCAGCTCCAGCCGGTCGGGGTCGCCGGCATGGATTCCGGTCTGGATCGCGTCGCCGAGGAACTTCCCCCCTGGTCCCAGCCGCTGGGCGAAGAATTCCGCCACCGTTCCGCCCGCCGGCGCGGCCTTCCGGAACGGCTCGCCGAGCAGCGCCAGCTTCTCGCGGGCGCTGAGCAGCCCGGTCGTGAACGCCTCGCCCGGCCCGCGGGGCAGGGCATGGACCGTCCCGCCCCGCTCCACGAAGCGCAGCGAAGCCGCGGGGCTGGCGGGCCGGGGCGCAATGCCGAGCTTCCCGCACAGCTCGGCCAGCTCGCCTGTGCGATCCAGGAGACCGAGCGCGGCCCGCTCCAGCAGGAACCCGCGCCGCGATTCGGTGCCGAGCTTGCCGCCCGCGCGGTCCTCGGCCTCGAGCAGCAGAGGCAGGATCCCCCGCTCGCGCAGCGCCAGGGCGGCTCCCATCCCGGCCGCTCCGGCGCCCACGACCACCACGGCGTGCGCCATCCGCTAAGCCCTCGCCTCGGCCGCGCGGACCAGGCCGGCGAGCGCGCGCGCGTAGAGGGCGGAATCGTTGAGCGCGTTGGCGACCTCGTACCGCGCAATCCCCGCCTGCTCGGCGATGCCGCGCAGCAGGATCCGCTGCTCGTGCAGCGTCTCGATGTGCTCGGAGACGAACGCGACCGGCACCACCAGCACCCGCGAGACACCGCGCGCCGCCAGCGCTGGCAGGTGGTCCGCGGTGGCCGGCTCGAGCCACTTCACCGGTCCCACCTTGCTCTGCCAGGACAGCGACCAGGGCTGCCCGGGCGGCAGCCGCGAAAGGACCCCCTGGACCGTGGCGCGCACCTCGCGCTCGTACGGATCGCCTTTCTTGATGATGCTGACGGGAACGCCGTGCGCGCTGAACAGCACGTGCACCTGCGCGCGCTCGTCGGGCTCGAACCGCCGCAGCCCCTCGACCACCGTGCTCGCCAAGGCATCGAGATAAGTCGGGTCCTCCGGATAGCGATCCACCTCGACGACTGGAAGGCCCCGCCGCCCCGCCTCGCCGCGCAGGTCGTGCAGCACCGAGGCGGTGGTCGCGCTGCACCACTGCGGGAAGAGCGAGACGCCGACCAGCCGTACGCAGCCGTCCGCGTGCGCGCGCTCGACGGCTTCGCGGATGTACGGCGTCCAGGCGCTGAAGGCGACGTAGCAGCGGTATCCCGGGCCCAGTTCGGCCTGGAGCATTTCCGCCTGCTTGCGGGTGATCGGCTCGATCGGGCTGCGCCCGCCGATCGCCGAGTAGAGCTGGCGGACGTGCGGAGCGCGCTTGCGGGCGACCCACTGGGCGAACTTGCGGCGCAGCCAACCGCGCAGCGGCAGCCGGATGAGGAACGGGTCGCTGAACAGGTTCACCAGGAACGGCTCGACCGCGTCCAGCGAGTCGGGGCCACCCAGGTTGAGCAGGAGGACGCCCGTGCGGGGCGGTTCGGCGGGCGGGTGGAGCGGGCTCACGGGCCCGTTCTAGCCCGTGGTCCCCGCCCGTGCACGCCCCGCGCAGGCGTCCAGCGCGGCGGCTACTTCACGCTGGCGGTGTTGCCGCTCTTGTTGAGGATGTCGTTCGCCATGTCCTCGTGCCTCTGCAGCACGGGGAGCAGCTTGTCGAGGAACGCCTTCATCTCGGGCTTTGCGTCGGCGCGCGCGGTCTTCACCATCTCGATCGCCTCGCGGTGCCCGTTCACCATCATCTGCGCGAAGGCGCGGTCGAACTCCTTGCCGCTCAGCTTCTGCAGCTGGTCCATCTTGTTCTGCATGACCTGCTGCTTCTCCTGGTGGCGCGCGTCGTTCTTCGTCGCCTCCAGGTCGACGTTCATCTTGGAGGCCAGCGCCTTGACGTCCTGGTCTCCCTTGGTGTGATCGCGTACCAGGACGGCGCCGTAATCCTTCACGTCGCGCGTGGTGCCCTTCTTCTGGGCGAGCTGGCCGGCCTGGATCTCCTCCAGGTTGATGTGGTGGATCTTCCGCAGGACCTGCTCGTCGGTCAGCTTCTTGTCGTGGTCCATCGAGCCTTGGTCCATCTTCTGGGCCTGGCTGGGCGGCTGCGCACGATCGGCCTGGGTCGGCGTCGCGCGCGTTTCTACCGCGGGATTCGACGGGGTGGTGCTGTCGGTCTTCTTGGTGTCGTCCGCGCGCGCGAAGGCCGGGACGAGCGCGAGCGCGGCGGCGAGCAACGTGGCTTGCAGATTCATGGGTTGTCTCCCTCTCGGACCGTGGGTGGTCGCCGGGCAAAGCTGCGCGCTGACGGGGGAGGGCGTAAGTGCGGCAGACCGCGCGTGCGGCCCGGGGCCCGCCGGGGCGCTCAGCGGGCGGGCAGGCCCCGGTGCACCAGCTCCACGGCGAGCTTGGCGCTCTCGACGGGAGTCGAAGGCAGGATGCCGTGGCCGAGGTTGAAGACATGGCCGCCCCCGGCGCGTCCCGCCTCTTCCAGCACCCGCCGGACCCTCGACTCGAGGACGGTAGCGGGCAGGAAGAGCGACGCCGGATCGAGGTTCCCCTGCAGCGCCACCGCAGGGCCAACCCTGCCGCGCGCCTCGTCCAGGGGGACGCGCCAGTCGACTCCCACCACGTCCGCGCCGGTGGCCGCGAGCTGGCCGAGCAGCTCGCCGGTCTCCACGCCGAACACGATGACCGGCTGCTTCCTCTCGCGGCGCAATCCCTGCACCACCCGCGCGATGTACGGCGCGCCGAGCCGGGCGTAGTCGGAGGGGGCCAGCGCTCCCGCCCAGGAATCGAAGATCTGCACCGCGTCCGCGCCGGCATCGAGCTGGGCCTGCAGGTAGCGGGTGAGCGCTTCCGAGATGCGCGAGAGCAGGTCGTGCGCGAACGCCTCGTCCGCGAGGAGAGCGGCCTTGGCCCGCTCGAAGCTGCGCGAGGTGTGCCCCTCGATCATGTAGGCCGCCAGCGTCCACGGCGCTCCGCAGAAGCCGATCAGCGGGACCTTTCCGGCGAGCTGTTTCCGGCTCAGCCGGATGGCGTCGAGCACGTAGCGCAGCTCGCGCTCCGGGTCGGGCACGTGCAGCCTTTGCGCGTCGGCGGGGCCTCGCAGCGGCTCGGGGAACTGCGGCCCGGCATCGTCGAGGACGAGGTGCATGCCCATCGCCTCGGGCACCACCAGGATGTCGCTGAAGAGGATGGCGGCGTCCACCCCGACGATGTCCACCGGCTGCAGCGTCACCTCGGCCGCCAGCTCGGGCGTCTTGCACAGGGTCAGGAAGGACACCTTCGCCCGCACCGCCCTGTACTCGGGCAGGTACCTCCCGGCCTGCCTCATGAACCACACCGGCGTGCAATCCGGCCGCTCCCCCCTGCACGCCTTGAGAAACCTATCCTCCCTGCCCATCCCCGCTCTCTAGCACGCGTAAAGGCCCAAAAGCGTTTCACGCGAAGCGCGGAAGTTGGGGAAGAGCGCGAAGACAGCGGGGTCGACCAAGCAAACTTCCGCGCTTCCCAGTCTTCCACGCTTCGCGGGAAACGCTTCTGGGCGACCTTGCGGCTAGGAGCGGCGGGCGACTTGTTGGAGTTCCAAGACGGGTTCGCCGTCCTTGAAGACGCGGACGGTGCCCGAGGATTGGGAGACGCTGATGGAGATGCAGCGGGTCTCCACCGTGATCGCCGCGGCGGCGGCGTGGCGGGCCCCCAGCCCCAGCGGCAGCTCGATGCCCTTGCGGTCCGCGGAGGCGCCGACCTGGAGATAGCGGCCGGCCGCGAGCACCACCCCGTCCTCGCGGATCACGAACGCGCCGTCCAGCACCGCGAAGTTCTTCAGCGCCTCGCGGATGCTTGGGTCCTGCACGTTCCGCTCCGCCTCCGAGATCCCCCCGAACGGGTTGATGGTCAGCTGCTTGCTCTGCTCCATCACCGCGGTCGAGTCGCCCAGCACGAAGATGGTCCCGATGGGGTGTCCCTCGAATCCCTCGTGGCCGATGGCCATCGCCAGCGAGACCAGCGCCTCGACCACCTGGGGATTGAACTCGGCCCCCAGGCCGATGGTGTCGATGGCCGCCTTCTCCTCGAACCCGCGGCCGATCTGCAGCCGGATCAGGGTGTCCGGCATGCGCGCCCCGCTCCGGCCCGTCAGGCAGAGGACGTTCTCCCCGTCGGCGAGCACGTTGGCGGTCATGGCCGCCACCAGCGCGACCTTCACCTTCTCGACACGGGAGTAGTCGTAGGGTGGGACCGTGACGCACACGTAGCCCTGCCGGCGCAGGGACTGCGCCAGACGGTCCTCGCTCACCGCGTAGACGAGCTTCTTCTTGAGCGGCCTCCCCCGCAGGTGCTCGGCGGAGAGGGGGACGTCGGAGACCAGGAGGAGGCGATCCACCTCCGCCTTCGCCGCCAGCGAGAGCACGGTCCGGAGGAACTCGCGGTCGAGCTTGGAATCGGCCATGCGCGGCTTGACTCGACTCTACCCTGTCCATAGACTTCCGCCTCTTTTTTCGACCGGGAAGATCCCGGTGGCAGGGGCGGGAGCGATGGCTAGCAGCTCGGAAGCAGCGCAGCGGCGCGGGGGCGGCAGGGTGAACCAGAAGGACCTGAAGCGCTTCAAGAAGATCCTCGAAGAGCAGAAGCGCGCCCTCCTGCAGCAGGCGCGCAAGACCCTCACCGAGGAGGC
>Ga0137396_10001426_pt1 | contig 12511 bp, 7 predicted proteins | sample czc16metaG_FD_108284 | JGI IMG/M metagenome (GOLD analysis project Ga0137396, IMG submission 108284) | Vadose zone soil microbial communities from Angelo Coast Range Reserve, California, USA - czcobulk3.16 metaG | ecosystem: Environmental > Terrestrial > Soil > Vadose zone | place: USA...
CATCACCCCGCTGGGCCTCGTGATACACCATGACATGGTCGTCATAACAGGAAGCAATAAAATCCAGTCATGCTGCCTGTTCGACGTCCAGACATACACCATAACCGGCTCGCCCTCACCACTCGTCATCAGACACCACGGCAGCACAGGCTCAGCCACCTCAACCATAACGGTCGCAGGACAAGACGGATTCTCCGGCCTTGTCAACATAACAGCCACAGTACCCGCAGTACAAGATCTCACTGCTAGTCTCAGCACAGCCCAGGTCAATATACCCTTGAACCCTGACGGTTCATCGGGTAGCGGCACTGCAACTCTCACGGTTAACACGAGCAACCACACGCCACCAGGCCAGTACGCCGTCACCATAACCGGACAATCGCTCGTCGTCGACGCTCAGGGCGCCAATGCTGTTCTGACGATAACCGGAACAGTCTTGGTCAACGTCCCGAGCAACAAGGTCCAGTTGAATGTCGGCTCCTTCAGCCCAACGGTCAGCGTATCAGCGGGCGGAGTCCAGACATGGACCTACAGCGTAACCAACACTCTAAGCACCACACAGTTCGTCCAGATAACAGTGTCCGGAGTCTCGACCTCGGGCACTCGTCCCTTCCAGTTTGTCTCCGCAATAGTCGCGGTCGCAGCTGGAGCAACAACAACAGTAACTGTCACAGGCACATTCGGCACCATGGACACGGGCTTGACATTCAACTTCTCCCAAGTGATGTTCTTCGGCAGCTCAGCAACAGCACTGAACCAGGTCTTCTTCACACCCGCCAAGAACCAGTTCACTGTAGTAGCATAAGTGACTGAGGGGAAACCAATCCCCTTCCCTCCTTTTTTAAATACCCAGCTATAGAGAAGCACATCTGTATGTTTCGGTCTATTCTCAGAATTCTCATGATCATCATCATACTTTCATCCTACACCCTAACCCAGAAACCTCAAACGCAGATACAATCCACTCCTGCTCTCACTCCCGCTGTAACAAGACCTCCTGTACCCCACCCCTACACATTCCAGCCATCTCAAGCCGTCGAGCATGTCAATGAGTTCGACCTGAATCCATCTGCTCTACAACTTAGAAACGGCACGCTTTGGCTCGCGTGGGACTCCAATCGCGGAGGCTCTTACCAGATTTACATGAAATCGTGGAATGGGTCGATCTGGTCTCCGGATACGATCTTGACTTCCGGTTCCTCGAACACATATCCATCTCTCACTCAGCTTCTCAATGGAACAATAGTTCTCATCTGGACAGTAACCACATCGGGCTTTGACAATCTCTTCTATCGAACATTCACCGTGGGCACGTGGACTACGCCGATCCAGTTGACCTCAGGACAGTTCTTTGATGGGTCTCCGAAAGTCGTCATCGCGCCTGATTCAACATTGTGGCTCGTCTGGGAGCGGGACATACCCACTGGACCATCTGCACCTTTGTCACACCAAGTCTATTACAAAACCCTCAAAGGAAATCTCTGGTCTGCTGATACGGCGTTGACCGGTCCATCACTTGTCAATATCCAGCCGACAGTCATGATTTCGAAGCATGGACTGGTCTGGGTCTCTTGGGCGAGCTCGTTACTCTCTGGAGGATCTTCAAAGATCATAAACCGTAATTTCAACGGCACCCAATGGTCAAACAACGTCACGCTTACAAATCCTACGACCACCGACACTCAGCCAAACATGGTTCAGGATCGCAACGGTACCATCTGGCTCTTCTTCGGACGCCAACTATTCACAAACACTACTCAGGCACAGACCAAGCTCTTCTACAAGTACTCAGGCGATGTCGGAGCAACTTGGACAAGGGACACACAACTCACCTTTACTGGCGCTGGAAACAACACTACACAGGACCTAGCACCCTTCGGGGTCCAGTCGATCGACACCAGATTGTGGGTCTTCTTCGCATCCAACTCCTACTTTAACGACTACGACATCTACTTCACCACGACGCTTAACATCGTTCCGGTGCATGATATTCTTCTAACCCATATTCAGGTGACTCCCAAGACATATCCGTATGGTGATGCTCCAACGAATCTAGCCACAATAACAGCCAACGTGACCAACAAAGGGGACGTCAGCGATTACTTCAACCTCACAATGCGAGCCTCAAACAAAACGTCTTACAACGTGGGCACCGTGTTGAACACCTTCGTAGACATAAACTCGTCTGTAATCGTGACCCTCAGCTGGAATACGATGGGGGTCCCGGCTGGCAGATACAAGATTTCAGTCACGATCCCGCCTATACGGAATGAAACCTTAGGGAATGCTGTAGATGGTGTTGGCAGCTACTATCCTATGATGGTGCTATTGCCTGGAGATCTGGATAAGACCGGATGCATCAACATAATCGACGCGGGCATGATGGGCAAAGCCTTCAGCTCCACGCCTACACGCGGCTTCTGGAATCCTGACGCGGATCTAGACAACAACTTCGTGATCAACGTTATTGACTTCGGGATCCTTGCTTCGCATTACTCGAAGTGCATATAGGACATAGCTCTCCTAATTTTTTGTGGATTTCTAATGAAACCCCTGGTTCTAGATCATGCAGTGTCAATGTCACGAAAGCATGGCCAATCATCTCATGAGATCTCATGTCACCTGAAACTTGGGTGTCTGAACCAGCCGTCGCAGAGTCCAAGCGCGCGGTTGTGACCTTGCGTTGTCCCGCGACCCCTTACTTCCCGATAACCTTTTTTAAAACCGAGAGTTTGGTTTCACTCGGACTGCATGTCTAGCTACCGTTCAAGTCGGGACTCAGCTCTTTCAAGCACCTCCGCAGCAGGTTTGAGAATTATGTCGGTTGTGCTTGTGATTCTACTCATGATTACAATGTCCTCTCTTACAATACGTCCAGTGAAAGCGAGTGGTAATCTGAACATTAATCCAGCGAGCCAGCCACTTGTTGCGACCGGAGTGCCAGTCACATTCCAGGTAAATGTTACAGGCATGGACAGCTTCAACGGATATGACATCTACGTTGCAGTCAATGACAGCATCATGGACCCTGTGAGCATTACAATCTCAAACATCCTTGGAACCCAATATGCGTTGGATGCAAATTGTGTAAACGCTGGTCGGTTCATTCCAGTTGGACAGCCGGGAGATTTCAACTGCGCTATTCACGACGGTCTCGGAATTGCTCACGCGGGGATAACATCTTCCACTTTCAGTTGCACTCCTCAGCCGTGTGTCACCACGGGACTGCTGTTTACTGTCACTTTCAACGCTGTTAACACGGGTCCCTATACTTTTGTGGACCCGTCCGGAGTTCCAGGAGCTCCCAGTGTAATCTTTAACGGGAGTCCGGCCGGAGTCTCGTTTACGAGTCATCGAGGACTGTATGGGAGCCTGGGGGGAAACATCCCGACAGCTGATTTCACATGGAGTCCGATTCCAATCTTCGTAGGGAAGACGGTCACGTTTGATGCTTCCTTGAGCCAGGATGATCCTGGAAACAACCCTAACGGAATCGCGAGCTACATCTGGGACTTTGGAGACGGAAGTCTAGGAGTTACAACCCCCAATCCAATCGTGAGGCACGATTACAGATCCGCCTTTACAAACCTGCTTGGAAACTTCACAGTGGCGCTTCAAATAGTTAACAGGCTTGGGATCTCCAGCGATCCGACGAGACACACGGTTACCATTACAAAACCGCCCTCTCATGATCTGGCAGTGGCCGGATTAGTCTCAACTGCGAATTCACTTCTACCGGGGACTATGCTAGGCATAAGTGTCATAGTGCTCAACAACGGGACATTTGCTGAGCGCGGGTTCAACCTCACGGTCTCTCTGGGCAGTCAGATTTTAGGGGTCGAAAATTATACCACCGCGAAGGGATTTGCTCCCAACCAGGAACAGACGTTTGCTACGACCTGGGACACAAAGGGGGTGGTGCCGGGGACCTATGTGATAGTCGCACAAATTGAGCCTATCAGGAACGCCACTGGCTTTGTGGTCGAGAATAACACGATTAACAACACGGGGTACGATATTGTCATCGTATATTCCTTCGAACATGCATCTTTCATTCCGTTTACTATCCTGCAAACGATCGGCCTGGGGGTTGCTTCTCTAGTGGCGGTAGGGATTATCGTCTCGAGTACGACCAGATTGGCGGCCAGACGAAAGAGAGCGTCCGCTGACGCTCTATGAGAACGATACGCCTAGACGGCGATGACATCCTCCGGCAATTGCGAGACCTTTAGAGGTAGCGAGGAATATCTCGGGATTGAGAGGGGATAGGGCGGGAGGATAATCTTTTAAGGGCGGTGGGGCGGATACCCCCTCTTCGAGGAAAAAATGAATACTAGCTCAACAATTCGACTTCTTGCCATATTCATTCTAACACTTTCAATGGGATCCATTTCAGCAGTCGGACTCAACATCACCCCGGCCGTACACCCTGTACGCGCCGACCCAGCACCCCCCGCACCCGCGGACCCCTCGACTCAGTGGGTCCCGGCCATGTCTACCATGGACAAGGTTCTCGTCAGCACCTATGCTGATGAGACGGCGGAGTTCTCCGCACTAAAGTCCAACCTTCTGGACCTGACTGATTGGACACTTTCTTCTACCGATCTCCCATCAACTTGTACACCAGGCTCCACTGCAATACTCTGTGACTCGAGGTTCTATGTGACCGCGTCGGTAGCCAACACTGGTATGTTCGGCATCGACTTCAACTACGGCAATACATACTTCGGCATCAACTTTGGGTTCGGTAGAGATTCGAATCCTCAGGCTGCCGCGGCAACCCACTTCAGACAGGCTGTAGCCCACCTCATCAGCAAAGGTGACTTCATCAGCAAAGTCTTGAACGGACTCGGTCAGGCAATGGACAATCCACTGCCACCCGGACAAGGCGCTATGGAGTCAGGGGCTCCCTGCAATAACCCGCCACCCGCACCGGCCACTTGCACCAGCAACTACTCGGTTAGCGGATACAATCTATCCGGTGTATGCGGTACAGGCGCTGGAACCACCAACCAGGGCTGGGACAGTCTGGACGCTCAGTTCAGAGCTGCAGGCCAGACCTGTAACTCGGTCTACGCCTTCCACTACGGAACCGACACCACAGACTCCGCTGGAGTTGTGAATGTTGGTCAGCCAGACTTTTGTGATGCTGCTGATCACTTCATAGCCGCGGGTCTCGCCACAGGCAAGAGTGCAACTGACTGCACCCTAACAGGTGTCTCGGCTGCTCTCTCCGGAGGCTCGATCGCTTTCGTGGTTCGAAGAGACAACGCCCCGAGACTTGCCGTAGGCAATGCTCTCGCACAAAGACTCTGCCAATTGATCAACGGTGCAACAGTGACAAGCTGCACTCAGATAGTCGTGAACCACCTCTCGATTCAGGAGACTAGACCTATCGTCTTCGCGACCGACCACCTTCACCTTGAATGGTGGATGTACACTCAGGGCTGGGGTCTAGGCACGACTTACGAGCAAGTATGGGCACTCTACAACCACGCGTTCGCACCGCCCTGCGGTGGAACACCCGGTCCAGTCGACACCAACTATGTCTCTTTCTGCAACGATCGATTCGACCACTTCAACCAGATGATCGAGTTCAACGACACCGCCGTTGGCGCTAGCGCATCTCTTCAGGTCGCTGACAACATTGCTGGCAACCACACCATGACCATTGAAGTCTACGCGCTCGGTGTACAGTTCGCCTATCTGAAAGGTTGGAAAGGCGTCAACAACGCCGCGGGCATAGGCCCGCCCAATGCAGCCACTCTGTTCAATATGTGGAGCCCCGCACCAGCAGTCAACGGAACTATCCGTTGGGGCTTCAAGCAGGGCACCAACGACGTGAACACGTTGTCCTACGCCACACAGTGGGAGGGCTACGTGGTCCAGTCGGTATACGATACTCTGCTAGCTTCCAACCCATACTCGCCAAACGACCTGTACTGCTGGATGTGTACCAGCTTTGCAAAGTCCGCGCCTGCTCCAACGGATCCCCCTGGTACTGCCGTGGACTACAAGTTCCAGCTTCGCCAGGACATCAAGTTCCATGATGGACAACCAGTGACTGCTAACGACTTCGTCTTCTCCTGGCTCGCGTTCAACGCGACCGGTGGATTAGTCAATCCACTAGTCCAGGGCATTGTCGGGGTAAAGGTTGACAACGCGTTCAGCTTTACTGTCAACTTGAACTCTAACAGTGTCTTCGCCCTGTTTAACCTGGGCGGAATCTGGATCCTACCACAGCACGTCTGGGCAACAGACACCAGTCACCCCTGTACAGGGTCAAGCGTACTCTCGCAGACAGCAAACGTCTTCGGTTCTGCAGCGCACACCGCGCAATGTAGTCTCAACCCGGCGCTCTTCTCAACTACGACGAACGTAGATCCGGTAGCGACCGACCGTTATATCGGTTCGGGTCCATGGGTCTGCTTCGACACGGTTGGCAACGTACCGGGCGGCAAGTGCACTAGCAGTGGGACTGGGAACGTTCCGTTCGGTGGGACTATCGTGCTCCAGCGGATGGGCCTGGGTATCTCAGGCGCCAGCCCCAACGCGTACTTTAGAGACGCTGCGAAATACAAGACCTTCCAGTGGGCAGACTTCACCAAAGCCGGCATAGTGACACCAGCTGACAAGTCGATTCTATCGGCATGTCTCAACAAAGTTGACGCCACTCCGATTCCAGGTACGACACAGACCTGCGGTTACTGGGATAGTCCAGCATCCGTTGTCACGTGTCCAACTCCCCAGGCTGGATCATGTTTCAGATCGGGAGGACTCCTCGTGGTCCCTGGAGGCAACAACAGTGGCAGCACAACCACCACTGACCTGAACCAGCTCGCAGCGTTCCTGAACGTACAATGGACCAGCCCAATCGCCTATGGTTCCCTAGTGGGAGCCGTGGCTGCACCACAGACGCTGTACGAAGGCGGAATAGTCTACGGGTAACTAAGGCAAGCCTCAAATAAACCCCCCTCTTTTTTCTTTTCTTCAGTTGTCTCGACTTGACTCTGCGCGGCTACATAGCCCGAAGAATCATCTTCACAATAGTCCTCGTCCTGTTTGTAATCGTCCTTAACTGGCTGATTTTCGAGGTCATGCCTGGGGAACAAGGCGCCCTGCTCGCAGTCCAGGGCCAGGCGAAGCATACCTCAGCTCAGTATGATTTCTATGCTGCGCAGTTCGGAAAGAATAAGCCACCGCTAGATCGGTTCGTCGAGTACTTCACGTCGATGCTGACATTTAATTTCGGCAAATCATTCCAGAATCAGCAGCCAGTGGTCGCACAGATGATCAGCGGAGGAAAGCTTGTTAATACTCTCGTCCTGCTGGGCAGCTCGGCCGTTCTCTCTATTGTCATCGGCATCTTCCTCGGGGTCGTGGTCTCTTACAAGAGAAAATCGACGCTAGACAATTTCTGGGTCACAACAGCTCTCACAACGTTCTCTCTCCCGACGTTCTGGATGGGACTATCATTCATTTTCATCTTCTCACTGAGCCTAGGCTGGTTCCCACCGGGCGGTGTGGTTCCGTCAGTCTGGTACGAGAACGGATTCCCCAACATTTTCCAGCAGATCATCACCCGCGCTCAATACCTGTTTCTCCCAGTCTTGACCTTGACACTCTTCCAGTACGGGGGATACTTGCTTCTCACACGCGCGACAATGATAGAGACGTTAGGTGAGGACTACATTGTCACCGCGAGAGCCAAGGGCCTAAAGACGCGAACGATTCTGTTTCACCATGCGTTCAAGAACGCCTCTCTCCCAATTGTAACGGCGTCAGCGCTCGCTTTCGGTGCACTGCTAGGTGGCGCAATAATCACCGAGACAGTGTTCAACTACCCGGGGTTGGGAAGATGGCTCTTCGATTCGATAGGATATCGAGACTTCCCCGTCATGCAAGCCATGTTTTACATTCTTGCACTCGGAACAATCATCGCGAACTTTGCCGCCGATCTCGTCTACGGTGTAATTGATCCCCGAATAAAGTACCAGTAGGAAGAGCTTACCTGATTTGAGTACCTCGAAATCCAGCAGTCTCTGGTTTAATCTGAGCCGATTCTCGAAATTCATCAGAACTCTCCTGCGCTCCCGAATGGCCGCTATCGGACTGGTCATCCTCTCCATCTCCGTCGTCATTGCCATACTGGCCCCGGTTGTCTTCCCCTTCGATCCGCTTACGACCCAAGTGGGCGGCTCAGAAGCTCTGCCAGAGTGGGTGATGAATTTCCCTGACGGATACTATCTCAGCAAGAACATGGTCGTCATAAACGATCCTAGCTTCAACCATCCTGCTGCGCTACAAGAATTCACGTACACCCAGGTCCCATCAGTTTCATACTCTTGGTCATCTCACGGATACAACATCCCCCAAGGCAGCCTACAGATCTCATCATACTCCTCCTCCCCTGTAGACGTACGAGTCACCAAAGCCTTTCACTATCCATTTCACGGACCACCCAAGAAATTCCTAATCGAGCCCTCATTTGCGGTCATAGGCACCGGAGTTTCACCAAGCCAACCCGTCCTAGTCCGGTTCTTTATCGACAGAGTAGGCGGGGCAAACTACACGCTCTGGACAACCAATATGACATCGAGCGGAACCTGGCATCTTCCTCTGAATCTACTTGTTTCGGATCAACCAGACTTCAAGGCGTCTATTGGAATCGTGGGCCGCACTACTCTCGGAGCCAACGCCGTGATTTTCCCGACTGACGGAGACTACGTATACGGATTCGAAGCGACTTTCCACGGTCAGAGCACAATCAATGTGGACAACCTTGGACTCGCGTTTCTCGGAACAGCCTACGGTGTCCTCGGAACTGATGCTCTAGGCGCGGACCTTTTGGCGCAGAATATGTGGGGCACTAGAATCTCTCTACTCGTCGGGCTGGTTGCTTCCTTCCTGGGAATTGGAATAGGATTGATAGTCGGGCTAATCGCAGGGTACAAGTCTGGGTTGGCTGACGAGACGCTGATGCGTTTCACCGACATGATCCTGGTGATTCCAGTACTGCCCCTACTGATAGTGTTGATCGCCGTGTTAGGCGCATCCATCTACAACCTCATTCTTGTTATCGGCCTGCTTAGCTGGATGGGATTCGCTAGAGTCATACGATCTCAAGTTTTGAGCCTGAAAGAACGCTCCTTCATCGAGGCCGCGAAGGCCTCGGGAGCCGGGACCGGCAGAATTTTAACGAGACACATATTTCCAAACATCGTCTCCCTTACCTACGTCAACCTAGCACTGACCGTGCCGGCCGCAATACTGACCGAGGCGGCACTATCATTCCTTGGTCTCGGCGATCCTACCACCCCATCTTGGGGACACATACTGAACGACGTCGAGCTGTACCAAGCAGCAGGCTCCTGGTGGTGGGTCCTTCCTCCTGGAATCGCCATTGCATTGCTTTCACTCTCGTTTGTGCTCATGGGCTACGCACTAGACGAGATCTTTAATCCGAGACTCCGTAGGCGTCGCTAGCCAAGCTTAGCTGGATAAGCGAGCAAGAAAGCCAGATTCGCGTTTTTGGAATAGCCGGACAACCAGGGTACCCTCCGAAACCAATGAGTACCCTAAGAAATCTCCATCTACCGGGTTGCGTAGGATTAATCCAATTGTCTTCCTAGCCGCATAATCACCTGAGGAGAATTTTCTAGATTCGATACAAATTCTTGTGCCCCAAAGCTTAATTGACGGCCGGCCTGCTATCTTCTCAAAAATTCGGGTTTGTGATAGCAAAGTATATGCCTCCAATTCTCAGCGTACAGAATCTCACAACCCATTACTCCACCCTTAGAGGATGGGTCCGAGCGGCTGAAGACGTCAGTTTTCAAGTCGAGCCGGGTGAGGCGATGGGACTTGCGGGGGAGTCCGGGTGTGGCAAGACCACCGTCGCACTTTCTCTTCTAAAGATACTGCCCGCTGGCGGACGAATCAGGAAGGGGAGCATTGTTTTCGACGGAACAGACCTGGTGCCCCTCTCAGAAGGCGACATGAGGAAAGTTCGATGGAAAGGAATTGCAATCGTCTTCCAGGGAGCTATGAACGCCATGAATCCAGTCTACAAAGTCGGCGATCAGATTGTCGAAGCGATCAGGGTGCATGAACAAAACGTCGACAAGAAAACCGCCCTCGACCGAGCAAGGAGTCTCCTTGAGCTCGTAGGCGTAGAAGCGGATCGCGTAGACAACTATCCCCACGAATTCAGCGGGGGCATGCGACAAAGGGCTCTCATCGCGATGGCACTAGCCGCCAGTCCGAAACTCCTCATCGCCGACGAGCCAGGAACCGCTCTAGATGTTATCGTTCAAGCGCAGACGCTTCAACTGATGAGAGAGCTGAAGGACAAACTTGGATTATCAATGATCATGATCAGCCACGACCTGTCGATAATTGCGGAGACCTGTGAAAAAGTCGCAATTATGTATGCAGGAAGACTTGTTGAATACGGAGACGCACAAGCAATATTCGACGAGCCATTACACCCCTACACTCAGGGACTTGTCAAAGCATTTCCCAGTATCAAGGGCGCAAGGGTCAAGTTGACCTCCATTCCAGGACAACCACCAGACCTACTTGATCCTCCTCCGGCTTGCAGGTTCAATCCCAGATGTCCCTACGTCATGGACATATGCCGCAAAGAAGACCCACCATTGAAAAAGGCTGGGAAAGGAGATCATCTAGTGGCTTGCCACCTCTACTAGGAAGCGTGATTAAATGAGCGACACAAGGATCATTGGGGAAGAAAAAGTAATTGAGGTGAAAGGCCTCAAGAAGCACTTCCCCCTCAAGAAGGGATTCCTCTCAACCGTTCTAACCAGGGAAGAGATCACTGTCAAAGCAGTAGACGGCGTCAGCTTCGGTCTGAGGAAAGGAGAGATTCTCGGTCTCGCAGGCGAGAGCGGCAGTGGCAAAACTACGATAGGTCGTCTCCTGGTGAGATTGATCGAGCCGACAGAGGGGTCCATCTTTTTCGAGGGCAAGGATATCACTACGTTAACTCCTTCAGAGATGAAGCCGCTTAGAAGGGAGATTCAGTTTATTTTTCAGGACCCGTTCGAGTCCTTGGATCCCCGCATGACTATCAAAGAGATCGTAGCCGAGCCTCTTAGAGCCCTGAAGGTTGCAAAGGGCGAGGAGGAGGTCGAACAGCGCGTCGCAGGAATACTGAACGAGGTTGAGCTTGTTCCTCCGGAAGAATTCATGTTACGTTATCCTCACGAGTTGAGCGGGGGCCAACGACAGAGAGTCGCGGTCGCCAGAGCTTTCGTTCTCGGTCCCAAGCTTGTCGTAGCGGACGAGCCTGTGTCCATGCTTGATGTCTCGATCAGAGCAGAGATTCTGAATCTCATGATAAATCTCGTCGAGAAGAGAGGCGCTTCTGTCGTCTTAATCACTCACGATCTTGCACTGTCAAAGCACGTCTGCGATCGGGTTATAGTCATGTACCTGGGCAAGATCATGGAGACCGCGGAGTCAACCAAACTGATCGACTATCCACTTCACCCCTACACCATGGCATTGATAGCCGCCGTCCCAGTACCGGATCCCAGGTACAAGAGGAAGGATGTGATTAGTGGAGAGATTCCCAGCCCAATCGACCCTCCATCAGGCTGCAGGTTCCACACGCGATGCCCCTACGTTCACGACCGGTGCATTAACGAGGAACCACCTTTGGTCGAGGTAGAGCCGGGCCAATACGTTGCTTGCCACCTATACACCTAGACAAAGCAAGAGCCTTTTGCCCGGTAACAGAGCCGAGTCAGAATATCCATCGTCTCACTTTCAAGTTCATCGAATACTTTCAGCCCGACCCCCAAAATACGATTTTTTCTAAACATTCTTTTTCTAGACCGGCGGGGTCATGAAAAATTCGCGAGCCGGCCCGAACGAAAACGGGGCTGTTCCATCCATAGAGTCGCTGATTCAGCGATCGTCTTCCACAATTCTTCATGTGGTGCGGGGGGTGGGATTTGGACCCCAGTTTACTGGTACATATAAGGCAAATCCCGCCTGGCCTCGGCTTAGAAGCCTAATCACTACCATAGCGGATCGAGAAGAACCTGGACCCATCACCCGGATTCGGATCATCCCTGCGGCTGGGACTAGGGTCTCGCGGAGGCAATCTTGTACTCCTCCCTTTTCATCACATGAAGTTCTAGGCCAGAGGTTTTTCTTCACATATCTTGACGGTCGGTAATGCCAAACTGCTCCTTCTTTCCTGTACCATAGTCATGAATTCGTCTCGATGTTGAATGAGGCATTGCACGTCGTTATGTCGGCCGTTGTGACCCGTCGCCTTGATACGACAATCGTGGAGAGCAGTTCCTAGATTGGTATGGGTTGAAACTCGAAGCCTGAGTTGTATGATTTAGGCATACAAATGGAGTTTCTGAATCACTGAGAGTGGAAGATGACGCTGTAAATTGCCCAAATGCGGTATCAGAAACTTTAGCCTGGTGGAGAAGACTATGTCGAAGGGCTGGTACATACCTAGACCGGCTAA
>Ga0137396_10001428_pt1 | contig 12505 bp, 14 predicted proteins | sample czc16metaG_FD_108284 | JGI IMG/M metagenome (GOLD analysis project Ga0137396, IMG submission 108284) | Vadose zone soil microbial communities from Angelo Coast Range Reserve, California, USA - czcobulk3.16 metaG | ecosystem: Environmental > Terrestrial > Soil > Vadose zone | place: USA...
ATTCCAGCCGCGGCCTCGATGCGAGAGAAACGCCGCCTGGACGTTCTCGAACACGGTGAGGCGCGGGAAGATGTTGGTCCGCTGGAACGAGCGGCCCACGCCGAGCCGGCAGAGATCGTGCGGCGCGACGCCGGTCACGTCGACGCCGTTGAGCTTCACGTGGCCGCGATCGGGCCGGAGATGACCGGTGATCAGGTTGAAGAGCGTCGTCTTGCCGGCGCCATTGGGGCCGATGATGGCCCCGATGCTGCCGCGGGGCGCGTCGAGGCTCACGCCCCCGACGGCCAGGAAGCCGTCGAAGATCTTGACGAGGTCGCGCACCTCAAGCACTGCGGGCTCGACGGAAGAGGCGCCCGGAGAGCGCGCCGACGGCGCCGGCGATTCCGCCGGGGAACCCGAACAGGAGCACCACCAGGACGGTCCCCAGCACGAGCGGCCAGTACTCGGTGTACGAGACGATCTGCTGGTTGAGGAGGATCAGCACGAGCGCGCCGATGCTCGGGCCGAGGAAGGTCCCCATGCCCCCGAGGAGCGTCATGATCAGCACCTCGGACGACTTCGTCCAGTACGCGAAGTCCGGGAACACACCGCGGTTGAAGATGCCGAACAGACCCCCGGCGAGGCCGGCGAACGTCCCGGCGAGCACGAAGGCGGCGAGCTCGTAGCGCCGCACGTTGACCCCGATGAACTCGGCCCGCTCGGCGTTCTCGCGGATCGTCGTCAGCATGCGACCGAAGGGCGAGGTCACGATGCGGTGGAGTGCCCAGAGACTCGCCGCCACCAGCACGGTGCAGAGGAAGTAGTAGTACTCGGCCGTCCGCCAGCCGCCGAGGAGCGGCACGCCGGCACCAAGGCGCTCGAGCCAGCCGAAGTCCGGGTAGGGGATCTCGGGCATGCCCTGCTCACCCCCGGTGAGCTCGTTCCATTTGAAGCAGATCGCCCACACGATCTGCGCGAAGGCCAGGGTCAGCATCGCGAAGTAGATGCGCGTGAGGCGTACGCAGAAGAAGCCGAAGACGAGCGCGCACGCCGCGCCGAACACTCCCGCGGCGGGCCACGCCAGGACGAAGGGTACCGCGAGCTTCTTCATCAAGATGCCGGTGACGTACGCGCCGACGCCGAAGTACGCGGCGTGGCCGAAGGACACGAGCCCGGTGTACCCGACGAGCAGGTTCAAGCTCGTGGCGAAGAGGGCCCAGATGATCACATCGTTGGCGAGGAACGTGTAGAAGCGGGAGCCGAACGCTGGCACGAGGAGCGCCGCCACGAACACGACGAGCCCCCCGAGCCCGCGCACGCTCATCGGATCGGACGCCCCAGGAGGCCCCACGGGCGGATGATCAGCACCGCCGCCATGAGGGCGAAGACCGCGAAGATGGAGAAGCGTGGGAAGAGGAGAATGCCGAACGAGAGCACCTGCCCGTAGACGACCGCGCCGAGAAAGGTCCCCCAGAGCGAACCGAGGCCGCCGATCACCACGACCACGAACGCCTCGACGATCACCTCCGTGTCCATCCCCGGGGTGGTGGCGCGCTTGGGGCTGATCAGCGCGCCGCCCAGGCCGCCCAGGAACGACGCCAGCATGAACACCCCCGTGTACAGCGCGTCGACGTTGACGCCGAGCGCGCCGAGCGTCTCGCGGTCGAGGGCGGCGGCCCGGATGAAGCGGCCGGCCCGCGTGCGCTGCAGCACGAACCAGAACGCGAGCGCGATGCTTGGTCCCAGCACGATGATGAAGAGGTTGTACTGGGGAATCGTGGCGCCGAAGAGCGAGAACGAGCCGGCGAGCTCGGGCGGCCGGCTCACCGACTTCTGCTGCGTGCCCCAGATGATCTTCGCCGCGTCGCTGAGGATCAGCCCGAGCGCGTACGTGAACAGCAGCTGATAGAGCTCTTCCTTCTCGTACAGATGACGGAAGAGCACGCGTTCGACGACGCCACCCAGCAGCGCGATCCCGAGCGCCGCGCCGAGGGCGGCGAGCCAGAAGAGACCCGGGCCCGGCCCGAGCCACAGCATCGCCTGGTACGCGAGATACGCGCCCAGCATGTAGAAGGTGCCGTGCGCGAAGTTCAGGACGCGCAGCACCCCGAAGATCAAGGACAGGCCCGACGCGATCAGAAACAGGAACATCGCGGCCGTGAGGCCGCTCAGGCTCTGCGCGAAGACAAACGACGCGTCGGGCACCTACCTAGTCCATGAACCTCGACGGATCGACGTACGTCACCGGCTTCATGATGGCGAACGGATATTTCGGGTCCTTCACGGTCTTGCCGTAGAGCTGGCCGCGATTGGCCTGATGGTCCTTCTCGCGGATCGTCAGCGGCCCGATCGGCGTCTCGACGGACAGCCCGAGCAGCGCCTTGGCGACCTTGTCGGAGTCGGCGCTCCCGGCCTTCTTGATCGCCTCGGTCAGGAACTGCATGCCGATGTAGCCCTGGATCGCCCACGACGACGGGTACTCGTCCTTCAGATACTTCGACAGCCGCGCCGTGTACTCGCGGTGGGCCGGCGTCTCGCCCCAGTAGAACGCGTCGTAGGAGTTGCCCCAGATCCCGACCGGGTAATCCGCGCCCATCGACTTCGTCGTCTCGGGCGTGGCCGCCTCGCCGACGCCGATGAAGTTGTACTTGATGACGTCGAACACGCCGAGCGCCTTGGCCTGCTTGGAGTACGTCACGAAGAAGCCGCCCCAGATCGACGAGAAGATCGCTTCCGGCTTCTTGGCCATCTGCGCGTTGATGAACGGGTTGTAGTCCTGCTCGCCGAGCTTAGGCCACTGCTGGTCGACGATCTGGACGCTCGGCTTGATCTTCTTCAGGTGCTCGACGAACGCCCTGGTGACGTCCTGCCCGTAGGCGTAGTCGAAGCTGATGGTCGCGACCTGCGTCACCGGCCACTTGGCGACGATCTCGGCCGCGCTCCGCCCTTCCATCGTCGTGGTCGCCGCCACGCGGAACACGTAGGGATGAAGCTTGTCGGCGGCGGTGAGCTGATCGGTCTTGGGGATCGGCGCGATGAAGACGATCTTGTTTTCCTTGGCGACCACCGAGACGGCCGGCCCCTCCGCGGACGTCAAGGTGCCGACCAGGAAGTCGACGTTCTCCTTCAGGATGAGCTCGCGGGCGACGCGGACCGCTTCGTTCGCGTCGGCCTTGGAGTCGCGGATCAGCAGCTCGACCTTGCGGCCGAGCACGCCGCCCTTGGCGTTGAGCTCCTCCACGAACATCTGGGCGCCCTTCGACGCGGGTTCGCCGAAGAGAGCCGGTGGGCCGGAGAGCGGCATCGGCATGCCGACCTTGATCGGCTTTTGCGCCTCCGCGACGAGCGGCAGCGCCAGCAGCATGGCCAGGAGCAGCGTGAAGACGTGCAGCATGAGAGAGCCTCCTCTCGCGAGTGGTTTCGTCCGGGCGATGGTGTCGCTCAGAGCGCCGGCAGCCCCGGGACACGCACGCGAATACGGTATACCGAGGTCGAAGCCGTGATGTAAAGGGAGCGGAGATCATCGTCGCCGAAGGCCATGTTGGCCGTGTCCTCGGGCACTCGGATGACGCCGAGATCGATGGCATCGGGGCTGAAGACGTGAATCCCGCCCGGCCCGCAGCAATAGACGTTGCTCTGCGAGTCGAGCTTCATCCCGTCCGGCGCGCCCTTGCCCTCGCCCTTCGTCTCCGCCCAGACGCGACCGCCGGCCAGGGTCCCGTCGCCCTTCACGTCGAAGACACGGATGTGCTGGCGGGCCGTGTCGTTCACGAAGAGGCGGCGGCCGTCGAGCGAGAAGCAGAGCCCGTTCGGGCGATCGAAGTCGTCCACCAGCAAGGTCGGCGACCTCGGATCCGTGCCCGCGCGGAAGACGCCCTGAAAGCTCAGCTCCTGGGGGCGGAGGACGCCGAAGAACTCGGCGCGACCGTACGGCGGGTCGCTGAAGTAGATGCCGCCGTCCGCCGCGCACACGATGTCGTTCGGGCTGTTCAGCTGCTTGCCGTTCCAGTGCGTGGCGATCGGGTGCGTCGCCCCGTCGGCCAGGGTCACCGTCACCTGGCTCGTGGCGTGCTCGCAGGCGAGCAGGCGTCCCTGACGATCCCAGGTGAGCCCGTTGGACTTGCCGCACGGCTGGCGGAACGTCGTGACGCCGTCGGTCGCCGACCATCGACGCAGGTGATCGCCCGGCATGTCGCTCCAGAGCAGATAGCGTCCGCGTGGGTGCCAGAGCGGTCCCTCGGTGAAGAGACAGCCGCCTGCGATCTTCTCGAACGTGACATCGGGACCGACGACCACGCTGAGGCGGGGGTCTCGAATCTCGAGGCTCGTCACGCGGTGGGCTCCACCTACTCCTCGTCGTTGCGGAATTCGGGTCCGGAGGCGAGGAGCGTAGCACGGGAGCGCGGACGGCGCTAGTTGCGGCGACCCAAAATCCAGCGCCCGATCAGTCCCATCAGGACGCCGCTCGTCACGACCACGATCGGCACGCTGAGCACGGCGAGACCGAAGCGCGTCATGTCTTCCATCGTCTACAGGCGCGCCCGATTACTGACGGTTTCCGCCTCGCCCTCGAGGCCCTTGACCGTGGCCGACGGGGCCTCGCGCACCGTGGACCACCCGCCTGAGCGGGCGGCCGCACGCGGGGCGGTCCTTGCCGCCGACCAGGCGCGTCTGCGCCCTTGCCGGGCAGCGGCTTGACACCGGCCACCGCGTTATGAAGAATGCGGCACCGGCTCGACACGACACACTCGCCGAGTCATCCCCCAAGGAGAAAAAGATGCGCACATGGAGCCTGTTGGCCCTGGCGCTGAGCGGTCTTCTGGTCGCAGGCGAGCGTTCTCCGGCGGATGCCGCCGACAAGGACACGCTCGTCATCGCCCTGGACACCCTGGGCGCCCAGGTCATGGACCCGATCATGGACACCCGCGCGCCGCACGCGCACTACCACGCGCCGATCTGGGACTCGCTGGTCGGATTCGACCTCGAGAATGGTGGGATCGGGCCGGGCGTCGCCGAGCGCTGGGAGCTGGCACCCGACGGCAAGAGCTGGACGTTCTACCTGCGCAAGGGCCAGCGCTTCCACAACGGCGACCCGGTCACCGCCCACGACGTGAAGTTCAGTCTCGAACGGGTCATGTCGCCCGAGTCGATCTCGTCGGGCGCCGCCGCGCTGCGGCGGGCGGTCGATCGCATCGAGGTCGTCGACGATCTCACCGTTCGCGTCTACACGAAGGGCGTCATCCCGCAGTTTGCGGCCAGCCTCTCCCGGGCCGTCTTCATGGAAGGCTCGGTCATGCCCAAGAAGTACATCGAGACCGTGGGCGCCAAGGGGTTCCGCGACAAGCCGGTCGGCAGCGGCCCCTGGAAGTTCGTGCGGAGCGTCCCGGGCGATCGCATCGAGTACGAGGCCGTCACCTACCCGCACTGGCGCGGGACGCCACAGTTCAAGCGCCTGACGCTCCTGCTCGTGCCCGAGCAGAGCACCCGGCTCGCGATGGTGCGCACCGGCGAGGCGGCGATCGCGAGCATCGGGCCCGAGGCGGTGAAGGAGGCGCGAGCCGGCGGGATGAAGGTCGTCAGCGTGCCGGGCACGATGCAGGCCGTCTACCAGTTCTGGGGGCTCTACCGGCCGGAGGTGAAGGCGTCGCCGCTCAACGACGTCCGCGTGCGCGAGGCGCTCTCGCTCGCGATCGACCGGCAGCAGATCATCGACCACGTCATGGGCAAGGAAGCGCGGTGGCCCATGCCCTTCGCGGCGTTCAAGTATTCGAGCGACATGACCGTCCCGCGGTGGGAAGACTGGGCGCGGACGGCGCTCCGCTACGATCCCGCCCGAGCCAAGCAGCTCCTGGCCGAGGCCGGACACGGCAATGGCTTTCGCATGACGTTCTGGAACACCGCGCTCCCCGGCACGCCGTTCATGGTCCCGATCGGCGAGGCGGTCGCCGGCTTCTGGGAGAAGATCGGCGTCAAGGTCGAGATGAAGACCGTCGAATGGGGCGCCTTCGACCCGATGGGGCGCGGCGAGCAGAAGGGGCTGATCGGAACGGCGTCGATGTACCGCACGGCCGGCCGCCCCGAACCGATCCCGCGCTACGCCACCACGTTCGTGTCGAAGGGCGTCCAGCACCTCTTCGGTGATCCCCAGAGCTGTCCGGCTCTCTGCGTCGACGCGGACAAGGCGTACGAGGCGATCGTCGCGGAGAGGGACGACGCCAAGCGCACGGCGGCGACGAACCGGATGATCGAGCTCGTGGCCAAGAGCTGGATCGCCGTGCCGATCATCGAGGGGATGGGCACGTGGGCGGTGAATCCCAAGAGCGTCGGGTACTTCAAGCCGATCCCGGGGCGCCACGAGTTCGGCGACGTGACCGAGCGCATGCCGCGCCCGGAAGCGAAGCCCTGGCCCTGAGGCGGGCACCGTGCAGCGCTTCGTCCTGCGGCGCCTCGCGCAGAGCGTACTGCTCCTGTTCGTGCTCGCGCTGATCATCTTCGCGCTGGCGCGCGTGAGCGGAAATCCCGCGGATCTCCTCCTGCGCGAGGACGCCACGCTGGAGGACCGCGCGCATCTCCTGCGCGCGCTCGGGCTGGACCGGCCGGTCCACGAGCAGCTCTATCTCTTCCTCTCCGGGGCGGTGCGCGGCGACCTGGGCGAATCGATCCGCTATCGCAAGCCGGCGACCGAGGTGTTCTTCGAGCGCCTTCCCAACACGCTCCAGCTCCTGCCGCTGGCGATGGTCGGCGCGCTCGTGGTCGCGATCCCGCTCGGCGTGCTGGCGGCGGTCTACCGCGGCACCCTCGTCGATCGAATCTCGAGCGCCGTCGCCGTGGTCGGCATCGCCACGCCGTCGTTCTGGCTCGGCATCGTGCTCATCTACGTCTTCAGCATCAAGCTCGGCCTGCTGCCCTCGTCGCGCATGGGTGGCCCGAGCCACTACGTGCTGCCGGCGATCACGCTCGGGCTGTTCCTGGTGGCGGGGATGATGCGGCTCGTGCGCTCGAGCCTCCTCGAGGTGATGGGCAGCGAGTTCGTGAAGCTCGCGCGGCTCAAGGGGCTCTCGCAGACCGTCGTGATCTGGAAGCACTGCCTGCGGAACGCGCTGATCCCCGTCACCACGCTGTTCGGCGTCTACTTCGCCCTTCTGATCACCGGCGCGATCGTGACGGAGACGGTGTTCGCCTGGCCGGGCGTCGGACGGCTCACCTACGAGGCGGTCATCTTCCGGGACTATCCGCTGCTTCAGGCGGTGATCTTGCTGAAGGCGATCATCGTGCTCGGCGTCAACCTCGGGGTGGACATCGTCTATGCCTACCTCGACCCTCGGGTCCGGTACGCCTAGATGGCGCGGGTAGAGGAGCGGATCGACGCCGGCTTCGCGGCCTCGACGGCGGCCGACGGATCGGCTCCCCCGCGAGTGCGTGGAGACCTCGCGCGCATGCCGTGGGTCTCGCTCGTCATCATCGCGGTCATGGTCCTGGGCGCCGCGCTGGCGCCGCTGATCGCGCCGCATTCACCGACGGAGCAGTCGCTGCCCGACAAGCTGCGGCCGCCTGCGTGGGAAGCGGCCGGGAGCACGAAGTACCTGCTCGGGACCGACGTCCTGGGCCGGGACGTCTTGAGCCGTCTCATCTACGGCGCGCGCGTGAGCCTGATCGTCGCCGCGGTGGCGCTGCTGGCGGGCGGCGGCATCGGGCTGATGGTCGGGATCGTCTCCGGCTACCTCGGGGGCCGGGTCGATAGCTTTCTCATGCGTGTCGTCGACGCGACCCTGACGTTTCCGACGATCCTCATCGCGCTCCTGCTGGCCGTCAGCCTCGGGCAGGGTCTCCAGACGATCGCCATCGCGATCACCGTGCTCATCTGGGCGCGCTTCGCCCGCGTGGTCCGGGGTGAGGTGCTGGCGGTCAAGGCTCGCGATTTCGTCGCGCTGGCTCGCGTCCACGGCTGCTCGCACCTGCGCATCATGGGTGTTCACATCGTGCCGAACGTCCTGAACACGTTCATGGTGCTGCTGACCCTGCACATCGGCTTCGTGATCATCGTGGAGGCCTCGCTGTCGTTCCTCGGCGCCGGCATCCCCCCGCCGACGCCGTCCTGGGGCCAGATGGTGGCCGACGGCCGAAGTCACATCGCGAGCGCCTGGTGGCTCTCGGTCGTGCCCGGCGCCGCGATCATGCTGGTCGTGCTCGCCTTCAACCTGTTCGGCGACTGGCTTCGCGACTGGCTCGACCCGCGGCTCAGGCAGGTCTGAGGAGCCAGGACGCTTGACCGCCGCGCCGGTCGTGCTCGACGTACGTGACCTCCGGGCATACCTCTACACGCGCTGGGGCGTCGTGCGCGCCGTGGACGGCGTGAGCTTCTCCCTGCGCGAAGGCGAGACGCTCGGGCTCGTCGGCGAATCGGGCTGCGGCAAGACGATGACGGGCCTGTCGCTGGTCCGGCTGCTGCCGGAACCGGCCGGGCGCATCGTCGAGGGGCACGTGTTCCTCGAAGGTGAGGATCTCGTCACCAAGAGCGAATCCGAGATGCGTCACGTCCGGGGGCGTCGAGTCTCGATGATCCTGCAGGATCCCCAGACGTCGCTGAACCCGGTCTTCACCATCGGCGACCAGATCCTCGAGGCGCTCCGGCTGCATCATCCCGACGGCGCGCGCGCGCTCGCGGCCCGGGCCGAGGAGGCGCTGCGGCGCGTGAAGGTCGCCGCGCCCGAGCAGCGGATGCGCGCGTACCCGCACCAGATGAGCGGCGGCATGAAGCAGCGGGTCGTGGGCGCCATCGCCGTGGCCGGCGAGCCCCGTGTGCTCATCGCCGACGAGCCCACGACCGCGCTCGACGTCACGATCCAGCTGCAGTACCTGGCGCTCCTCAAGGAGATCCAGGCGCGGACCCGGCTCGCGATGCTGTTCATCACCCACGACTTCGGGATCGTCGCGCGCATGTGCGACCGCGTGGCGGTGATGTACGCTGGGCGGATCGTGGAGGCAGGGCCGATGCGCACGCTCTTCCGCTCGCCGCGCCATCCATACACGCAGGCGCTGATGGCCTCGGTGCCGCGCATGGAGGGAAGCGTGACGCGGCTGCCGTCGATCGAGGGTCAGCCGCCGCCGCTTCACGATCTGCCGGTCGGCTGCCGTTTCGCGGCGCGCTGCGCCTACGTCGACGACCGGTGCCGACGCGAGTATCCGCCGACGATGCCGGTCGGGCCCGCGCACGAGGCCGCCTGCTGGAGAGTCGAGCCATCGCCGCCGAGCCGCTGATCCGCGCCGAGAGCCTCACCAAGCACTTCGCGGTCACCCGCGGGCTGCTCGTCAGCCGCACGACGGGGCACGTGAAGGCCGTCGACGGCGTCAGCTTCACGATCGGGCGCCAGGAGACGCTCGGGCTGGTCGGTGAATCCGGCTGCGGCAAGACGACGACCTCGCGTCTCTTGCTCCGGCTCGAGGAGCCGACCGCCGGGCGTGTCCTCCTCGACGGTCAGGACATCCACGCGCTCCGCGGCGCGGCGCTGAGCCGATATCACACGCGGGTTCAGGCCGTCTTCCAGGACCCGTGGTCGTCGCTGAACCCGCGGCTCCGGATTCGTGACACGATCGCGGAAGCGCTCGTGGTGAACCGGCGCGTGACGCGCGCCGGGAAGCTCGAGCGCGTCGAGGAGGTGCTGCACCAGGTGGGCTTACCGCTGAGCGCCGCCGCGCGCTATCCGCACGAGTTCAGCGGGGGCCAGCGACAGCGGATCGCGCTCGCGAGTGCCTTGGCCGCGTCGCCCGAGCTGATCGTCCTCGACGAGCCGGTCTCCGCCCTGGACGTGTCGATCCGCGCCCAGATCATGAATCTGCTGAAGGATCTGCAGGCCAGGCAGCAGCTCAGCTTCCTGCTGGTCGCGCACAATCTCGCGACCGTGCGCTATATCGCCCACCGCACGGCGGTCATGTATCTCGGGCGGATCGTGGAGCACGCGGCCACCGAGTCGCTCTATCGGAGCCCGCTGCACCCCTATACGAAGGCGCTCTTCGCGGCGGCCCTGCCGGCCGACCCGGATGCGCCGCGTGACGACATGATCCTGAGCGGCGAGGTGCCCTCGCCGATCGATCCGCCTTCCGGCTGCCACTTCCATCCGCGCTGTCCGTTCGCGATGGAGCAGTGCTCGCGCGTGGCGCCGGAGCTCAAGACCGTCGCGCCCGAGCACGTCGTGTCCTGTCATCTCTACTGAGCGGAGGTCGCCAATGGCTCGTCGAATTCTCCATCCGACCGACTTCTCCGGGGCGTCGCGCGCCGCCTTTCGCAAGGCGATCGAGATGGCGAAATCGCGTCGCGCCGAGCTCCTGATCGTTCACGTCATGAGCCCGGTCGTGCCCGTGCCCGGCGACGGATACGTCTCGCCGCAGCTGTACGATCAGCTCGCGGTGTCGAGCCGGGCGTGGGCGCAGAAGCGGCTCGACGCCCTGGTGGCGCAGACCAAGAAGGCGCGGGTCCGCGCGAAGGGCTTCCTGCTCGAGGGCGCGCCGAGCGAGGAGATCGTCCGTTTCGCGCGGGCCAGGCGCGTCGAGCTCATCGTGACGGGCACGCACGGGCGCACGGGGCTCGCGAAGCTCTTCGTCGGCAGCGTGGCGGAGCGCGTCGTCGCCGCCGCGCCGTGTCCGGTCCTGACCGTCAGGGGCAAATAGGCTGGTCAGCTCATCAGGACCCACACGCCGATCGCGACGAAGCCGATCCCGGCGGCCGTCCTGAGGAGTTTCGGCGAGATCCAGTCGCCGGCGTGGCCGCCGACGACGACCGCCAGCGCGCTCGACAGGACGAGCGCGGCCGCGGCCGCGAGGAAGACGCCGAGCTTGCTGGCCGCCGGGTCGGTCGCGAACAGCAAGGTGGCGATCTGGGTCTTGTCACCGAGCTCGGCGACGAGCACGCTCGTGAAGACGATCAGGTACGCTTTCATGCGATCACTGTAGCCGAGCGCGCCGGCCTCTGCCGGGAGCACAGAACGCGGTTGCGCGCTGCAGGCCGTCGCGGGGCTGGGGCCCCGCCGGCCGAGGCGCGACTCCGATCGAGGAAGGGCTATGCCATACACGCCGCACGTCGAGCAGCACTTCACCTCAGGCCTCGTGGTGCGGGACGCTGTCATCGGCCTGGCCGACGGCCTGACCGTTCCGTTCGCGCTGGCCGCCGGACTCAGTGGCGCCGTCGACTCGACGACGGTGGTCGTGACCGCCGGCCTCGCCGAGATCGTCGCCGGCTCGATCGCGATGGGACTGGGCGGGTATCTGGCCGGGAAGAGCGACGTCGAGCACTACGCGAGCGAACGGCAGCGCGAGGAGCTCGAGATCAAGCAGAAGCCGGAGACCGAGGCCCTGGAGGTGGCGGAGCTCCTCCAGCTCTACGGCGTCACGGCCGAGCAGAGCGCTCCCGTCGTCGAGGCCCTGCGCCGGCGACCGGAGGCGTGGCGAGACTTCATGCTTCGCTTCGAGCTCGGGCTCGAGCAGCCCGATCCGCGGCGCGCCCTGACCAGCGGCGCGGTCATCGCGGCCGCCTATGTTGCGGGCGGACTCATCCCGCTGTGCCCCTACATGTTGCTGCCGAGCGCGCAGGGCGCGTTGCCGTGGTCGGTCGCGGTGACCGGCACCTCGCTGGCCGTCTTCGGGTGGATCCGCGGGCACCTCACGGGCGTCTGGCCGGTGCGGACCGCGCTGCAGACGGTTCTCATCGGCGGTGTCGCCGCCGCCGCGGCCTTCCTGATCGCTCGGGCTATTTCATAGCCCGAGCGCGCTAGACCGCGAGGTCCGACGACTTGATCCGCTTGACCCCCGCGCCCAGCATGTCCGTCCACGCCTTCGCCAGCGAGCCGTCGGCGTCGATTCCGCGGCAGGCGTCCTCGATCACCAGGGCGCCAAAGCCCGCCTTGCGCGCGTCCAGCGCGGACCACGCGACGCAGAAGTCGGTCGCGAGGCCGACGAGGAACACCTGGTTGAGGCCGCGATCCTTCAAGTAGCCCGTGAGCCCCGTCGGCGTCTTGCCGTCGGCCTCATAGAACGCCGAGTAGGAATCCATCTGCTTGCGATAGCCCTTGCGGATGATCAGCTCGGCGTGCGGGATCCGAAGGTCCTTGTGGAGATCGGCGCCCGGCGTGCCCTGCACGCAGTGATCGGGCCAGAGAACCTGCGTTCCGTAGGGCAGCTGGGTGGTCTCGAACGGCTTCTTGCCCGGATGGGACGACGCGAACGACACGTGGCCGGGGGTATGCCAGTCCTGCGTGAGCACGACGTGCTCGAAGCCGGTGGCGACGCGGTTGATGAGCGGGATGATCTGGTCGCCCTCCTTCACGGCCAAGGAGCCGCCGGGGGTGAAGCAATTCTGCACGTCGATCACGAGGAGGACGTCTTGCGCTGTCGGCTTCATCTTCATGCTCCCGGTTTGCGCGGCGGCCACCCGCGCGGCGCCGGCGAATCCGGCGACCACGAGGCTCGCGGCCGTGCCTTTGAGGAACCCGCGGCGATCGCTCGTCAACATTTTCGTCCCTCCGTCTAGTGGTAC
>Ga0137396_10001429_pt1 | contig 12500 bp, 15 predicted proteins | sample czc16metaG_FD_108284 | JGI IMG/M metagenome (GOLD analysis project Ga0137396, IMG submission 108284) | Vadose zone soil microbial communities from Angelo Coast Range Reserve, California, USA - czcobulk3.16 metaG | ecosystem: Environmental > Terrestrial > Soil > Vadose zone | place: USA...
ATCGGGCGGCGGCGAAGACGCGCTCGATGAAGCTCTCCCGGATCGCCCCGTCCACGAGCCGCCCCGCCTCCTCGACCGGGAGCGTCGGCAAGCGCTCGACGAGGGCTCGCGCGTAGAGCCCTCGCCCGGCGCTGCGGGGCGCGCCGTTCTCGCGATGGACGCGCACGCGGAAGAGGCCGCAGGACGGCGAGGCGCGCTTGAGCACGTACCCGTCGAGGCCGAGCGCCTCGAGCTCCTGCGTCTTGGCCAGAGCAAAGCGCCGCATGCGGTCGGTCAGATCGTCGCCCGTCTTCTGGACGACCAGCCGCGGCTCTCGCGCGTCACCGACCAGCCGGATGGTGTCGCGCGGAATAGCCAGTCCGATCTCCACCTCGGGGCAGACCGGGATCCATTCGACGAATGGGCCCAGCGTGTCCGTCAAGAACGGATCCTTCTTGTGGCCGCCGTCGTAGCGGACCTCCTCGCCGAGGAGACAGGAGGAGACGCCGAGCCGGATCTTTTCGCTCTCGCGTTCGCGCATGGTCTTCATTAGTCTATCAGCGCGATGCTTGAGGTCGTCACGATGAAGGAGATCGACGCGATCTTCGCGGTGACCGACGCCCTCGGCATCCACCGCGAGACGCTGGTCATCCCACTCGGACCCGCGTCTCCGGGGCGCGTGAGGAAGCTGCCGAGCGGAAAGCTCGAGATCGTCGTGGAGGCCGCCCGTCCCATCGAGGAGTGGGTGATCGAGCTGCCGCGTCTCATCGCCGCGGCGCGGGGGACCTGACCTGGGCGGCGCGCTGAAGCGCCAGCTCGGCCTCCTTCCGCTCGCCGCGATCTTCTTCTTCAACGTCGGGGGCGGACCCTACGGGATCGAGGACGTCGTGCCGTCCTTCGGTCCCGGGATGACGCTGATCCTGCTGCTCGTGACGCCGCTCTTCTGGAGCCTGCCCGTCGCCCTCGCCATGTCCGAGCTCGCGGCGGCGATGCCCGAGGAGGGCGGCTACGTGGCGTGGACCCGGCGCGCCTTCGGGCGGTTCTGGGCGTTCCAGGTCGGCTGGTGGAGCTGGATCGACAGCTTCGTGGACGTGGCCGTCTATCCAGCGCTCTTCGTCGAATACGTTCGCTTCTGGCATCCGGACATGACGCGCCTCGAGCGCTGGCTCTTCGTCCTCGGCTTCATCACCGTGTTGACCGCGCTGAATGTGCTCGGTGTCCGGCCGACGGGACACGCGGCGCTCGCGCTCGCCGTCGTGGGACTCCTCCCGATCGCCGCGCTCACCGTGGTCGGTCTCGGTGCCGCCCGCCACACGCCCTGGGTGCCGCTCGTGCCGGAGGGCCAGGCGCTAGAGACGCTGGGGCTCGGTCTCGCCGTCATCATGTGGAACTACTCGGGATGGGACACGCCTGCGACCGTCCTCGCCGAGACGCGGGCGCCCGAGCACACCTTCCGGCGGGCCGCGCTCCTCGCGCTGCCCGTGCTCACGGCGTCCTACGTGCTGCCGGTCGGCGTGGCCCTGGCGTCCGGCGCCGTCGAATGGAGCAAGTGGACGACGGGCGCGCTGCCGGTCGTGGCCCGCGCGATCGGCGGGGAGTGGCTCGCCCACGCGGTGGCGGCGGGCGCCGTCCTGAGCACGGCCGGGCTCTTCGTGTCGCTCCTCCTCACGAACTCGCGCCTGCCCTACGTCCTGGCGCTCGACCGCGCGATGCCCGCGTGGCTCGGGCGCGTCCACCCACGTTTCGGCACGCCGTGGCCGGCGGTGGTCGTCTCGGCGGCCGTTTACGCGGGCTTTGCCGCGTTCTCGTTCAGGGAGCTGATCGTCCTCGACGTATGGCTCTATTCGTTGAGCCTCCAGGTCGAGCTTGCGGCCTTCGTCTGGCTGCGTGTGGTCGCGCCCGACATGCCTCGCCCGTGGCGCGTCCCCGGCGGCTTCGCGGGCGCGATGGTGGCGATCGTCTTTCCGACGCTCTTCATCATCGGCGCGCTCGCCACCGCCGGCCTTCGCAACACGATCGCCGGTCTGCTCGGCGCGCTCACGGGCCCGATCGCCTGGGCATTCCTGTCGCGGCCCCGGCGCGAGCGCTGAGCGTTCGGCGCGGCTCGCGGCGGGCCGGCGCCCGCCGGCCGACGGGTCCCAGGTTCTCCTCGAGGATCGTCGCGAGGCAGTCGAGGGTCGAGAGCGAGTACACGTAGGTCTTCCAGCCGGTCGCGACGTGGTCCGGCCGCTCGCCGGCACGTGACGGGGGAAAGATCTCGACGCTCACGTTGGGGCCATCCTGCGTGCAGCCGCCCGCGCAGCCCTCGCGGAGACGCACACATCCCTCGAGCCGCCTCGCCTCGACCAGCGCGCGGAGACATTCGAGGATCGCCGTCGCGTTCAGTCGCGCCGCGCGCCCCCCGCGCTCGACGGGCAGCACCACGAGGCCCGGCTCCCGCGGGCACACGGTGACGACGAGACGGCGTCGCGCGGCCACCGTCACACCTGCTTGCGCATCCGTTCTGCGAGGCGCGTCGCGGCCGTGACGGGCTCGGCGGCGGGCCGGTACCAGCACACGGTAAGACCGGCGCGCCGGACGGCGCGCGCAAGCCCGGCCCGGAACCAGGCATCGTCGAGGACGCTTCCCGCCCAGCTGATTGCCACGGGCCGACGCAGGCCGAGCTGTCGCGCGACCGCGCGGGCCTGGGCCGCGAGCACCGCCTGGCCCGCATACGCGATCGCGCGTGCGGCGCCGTCACCGTGACGTGCTCGCGCGAGGACCCGGGGCGCCCACGCCGCGACCCGCGCGACCGCATCGGGCGCGTGGACGGCGCCGAGGACTGTTCGTAAGCCGCCGTGGGCCGCACGGGAGCGGAGCCACTCGCGGCCGAGCCAGAAGGCCGAGCCTTCGTCGCCTAGGAGCGGGCCGAGTCCGCCGGCGCGCGCCCAGTGGCGGCGGCCGTCGTACCCGAGCACGATCGAGCCCGTGCCGGCGAGTACGAGCAGACCGGGGCGATTGCCGAGCGCCCCGAGCAACGCCGCTTGAGCGTCGGAGATGACGGCTACCCTGCGCGCAAGTCCCGCGAGGCGTCGCGCGAGGGCACGGCGCTCCCGCTCGCTCCAAATCGCGCGTGACGCGACAACGAGCGCCGCCACGCGGTCGCGGCGCCAGCCGCGGCGGCGCCAGATCGCGCGCAGGAGGGGCGCGAGGCGACGGAGATCGCGGTCGGCCCGTGCCACCGTAGGCGGCCCGGGCCGCTCGCCGCTCGAGGCGGCGACGCGGATCCATGTGCCGCCGACGTCAACGCCCACGCACAGGGGTCGCGGAGTCGGGACCCGCGGCCTTCGATCGCGACTCCGCGGGGGCGACGCGGTAAGGATCTGATCGGGCATGTCAGGGGATTCCCGTCCCGGAATTCAGGAGTTCTTCGTATTGAGTGCGCGGCGGGGGAGTCCTACGGTCGCTATAGATCAAGGCGAATTTCCGACAATGCGCGCCTCCGCACCCACAAGGGGACGCTTGTAGGGCTTGACTGGACAGCCCTCGTGTCGATTCGCGGACGGCCTTGCCACTCTGTCCATTATGGGGCCGGGGTACCGACCCGATATTGCAAAGTTTTCGGCCCGGGCAGTGGTGGCACGACAGATGCTCCCCTCGGGGGCGGGAGGACGTGGTCATGGGTAAGGCATTGGCGGCGTGGCTGATGGTTGCTGGGGCGGCAGTGGCCTCACCGGCTATGGGACCGCGAGATACCTTGGAATCGGCGCTTGTGCGCGTTACGGGCGTCATCCAGGACGGAGAGATCAACGGCAAGCCCGTGGCCGATCGGCGGGGTGAAGTCCGCCGGCTCGCGAGGGAGATGTTCGACTTCGACGAAATCTCGCGGCGCGCCCTGTCGCGCCACTGGCAGACGCGCACGCCGGACGAGCAGGCCGAGTTCGTCGCGCTGTTCAGCGACCTGCTCGAGCGCTCGTACATGAACCGGATCGAGGCGTACGCGGGCGAGAGGCTCATGTTCACCGGCGAGTCTCTGGACGGGAACTTCGCCACGGTGCGCTCGAGAGTGGTGACGCAGCGGCGTGGCGAGACGGCGCTCGACTACCGCATGCACGTGCGTGACGGCCGCTGGCAGGTCTACGACATGCTCATCGACGGCGTGAGCTTCGTCTCGACCTACCGAAGCCAGTTCGATCGCGTGATCCAGGCCGAGTCCTACGGCTCGCTGGTTGACCGGCTCCGCAAGAAGAACTTCGACACCGCCGTCGCCGAGCGCCGCAAGTAGTAGTCGTCCTCGGAGAGCCTCGGACGGGCGCCCGTCCGAGGCTCTCGCGAGTAGATCTGACCCCCCCGTTCGGAAGCCCCGTTACAATGGCCTGTGCTGACCTGGCCTGACTACGTCGTTCTCGCCGGCTCCCTCGTCGTCCTACTCGCTATCGGGTTCTGGTTCACGCGGCGCCAGCGCGACACCGTGGACTTCTTCCTGGCGCGCCGCCGCGTGCCCGCCTGGGCCGTGTGGCTCAGTTTTCTCGCGTGTTTCTGCTCGGCCTCCTGAGCCGCCGGCGGGTCGCCGATTGGGCGAACGTCCTGGCGATGGTCCTCATGGCGCTGGTGAACTTGGTCCTCCTCGTCCTGTCCGAGAAGCACGTCCGCGACTTCGCCTGGTCGTGGCTCGTCATACTGGGCACGGGGGGGACGATCGGGCTGGCCCTGGCCTTCTCGGCCCTGGCTCCCAGTCGCCCGGCAACCTGAGCCCGGTTTCACACCGGCCTGCGTCCGGTGTCTCACTAGCGTGATGGACTCCGAAGGGTTCGACGCCCTGGTGGCGACGCACCATCCCGAGATCTACCGGTATCTCCTCAGGACCACGTTCCGGGCGAGCGAGGCCGAGGATCTGGCGCAGGAGACCTTTCTCCGCGCCTACCGGGCCCACCGGACGCTCCCGTCCGACGCCAACTCGCGGGCCTGGCTCTTCGCGATCGCGACGAACGTCGCGCGGAATCACTTCCGGTCCGAGTCCAGGCGCCGCCACGCTCACGCCGCCGTGCATGCGGAAGGCAGCCTCGCCGTCGCCGACGGACCCGAGGGACAGACGTTGTTCAACGAGACGCGGGTGCGGCTCGAGACCGTCGTCGCCGGCCTTCCCCTCAAGCAGCGCCTGGCCTTCACCCTCCGCAAGGTGCACGAGCTCGACTATGACGCCGTCGCGCGGAGCCTCGACTGCTCCGTGGACAGCGCGCGGGCGCACGTCTTTCAGGCCCTTCGCAAGATCCGCCGCAGCCTGAACGGATACGGGCTGCCGCTGGGGAGTGACGACCGATGACTCGTAAGCCCGCGACCTGCCTCGAGATCGAACCGGCGCTCGTCGCCGCGGCGACTGGAGAGGCGGACACCACGACCGCGGCCCGCGTGGAGGCGCACACGCGCACCTGTGCGTCGTGCCGAGGAGAGTTCGCCAGCTATCGCGCGATCGACCGAGCCGTCGACACCTGGCGCGGCGCCCCGGCGCCCGTGGAGCCGTCTGCGCGTGAGCGCCTCGAGGTGCGACTGGCCGACCTTCGGCGCCGCGCGCTCCTCTACCGCATCTTTCCGTCGCCGCTCGGTCCGATCCTGATCGCGCGCTCCGAGGAGGGCGTCACGTGCGTCGAGTACCTCGTGGCTGGGCGCGACTTCGCCCACTCGCGCCTCGCTCGCGTGCCGGGCGTCGAGCCGATCGAGGACGGCGCGGAGGTCGAGGGGCTCTACGGTGAGCTGCTCGAGTTCGTGGAGGGTCGGCGCAGCCGGCTCGCCTGGCCGCTCGACCTGCGTCTGGCGCGGAGCGACTTCCATCGCGCGGTGCTCACCGCGACGGCGCGGATCCCTTACGGCGCGGTGCGCTCGTACGCGGGCATCGCGCGCGAGGTGGGTCGACCGTCGGCCACTCGCGCCGTGGCCCAGGCGCTCCGCTGGAATCCGCTGCCGATCGTCGTGCCGTGCCACCGCGTGATCGGGCTCTCCGGCGCGCTCACCGGCTACGCGGGCGACAAGCTCACACTCAAGCAGCGGCTCCTGTCCGTCGAGGGCGTGCCGGCCGTGAAGATCGGCCACGACTTCCGCGTCCCGCGAGACGCCATGTATGTGCGCAGCCCCGACGGCTCGGCCTACTGTCTGCCGAGCTGCTCGTGGATCGTGGCCGAGCCTCCACAAGAGCTCACGTTGTTCGGCTCGCCCGCGCGCGCCGAGGCCGCGGGGCTCGAGCCCTGCTCGGACTGCCACCCCGACCTCCATCCGATTTCACGCTGACGGTCCCTCGGTGTCTTAGGGGGCGGAGGAGGCCCCATGCAGACACTGCTCCAGGTCGTCATCGTCGTGCTGCTCCCGGCCGCCGCCGTGCTTGCGCTCGTGACGCTCGCCCGGCGCCTGGAGCGCGGGCGCGCCGAAGTGGTCACACGCCAGATCCAGCTCACCGACGCAATCCACCGTGAGCTCGGCGCCGTCGTCGCGCCGTTCGTGACGCGGGGCCGCCGCGGGCGGTGGCGCGTGTCGATGGCCGTGCCGCTCGACCGTCCGGCGCTCGTCGGCGCCGTCCTCGACGTCGTCCGCGGCGCCTTCCCCGGCCGATTCGACCTCGTCCTGACGCCGCGCGAGAGTCCCGCACGGTCGGAGCCCCGGGTGCTCGGCCGAGCGCGGGCGCGGAGGTCACCGTCATGGGCGTGAACGAGTACGCGCTCGAGTTTCTCGCGCGGGAGCGGCTGCTCGAGCTCAGGAGGGAGGCCGCGGCGCTTCGGGTCGTGCGCGCCTCGGCGTCTCAGGGATGGCTGAGGCGCGCGATCACCGCGTCGATCTGGCATTTTCGCCAGCCGTACGCGGTGAGACCGAGGACGCCGGGCGCCAGCAGCGCCGCGTCGTAGGGATCGCGCAAGAGGACGACGGCGAGCGCCCGCGCGCGCGCCGTCACCGCGTCGAGCAGGGCGCGGTTCGACGGGTAGAGATGGGCGTCGTACAGGAAGAGGACGGTGGCGTCCGCCGCGGCCGCGCGCTCCGCGGCGTCGGCGATCTCGGCCGTCGTGGGCTCGATCGCGACGAGTACCACCTGGGGCGCGATACCGATCTGCGCGAACGCGCGCGTGAGGTAGGCGCGCTCGTCGGCCACCTCCGCCTCGATGGTGATCCGGGCGGCGAGCTCGGAGAACCGTGGGAACACGACCGCGACACGGCCATTCAGCGCGTGCGTGAGGTCCGGCCGACCCGCTGCGACCCGGGTGACGGCGCGCGTGGCGATGGCCCACGCCAAGGGTCCCGCCTCGGGTTCAGGCGCGGGCGGACCGCCCTCGAAGCGCGTGCTCCGCCGGGCGCGGAGACGGTGGATCCGCTCGACGGCCTGGTCGAGGCCTCGCCGCGGGAGCCGCCCGTCTCGATATGCCCCGACGAGCGCTGCGGCGCTCGTCCGCTGCGCGACCTCGGTGTGGCACACGAGGAGCAGGTCATGACCGGCGGCCGCGGCGCGCACCGATGCCTCACCGATCGGGCACGTCTCGCTGACCGCGCCCATCTCGAGGTCATCGGAGACGATCACGCCCCTGAAGCCCACCTGGCCGCGCAGGTAGTCCTCGACGATGAGGCGCGAAAAGGTCGCCGGCACGCGCGCGGGATCCAGATTTGGATAGACCGGATGGCTCGTCATCACGCACTCGATGCCGGCCTCGATGGCCTCGAGGAACGGCGGCAGATGCACCATGTGCATCTCCGCCCACGTGGACTCGATCGTGGGGAGCTTCAAGTGCGCGTCGAGCGGCGAATGCCCTTTGCCGGGGAAATGCTTCGCGCACGCGGACAGCCCGCCCTTCTGCATGCCCCGGATGCGCGCGACGCCGTAGCGCGCGACGATCTTCGGGTCCTTCCCGTACGAACGGATGCCGATATTGGGGCTGTAGCGCTCGGTCAGCACGTCGAGGACGGGCGCCAGGTTCACGTCCACGCCGAGGCGTCGGAGCTCACGCGCCTCGAAGAGGCCCTGGCGGTAGGCGAAGGCCTCTTCGCCCGCGGCGCCCAGCGCGAGGCTGTCGGGGAAGATCGTCGTACCACCGCCAAGCATCACGATCCGCCCGCCCTCGTGATCCGTCCCGACAAGGAGACGCCGGCCGAGCGCCGACTCGAGGGTCCCGAGCAAGCGCTGGAGCTGCTCTCCGCCCTCGAAATTCCGCCGGTAGAGGATGAGGCCGCCGGCACGCGTCTCGCGGAAGAGGCGTACGTCCTCGTCCCGGAGGACCGGCCCTGGAATGCCAATCATCAGCTGCTCGCCGACCAGGTCCGCGAGATCGGGCACGGGGCGATTGTATCGCTGCCTCATTCCCGAGAGTCGAAAGGGCTGTCAACGGACTGACGTCCATGACGATCGTCGCCTCGGGGAAAACGCCCGATTCGGGTTGTAACTATTTGATTTTGCGGATCATGATCCCTGGCATACGCGGTGCTATATGCTTCTCTTCATGCTAGGAGCAGGGGGAGAGGGATCTTGCTTCGTCGATGGAGCTTCGCGGATATGCGATCGTGCGCGGTGAACAAAGCGACGATCGCCCGATCTGCGAACACTCGTTTGCCGGCGATGCCGGGCCGTCTGTGAGCGGTCTGGGCCACGCCGGTTTTGGAGGGCTGTGACGATGCCTGACAACTGGAATCCTTGGAAGCTGACGACTGTGGTGCTTCTGCTCGTGCTGGCGACGGCGCTCGTGACGGGCATCGTCGTCGCAAATTGGACAGGAGGCGAGAGGAAGGCCGCGATCGAGCAGCCGAAGGAGACGCCGCACGCGGCGCGCACGGCGGCGCAGCCGCCCGGCGTGCCGGCGCCGGTACGGCCCGCCGTGCCCACGCAGGACGTGGTCGACGCCTGCAACCGTTACGCGTCCGTCCAAGTCGGCGAGCGTGACAAGACGACGGATACGGTGAAGGACGCGGCCGTCGGCGCAGTTGTGGGCGCCGCGGTCGGCGCAGCCGGCGGCGCGATCGCCGGGGGCGGCAAGGGTGCCGGCAAGGGCGCCGGAATCGGGGGCGTGCTCGGTGCCGGTGCCGGGACGATCTACGGCCTGAACGAGAACAAGAAGCACGACGAGAACTACCGAGCGGCCTACGCGAGCTGCCTCCGCTCGCGCGGCTACGCCGTGTAGCGCAGGGCGCGCCGCCAGCCTGATACCATAATGAGGTGAGGCGAGCGAACAAGGGAGGCTGGCTATGAGACTTACGACCGTCGCGCTTGCGGTGGTGTTCGCGCTGGGACTGGTCCTGCCGGCGGTTGCGGCCGATGACTCCAAGGTCAAGGCCGCGACCCGGCAGGTCGAGACGGGTGCCAAGAAGATCGGTGAGGGCAAGATCGGCGAGGGCGTCGAGGAAACGGCCAAGGGGATCGGCCACACCGTCGTCGAGGGCGCCAAGTTCAGCGGAGAGAAGATCAAGGAGGGCGGCCAGGCCGCCGAGCCGAAGGCCAAGAGCGCCTGGGAGCAGGTGCGCGACGGCAGCGTGGACTTCGGCAGGAGCGTGAAGAACTTCTTCTCGCGCCTCTTCGGAAGCTAGCGGAGACGTCCCCGCTCCGACCCCGATTCCACCTTCAGCCGTAGAGAAGATAACGCCGGCGCGCGCGCTCCCACCTCGCCAGTCCCGGTTGCCACGAACGCTCGAGCGCTGAGAGCGGGGCGCCCCGCTCGAGCGCTCGGCGGATCTTGTCGGTGCCCAGCAGGATGTCGATCGGAAGCCGCCGGCGCTCGAACTCGTAGGGTGGACGACGCCAGTGGAAGCGCCGCGGCGCGAGCCGCCGCGCTATCGCGAGCTCGGCCAGGCCCGTGAGGAAGGGCTTGAAGCGTGAGCGGTCGGTGACGTGCACCTGGACGCCCTCGCACGCGCGGCGGGCCCACTTGTGGAAGGTGGGCTGGAAGCGCGCCGGGCGGAAGGTGACGCCCGGGAGCGCGAGCGCGTTCAACGCGGCTGCATACCTCTGGCCCTCGAGCCACGGCGCGCCGATCCACTCGAAGGGACGCGTCGTGCCTCGCCCCTCCGAGAGATTCGTTCCCTCGATGAGACAGCCGCCGGGGTAGACGCGCGCGGTGTCGGGTGTCGGCATGTTCGGCGACGGCGCCACCCACGGCAGCCCCGTGTCCTCCCAGAGCATCCTACGGCGCCAGCCGTGCATCGGGACCACGGTCAGCTCGCAGCCGAGGCCGTGAACCGCGTTGAGGTAGAGGGCGAGCTCGCCGATCGTCATCCCATGGCGTGGGGGCAGCGGGTGGAGGCCGACGAACGAGGCGAAGACGGGGTCGGGCACGTTGCCCTCCACGCGGTCGCCGCCCAGCGGGTTCGCGCGGTCGAGGACCACGACGCGCACGCCCGCGCGGGTGCACGCCCGCATCGCGAGGGCCATCGTCCACACGAAGGTGTAATAGCGCGCCCCGACGTCCTGGAGATCCACGACGAGGTCGTCGAGGCCGCTGAGCATCGCGGGAGTCGGCCGTCGGCGGGCGCCGTACAGGCTGAAGACGGGCAGCCCGATGACCGGATCGCGCGCCGCCCGGACGAGCGCGTGGTCCTGGGCCGAGCCCCAGAGGCCGTGCTCGGGGGCGAAGAGGGCGACGAGCCGGACGCCACGGACGTCGCCGAGCAGGAGCGCCGCGTGCTCGTAGCGCCGGTCGACCGACGCCTGGTGGGCGAGGAGCCCGACGCGACGGTGTCGAAGGAGGGCGCGCGCGTCGTGGACGAGGACATCGAGCCCCGAGAGGACGCTGGGCATCCCGGCCGATAGTAGTAGCATGCGGGCGTGGCGCCTCGGAGAATTCGCTACGAGCGGCTCCCGACCGAGCGCGTGAACCGCGCGAGCCGCGCGCTCGACCGGCTGTCGGCGCTCGAGATCGCCGCCCTCATGAACCGCGAGGACCGCCGTGCGGTCGCCGCGGTCGGCCGAGTGCGCCACGAGCTGGCCGCTGCGGTCGAGCTCATCGTGGGGGCCCTCCGCCGCGGCGGCAGGCTCGTCTTCGTCGGCGCCGGCACGAGCGGGCGCCTCGGCGTCCTCGAGGCCGCCGAATGCCCGCCGACCTTCGGCACGCGACCGGGACTCGTCCAGGCGATCATCGCCGGGGGCCGCGGCGCCGTCTTCAGGTCGCGCGAAGGCGCCGAAGACGACGCGCGCGCCGCACGGCGAGCGGTGCGAGCCCGCGTGAGGCGCGGCGACGTGGTCGTCGGCGTCTCCGCGAGCGGCGTGACACCGTTCGCCGCGGCGGCGCTCGCCGCGGCCCGGCGGCGCGGCGCCGCGACGGTGCTCGTGGCGTGTAACCCGGCGGTGCTCCGGGAGCGGACCGGCCGAGCGTCGGCCGCGACGGTCGTCATCGCGCCGGCGCCGGGCCCCGAGGTGGTGGCGGGCTCGACTCGACTCAAGGCGGGCACGGCGACAAAGCTCGTGCTCAACACCCTGACGACCGCGAGCATGACACGCCTCGGGAAGGTCTACGGCAACCGCATGGTGGACCTGCAGCCGCGCTCGGCGAAGCTCCGGGCGCGCGCGGCGCGCCTCGTCGAGGAGGTCGGGGGTGTCTCGCGCGCGCGGGCGCGGACGCTGCTCGGTGCGGCCCGCGGCAGCGCGAGGCTCGCGATCGTGATGGCGCGGCGAGGGCTCAGCACCCGCGCAGCGGCGCGGGCACTCGCCGAGGCCGGTGGCTCGCTACGCGCGGCGCTTCAGGCGCCGCGCCGGAAGGAGCGCGCGTAGACGCGCACCGGCTCGAGCTCCCACGGGATGCGGAGCCAGCTGCCCGGCAGGACGCTTGCGACCATGACCAGCCAGAAGGTGCTGCGTTTCCAGAAATCCCACATGGCTCGGCCTCCTCATCGGTCTCGTCACGCCGGGAGAGGCCCGGGCGTGCGGGCCCGACACAGGGATCCTGGGGCAAGCGGGGTGCCAGGCGCGGGTAGGGCGCCAGGTACTGGAAAACGGGCGGATCGCGACCGCGGAGCCGCGCCGCCCAACCATCGGGCGGTAAGCGGTTGAGCAGGAGTCCGGTGCGTTTCTGGCCGCTCTCTCAGCTGTGCGAGGGACCAGCGGTATCCTCGAGACGGACCGGCGTCTGGCCACGCAGGAAGTCGAAGTCGCAGCCGGCGTCGGCCTGGAGCACGTGATCGAGGAAGAGCCGGCCGTAGCCGCGCGTGAACTTCGGCGGTCGCGGCATCCACGCCGCCTTGCGCCTGGCGAGCTCCTCGTCGCTCACGCGAAGGGTGAGTCTGCGCCGGGGCACGTCGAGCTCGATCTCGTCGCCGTCCCGCACGAGCGCCAGCGGGCCGCCCACGGCCGACTCCGGCGCGACGTGCAGCACGACGGTGCCGTACGAGGTTCCGCTCATGCGCGCGTCGGAGATGCGCACCATGTCCTTCACGCCCTTCGTGAGGAGCCGCGCCGGAATCGGCGCTGCGCCCCACTCGGGCATGCCCGGCGCGCCCTTGGGCCCGACGTGCTTCAGCACGAGGATGGAGGTCTCGTCGATGGAAAGCGCGGGATCGTCGATCCGGCGGTGGAGATCCTCGTGGTCCTCGAA
>Ga0137396_10001430_pt1 | contig 12486 bp, 8 predicted proteins | sample czc16metaG_FD_108284 | JGI IMG/M metagenome (GOLD analysis project Ga0137396, IMG submission 108284) | Vadose zone soil microbial communities from Angelo Coast Range Reserve, California, USA - czcobulk3.16 metaG | ecosystem: Environmental > Terrestrial > Soil > Vadose zone | place: USA...
CTTAGATATTCTGGTTTTTCAAAACAATCAGGTAGGTAACAATGATATTTTTCTAATAGCCTACTGGTTACTTTGTCATATACTGGTGTTCCTATCTCAAGCAGTGCTTTCCCGATGACAATAGTTGTCAATGCTTTCATGGTATCAGGTGGATTGAGCATAGCGTATCCTCCTTTGACATATCATAACTACAGTAAGAATCAGGGATCTAATTAGGACAGGTGTGTCAGATTGCCAACATACATCTTCAAAGGTAAAATTGTTGTCAAAAACAGGCAGGGCTCGGATCCACTGTGAAAGCGGACCCGATTGGATTAGGGTACCATCATGGTCGTATTTTGGGCCAGCATATAAAATAAAATAGCTTTTGCTGGATGAACTGTAACTTTACGATATTTGGGCACGAATGAGCCCCATGTTAAAACCATTAAAAGAGCTTTTTTGATGAATTATTTTGAGAAAGATGAGATCTGACTTAGGGAAGTGTTTTAGTTATCGGTCCAACGTTTGTTCCAGCTACTGAAAGCAGAGGTGTTGTGGCAGATGCCGTATTGGAACGCAAGCTTGTCCCAACATCATTGATTGTAAATACCCTGTAATAGTATGTAGTATTTGCAGAAAGTCCAGTATCTGAATATGTTGTATCAGTGGTACCAGTATTTTTCACCAGTACTGACCATGTGGAACCATCAGTTGATCTCTTGATCTCGTATGATGTCACTGGAGAGCCGCCGTTATTTGTTGGTGCATTCCAGGTTAGGTTCATTTGTGAAGATGATACAGCTGTTGCATTAAGTCCTGTTGGCGGTTGTGGTACAGTCTTGTATACTGCTGTAATGGTATTATCAGATGTTATTGATATGGTACGGTTTGCATCAGTGGAGCTAGTATCTGCCCAGCGGTTAAACTTGTAGTTGCCATAATCTTCAACATGTACAGTATAATTCTCTCCATTGTTTAAAGTAAAATTATACGGAGTGTATCCAGCGTAAAGTTGCGTTCCATTTTGTGCGTATAGTTCTGTGTAGAAGCCTGTTAGTGTATTACCATACGAGTCTTGTGAGTTGACCATAAGAGTAGAGGTTGTTTGTACTAGCGGTGCAACTGGTGTGGCAGTTGCCTCGTTTGACTGTGGAGATTCACCAACCGAGTTTACAGCTGTTACCTTGTAGAAATATGTCTGTCCATTAGTCACCGTAGTATCATTGTATGAAGTCACATTTCCCGCCTGTGTGAGAAGAGCCTCGGTTCCAGAACTAGTAGACCTGTATATCTTGTAGCCTGTAATGGGTAAACTGTCACTATCTGATGACGCAAACCAGCTCAGATTAATTTGAGATGGTGAACTGGGAAAAGCCGTGAGACCAGTTGGAGGTTGCGGAGGGGTGGGAGGATTACCAGGGTTTATGAATACTGCAGTTATTTGCTTGTCTGCCGATATTGAGATGTCTCTGCTTCTTGAGTTAGAACCTGTGTCTGCCCAGTACCCAAAGGTAAGGTTTGGAGGATCCTTAACAGTAACGGTATAGGTCTGTTTATCTTTCAAGGCAAAAGTTACAGGAGTATACCCGCTGTTTACGATATTTCCGTGTAACGACAAATTGGTATTGACCCCAGTAAAGGCAGTCCCGTTATATTCTTGAGAATTAACCGCAAGCTGAAAGAGATTGCCGTCTATTACAGCAATTGTATTGCTTACAATATTTGAAACGTATATTCTATTTGTATTGGGATTGATTGAAACTCCGGCTGGATCTTGGGATTGCCTAGTTGAGACTGTTATGGAGCTAATAACAGAGTCTGATAATCCATCTATTACTGAGACCGTGTTATTTCCATTGTTACTTAGATAGATTCGATCGGTGTTTGGATTTACAGCGATTCCTCTAGGAGAGCTCCCTACAGGAATTTTAGATATGATAGTATTAGTTGAACCGTCTATTACTGAGACTGTGTTCTCTCGAAAAGTATTTGGACCATTAGTGTTTGCTTCATAATTTGTAACGTAGATCTTGTTTGTAATGGGATTTACAGCAACACCAAAAGTAGCATTCCCACTATCCATAGTACTTACAACACTATTAGTTGAACCGTCAATTACTTTGAAGCCGTTATAACTTGTCACGTAGATCTTGTTCGTATTCGGATTCACAGCAACATCTATAGGAAAATTTCCTACTGGAATTGTAGATATGACTTTTTTAGTTGAACCATCCATAACAGTGATTGAATTACTATTATAGTTAGTCATGTAAATCATATTAGTGACTGGGTTTGCTGCAATACCGTGGCCCCCACCTAGGTTTAATACATCAGTAAAAGAATTGGTTGTGCCATTAATTACATATGTTCTGCCATTATTGTCAGTTGCATAAACTGTGTTTGTGGTTGGGTTTAGTCCAAGACCTACAGGAGTGGACCATATCCCAATCCTACTGACGACTTGGTTGGTAGAACCATTAATTACTTGAATTGTATTATCGCCTTCCATATCCGAGTAAATCATATTGGTATTGGGATTTACAGCAACGATATCTGGCTCGGTTCCTGTTGGAATAATAGCTATCACAGGTGTATGCCCTACCGTGTTATAAATCGCAACAAGTGAAATATCAGATGTTGTAGCGGTAAAAATTCTTTCATTGTTAGTGCTACCGGTGTCCTGCCAATGATCAAAACTGTAGGGATTACTAAACTTGGGTACGATTATTGTGTAGGTTTGTCCTACAGAAAGAGTAAACGTAACAGGCGTGTACCCTGAATTTATGACACTGCCACCTTGAGAAAGGATCGTGTAAAACCCACTTGGAGAAGTACCATTTGCATCATGAGATGATATTGTAAGAGTTGATGTAACCTGTTTGTAAACAGCTGTTAGTATAGTGTCATTTGATATTGAAATTGATCTATTTCTATTAGTATTTTTATTGTCCAACCAGTGATCAAATATGAATTTGCCACCTTCAGCCATACTAATGTCATAATTTTGGTTATTTGTTAAAGTAAAAGTAGTGGGTGTTAAAGCAGTTGCCACTTTATTTCCATTCTGTGAAAAAGTAGCATTGAAACCTGAGATTGTATTGCCGCTAGAGTCTTGAGTGTAAATGGTTAACGTGGGATAAAATGTTGTTCCATACGTAGCGTTGGAGGAGGGACTTGTTCCAATCTTGTTTATTGCAGATACTCTATAATAGTATGTGGCATGTGATGCAAGTCCTGAATCAGTATAGGCGGTAACAGTCGTGTTTGTATTAGATGCAGCTGTAGACCAACTATTTCCTCCATCCAACGATCGTTCTATCTTGTAGCTTGTAACTGTATAGTTTGCAGGTGCATTCCAACTTAGAACTATTTGTGATGACGACATGCCCCATGCAGAAAGATTTGTTGGTGCACTTGGGGCAGTACTGTTGTTAACATTGGCAGTGCTTGATGTACTTACCCAATCTATGGTCCAAAAAGCGCCATTAACGCGTGTGCCGATACCTCTCTTTTCTGGATTGTAACCACCATAGTAAGTAATGTTCCCACTCTCAGTCAGGTTTTCATTAGGATTTATGTAACCGTGACAAGTTGACTCCCCAAAGGTAGTAAAGGTATATCGAATCCAAGCACTCCCAGGAGTTACTTTGCCCAATGAACTCTGGCCTGGCATCTCTATTACATCCCATAGACCAAGGCTTCCATGTTTGTTTACTTCAATTGTCACTCCAGGATTTGCCAGCGGATCGAAAGTCTGTGTTCCGTTGTTTATTTTTGCAACAACAACTCGACCATTGTATTGATTTGGACAACTACCTGGACCCATGGCAAATGCATTTTGTACAAGAATACCGAGCGATACTAACAATATTGAAGCAACGATTACAGTAAAAAGATATTTACTATGACAGTTTCTCTGCTCTTCAACCACTAATGATCAATCATAATCACTTTACATTACATAATTGAATATACATAAAATATTCTATAAGATCAATACAGACAAAAATTAGTCAGAATTAAGAATTGTTCAACAAATCATAACGTTCGATATTATCTAGTGTTGGTGTGTTTTTGTTCGTAAGCGGGGGGCTCTGCCTTTTTACTCTTAGTCGATAAACTCGTTTGCTTGTAAATGCTCATAAAAGTAAAGTTTTCCTTTACTAATTCGTTTTTTCAAATACACTTTGGTTACGAAAAATGCATCTTTAAAAATCAAATTTTATTGTGGAAGATACCTGATTATTTGTCCCGTATTGTCAAGATGGACTTGATTTATCTCATGAGAGATATTGTTTATCTCATTTATCTTCATGAGACCTGGAGTTACTGTATATAGCGAATCGTTGATGTAAAATGATCTGCTACCATACCCATAGTATTGTGTGCCGTTGTAATGTGTTATGATTCCTTTCACATTAAAACCATGACTTGGATCAACTCCAAATATGTAAAAGCCCTGCCAGTTATTTTGTCCATATGTGTTTGGCATTGCTCCTCCCCCAGGTGAGATTGCCTGCATATACTGTTGCTGTGAGATCGGAATTGAGAGTATGTTTTTTTCCTTGTCAAAAAGCAGTGCCTTTGGGTCGGACAAGACATCAGAGTTTGATGTTGCGTCTCCTATTTGATATGTATCCACTGTTACAGGATTTGTAACATCAGAGACATCAAACAAGGAGATCTTGACACCTAGTGGCTCGTTGCCATACTGAGCTTGCGTTACTTCCTTTCCTATTCCTATAATGTGGTTTTTGTCATATGGATGCAAATAGCTAGAGTATCCCGGAATCTTAAGCGCACCAAGTATCTTTGGTGTATCCGCTGAGAGATCAATTACAAAAAATGGGTCTATTCTGTGAAATGTTACCAAGTATAGCTTGTCGCCCATAAAACGTGCAGAATAGATCTTTTCGTTTGGTGCAATCTTTTCAAGACTTCCTGTAACATTAAGTGACTGGTCCAAAACATAGACATTGTTTGATTGTCCGTTGCCATGTTGCGGATTGTAATATTCTGAGGTTGTTGCAACCCTGAGCTTTGTGCCGGACTCATCCATTGAGTATTGGTTTAGAAGATATCCTGGTACATGGCCCTGTGCAACATACTTTAGATTGCCATTGTCTATTGCAATTTTCTCAATTATGGTCTTTTGAGAGTCTTGCTGGATGTTATTCTCATAGTCTGCCAAAGACTTATGAATTTTATCAAAGAGTTGCGCCTTGTCAGAATCAGCCATGTTGTTGTAACTTTTTTGCAAAAGATCTGAAATCTGCACCCATTTAGAGTCAGCATCCAAGTTGGATTTATTGTCAATGGATGTTATCTGGTTTTTCAAATAATCTGGCAGGACAGGAACGATAGCTTTGAAGAATCTTCCCTTTGCACTTGCATCATAATAATATGGATAATACTCTTGGTGGGCCATATAGAGAGCATCATTTGAGACATAGAGTGTTCCAGTTGAGCCCATAAGAAATGTCTGCGATGTGATCTTGTCTCCAAAAATATCAAATGATGTTATGGTGTCAAAGTTATAGTTTGGTTCTGGGTTGTCATAGTAATAGATTGGCGGCGAGATTATAACTTTGGAGGACTCGCGCACAACAGGAGGCATCGGATGTACATAATCAGCGTTGCTAGTTGAGATAAAGTAGACATAATTTCCTATCATCCTTGCGTTGTAATAGCTTCCGTCTACATGGTAATCTTTTATTATTTTTGGATCTTCCTTGCTTGATACATCAATTACTATAGCATGTGTTGCTGGAGTACTAACAGTGTTTGGCATGTAATCATATTTTGGTATGGAATACTGTTGATCATTTCCGGTGTAAAATATTACTAGTCTGTCTTTATTCAAAAACATACTCTGAAGGGATTGGCCGTTTACATCAAGGCCTACTTTGGAGATTACCCTTGCAGTCTCAGCAGGATTTGCCTCTATTATTGTCAGCTTGTCGCTTGATAAAATGTATGCATACTTGCCGTCATTTTTTATAAAGTCTGGCTCGTCTACACCGGCAACCTGTATGTTTGTTGTAGAATAATCAGGCCCTTGATTGGCAGAATCTGCATTGCTTACTGCTGCTTGCATACTAGTTGTTGCCGGTGCAGGTACGGGTACATTAGATGGTGCAATTGGTGTCATAAAAGGCGCCATTGTAGATCCACCAAATGTAGGTCCTCCCTGTATTGCATTAGACTCTTGGGCAGCTCTTGCGCTAGCATCATGCAAGAAGATTCTAAGATCTTCAGTAGAGTTGAATTTTTTCAGACCAGACGAGGTTGGCACAAACGGAGAAATATAATACGGAATGCTAACGCTTCCAATTCTATATTCTTGTGATAGTTTGCTTGAAAGATTATTTGAATTAAGAATTAGAATTCCTGTGACACAAGACATGGAAACTGCAGCAACAATTGAAAAAATTATCACGCTCTGCTTGATCTTTTCCATTTTAGCTCTGGTAGTAAAGTATCGAAAAATGTTTATAGGGTTTGATTAAATTTGATTTTAACCGCAAGACTAAATAACCTATATGGAAAATAATACCAAAAAATCTGCAATGGATGAATACAAGGAACTTGACATTATCGGATTGACTGGAAAAGTGGAGATAATCTCAACTGACGATATAAAAATAAAATCAGTTGGCGAATTGCTAAGCACTGACTCTAGCCGCAACATATTGAAATTATTGTTTGACCAAGTCTTAACTGCAAATCAAATTGCGCAAAAAACAGACATCTCGCTTCCACTTGTCATATATCACCTAAAAAAAATGCAGGAGATGGGGATAGTAAAAATTACTAACGTTGGAAAAAATGTCAAAACGCAAGACATGAAATATTACACATCATCAAAGTTTGCAATCGTAATATTGCCCTCAAATCTTACCGAGAGGGCAAAGACAAGCAAGTCGCTTGCAAATTCATTTAAGACAATCTACAAGTTTGCCTCAATTGCAGTAGCTGCAGTTGCTACATGGTTTGTCTCGCAAAGTATCCAAAAGATCCAGACAGGTCCTTCTGTTAGTACGCCAACAACATCTACTCCTGCAACTACTGGTGTACCATCTAATGCAGTGGTACCTGCACCGCCAACTACTAGCTTGCAAGAAGCAGTAAGCAATGCAAGTTCTGCTGCAAACACAGCTCCTACAACTGGGGCACCAACGTTTGGACCATCCGGTGCGGAACATCAAGCTGTGCCTGCCATGGGCCCTTTTATGACCCCAATTGCACCAACTGGCGCCGGTATTGCAGTTGACATACTCTGGTCAATTATCTTTACTCTCTCTGTTGTTGTAGTTGGTTTGATTATTGAGAGAGTCATTAGGGTCTACAGGCACTAGAACAACTTCTAGTTTTCAAAAGATGAAATTAAATTATGTTATATAATACAAGATCTGAATTTTGTTTTGGCTGGTCTTAAAAAAGTTAAGACTGGGTTATATAAGAAAATTGATTCAGGTATTGTTTGAAAATTTTGAACAATAACAAATGGTTTTATTTAGAGTATCATGTCATCCTTATTATTCATCTTTTATTTTAGGAGTTTCAACAAATCCTAAGATTTGCCAAATAATATCCTTAACCATACGTACGCTTTTTGAAAAGCTTGTCACGATCTACAAATCAATACACATTCATCGCATAAAAGTTTGATCTTTCTATTACTCGCATTCTTCAGGAAGACAATTGCAATCAGCACATTTGATTTGCGCAGATTATCTTGGATTCTCAAGAGATTTAGAGTTAATTTTTTGATTAATTATTTGTAAGTTTACTTAAAATACCTGCATCCTAAACTTATCATGTTTGAAGCGTTCTGCCAAGATAGCAATTATTTCAGGCATAGCGGCCGCTGTCATAATTTCTGCAATAGCATTAACCGTACATTTTAGATTATCAGCAATAGAAGGAAACGAAGTAAGCAAAAATGAAACCGCAAGTCAGATAGCAAAAGAAATAGTAGGAAACATTACTGAAAGCAAGGTACCTTCAGAAGCAACCGAATCCCCCGCACAGCACGCAAAAGAATTGAACCCGTAGGTTCCCTCTGTTAAGACCCATCTACTATTGTGATTTTATTTCAGACCCAATCTGAAGAGACATCACTTGCGGGAATATACCACCATAATGGAACTATTTTGGCCAATTTGGAAGAGATTTTCTTATCATTTTTCCCTCCTTTTTATTAGTTCCAGTGCACATTATCCAATAGACAAACGGGAATTCTTCCTTTGAAGAACATCCTCTCATACCACATCCTGTTTGTCTAATTTATTTCAAAATAACTGGATTATTATTTGTTGTAAATCCTTAAATCATATCCCCGATCATAACAAATGGAATGACCTCAAAAACAATCCTAATAATTGTAGGATCTTTTGGAGTAGGCGTAATTGTCATAGGAATTGCGATGATGGCAGGAGCTGGATGGGTAACACCTGGTCAATATACTGGAACACATAATGCAGCAAATAAAGTTACTGATTCAAAAAACTGCTATTCATTTCAGACAGGTTGTAAGAACAGTAATAGCGGAACCACATCTTCATATGTCGCAAAGCCTGCTGTTGCTCCAAGTGGCAGTTACTCCTATAGTCCTTAGCCACAAAGTAATTTTATTTTGTAATGATTTTTCTTTCTGCCGTCAAAATTTCTGGTAGATTAAAATAAAAAATAATCGTAAATTAGTCGTGTCTTCTTTTTATTTTGAATAGTACCATTGCAGCTCCTGCAATTCCTCCAAGTGTTGGTAAGATCCAAATTGCGTTTGTCATTGCACCAGCTATAAATAATGAAGTCATGTCAACTGGAATGATTTCACCTCCTACAGAAACTCCGGTTGGTGTGCTGGTTAATCCGAAAACTTGGATGCGATCATTGAATGTATCAGCAACAATAATTCTATTTGAGCTGTCTACTGCTACGCCATATGGAGTGAAAAATTGACCATCAAGGGAACCAAGGCTTCCGAATTTGGTGACGAAGGTGCCAGCTGAATCAAATATCTGTATGCGGTTATTGCCTGTATCAGAAACAATAATTCTATTTGAGCTGTCTACTGCCACGCCTATTGGATGATTAAATTGGCCATCGCCAGTACCAGTGCTTCCGAACTTGGTGATAAAGTTACCAGCTGAATCAAAAACTTGGATGCGATCATTGAATGTATCAGCAACAATAATTCTATTTGAGCTATCTACTGCTACGCCTACTGGTTTATTAAATTGGCCATCACCAGTACCAAAACTTCCAAACTTGGTGACGAAGTTACCAGCTGAATCGAAAACTTGGATCCGACTATTAATTTGATCAGCAACAATAATTCTATTTGAGCTGTCTACTGCTACTCCAAACGCACCATTAAATTGGCCATCACCAGTACCAAAACTTCCAAACTTGGTGATAAAGTTACCAGCTGAATCGAAAACTTGGATCCGATTATTGCCTGTATCAGCAACAATAATTCTATTTGAGCTGTCTACTGCTATACCATTTGGAGCAAAAAATTGCCCATCACCAGCACCAGCACTTCCAAACTTGGTGACGAAGTTACCAGCTGAATCGAAAACTTGGATCCGACTATTAAATTGATCAGAAACAATAATTCTATTTGAGCTATCTACTGCTACGCCTACTGGTTTATTAAATTGGCCATCACCAGTACCAAAGCTTCCGAACTTGAACAAAAACGTCCCAGTTACAGCCCACACATTTGGGGGAACAACTAAGATTAACGCGAGTATCGTTACCATAATCATTAGTGACGATAATCCTTTGTATGCCACGAAAATCTTCCTCATTTAAAACAATATATGTTGTGGAGCTTTCTTTCCGTATCAGAGAATCTTGTTTTTGGTTTCACATTTAGACTCTTTCCAACAAATCATAACGAATCATAACGCTAGTCATAACCAACTTTTCATGCGTGAAAGGGGGGATTGTCTTTTTACTCTTTGTCGATAAACTCGTTCGCTTAACTGTTTTAAATTACAAAAATTCGAATCTTCTTTATTTTAAGACAATTTTCTGAATTCTAGTCATGATAACATGATTCAAGATATAATATCTGCCACTGTACCAATGATACTATTTGATCAAGATACAAAACCTCACAAAGCGGTATCAAAAACTAACAGCAGTTGACAGCCTTAATTTGGAAATAGCCAAAAATGAGGTCTTTGGGCTACTAGGTCCAAACGGCGCAGGCAAGACTACGGTAATTCACATGCTTGCCACACTACTCAAACCGACTTCGGGAACAGCGATAGTAAACGGCTATGATATCATTTCAGATCCTGGCAAAGTGCGGTCATCAATTGGAATCGTATTTCAAGCACCAAGCAGCGATGACATGATGACAGCCTATGAGAACCTTAGGGTACATGCATTTTTGTACCAGGTTCCATCATCTCAAAGGCAAAAAAGAATCCAGGCAGTGCTAGAACTAGTTGGGCTAGCTGACAGGCAACACGACCAGGTCAAAAAATATTCTGGCGGCATGCGTCGCAGGCTAGAAATTGCAAGAGGCCTTTTGCACAAACCCAAAGTAATGTTTCTTGACGAGCCAACACTTGGCTTAGATCCTTCAAGCAGGGAGATGATGTGGAAGTATATAGAAAAGCTTGTCAAAGAAGAAGAGATGACTTTGATTCTTACAACACACTACATGGAAGAGGCAGACCACCTTTGTAATCGTATCGGAATAATAGACCAAGGAAAAATAATTGCCCTAGATACACCTGCTAACTTGAAAAGATCAGTTGGAGGAGACATTGTCAAGCTTAAAACAAGTTCACATCCTGACTTGGAGGAATTACAAAAACTAGTCTATGTTCGTAAAGTAGAGCTAGTTGACGGAGATGTGATATTATATGTTGACAACGCTAGATTAAACATTGCAGATATTTTGCAGCATGTCAAAGCAGAACATGTGGAGTTTAGATCCCCTGATCTAAACGATGTGTTTTTAAAACTTGCATCAAAAAACATCAAAGAAGATGGAGAAGGAGGTTTTATGGAGAGATATGCCCAGTATGGAAAATAATTTTGCATTTTTTGAAAAGATATATGCGCTTTGGCTAAGAGAGTTTAAGGTATTTTTGCGTGAGAAAAGCAGGCTTGTCGCATCCACCTTTACACCGCTTTTGTGGCTTTTTGTAGTGGGAATTGGTTTTGGCTCTGTTGCAACGTTACCTACAATGAGTGCTATTGGGTATCAAAAATTCATCTTTCCTGGTATAGTATGCATGTCAATTATCTTTACTTCGATATTTTTTGGATCATATATCATCTGGGATAGAAAATTTGATTTTCTAAAAAGCGTAATGGTTGCTCCTGTGGCCAGGGCTACAATTTTTGTTGGAAAAGCCCTTGGCGGCATGACTAGTTCTTTGATTCAGGCTGCGATACTTTTGGCAATTGGAATAGTAATTGGAATCTCATATTCACCTCTAGGTGTGATTGAGACCATAGTCATAGTACTGCTTCTCTCTTTTATCCTGACATCACTAGGCCTTATCATGGGAAGCTTTATGCAAAGCCTGGAAGGATTTCAGATGATTGTAAGCTTTGTTGTCTTTCCATTGTTTTTCCTAAGTGGTGCACTATTTCCACTGGAAAAACTGCCCCAATGGTTGATGGTTTTGACTTCAATTGATCCTGCCACATATGGTGTTGACGCAATGAGAATTACAATGCTTGGAATAGGTAGAAATTCTTTTGCACTAGATATGGTAGCTCTGCTTGGGTTTGCTATATCGTTTGGTGTGATAGGTGCATATTCTTTTGCAAGAATGAAAGCTGTGTGATGTATTCCATAGGGCCCGATGGTTTTTGAACTGACAGTTAGATCTTTCATTACCTAATTATTCATCACACACAAGCGAATCTGATTCAACCAACTTCCTTTTACAAAATTCAAATGAAATCATAGTGGGTAATGGTTAAAAAAAAGAAAGCTAGGCGAATCACCAAAAGACGGACTGTCAGAAAAACAAGATACACGTCAAAGGTTTCCTATCGTTTAAAGGAGATTCCAATAAAACAGATTCAGGTCTGGAAAGAGGCTCAGGCAAGAAAGCTTGACAGAGTGGGAATTTCAGAACTAGCAAAGTCAATCAAAACCGAGGGACTGCAAAATCCTCCAATGGTGCAAAAAGAGGGAAACTTGTATCTTTTGATGTCAGGACAGCGAAGATTGGCTGCACTGAAAAGACTAGGTGCAAAAAAGATTCCTGCTTTGGTCTTGACCAGAAAAACAGAATATGAGATCCCAGATGCCAAGGCGGCTTCTGTTGTTGAAAATATTCACCGCAAAAACATGAATGTAAAGGATATGGCGGATGCATGTGCATTTTTGGCAGAACAGATGGGAAAGTCAAAGGCTGCCCAGTCATTGGGACTTTCAATGTCGACATTCAAGAAATACCACGGTTTTGCAGGAGTGCCAGACAAGCTAAAAGAACTTGTGCCAAAGACAATCTCAAG
>Ga0137396_10001431_pt1 | contig 12485 bp, 12 predicted proteins | sample czc16metaG_FD_108284 | JGI IMG/M metagenome (GOLD analysis project Ga0137396, IMG submission 108284) | Vadose zone soil microbial communities from Angelo Coast Range Reserve, California, USA - czcobulk3.16 metaG | ecosystem: Environmental > Terrestrial > Soil > Vadose zone | place: USA...
CTTGACGACGCTGTATTCTCGCGCACATCGAATTGGGTTGAACGAGGCCTCATGTCTGTCACGCGGTCTTCGTAAGAACGTCTCCTCTGATTTGCTGCTGGTTGATGTTGTTCGGGTGTTCGCCCAGCCAGCGTTTGAACTTGTCGTCCCGCTTGAACAGGAGCTTGAGCGCTTCGCTGACGACGTAGGATGCATTTGCGCCGATGAACTCGGCGTATCTGTCCAGGTTGTGTCTGACTTCTTCCTCCAAGCGAACCTGAAGGGTTGTAGTCTTTGGTTGTTTGGATGGTGCTTTCAATAGTGGCAACAGTTTTCCTCCTTTTCTCTTTTGCGATGTAATACGACTTGCATTACAAACTGTCTGCTCCGATCTCTGCACGCGGACAAAACACGGCCCCGAGCAGCTTGGGGCGGGCGGGAGCGACCCCACGAAATTTTGGGCGGCTGAAAGCCGCACAAAGTGGGGTCGCTCCCGCCCATCCGAGTGTTTTGTCCGCGTGCAGATGTCACCTGTTTCATTTACGCATCCGCCGTTCTTTGAAGAGTCTGCGGTTGGCTTGTGGGTGACTCTGGGACTCGGGCCGCACCTGAAGTACCGCGTATCTGTGAGCCGTCACCCCATCTTTTCCTACTGTCGCCGAATACCGCCTCCTGGCCCGGCACGGTGACAGCCCGGAACAGAACTTTTTGTGCGTTCGTTCTAGTCGTTGCTGATTCAGCGCGCAAGTCATTCGGCAACTGGTTTCGCCTCCACAGACGGAAGAGCGTGTCGAATATCTGGCCGCTGAAACGCTTCCCCGCCTCGTGCCGAAAGATCAGGTCGTCCTCCGTGAGTAGCCCGTATTTCCGGTTGTCCCACTTGGTTTGGACATCGAAGTAGCGAGCCAAATCCGTGAGGCCCTTGGCTTCCACAAGGAACGAAAAAAGCTCCGCCGCATCATTCTGGAGGCCCGCTGCCGTTGCAATGTAGATGAATTGGAAGCTCGGAAGCTGCCTGAACAGAGGCCGGTAAGTACGCAAGTGCGCGATGTATCGGTCGAGGTTTCGATGCTCGGGATCAACGTAGGTAAAAGTCACCACAGGCATGTAATCGGGAGAGGGATAGGCAACGCAAAGAGGAAATCCCTCGGAGAACATGATGCCCTTGCCATGTTCGTTGGAAGGAGAAAACAAACTCTCGCTGAGTTTGAACCGTTCGATGAGATACCGCCGCTTCTCTTTCGCCGTCTCGAAATAACGGTCTTCCGGGTTGGCAAGGATGAAATCGAGGCCCAAGAGCCGCGTCTTGATGTAGTCGAGTTCGTGCTCCCTGCGATTGCGGAGATGAGCCTTGCCAATTGCCTCATAAAGCCGGCGAGAACGGAGGTGGTAAACGAGGCTTCGCCGCATGTATCTTTGGGCCGAGGCGTGTCCCAGGCCAAACATCTTTTCGACGAAACGGGCGTTTCGTTTGCCGCTCCGGGCATGGCTAAAATCCAGGAACTGCCGCACCGTGAAATAACCGGAATGTGCTGCCACAAGGTAGAGAAACCGCGCTTCGGCTTGGGTATAACCGAAAGCACGGAGGTTGGCAAGTTGGGATTCGTCAATGCTCATGGGTTATAGGCTGAAGATCGCCGCGCTCAATTCCCGGTCGTCCCTGATCCGGCGGAGCCGGTCCGTCTCACCGCGCCGGGCGTAGATTTGGAAGCCAGCGCGAGCCTTCTGAGAAAGCCCGCGCGGACGGTAATGGTCGGTGGCGAGTTCCAGGTCGCGCCGCTGGATTTCGCTGTCGTTCTCGCGCAGATACTCGACCCGCAAATCGGGGATCGGAATCTCACCAGACACAACCTTGAGGTGGTACCGCTGGGCGACGTCCTCCTTCACTGCTTCTGGGGCGAGGCCCTTATCGTCCGACACACGGGCAAGGCGGGTGTAGAGTTCATGCTTCATTTCGTAATCGAGCTTGACGCGGAGGACTCTGCCTCCCTGACTTTCGATCTCATTGGCTACCTTGTGATAGAGCCGATAGAGTTCTGCGTCGTGGATAGCTTCTTTGGGCTTCTTGAGTCCGTGGTAGATGGCTTGGTCTGGGCGAAGTATTTTCCCGCGCGACAAAAACTTGTGGCCTTCCTTCGTGAGAGTCAATACCTGAATCCGATTGTGCTCGCTGTCGGCAATGCCCGTCACGTTCGCGAGACCCTGACGAGCCAAGCTTTCTACATCGTTCTCCATGCGGGAGCGGTCGCCGTTGTAAGCGAATTCGACTAAGTCTCTCGCGGCTACGACCCGGAACTTGCCAACTTCCGAGAGCGTATGAACCTCGGAATCCCGCAGAGAATAGTCCTTGTCTCGATCCGCGTACTTGGTTCGAGTGCGCTGAGAGAGGGTTGGTTGGACGCGTTCTTCACGGGCCAGCGGCGGGCGTTCTCCGCGCGAACGTTGCCGTTCCTCGCGGTCAAGTTTGTCGGCCCTATCTTCCTCTCGGTGGATGTTGTGTAGGTTGGTGCGAGCGTTCCAGTCGGAAGATGAACTCCGACCTACGTCCCGCCCGGAGTCGGAACCAGAATCGCGAAAGTCGTCGATTTCGAATCCGTCAAAGCCTCGTGACATGGCAACCAGCTCCTACCACCCAACGATTAGCGAGAGCGCATTCAGAGGAAATAGATGAACGGGGAGGACCGGCGTCGGGTTGTTCGCGGCTTGAAGAAAGAACGTCGAAGATGTAGACCTTCTGCACATCGTATTACTCGCTAGCTTTTGACATTCGTCGGCGTTACCGGCCCGCTCTCCTGGTCGAAAAATATCTCCTCAACGTGCGTCCCGAAAAGCCGTGCAATCTTGATAGCCAAGGGGAGACTCGGATCGTACCTGCCCGTCTCGATGGCGTTAATCGTCTGGCGGGTGACGCCGACTCGGGTGGCTAACTCCGCCTGTGACCATTCCACTTCTGCCCGTAGAACGCGTAGACGAGTTTTCATCGGTACCGCCAAGAAAAAACGATCAGGCCGAGACTCCAGGGAATGAGTAGCAACCCCAAAACACCTAACCAGGAAACATGAGGTGCGCCAAATCCCCTCACGAATCCACCAAAAAGAGAAACGGCTAGGGCAAGAATGAAGGCGAAACCCAAGGCTTGGTAGTTGATGCGCGCCTGGCGCTCGTCGGCGATTCTCAGGAAGCGAAAGAAGCTCCAAACGGCAAATGCCGCGATGACCATCGTCACTACGCGCGAGACTTCCCGCCAAGCCGAGTGCAAATAATCCGTTAGAGCTAGAGCAACTACGAACGCGACGGCGCAAAGATAAAAGGCGAGGAGTGGACTTCGCTGTTTGAGGTCAATGTCGCTGGACTCAGGTCGCATATGGGCACCCCCTGAATTCTACAGTTATGTTAAATCATATTTGTCTATATGTCAAGCATACTTTCCCTATGGAATGGCACACCAGTCTTAATCTAGACTTCCTAAAAAGTCCTGCCATCTGCCCACGTAGCCGGTCTCTTGACAAGTATCCAATTAAGGTCTAATATCTAGATGCTAATTGGAGGAGACATGCCAAGGCAGGGACTAAAGTTAAAGCAGGCCAGTGCGGTCCTACAGATACAACCGAAGGAACTGCAGAACCTTGTACAATTCGGTGTTGTAAAACCCCGACGATTAGAGGGGACGTATTTCTTCGACATGAACGCCCTCATGGTAGCGAAGGTCGCCTCTTACCTAAAGGAGTCCCTAGGCACGCGCACGAGTGTGCTCTCCAAGCTCATGGAAGCATTTTCGGCGTCTGAAGAAAAATTCAAGTCAGAGAATCCCAACTACATCACCTTCAACTGTCGGCTCACGGCAAAAGAGGAACCAATCAAACTAGGAGTGCCGTTTCGAGCGTTAGGGGAACAGATTCAGGAGCGGATGAGCAGAGCTGATCTCTACAGGGACCTGCCGCGTGGGAAAAAGCGCCGGGGTTGGAAAAAGGAATTTCTGGAATCGCTAACCGAGACGGCAAGAGACATCGGAGAGGTCTCCGAAGAAGAAATCTTGCGCACGGTTCGTAGCTATCGTAAAGAGAGACGCCCGCCAGAGATCACCGTTGCTGCAGAAAGCTAGCAAACGCAAGCCACAGGCCGTCGTTGACACGAGTGTGCCTGTGGCTGGCATTTCGGGCTTCAGAGAGCCTTTTGTTTCTGGCCGAAACCCGAGTGCCGATGTACTCCACAGGTGGGGCGAGCGGATATCCATCATGGCCCGGAGTCACTGACTCCACTGAAGGCCGAATACATTGGCGCAGACCATCTGCCATTCTCGGGACCTATCGAGCAATGGCGCGCCCAAGGGGACGATTTTAGAACTTTTCTTCACGAAGTTGTGATTGCCTCGGACCAGTTCGCACTTCCGTCTAGTGTAGTTACGCTTTAACTTAGCTATTTTTTCACATCCCAGATGCCGCGCAAGTCTTCTGTTGAGAACGGCCCCCCGTATGAAAGCTCTTCACAACCCGGCCATTTTTTACGAAAAAACTCGATTAACCAATCCCCACAGACAGTGATTGATGATTCGTGGGAAGCATAAACAACCCAATCGGACTGAACCGAAGTGGAGTAACGCTCTCCTCCATCGAGGTATCCCGGCTCTAGGATCTCAAGATCGATTTCATAGTCGGGATCGCCGAACTCATGAAGTTGGAAGACTCTTCGAATACCTCGACTTTGCAGGGCTCCACGAAGAAGAGCGGCCCCGTCCATTGTGTCCCAGTAATCAGTGTGGAATGCCACGAGATTTTGCGGAGCGTGACCGTTTTTAAGGGGGAACCAGTACCTCCCATCGATACCCCAAGCTTCCTTGAGCTGGTGCCAATAACCTTTGCTCTCTGATTTGGTAATAACTCGCCTAAACGGGAGGGGTTTGACATCGGCAAGGTCGTTTGGTTGCAAGATCTCTATGTAAGTTCTAAAGTCGTCTCCTTCCTCGTGGAGAGCTTTTCGGGCTACGAGATCTTTCTATTCTGCTTCGAGCTGTGCCTCGGCCACGTCGCAGGCCCTAACCAGACGTGCGCGCAATTCACCGAGAACAGTGTCCGAATTGACTGTCAGCCTTTCGACTTCAATTTGAATCGCTTTATCAATCCGGTAGCGAGGGAAGGTCCGATACGCTTCCTCTGAATAGGTCCAACCGGGTTCGAACAGCTTTTGAACTTGCCAGTTCTCATTGCGTTGAAGTTCTTCATACTGCCGAGTCCAATAGTCAAATCGCTCCTGGCAGTATCTCCGCGCCGCAGTGTGAAGTGCAGTGTTTGGTTCCATAAAGTTCTAAACAGCGGGAAGGGTATCGCCGGAAACCATTGAATGTAAAGGTCGAAAAAAGTGGTGCGCCCAAGTGGGCGATTTTAGAACTTTTCTTTGTGATTTTGTTGTCGCCTTGCCACAAACTGACTTCCCTGCTGGATTGAGCCTATAGCCAGTCCGGCAGTGCGTCGGCACTTGTCCGGTTAACCTCGGAACGTGGTCGGTAGAATCGAACCTACCGTCTCCACGCGTCCGCCACGTGAAATAATCATTGGGCAACTGGAATTTGGCTACGCACAACACAGAGAGCCATTAAATCCCAAAATTTATCCGGAACAGCTAGTCCCACTCCTCGACCAGATCCGGATTCTGCAAGATCGTCTGGAGGACACCTGCCAGCTCCTGTGCTTGAGGAGTAGACAATTCTTTGAGTCCCGTGTAAGCAAGTTCGAGAAACTGGAGGCCGTTCCACTGCCGTAACATACGCGTACAGAGTTTCTTCAAAAGCCACGGTTCGCGAGCGGAGAGCGCAAAATACCAAGGGGGCCATTTGCTTTGAAGGAATGATTCAACTAGTGATCGACGCAAATCTTTGGCTTTGTCCCACCCACTAAAGCCCCATAAGAACCAATATCTTTGGCTTGGCCGATCCTCCATTGCAGTTTGATGTACAGGGTAGAATGTTTCCGCAACGATGCTAGCAAGAGGAAGTCGGGTATGATCAAGAGCGAAGTGAAGGGCCTGGCTACAAAGGTTGATCCGTACGCGATCACCCCAGGCTATCTTCGAAAGGAACTGTCGCCAGCTATCCGCCGCAGCAACCGTCCATTGCTTGGGATCGTTTTGTAGCAGATCAGAAATGATTTCGTGAACGAGACTTTCATTGTTGAAAGCGACCGCGTCCGGGATGTTTTCAACGACCTTCCAAACACGCGTCCAACAATCAGAGGACCGTCTAAACTGATCTGTTAAGAGTGTACCAATGGAATCGGCCCGGATATGATTAAGCGTCTCAACCACCCACGATTCGCGGAACCAGAGCTTTACTTTTTCGATGTCAGAAAGTTCTTCCAGATAATCCGCGAGGAGTTGACGGATCGCGTATTCCTTTACAATGCTGAGATCTCGGCCATCTACGTCGCCTATCATTCGCACTGAGTCGGACACCCGAGCTATCGGCGACCGTCTTAGGCCCCCATGGACCAACTTTATGATGACTTCGCTTACGGCTTTGTCGTTGACACCAGTCAATAGCAACTCCCAGCATCGAACGTCGGCCTCAAGAAGTGAAAGCAACCAATTTGGTGGCGAAAGGGCGGAGGCTCGCTCGATGAATGCAGCTAGAAGCAGCGATTGGTTAGCGGAATTCAGTACCTCAGCGCTAAAAAACTCGTCGAAGCCCTCGGATGTAGTCGCGTAGCTAGCTGCTATTACGGTTGCGGTCTGATAGCTGCACCAAGGACGAGTGCGGGCCCACTGTCTCACGCTGATGGGGTGTCGTTCGCCGACCAACCGGCTGACAACACTAGACAACGGGCTAGACCGAAATGCGTCCCGGCTTTCAATGACATCGCAAATCTCCGGGACCTCCTCGGCTCCGATATCGCGCAACAATTCCTCAACCATTGGCGCGTCGCCAGGGTCTAGGATTTCGGGAAGGAGGAAACGCCGCAAGGATGGGCGAACGGAACGGGCCTGTTCAGCCCTGCACCATTCCACAATCGACCAGATGACACGCTCTCGGTCAGCAAGCCCAGATGCTTTAAGAATGGTGGCCGGTATTTCTGGGCAATAAGCGATGAGACGCTCCATTAATGCTTTCTGTTCTATGAGCATTGAGGCTCGCACGGATTTCGAGTTAAGAGCTTCCATTACGGCGTCACCAACACCGAGCATGAATAAAGTCGGCGCGGCCTCCGCATGGCGAGAGATGAGCGAATTGGCGTCCTCAATTCCGCGTTCCGTATCATCACCGATTAGTTGGCGAGCAAGATTCCTAATTTCCGTTTGGAGATGTTGCCCAGGCGCAAAGGAATGTTCTTGGAGCCGCCTGCAAAGGAGATATAGAAGTTCCCGTGCCTCGCGAGAAGGCGCTCCCTTGATTGATCTTAAGGCGGCATTTGCCAGAGCACATTTTTCTTCGTTCGCTTGGGACGGTTGGGGCGCCAATGTTTCCAGGAGATCCAGAGCCCCTAGTGCGGCAGTGGGCGACTCGCCCGCGCGCTTCTGTAAATCTAGAAAAAAGAACGGCCGTCGAATAGCCGTTGGATGTGGCTCCAGATCGGACGACAACATATGAACCCGTTTGCATGTTTCGGTATGATTTCCCTCGAAAACACAGCTTGACCACGGGCGAAACCACGTTTCCGTCGCGTCAGCGTTTGAAGGAGTGCGGGCGTCGACGACATGGTCACGGGCAAATTCGCTAAAGCGAGAGAAAACGGCTGGCGGCGAGAAGACAAGATCAAAAGGCCTGTCACCAAGCGTTCGAGGCTGGAGGGCCATTGTGCAGCAGGCAAAGCGTGCCCGCAAACTAGGCCATAACGCCTGAATCACACAGAGTGCCGCTGATTCCGCGTCAAGGGCCCCAAACCATACCATTGGTGCCAGCCCTTCTCCGAAGTAACGCTGAATGAAGAAATCTCCAAGGGGTTCGCTTGTGGCGACCTTCCTCGAACCCTCCGGGACTGACTTGACCGCCACAGTGTATTCAGCCAAAACGTCTCTTCTGGGATTGCGTAGAGCGGCAGCGAAACGATTGGGAGAGTCGTCGACGGCCCAAGCTTCAAGCGGGACCAGTATCGTATGGGTCAGCACACAACCGGACCGTGAGGCCGCTTCGTCAGGCCATGTCTTTGCGACTGCAAAATATTTTCTGGACGGGAGCGGATACAGTGAAAGATACGGAGAGATCTCTAATTCAGGACCTAGCGCTCCAGATAGGTCGCTGAGCCGGCCAATAAGGTCCAGATCGGAGCGCTCCAGCTCAGTACTAGCCGCCAACAGTGAGTGACCGTGTTCGTACCCGTGAACAAGTTGATGGATGACTAAGCCGCTCATGCTTCCAGTCCAAGGGCCCAGTAGATCGGCGTGAGAACATCTCCGCGCCGGTCGGTGACGTTTAGCGTTCCAGAAAATGAATAGCCGAGGTTCGAGGGTTCGCTTCTCATGAACTCTTTGTGGAACTCAGGATCGAGTTCGAGGTCACCGCCGACTATGCTAACCCCGAATACCTTCGCATCAAACCCATGCGCTCCAGCTCGAATAAATTGTGCAAGCAACGGAAATTCCGTCTCCAGATACTCTTGCGGGTCCTCTTGCCTCCTGTCTGCTGGAACACGGTCCCAGGCAGTCACGACCACGCTTAGGCGTGGCATATAGCTGCAGCCAATCTTGCGTTTTGTAATCGACAGGAGAATCTGCAGCCATTCGACGAGTAGGACTTGTGTGGGAACTCCGGTTGCTTGGGGTGGTACTCCGGAACCATAAAATCGTTCACACGTGATCCAGTCTAGCGCAGCCACATTATGTGGCGAGCCGACGCAAATAAAGAGGACAAACCCGCAACTCTTAGTCACGAGTTCGTCCCACTGCACCGGCCATTCACGTTTGCTGTACAGATCCAGCCAAAGCTCGCCCGTTGCATCGGGAACGAAGAGCATACTTGCGGAACCAGGATCGCCGCGCAAAGCTATCGGAATCTGACAAAGTTGCCGAGTATCCTTTGACGTGTGTGGCGCGAACTTGCCGTCAAGCAAAATCGACGCTCCGTCGTGGAGGTATTCAAGATCGTCCGGCAGTCCATTCTTCACCAACCGGCCCTTGTCACGCTCGATTGCAATCCATGTCCGGAATAAATAATTGCTTTTCCCGGAACTCGGACCGCCGATAAAGATAATATTCGCTGGCACGCTCATACGTGTGCCTCTGGCACAAACTCGAAACGCTCAAACATCCGCGTTTCGTCTGAAAAGTCGTCGGCTTCACGGGGCGATTCGGCTGTAACCGGAAGGAAGGCGTCAAGAAGCGACGCGAGACCCATCCCAGAAGGTACATCAGGGCGATCTGAAAAAGAAGCAACCGGCACGTGCGACACATTGGAAAAGCCAAGTTCACGTGCGAATTCAACTATCTGGTAGACGGCAGGGGGGACAACGATTCCGGTAACGTCACATCGCGTGATCGCGAGAATTACGGGAATGGTTCGCGCGATACCAACAGCGTCGCGAAGCCTCTGAAGAAGCATCCGCGCCGATTGAATCTGAGAGTTTCGCGTCTCCAGCAACTGCGGCGCCTGAATGGCAATGACAAGGCTATCTGCGCGAAGGAGAAAGCGAAACCTCTCCGCAACGTCGGCCCGCTTGATTAAATCTGTGGTCCACTCGCCGGGGATGTCCGTAAAGAAGAAGTCACGAAGCGCCGATACGGGGACAGTTTCCATGAGCGCGAGGTGCAACAGGCCAGGTTGACGGGGATCGGCCAGAGATGTGTGATCCACTATCTTGTCCGGCAATCCGGTCCCACTCCATTTGCGAAGCAATCTTACGCGGCTTTCAAAACCAGGTAGTGTCATGCTGCCCGCGAACAACCGAGTGGGACGAAGGTCTCCGCAGCTCGCCAGTAAATACAGCGAACATAGGAGACAGGTCTTGCCCGTATCGTGTGCTCCAAGCACGCCGATGAGATGCCCGTACCTGGCCGCGAAAAGTTCGCTCGCCTGCTTTAGACCGAGTTCATTTCCGGGATAAACCGGCATCCTCGGAAACGCAGACCGCGGCTGTGCCAGCTTTTCCTCCATCATGTCCGCTTGAGTAACGCTGACATGCAGGCAGGATTCGACCGGAACGTGAGAGAGTAGGCACTTTTCCGTCACGGCGACTGTGCAATCCGTTTTTGAGCAACCGTATTTGCTCATTCTTCGCTCTGCTCCTCTGAATCCATGTCGAGGAGCCTCACGGCAACACATTCGTTGAAAATCTGTGTGGCCCAGATCAACCCGGTGCGTTCTTCTCCAGCAGCTAGATGAGTTTTTTGTTCGAATTCGGCTTCCCACCCTGGTGTCGTCCCACTGTCGAGGCGACGGCAGCTAAGCCACGTCAGCGGGAGCAGTGCGGGATGGGTCGCGAGGACTATAGCGGCTCCGTCCCTGTGGCGGGTAACAGTTTCAAGCACCGACGAAGTACACGGTTCGATTAAGCGACGGAGCGAAAGCGCGCAGTCTTCTTTTAGGGTCGCATGAAGAAAGTGGGTCGAGCCGCTCGACGGAGGCAATATGACGAGTTCAGCCAATTCGCCAGCAGATGCCAGTATCCGGTGTGGGACGTCAAGAGCATGAAACGGCTTGCCGAGGGTTTTTGAGTGGCCGCCGAAAACCCACCATAAGATGTCCAGTTCTTCTTGATCTGCCCGCAGGTTTTGGTCGATAGCCTTCCTAAATATGTGCAGCGCACCTTGGACACTTTTCAACAAGCTTGGAACATCCCCACCTTGTAGAGTGGCAATTTCCAATTGGGGGCGCTCTCTTCGCGCGCGCCCCGCCGCTCCAGCGGATTTTTGCGCGGCCTCAAGCAGGGCCGAAATAAATTCTGCGAGATAGCGCTCCTGGGGTAGTGCCCTGGTCGCGAGCGCGGAGATGACCAGGGCGGCAGTGACCCCGTCGCCGTGTGTGCCCAGGTACTCGCCGAGCGCGATCCCAGCAAATACGCGCAGATCGAGGGCATTCGCGCCGATATCGCTTGAGAACGAGGGCTGAGGGACTTGGATTGCGGCGATGATTGAATCTGCGGCGTTGGCTTGAGGCGCTGTGGGAGTGGAACTGAGACCGAAACCCGCAATGTCCGCGCAAGCGAACTGGAGTTTCCGCTCAGGCAGCTGCTCCATGAATGCAACTATGGCTTCCTTACGCTGGGTTATCAGCGCGTCCGACGGCTCAGGATTTACAATACGGTAAAAATCTGAAATGCGGTTTAGCATGGCATCCTCAATTGTGTGGTTATATGAACGGGTTTGGCTCCCTTTTCCCGTCGGGCACCAAGAGCATGATCTTATCCCAAAGGTCACCAAGTTTCGCCTCAACCCGTGCGCGGTCCAGAGCTTTGTGCGAAATAGTCTGTAGGTTCGGCAACTCGGGCGTCGTCGGAAGAACGTCAGCTGCCGTAAGAACTTTGAGTTGATCCTGCCAGTTTAGATATCGCCAAAAAAAATAATTGATCCGTATAAACGCATCTTCGATGTTTACAACGGTCGCGACACCCTCGTGGGACCCGGCAGCCGCAGCGAGGCCGGTCGTTTCGGGAGCCGCAAGTCTAAATTGCGGGCAGGTCAATACAAAAGTTGTCGATTCGTGGCCACCCAAGCGGGCAGTATCGGCGTCAAAACCGGTGTTCTCAGGAACCCATAATCGCGGCGATATTGTAACGGCGAGGAATGGGTCTCCAATATCCTGTTTGAGCGCAAAGTCGAGGATATTGTAGCGATATATGTACGGAGCTGTCGCGTCTTCCGGAGTTACAGCGCCGGAGCAAATAACGAGCCGCATTTCGTGGTTCGCGTTCGAAATTCCTTGAATTTCCTGGAAATGCTCGTGCCCAAAGATTTGGACGCGTGCTCGCGAGTCAAGATACGAACAGGCGTCATGCCTGTCTTTGATCCACTCAGGGGGATGGTGCATAACGACGACCGTTTCCACGCGCGGGGTCCTGTCGATGATGTACTGATGTTTGCCGAGCAGGAGAGCGCCTTTTTGATCTTCCGCATCACAGACCTGAACTGTGGTCAAACCCACAAACTTGAGTCGGAAGTCATTCCCCAATAAAAATGTTTGGTGCCATTGCGGCCGTGCAGGAGATTCAAAGTGGCAGCCATACGTACCCGCGAACGCCTGGTAATCGCTGAGCTTGTCTGTGAGCGTACCGTCATTCTGGGCGGCTAGATCGACGAGTTCTTTCGTCGCTTCAGGAAGCGAGCAAGTTCTGAGCCGACGATGGATCGATTTTGTCGCAGGTAAAATGCGCTTGCGATTAACGTCGTGGTTACCAGGTACCGTGAGCACGTCTGTCAGTTTGCATTTGCAAAGTGACGTAACGTCTTCCAGCCATTTGGCGGCCTCTGCGTATTCTTCGCGTTGTCCGGAAAATGCAATATCACCTGCGACGAGGACCTTGTCGATTGTCCCCAACCGCGGGACCATCACATCCCTGAGGTCGGCCAGTAGTTGGTCCCTTACGTCA
>Ga0137396_10001433_pt1 | contig 12482 bp, 11 predicted proteins | sample czc16metaG_FD_108284 | JGI IMG/M metagenome (GOLD analysis project Ga0137396, IMG submission 108284) | Vadose zone soil microbial communities from Angelo Coast Range Reserve, California, USA - czcobulk3.16 metaG | ecosystem: Environmental > Terrestrial > Soil > Vadose zone | place: USA...
CGGGTTGCCGGCCGCGCTCGAAGCCGCCGCCCCGCCGCGGCAAGAACCCACCAAACGCCTCGCGACTCCGCGCGAGCCGGAACGCACCCGGCGGCTCGCGGTCCCGCCGTCCGCGGACGCGAGCGCGGGCCGACCAACCGCGGCCGCGGAGCCCGCATCGGCGCCCGCGCCCGAACGGGCGCCCGAGCCGAAGCAGACCGGCCCCGAGCCCGAACGCATCAAGGGACCGCCCTTCGTGCTGCCCGGGCGCGACGCGCGCGAGGCCGAGCGCCGGCCGCCCGTGCGCGCGCCCCAGCCGGCGCACGTCGCGAACCCGCCGCCTCCCGCCGAGGAGCTGAGCCAGCTCGATCTCGACGTCGCGGCGGCCGCGCGGCAATTCCCCGAGTCGGTCGGAGGAGACGATCTGGCGCTGGCGACGGAGGTGGCCGCCGCCGTCGAGACGGAGACGGACGAGGACGCCGAGTGGGCCCAACTTGCCCGCGGCCCCGAAGCCTTCCCGTCAGAGCAAAGCCCCGACCCGCCGCCGAGCGAGGATGAGTAGGGCTACAAGCGTTTCACGCGGAGGGCGCTGAGGAAGCGGAGCACGCTGACGCTTTAGTCCTAGCCCATCTCGGCGGCGAGCGCCCTCGCCGAGGCCAGCCCGGGAAATACGAGCAGCGCGTCCTGCACCAGGCGCTTCGCCTCGGCTCGCGCCCCGCCGTCCTGTTCCGACTTCCACCGCCGCCACTGCTCGCGGGCCTCCTCGACCATGCCCTCCGCCTCGCCGCGGACCTCGGACGTGCGGTTCGGATTGAGGAACGGCGCCACCGGCCTGCCGGTCGTCGCCGCGTCGCCCACCTGGAACGGGTGCGCCGCCCGCGTGCCGTCGCGCGAACGGACGAGGACGGCGTACCAGCCGCGCGCATCCCGCGGAGTGACGTTGTCGATCAGGGCGGTCACCGAGGCCGGTACGGCCACCGCGGTGGTGAAGTCGGCCTGGCCCGCGAGCGCGTCCTTCAGCTCGTCCCCGAAGATCTGGTGATCGGAAGCGATCACCTCGAAGGCGGAAGCGCGCGGGTCGCGCTCCCAGCAGATGCGCAAACCGTCCCAGGTCTGGTTGGCGCCGGTCATCCGGATCTCGAGGTCCTCGGCGAGCGGGATGCTGGAGGGAGGAGCGGGAGGCTCGGCGCGAACGGGGGGCGAAGTCGCTCGGGAGGGTTCCGCGGCAGGCGCCACGCGGATGAACGGCTGCCCGCGGCCGAACACCTCCGCCGGCCCAGGCGGCTCGGTCAGGGCTTCCGCCGTGCTCCGCGCGCGAGGCGGCGGCGGATCGGACCGCGCACCGCTCTTGGCGGTGGAGAGCGCCAACGAGCCGGCGGGGGCCCCGTCGGGGATGGTGCGGAAGCGCGCCGGCTTGACCGTTCCGTCGGCGAAGAGCATCGCCACCGCGTAGAAGCGCGGCTCGCCGGCCGGGCTGAGGTCGTCGACCACCGACTTCACCTCGGGTCCGACCGTCGCGAACAGGCACTCGTCGGTCCCGCCCCGCGACTTCGCCGCCTCCAGCTCGTCCGGCGTCAGGCGCTTCTGCGCCACGAAGACCTCGTACGCCTGCACTCCTTCCATCTCGCCCCAAGCCAGGGCCATCCCCTTGCTGCTCTGCCGCTGCGGGACGAGCACCAGGTTCAGCGCCATGGGCGGCCCCCCTCGATGTGGGGCGACAGCCTACCAGATGAGCCGGAGCGAAACCTTCGTCCTGGCGTTGACTTCCGCGAATCCGTGGTCTATGTGCCGCCCCGCTCGGACCTCCGAGGGGGACGATGGCACGCGACCTGGGCACCAAGTACGTCTGCTTCAAGTGCGGCACGAAGTTCTACGACCTGAAGAAGCCCGTGCCGGCGTGCCCGAAGTGCGGCGCGGACCAGCGCGAGGCGCCGTCGGCCAAGCCCTCCGGCGGCCGCTCGCGCGCCGCACCTCCCAAGGAGGTGGAGCCGGAGGAGGCCCCGGCAACCGACGACGAGGAGGCCGAGACCGAGGAAGAGGACGAGGCGGCCGAAGCGGACGAGGATTGAGCTACTTGAGCCGCTTCAGCAGGGCGCCCGACCGGAAGTAGTACACGGCGCTATCGTCCACCCGCGGTCCGAACCAGACCGTGGAGTTGTCCTGCTCCACCGCCGTCCAGCCGGAACCGTCGGCGTTGGCGCGGAACAAGCCCCTCGCGCCGTTGGCGAAGTCGTTCCACGTCCACCAGGCGACCGAGGCGTTCACGTCGAGGTCCACGAACGGAACCGTGCTGCTGGCCGTGTTCCCGGTCGAGAGCAGGCGCGGCGTTCCGCCGGTCTTGGCCACCGCGCGGACCGCGCCGGTGGACTCGCGATAGTAGAGGTTCTGGAAGTCGACCCGGATGGCCATGGGGTCCGCGGCGGTGGTCACCACCGTCTCGACGGTCCCGCCGGATCGCGGCACGCGCCGGATCGCGCGGCCCGTCCCGTTGATCGCCGCGGTGGTGAAGTAGACGAAGGCGGCGTCCACGGCGACCGCCGAGTTCTGGTTCTGCCCCGAGGCGATCACGGCGTCGACCCGGCTCTGCATGCGGTGAACGGCGCCGTTCTGCGAGGAGCTGCGGACGTAGATCCAGTAGAGCGCGCCGAACTCGTCGAGCGCCAGCCGGCCGACGTTGCCGACCGCGAGCTGCGAGGCCTCGCCACCGCCCACCGGGGCCGAGTAGACGGCCGAGCCGTCGGTCCAGTACACGAATGCATCGTCGGCCACGATGTACGTGGGGAACCCGGCGGCGACCCGCGCGGGGGTCCCGCCCGATTTCGGGACCGAGTAGATCGAGGACGATCCGTCGGCCGCCCGGCGGGCGAAGAAGACCTGGGTCGAGTTGAGACCGATGGTGAAGATGTTCGTGCCGTCGTTCGCCACCAGCGTCTGCACTTCGAACGCGAAGGAGGCCGCCACCGACGTGTCGCTCTGCACCGTGAGCTGGCAGGTGGCCGCGTTCCCGCTGCACGCGCCGCCCCATCCCATGAATCGCGCCTGGGCGGACGCCGAGGCAGTCAGAGTCACCGCGGTGCCCGGCGCCATGGTGGCGGCGCAGATCTTCGCGCCGTCGCCGCAGATGAGCGCGCCGCCCGTCACCATGCCGGGTCCGGAGACCGTCGCAGTCAACGTGACCTGCGCCGGCGGCAGGGCAGTGTCGAAGTGGGCGAACACCTGCACGTCGCCGCGCATCGTGAGGCTGCATGCCCCGGGACCGCTGCAGCCGACTCCCCAGCCGGCGAACTTCGCGCCCGGTGCGCTGGTCGCCGCCAGGGAGACCGCGGTGCCGTCGGCGAAGAGCGCGCTGCAGGTCGTGGAGGTGCAATCGATGCCGGCCGGAGACGAGACCACGCGGCCCTGGCCCTCGACGACCACCGTCAGGCGACTGGTGCCGGACGGCCGGGTGAAGGTGGCGGTGACCGAGACGTCGCCGTTGACCGTAACCTGGCAGGCCCCGGTCCCGCTGCAGGCGCCCGACCACCCCGCGAAGGTCGCTCCCGGATCGGCGATCGCCTCCAGCCGCGCTTGCGTGCCGGCGGCCGGCGTGAAGGTGCAGTTGCCGCGGCAGTCGGGACCCGCGCCGCGGACCATGCCGTCGCCGGCGGTGGAGATGTGCAGCACCGGTTGGCCCGATCCGACGCTGGCGACGGGGGGCGTGCTGTCGCCGCAAGCGATGCAGAGCGCGAGGACGATCGTGGTGGCGGTGAGCGGGCGCACGGGACCTCCAGCGTTCACCGCACAACGTTGGGCTGCGTAGCGCGCCGGACAACGGGAAAGGCGTTTCCCACTGGCCGCCCATGGGGCGGCCCCGTGTTTGTTCGCGCCTTGCGATCGGACGAGCGCCAGCCGCCGGACGGCGAGGGATCAGGCGGCGCGTTCGACGCGCGAGTTCTTCAGCCAGTCCGGAACCTGGTCCTTCCGGTAGATGAAGATGGCGTCGTACGGGCACGCCTTCTCACATTCGCGGCAGCCGGTGCAGTTCTTCTCGATGACCGAGACGATCCCGAGGAAGCTGGACGGGTCGCTCACCGGGACCATCTCCAGCGCCTCGAACGGGCAGCGCTCGACGCACTTCTCGCAACCGGTGCAGCTCTGCTCGTAGACGAAGGCGATGGGCCGCTCCGTCTTCTTGAGCATGCGCTGGACGTTCCCGTACTGGTCGAGGATGGCGTCCACCGGGCAGACCGGGCCACACGCGCCGCAGTCGATGCAGAGGTCGGGCGAGATGATGTGCAGCGCCTTCCGGTCGCCCGTGATCGCGTCCGTCGGGCACCGCTTCACGCACGCCGTGCAACCGATGCACGTCTCGATGATCCGGTACGCCATCCCCTTACCTCTAGCATGCCGGCGCCCGGTCGGGCAGGTTCCCTGTGACGATCGGTCGCAGTCAGGCCATCCAGCGGGGCAGGTGGTACAGCCCGTTCATCGCCGCGTTCCAGGAAGGGAGGAATCCGGCGAGGGTCATCGGGCGGCGAGGGCCCGGGCCGCGCGCAGGATCGCGACCAGGCCGGAATCGTCCGCGACGTAGTAGCCGCGGATCCGTGCGCTGGAGTCGACCAGCACCAGCCGGTCGCCGTGCATGATGTCGAACGTCTGCGCCCGCAATTCGTCCTCGCTCTCTTGTGGGCTGGCCGGGAGCGGGACCTTGGCCATGGCCATCTTGAAGCCCTTGACCACCGTGCGCTGCACCTCGGTGGGAGAGCCGGTCAAGAAGCGCCACTGATCGTCGCGGGCGCCGTACGTCTGGCCGTAGTCGAGCAGCTTCTGCGGAGTGTCGCGCTCCGGGTCGACGCTGATGGAGAGCAGGCCCACGCCCTCGTGCGGATCGAGGCGGTCCTGCAGGGAGCGCATGCGCTGCGTCAGCCGCGGGCAGGCGTCGGAGCAGCTGGTGAAGACGAAGTCGGCGACCCATACCCTGCCGCGCAAGTCGTCGCGCCCGAACGCGCGGCCCCGCTGATCGGTCAGCGAGAACGCAGGCAGCTCGCCCAGGTCGGGGAGCGCCAGCGGCCGCCGGTGCAGGAGCATCGGCGCGATGGGAATGGCGAGCGCGAGCGCCGCGAACAGGAGCCAGCCGGGCGAGAGCAGCAAGTGGCCGGGAGTGCTCGATAGGGATGTCTCTGCCACGATCTCCTCGGGTCGGCGGGGAAACCACGCCCCGGGCCCGTTGTCAAACAGCGGGGGAGCGCCGTGTATTTGCTTGCCGGTCAGGCGCCCGGAACGACCACCACCTTGCCCTTCACCTTGCGCTCGAGGAGTCGCGCCATGGCCGCGGGCGCGTCGGCCAGGGCCACGCGCTCGCTCACCGCGGGCTTGATCCTTCCTTGCGCGAACCAGGCGGCGAGCTGCTCGGCGTTGCGGCGCTGGGCGGCGGGATCGCGCTGGACCCAGTCGCCCCAGTAGACGCCGATCAGCGACCGCTCCTTGAGGAGCGCCAGGTTGAGCTTCACCTGCGGGATCACTCCCGAAGCGAATCCGATCACCAGGAGCCGCCCGTGCCACCCTGTCGCGCGGAGCGCCGCCTCGGTGTGCGCGCCGCCCACCGGATCGTAGACCACGTCCGCCCCCTTCCCGCCCGTCAGGTCGAGGATGCGCTGGCGCAGATCGGCGCTCTGGTAGTCGATCGTCTCGTCGGCGCCGAGCTCCTTGCAGAAGGCGAGCTTGTCGTCGCTGGATGCCGCCGCGATGACGCGGGCCCCGAGTGCCTTGCCGATCTCGATGGCCGAGCTGCCCACGCCGCCGGCCGCGCCCAGCACGACCAGCGTCTCGCCCGGCGCCAGGTGGCCACAGTCCTGCAGTGCGTGCAGCGAGGTGCAGTAGGTCAGCATGAACGCCGAGCCCGTCTCGTAATCCATCCCCTCGGGGAGCCTTGCCACGCGCTCGGCCGGGACGAGGCACTCCTGCGCGAATCCACCCCGGCCGGGAGAAGCGATGACCCGATCGCCGAGCGCGAGGTCGCGCACGCCGGCGCCGACCTGCGTGACCACGCCGGCCAGCTCCATCCCCGGTGAGAAGGGCAACGGCGGCTTCACCTGGTAGAGCCCCTGCACGAGTAGCGCGTCGGGGAAGTTGAGGGAGCTGGCCCTCACTTCGACGACCACTTCGTTGGGGCCCGCCCGCGGCGAAGGGACCTCCTCCACTCGCAAGCGGTCGATGGGCCCGTACTCGCGGCAGAGCAGCGCTTTCACGAGGGCACCTCGCTCTCGCTGTATCATACGATCCGGCGGGAGGAGTCACATGCCGCGAGTCGAGGTCCGCGACGTGCTGGAGCTGCGGCGGCAGATCGGCCGCGAGGTGGCGGTCAGCGAGTGGCTCACGCTCACCCAGGAACAGATCGACCTCTTTGCCCGGGCCACCGGAGATCGGCAGCCCATCGAGCTCGCGCAGGGCCTTCTCACCTTGTCGCTCTTGCCGCGCCTGGCGGCGGACACGCTGGTGCTGCCTGATGCAAAGCTGTCGGTCAATTACGGGCTCAACCGCGTGCGCTTCCCTTCGCCGGTGCGCGCCGGGCAGAGGATCCGCGCGCACTTCTCGCCCGCCGCCGTCGAGGACGTGCCGTCGGGCGTGCAGCTCACCTGGAGCGTGACGATCGAGGCGGAGGGCAGCGAGAAGGCGGCCTGCGTAGCGGAGACGGTGTCGCGCCGGTACACGAGGTAAGCCAAGAAGACCCTGTGTCCTGTTCGCCTAGCCTTCCGCGTTTCCGGGGGTCTTGCCGGCCTCGTCGCGCACGGGTTCATCGTTGGGCCGGCCCGTCTCGGCGGCGCCCGGTGTCTTGCCCGGCTCGACGCTGCCCTTCGGCGGCGTGTTCTTGATGACCTTCACCTCGCCGTGCTCGGTCGCGGGCTTCAAGTCCTGCGGCTTGTCGGCCATGCGCTACCTCCGCCTGCAATCTACGCACGCTCGAAACGCCGCGGACGCGATATGGTCGGCGCATGGCGAACGAGCGCGCGGACGTCGTGATCGTGGGGGCGGGGCACAACGGCCTGGTCGCCGCCCTGCTCCTCGCGCGCGCGGGCCTCTCGGTGCGCGTGCTCGAGCAGCACGGGGTGGTGGGCGGGGCCGCCCGCACGGAGCGGCCGTTCGCGAAGGCTCCGGGGCTCGGGACCTCGACCGGGGCCTACCTGCTCGGGCTGATGCCGCCCGAGCTGCTGCGCAAGCTGCGCATCGAGCTGCCGCTGCTGCGCAGGGACCCGCACTACTTCCTGCCCACCACCGGCCGGCGGTACCTCCTGCTTGGATCCGACGCCGCGGCCGTCCGCGAGCAGATGCTGGCCTTCTTCTCCGAGCAGGATCTGCGCGCGCACGAGGCGCTGCAGGCGGAGATCGCGCAGCTCCGCGAGGACGTCGCTCCCACCTGGCTGCAGGAGCCGCTCACCATCGAGGAGACGGCGGAGCGATTCGTGCGCGCACAGCTCCGGCGGATCTTCGTCGATCTCTGCCGCAAGCCCGTCGGCCACTACCTCGACCGGTTCGGCTTCAAGAGCGACCTGCTCAAGGCGATGTACGCCGTGACCGACGGGTTCTCCGGGCTGAACGGCGACTGGGACACGCCGGGAACGGGGATGAACTTCCTCGTCCACAACCTCTGCCGCCTGCCGGGCGCCGGCGGGACCTGGATGATCGTGAAAGGCGGAATGGGGACGGTGACCCGCACCCTTGCGGACGCAGCGCGCGAGGCGGGAGCGCGCATCGAGACCAGCCGCCCGGTCCGGCGGATCGCGCTGGAGCGCGGCGCGGCCGCGGGCGTGCAGCTCGAGGACGGCGGAGAGATCGCGGCGCGCGCGGTGGTGGTGAACGCCGATCCGTTCCGGCTGCGGGAGCTGGTCGGCCGCGAGCGGCTCCCCGCGCAGTACAACGCGCGCATCGACGGCTACCTGCGCGACGGCACCACGCTCAAGGTGAACCTCGCGCTGCGCGACCTGACGCGCTTCTCCTGCCTGCCCGCCGACCGGGGGCAATTCGGCTCGACCATGCACCTCCTGCCCGACGAGGGACAGGTGATGGCCGCCATGGGCGCCGCCTTCGCGGACATGAAGGCGGGGCGGCTGCCCGAGTTTCCCACCATCGAGTGGTACGTCCACACGACGGTCGACCCCTCGCTGCGCGACGCCGAGGGGCGGCACAACTCCGCGCTCTTCGTACAGTGGGTGCCTTACGACTTGCGGGGGACCACCTGGGACGCCGAAGAGGAACGCTACGTGCGGCACCTGCTCTCGCTGTGCGACCGCTTCGCGCCGGGCACCAGCGACCTGGTGGTGGACACGTTCCCGCTCACGCCTCCGAAGATCGAGCGGCACTTCGGCATTTCGCGCGGGCACATCCACCACGTGGACAACTCGTTCGGCTTCGCCGACCGGCTTCCCTACTCGACGCCCGTGCAAGGGCTGTACTCCGCCAGCGCCGGATGCCACCCCGCCGGGTCGGTGATCGGAGCGGCGGGCCACAATGCGGCCGCCCGCGTGTTGCGCGACCTGGGAGTGGCTCAGCCCCTCTAAAAAACACGTCCGGACCGGGTTCTCCCCGGGCGCTCAATGCGCAACATTACGCACCAACTGTTTGCGAGCCCGTGGCTACATCAGGTGGCCATGCTCGCCGAGGAGGCGATCGTGCAAGGCCGGCGGATGCGCGCAGCAAGGGACGAGGTCGCCTTGCTCCGCTGGCTCGGCCGCAGCGCCCACAGCGCGGTCACCCTGGTGCGCGGGGAGCGCTTGACGCTGACCAACGCGCTCTTCCGCGAGCTGGACGGGCGCGAGGGCGAGTGGCGCTGGAGCGTCGGCCCGCACGGGCGGCTCCGCTATCCTTCGCTGCGGCACCTCGTTTGCGGGGAGGCGCGCGAGCTGCTGCACGGGGGCGATGCAGTGCGGACCTGCCGCTTCGAGCGGCGCGATCGTGCTCTGGAGCTGCGGCTGGAGCGCATTCCGACGGCGACCGGCGCCGCGGTGGTAGCGCTCGGCCACGACGTCTCCGAGCAGGCGCGCGGCGAGGCGGACCGGCTCCGCGACCGGGAAGCGCGCATGCACGAGGAGCGCATGCACGCCATGGGCGTCGTGGCTTCCGGGCTGGCGCACGATCTGAACCATTCGCTCAATGTCATCGCGCTCCGCATCGCCACCCTGCGCGCCGATCCGCGCTTCGACCCCGCCCGGAGAAACCTCGAGGGCCTGGGCGGCGTGGTCGACGAAGCGGCGGCGACGGTCGCGCGGCTGCAGGACCTCGCGCGGCGGCGGCGCGACCGGCCGGCCGAGAGCGTCGACTTGACCGCGGTGCTGCTCGGCGCGGTGGAGATGGCCCGCACCGAGCTGGACGGCACCGGCTCGGGGGTGCACATCGAGGAGGACGTTCCCCCTCTGCCGATGGTGCGCGGCACCGCCGCGGAGCTGTCCCACCTGTTCGCCGATCTGCTCGCCACCGCGCGCGAGTCGACACCCAAGCGCGGCACGGTCGAGGTGCGCGCCCGCCCGGTGCGCGGCTGCGTGGTGGTCACCGTCGCCGACCAGGGGCCGGGAATCCCGGAGGAGAGCCTCTCGCGGGTGTTCGATCCGTTCTTCTCCTCCAACGAGACGCGGCGGACCGGGCTGGTGCTCTCGATCGCGTACGGGCTCATGCAACGGCTGGGCGGCAGCATCTCGGCCGCGAACCGGCCCTCCGGAGGATCGGTCTATACCCTCACCTTCCCGCTCGCCTCGGCGCAGCAGCAGCGCGAGCAGCAGAAGGCGCGCCGCCCGCGCAAGGCCAGCGTCCTCCTGGTGGACGACGAAAATGACAACCTCGAGGTGCTCGGAGAGCTGCTCACGCTGGAAGGTCACCGGGTGGAGACCGCCACGTCCGGGAAGGCGGCGGTGGAGCGCTTCCAGCACGGCGAGCGTTACGACCTGGTGCTCTGCGACGTGGGAATGCCCCAGATGAGCGGGTGGCAGGTGGTGCGCGAGATCCGGCGACTCGCGCCCTCGGCGCGGATCTGGCTCCTCACCGGGTGGGCCAACGAGATCTCCGAGCACGATCCCCGACTGGCGGACGTTCAGGGTGTGTTGGGCAAGCCGCTCGACCTGGACGAGTTGCGCTCTTTGCTCGGGGATCCGCAGGGACCGACGCCCAGCGAGCACCACGCCATGGCGTGACCCGGCTCGCGGTCAGGGCACGGCCGGACACGACGCCAGGCTGCCTTGGATCGGGCAGAGCGGCGGCAGGATTCCGCCGCAGATCGGCGTGATACTGAGTGGATCGACCAGGTAGGTGAGGCACGCCGTCGCGTCCCAGCACTCGTCCAACGTGCCCGTCAGGCCGAGCGCCGTCCGCACGGACATGTGCGCCCTGCCCGCGCCGGCGGCGGTGAACCCGGTCTGCACCGAGAAGCGGTTTCCCTGCGCGTCGGGGAAGAGGTAGTCGAAGTGCCCGCTCCCGTCGGGGTTCCCGGAGAAGAAGTAGCTGAATTGCGAGAGGCCCAGGCCGGTCGCGCCCAGCTCGATGCGGACCGTGTGCGCGGCACCCGTCAGGTCGTAGTGGATCATCATCACGCCGGTCGGGTCGTTCGGTCCGTTGATCTGCAGGGCGCGCGCCTCGTCGAAGTTGATGGCGATGAGGCCCTGCCCGCTGCGCGCGTTCGCGCCGACGAAGTACGCGTAGAGGATCTCCTGGAAAGGACCGCCGTCACGCCGCGCGTCGATGGCGAAGGACCACGGCTGCGCCGCCGGATCGCTCCCCGGCTGGACCGCCACTCGCAACAGGCTCGCTTCGAGCCGCACCCCCGGGTGCTTCTGGTCCGGGAAGCTCCACACCCGCAGATCCGGCCTGCGGCTGGTCGGGGAGGAGCTGCGGATGGCGTCGATCACGCCGAGCACAGTGTCGACGGCCGCATTGAGCTTGTCCCCCGTGTCTCGCGCGCCGATCGCCCACTGCGACGCCTCTCCCAGCGCGCAGGCCGGCTGGGCCGACTGGACCGGCACGCGCACGTGCAGGTCGCCCGTGCGGGGCAGCGCCTCGACGAAGGCGATGTCCTCGTTGGAGAGGTTGCCGCAGGCGGTGAGCAGGAGGAGCGGTGCGAGGGCTTTAAAAGCCGAACGCATAGTCGACCCCCAGGGCGAGCTCGGCGTAGCCGAGGGACTGGTTCTTGTCCACGTTGTAGAAGAGGTAGTTGGCGCGGGTGCGCGCCACCGCGGTCCAGCGCGGGCTGAAGCGCCAGCCGAGCGCGAGCTCCGCGCCCGGCGTGATTGTGAAGAAGTTCTGCGAAGGCAGATCGCTCCGCCCCGTGAAGCTGCGGAACAGGTACAGGAAAGCGAGGCGCGCTCCCACCGAGACGCTGAGCCTCTCGGTCAGGTCGAAGTCGCGCCAGAGGGAGACTCCGCCCGACAGCTCGCCGAAGCGCACCGCGATGTCGGGCACGCCGGACAGGCGCAGCGTGGAGGTGCCGCCGCCCACCGCGACGTCGAGGCCCCAGGCGAGCTGGTGGCCGAGGTCGTCGCGGGCCGACAGCTCCGCGCCTGCGAGCACCGCCGGGGGGAAGAGCCCGTTGCGCGCCGCCGAGTCGAAGAAGAACTGGTAGCCGCCGCTGGCCAGCACGCTCCAGCGCGGGCCCGAGGCGCCTTTCTGCGGATCGTCCTCGAGCTTGCGCCGCGAGAGCTGCGCGTCGGCCACTTCGATGACGCCGTCGGCGACCTTGACGTCGCCGACCAGCACCGCGTCCTCGATGCGCTTCTTGACGATGTAGTTGCCCGGCGCGAGCGCCAGGCGGCGCGACGATCCGGCCGCCTTGGCGACCTCGGCGACCGCGCGTCGCTGGCCGTCGAGGACCACGTACAGGCCCTCGTCGGCGGCGCCGAACAAGAGACCGCCGCGGGCGGGAAGGAGCTCGGTGAGCACCACGTCGCCCGCTCCGCCCAGGTCGTAGAGGTAGACGGGGTGCTGCGCCCCGGCGCGCGTCTCGGCGGTGGACCCGACGGTGCGGCCGTACGCGTACGCGTACGCCTCGGCCAGCGTCACCTTGCCGTCGCCGCTCGCGTCGGCGTCGCCCAGAAGGCCGGAGGCCAGGTAGTGGGTGAAGAAGCTGCCGGCGATCTCGTCGGACTCCTGCGACTCCTCGTCCGATGCGGAGGACGCGATGAGCACCAGCCCGCGCGGGCCGGCGTCGCGGGCGCGCTGCACGTCGAAGGCGGGCGCGGGCCGGACGCCCTTCATGCGCGTGATGGCGCCCGACTGGCACGAGTCGAGGAGTCCGATGCGCACGTCCGCCGGCGCGTCTTGCAGGCGCTGGCGCAGCTCGGCGAGCGGCATGCGGGTGTCGCGCAGGCGCAGGTCGCCGTCCTTGGCGTGTCCGGAGTAGTAGACGAGGAGCAGCGTCTCCTCGCCGCGCTCGCGCGCCGCCCGCGCGCGCCCTTCGATGTCGAGCAGCGCGCGGCGCACGTCGTCGGCGTCGGCGCCGGTGAGCAGGCGCGCGTCGTCCTCGCGCACTCCTCCCAGCCTGGTGAGGA
>Ga0137396_10001436_pt1 | contig 12462 bp, 10 predicted proteins | sample czc16metaG_FD_108284 | JGI IMG/M metagenome (GOLD analysis project Ga0137396, IMG submission 108284) | Vadose zone soil microbial communities from Angelo Coast Range Reserve, California, USA - czcobulk3.16 metaG | ecosystem: Environmental > Terrestrial > Soil > Vadose zone | place: USA...
CAGCATCATCCACGAACCGGCTACGGAAGGTGTCGGGGAAGCATTGTGTTACCAAAACGGAACTAGGCTAGGGACACGAACCGTGCTCTCTCGTGATGAACCGAATGGTAACGTGGCTATCAAGTGTTAGACGCAGAGCCACAGGAAAAACTTAGCCCGCCTCCATTCGCTAACGGCTCAAGATGAACCGATTCAATCCGTAAATCACAAGGTTCGTGATTGATTTCCTCTCAGAAACGGTAACCCTTATTAGAAATTCGGCCGGGACCGGGCATTCGGCGGGTTCGTGGGCCCGTAAACCGGACACGCATACAGGTCTAGTCGGGCAGCTCAGCCAGGTAGAGCAGCAGACTCTAAGGCTGAAGCTCTTAACCTGAAGGACGAGTCCATCCGACTCGTTCGGGGAGTGGTCGAGGGTTCAAATCCCTCCGGGCCCGCCACAAACAATATCCGGGTCCTTAAATAGAAGGGCGGAGAATAGGCTCCTCAAGCCTTGACCGAGCCTACCAAGCGGGAAATGTTGCTCTCCGACAGGGACGTAAGGAGATGGTACGATAACCTGTCCCGTGGAAGCCGTAACACTGCCGAGGTGGCTATCCGACGGCTGAGTCTCTTCTGAGAACAGAACAAGACCAGCCCTGCGGAGCTTGTCAGGCTTGGGAGGAGGAGTAGGAAGGCGCTGGAGGACCTGATCCAGGACCAAGTGACCCGCATGGAGAAGCAAGAGAACTCGCCCGGGTATATCGCGGGGATGTTGAAGGGGGTCAAATCATGGCTCGTCCACAACGAGGTCGAACTAAAGAGAAGGATCAAAGTCCGGAACGCAGACTCCACCCCTACCCTGAGCGAGGAGAGGGTCCCGACAAGGGACGAGATGAAATCCATACTGGCCTACGCAGACGAGCGGGTCAGAGCCGCAGTCGGCCTCATAAGCCAAGCAGGGCTGAGACTGGAAACCCTCGGCAACGAGTCCGGCACAGACGGGCTCACTACAGGCGACCTACCCGAACTTGTGGTTAAGGAAGGCAAGGTAAGCTTCAAACGGGTCCCGGCTATCGTCGTTGTTCGGCCAGAGCTAAGCAAGTCCGGCCGCAAATACCTCACATTCCTAACGGCGGAATGCTGCGAGTGGCTGGCAGCTTACCTGAACAGGAGACTCTCAGAGGGTGAGACCTTCCGGCCATCCACGCCCATAATCCAGGTTACGAAGGGCTACGAGCTAAAGGGCAAGACCGAGAGAAACAAAGGATCCAAGTTCATCACGACAAGAAATGTATCACGCATGATCCGAGCAGCAATGAGACCTGCTTTCAAAGCCCGCCCATATGTGCTACGCGCTTATTTCGACACCCAGATGCTCTTCGCGGAGAACCATGGCAGGATAAGCCACCCGTTCGTGGTCTTCCACATGGGCCACGTCGGCGATATCGAGAGCAGATACACCACCAACAAGGGCCGCCTCCCGGACAATCTTGTGGAGGACATGCGAGAGAGCTTCAAGCGGTGCCAGGAATACCTGCAAACATTGAAGCCGGAAACACAAATGAGCGATGTGATGCGCGAGTTCAGGAAACAGCTCCTAGCTGTTGCCGGCTACAAGCCCGGCGAGATCGAGAAGATGGATCTGGAATCAATGACCGATGAACAGATGCAACGAAAGGTGCGGACACGCCTAGTCGGTGGGCCCTCGATCAACATGCCCCGACAGAAGGTCATCGGGGCCAATGAACTGGACTCCTACCTAGCCCGAGGCTGGGAATACCTAGACTCGCCAGAGGCTCTCCAAGGGCGTGCCATAGTCAGATCTCCCGCGAGCTTTGGTACGGAGACTATTATTCCTCCAACCAATGACGCCTATTCCTAGTTTTCTATCGAAGACATCGGCTTCAACCTTAGCCAGAGAGGGAGCTTCTTGAGGAAATCCGATGCGTGCATCTGATCCGGTTCAGCCAGGAGAAGTTCTCTGAGCAGCAGATTAGAAGGCAGGTTCAGGGCGAAATCCTTCAAGGGTCTTAGATCGACAGAATCGACGAGCTGTCCTGTGCTCGACACGGTAGAATCCATCTCTAAAGAGAGCGTTTGTTGCATTCTTGGCAACGATGTATCCAATGTCGGCACAAGGCGAGTTATTCCGAAACCCGACGCGGGGTACTCGGCCACGAGCTTCCACGGGAGACTAAGATCAATCTCTGAATCCGCTGTAGATTTCAAGTCTCTTTCATCACCTTTCGTGGGAATCTTACTCCAAGGGAGAGCACTTAGCTTACAGCGTAGAAAAGGTCTTCTGTGTTCATCTTGAATTCCTATTCGGAGCCTCGTCACCCCAGCGGCATCAATGGGGGAGAACCCCTCGCCCTATACTGCATATGAAGCGGGAGCAAGTTTTCTGCAAAACCGGCTCGTCTCGATCCACAGACAGCGATGATTGGTCAAAGACAGTCTGAGTTTTCTGACTGTCAAATTACTTGACCTTCTCATTTGCATTTGGCTCGGGTATAACACGGTAGCTTCAGAAAGATAAGCGCTCTTGTCAGTTCGAAACCGATTGACTAGGTGGTGCCTCCAACCGTCCTGTCTCTGGTCCGATCCCAGAACTCCGGTAGAAACACGTTGACGCCATCTTTGCGAAAACCAAGGGTCGGACCTTGTCAAAACTATGCTTCTACGAGAATCCGCAGAAGAACCTTGAGCAAAAATTTACCCCAAGGTCCAGTTAAAGAAATTCTCGCAAAGGAGGCGCGGATCAGTTGCCTTCGTTATTGTTCTCGGCTATCCTTAAAAAGACCTTACGGAGCCTTTCGTCGGCAAGTAGCAAGTCTTTCTTAAGTCAGATGGGCTAAGTCCAGAGAGGCAGGAATCGCTGAAGTGTCTTGGAAGACGTAGCATGGCGATATTACCCTCCACACGAGATCCCGAATGCGACCCTGCAAAAGGTCATTGAAATATTTCGCGAAAAATATGAATCGATCAGGTCTGACAAATATCGGCTGAAAAGCAATGAAGTTCTACAGCAACTCCGGCCCGCTTTGACGGCTGAAGGTTTCCGAGTCGAATCTGGAAAAGGCTACTCAGAAAAGGTCGAGATACCCGTTCTGTTCGGACCCAACGGAGAGACCAAGAAATGCTTTGACGCAGACGCTTATCGAAGAGATCTTGGCATCGTTCTGGAGGTAGAGGCAGGCCGAGCAGTCAGCAACTACCAATTCCTGAAAGATGTTTTCGAAGCATGTGTAATGGACGGGGTTAACTACTTGGCTATCGGAGTCAGGAAGACCTACACTGCGGGCAAGATTGTGCAGAAGGACTTCGAGACTGTGACTTCAAAGTTTCTGAGTGTTCTGTATGCCAGCCCTCGCTTGAAGCTTCCGCTGCAAGGCATCCTCGTAGTTGGATACTAGCTAAACGCAATCATGATCCGGAATATTTCTTGAACACCATAGAAGGCATTCTCCTCTAAGGGGTGTTGCGAGTCTCGCGTTCTGGAGACGCATGTCGGGACTCTGAAACGTGAACAGACTCTTGGATAAGATCCTGCTCGTGTTGAAGATCAAGTTTCTCCAAGGACGTTGAATTTCTTTCTGAGGCATAGGCTTCGTCGTGGACAGGATGTTTCATTCCGGTCGTAGTGTCTATATCCACACAATTTTTTTGGTGCGGGCACTTGGTGCAACCCCGAAGGTACAGGGCGTTCTCGTCAGTTCTCGGCCGGGAAAAGGGAAAGCAGCGTCCATCTCGTTCGTCTCCTGAGCTCTCTCTGACGAATCCCTATCGCCAGCTCTCACATATCGAGGTTAGGGGACAGATGAAAGTGGCTAGTCCACCTCCAAGACCAACAAGCAGGCAACTGGACTTTAACGGGAAAAAGAGAGTTCAAGAATACCTGTAAGGACAGATCCTGTTGTAGTCACACTCCGAACAGACTTCTTGCGAGGGTTTTGCGGGGAAACTTTTGTGCAAGATATTTGATACGTCCTTCTGTACTTCGCCCGAGGTGGCGTTTAGCGCAGATTGAGATATGTCCACATACTCTTTGCTATCTTCATCGAGATGATGGACGTAAGCTCCCTTCGCCTTCAAGCCAAGGGAGTCTAGACAGGCAATCGCATAGAATCTGAGCTGCTTCTTGTAGTCTGCTGTGTAGACATCGTCGTTTCTGTTCGTTTTGAAATCGATTATTTCGACCTCGGTCACATTTCCTGCGTCGTCAGTCTTTTTGAGAAGGTCTATCTGTCCTTGGATCAAGGCCTCACCCATCGCAAACTCGAACCTCTTCTCGGTCTGCAATATTCTTCTGAAGTCTCCCTTGTGGAGCTTCACATAATTCTGTACAACCTTGAGTGCACCCTTCTTCATCTGGTCCTCCATCGACTTCGTCGCGTATCTGAGTTTGAATATCCGGTCAAGAATCCCTTTGACTTCCTCATCGGAGGGAACAATGCCTTTCCTGATGTAGTTCGAGTGAATAATGTTCAGCGCGTTGTGTATATTGGTTCCGTAGCCGAAGGTTGGCGGTACACCTGCGTTGTACTGAACGACGTGTCTGAGCTTGAAATCCTGAGGGCACCGGTCGTATGCACTCAGCTGGGAATATGAAGTCGGGTAGATTCCGCCAGACCTGAGCTTTGGCTGTAATTTTGAATTAAGCTTCTTCAGCGTAACCGGGCCGGAGAAGTCCTTCATGCTGATTTCCTTTACGAAGGGGTGGGGCCAGTAGCTGATTTTCTTTCCTTCGTGGTAAGAAGACCCAGTTATGAAGAGATAGCCCTCAGCCCTTGTCATTGCAGTATAGTAGACTCTTCTCTCGTCTTCCTCGGTTCCGGTGTATTTCACCACGTCGTAGAGGTTCTTGTCGACAAATGTCACCTCCTCGCCCCAATCACGCTTTTTCTCAAAAGAGGGCATGAGGACTGCGGGGAACTCGAGACCCTTGGCCTTGTGTATCGTCAGCACGTTGACCGCGTCTATGAGAGACGGGTCGGAATGCTGGATCTCAGTGTAATGTCCTCTCGCAAATGCAAACACGAAGCCGAAGAAAAATCGTACCTCGCTGGCCCGGAGTCTTACCCACACAGACTCGTAGTCCGAGATTGCTCTGCTGACGGTGGCAAGGTTGTAATGAACAACGTCTCCGAAATCAAACTCGCCGGCACCCATAGCCTCAAGAATTCTGTAGTAGTAGCCCTGGAGGCCTAGCTCGCCCAGATAGTCCTTCTTTCCCTTCGCAATCAGCTCTTCAGTTTGTGTCCTTAGCGTCTTAATCCTCGATTCAAATGCGTCAGAGTCGGCTTTCGCATACTGTTTTTTGTTGAACACTTTCTGGTACAGGTTCTTCAGATCGGTCATGGTTGGAGGCCCGATGCCAATCTCCGGGTACCGGTCACAATCGAACAGGTACGCAATGCAGTCCATGGCAAAAACGGCCTCAGGTCTATCGAAGGCACTCTTGCCACTGTAGGCAATGCAAGGAATTCCCTCCTTGTCGAGAAACTCAACCATCCTGGCTGCGTCCGCATTAGTCCTTACGAGAACAGCAAAATCGCTGTATGAGATCGAGAATGGACTGTTTCGCTTATCGAGAAAATCTGTTCCGACGAGGTCCCGAATCCTGTTCGCGATGAAACCTTTTTCTTCAGACTCTTTCTCGAAGTGCTTGTAGACGAGGTCGCCGCGCTCAAACTTGCGGCTGAGCTTGGGGTTGGGGACCATGGCCTTTGAGAGTCGTTCCTTGTTGTGCTCGATGAAAGACTTGGCTGCGTCTATTATTTCACGTGTGCTCCGGAAGTTGGTCGAGAGGTGAACTTCAGAAACATCGTACTTCCCGCCGTATCGTTGTTTGAAAGATCGGATTATTCTTACATCCGAGCCTCGCCAGTGGTAGATGTTCTGGTCATCATCTCCGACTACACATACCGAGTCCGCTCCCTCTGAGAGTATCTCTATGAGACCCTCCTGTATTCTGTTGACATCCTGATACTCGTCACAAACCACGTGCTTGACCCTCTCCCTGAGCAGCTTCCTGCTGTCAGGATTCGTCAGTACATGCTGAACAAGGGTATGCATGACAGATGAGAAGTCAAAGTACTTCTCGCGGTCAAGGATCTCCCTGTAAGCTAGGTAGCACTCAGCGAAGCGTTTGTTTGACAGCTGGTTGGGGTCTACGTTCTCAGTCATGACAACGTCCACACTCTCGAGAAATCTGTCTATAGTCTGATACTTTCTCAGATTGCTTGTCTTCTCAAGTCTCACAAGTCCGATGTTGTTGTAATAGTTCATGCCCTTTGAAACGAATGCTACTCTCTTGGAATCGTCGAGGACATCGTACGACCTGTATGCCGGATCGATCTCCTTCAGCATGAAAAAACAGAACGAATGTATTGTACCAACAAACATGTCCCCGAAATCGACTCGGTCAGGGCACCTCAGTTGGAGAATCTGTCGTATGCGGAATTTCAGTTCCTCTGCGGCCTTTTCTGTGAAGGTGAAAGCAACAATTCCCTTCGGATCCGCACCACCTTCTATCAAGTTCACTATGCGTTGAGAAACGGCCTCGGTCTTCCCTGATCCGGGGCATGCAATTATTCTGAGATGACCTTTAGAATGTGAGATTATCTCTTCTTGTTCAGGTGTAAATTCGAGGCCTTCTGTCGTGCCTGTGGAAATTTTTCTAGAAATTGGAGCCATTTTCTCCAAAGTCGACTGCCGCAACCACGGGGTATTTACTTGTAGCCATAGATGAAGATGCTAGTACCGTCCTTCGGAGAATCGAGGGGGACGTATTCGGGCCCACTCACTCTGTTCTCGGGCGCTTTCCGCCTCCGATCCTCTCAACTGCCTTCTTGTACGCTGCAGAGCGAGGTGTCCCAGCTCCGTCAGAAGGGGTGGTGAATTTTCTCCCAAGAGCTGTCCAAAGTTCTCGCTCTATTCGCCATACCATCCCGCTCTTCGTGACACGATAGACGTATGTCCTGTCACTCACGAGATTCTTGGATTGACCTCTTGGTATTGACTTCAAATCAGAAGCAAGATGCGGATTCATTCGCTCTACATCTTCAAGGCTCGCAATATCAACCCAGACATCGAAGAGTCGAGGACGCCAGTAAATTCCGTCCCTGTATCCACACTCTGGACATGTCCGCAAAGAGTCTGCTTCCTATTGATTTCGCTGGACCTTGCTTTGTTGTCCTTCCCTAGACATCACGGATATTCTACCGTCTGCACCTAGGTTAAGTTCCAGATTCTCTCGAAAAGTGTTCACGAAGGCATTTTCGACTTTGACGAGGTCGCCAAGTTTCACCAGATCGATTTGTGCCCTCCAGAGGTTCAGCGAGATCGCACCGCTATCGTCCTCAAGAGTAGCGGTTGCAACTCTGGCAGGCCCGTAACGGGTCCGAATATCTATCGGTGATGAGACCTTTGGGACCTTCCCAGTTAGAACTAGGCCCTTCTGTCCCGGTTTTATGCTGGAAATCTTCAGTCCGGACAAGTTACTTTAGCGCCTTCTTGGCCGACCTGTGAGCTTTCTCGATGGGACCCCAAAGCGACAGCTCGATCTTTCCATTGTATTTGCGGGAGAAAGCATCTTTTAGGATAACGTGGTCTCCAATCTCCACCTGTTCTGTCTGATCACGCCACAGATTCAAGAGGATCTCACCAGTCTCATCCGCGATTGTTGCGAGCGCATGGGCGTTCGTTGAGGATCGTCCATCCAGAGAGCCCTTCTGAGTAATTGTTCCCTTTACGGTTAACCCCTTCATCCTAGGCTTTACATCCCTGATCTTGATCGGACCGCCCAAGCTGCTCAAAGAAATCGGGAGGATAATCACTTTCAGAGGCATATCATTTTTAGGGTCGCCCGTGGGAACCACAATGTAATGCCGTCTCAACGCGCGAGCGCACGCAGGTCCTTCGCGGGTAAGCTCAGTTCTATCGAGCTCTTCGCCGGCTCTGGAGGTCTCGGCCTTGGGCTCGAGATGGCTGGGTTTACAACCCGTGCCCTCGTTGAGCGAGATGAGTTCTGCTGTGAAACCCTTAGAACGAACGCCTCAAAGTACTTTCCTAAAGCCGCGGTAATTCAGAGGGATATTTCCGAGATTACTCCATCTGATCTTCTGAACGAATTGAATCTGGACAAGTCGGACATCACGCTGGTTGCAGGAGGGCCGCCATGTCAAGGATTTTCGATTTCGAAGATACCGAAAGGGGGAAGGCAGCTAGACGACCCTAGAGACAATATGGTTCTTCACTTTGCACGATTCGTAAGAGACATTTTCCCACCCGTGTTCTTGATGGAAAACGTGCCCGGAATGCTCAGCAAAGACGCGGGCAAGATATTCGCGTTTATCCTCGAAACCTTCAGGAAGATAGGCTATGATGTAAACTGGAAGATTCTCAATTCGGCAGATTTCGGGGTCCCTCAGCTACGCAGGAGAGTTTTCATCTTGGGGTCAAGAGGAAGACAGCTAGAGTTTCCACGTCACACTCATTCTTCCGTTTACCCCAATCTTCTGGGGCTTCCCCAATACAGGACAATACGTGATGCGTTTGCGCCTCTCACTCCGGACATGCCGAACCAAACAATGCCGAACCATACCCGTAAGAAAGTGGAACTTTTGCGAGGAATCAAGCCGGGAGCCGCTTGGCAGAAGTGGCGATTTCGTGACCCCTGGGACCGACCGTCAAGAACGATCACAGGACATTGTAGAGATGATTGGGTTCACCCCGAAGAGCCCAGAACTGGGACTGTTAGGGAACTCGCTACTATCCAGACATATCCTACTGACTACACGTTTTGCGGTCCTATCATGGCGCTCAATAATGTAAAGTTCAACTTCCAGTACAGACAGGTAGGCAATTCCGTCCCCGTCCTGTTAGGAAAAGCCCTTGGCGAGTCTATCATCAATCAGCTTGAGAGGGTCCGGGTCCCTATCCCGAAAGCGTCATAGGGTAGTTTCCAACCTTCTGAGATGGTTCCAAGGCAACCATCGCCATTACCCGTGGAGGGAATCTTTCGAACATCCCGATCCCTATAGAATTCTGTTCACCGAAATAATGCTGACAAGAACGCGAGCGGATCAGGTTGTACCCGTTTACGAGAAATTCTTCGCGCGGTTTCCCTCCTTTGAGGCCCTGAGATCTGCCAGATCCGGGGAAGCCTACGAGATTTTTGCCTCTCTAGGGTTGAATCGACGAGCGAGGAGCATACTCGAACTCATCAAGGCGCTGGCAGAATTGGAAGGCGAAATACCCACGAATCTGAAGGAACTGGTTTCTCTCCCAGCGGTCGGTGAGTATGTCGCTCGCGCCGTTATGTGTTACGCGTTCGGTGCGCCTGAAGCTCCCATTGATACTAACGTAATCCGGATAATATCAAGGGTTTTCGGTTTTAGCATAAATGACTCATCTAGACGAGACGAGAAAATCCTCGAATTCGCAAAATCGCTCGTTCCTAAGGATAAACCACGCGAATTCAACCTCGCACTCCTTGACTTCGGGGCGCTGATCTGCAAACCGAAACCTCTCTGCTCGTCATGCCCCCTTAACAAGAATTGTTCTTATTACCAGAAAACGAAGACATGATACGATTCAGTCTTCGGAAGCTCTAAATGCAGTTCGATTAGTCAGCAAGCTCCCGTTACTCCATGAATATTCCCTCTGCCGAGGCGATCGCGTACCTCCACTCAATTATGGGGAAGAATAAGGCGAAAGGACTGATTGCTCAGCTTGAATTCCGAAAATGGGCGACCAAGAACCTTGGTACCGAAGCACAGAAGAGTTTCGAGGGATGCTGGATCCTCCCATCCAAGGAACTTCCGTATTCGCGCCGGGTCTGCTTCTTTGTTCACCCTTCAATTCTTCCACAGGACCAGCTAGACCAAACGGTAAGCCAGTTGCTCCAAGACAGAGGTTTCCAAGGATTATGGAGTTCACTAAAAACGACCGGACTCGGAGTGGTGTACTACATCGCTAGTTCGGATGGAAAGCTAACACTAGAGCGGCTGAAATGGACCGGATACTTATACGCGAATGGCAAGCTCGTTCAGTTGGATCAGGCCAGAACGTACACGGTATGGGGGACCTCAGGTCGTCCGAGCATAGGCAAACCTTGGGAACCCGCTACCGACACAAAGTACCGAGCACTCTCTCCCGAAGAATTGACCGCAATTCTGCTGCCTCAAGCATTCTACAACAAGTTGCTCAAACAGACCTTCAAGATATCAACACCGGACCCCTACGATTGCGATGGATTCATGGTCTCATATGATGGGAGAGTGTTCCCTCTCGAAATTAAGGAAAAATCTCCGTTTGGAACTGGCCCTGCGCAAAAGCTCGGCATAGATGCTGGAAGACTGCTCATGTTGCTCCGAATATGTATGCCGCTGGATGCTAACGCGTTTTACATTGTAAGGGAGCTTGAAAGCGGTGGTACACGGCAGTTTTCCAAGTGGAAGTTCATCCCGCTGGACAGTGTTGTTATGAAGAGTAGCTGGAATCTTCAACCTGGAGGGACCGGAATGGGAGGGGGCGGCACATCGACAATAATTCTGCCGTACAGCGCCTTTGGCGATTTGTCCTCAGACACGTTCTCTGAAGATACGCTGAAAGGCCTCTCCCCCCTAAGCGTCAAGGTGAAACAGCAGGCAGCGGTTTTCGCGAAGGAAGTAGAAGGCAGATTGCACAGGCAACAGACCCTATAGATTGAATTCGACGAGAAAGAGTCTTAGTCCATTCAACTTCCCGTACCTCCAACACTAATCGAGAGTCCCTTCCCTAGGACCGACATGACTAAATCTGGCCGATGTGGCGTCTATCATCGTTGCTGGACCAACTAAGGCATCTGAACAAGATTACACTGCCTTCCATTCCTGTACAATGGATTCCTCTGCTTGAATTATACGACCCTGAATTGCCCCAATTCCCAGCGAAATACGTTCACCTAGTAATCGATGGAGCCCGGGTCTTCGGATTCCCAGTTTACCTGAATTATGCTGAACCTAAAGAAGGATGGATCGTCCCTGAGATCGTGTTTCTCTCGAACGTGGAGATCGAGAAAGATGGTTATCAGGACGCTGTAGCTACGGAATTGAGCGAGAGGTTTGGCATCGCCCAAAAAATAGACCTAGACACACTGAAAGGTTGCTGCAATTCGAATACCGGTTACGCAAATTTCGTCGAAGACCTTTGGAAGCGCCACGTGACAGGCATGTACGGGGACTACATTCCATATGGCAGGTTCTACGATGAAGCATACTCTCTTCCCCGATTTACGTCCGCCCTAGCGTCTCCGGGGGGTGCAAAAACAGAAAGGATAATGCTCTACAATTTCCTTACGGATTTTGGCGAGAAGGTGGCCATCAGTGGCCAATGGTCATTTCTAGACTTCTTTCTACTCCCAACTTACGAAGAAATCAGGAAAAGGAACTTCGCTGACTTCCCTCGACTAAAGAAACTGATGCTGGCCTGTGACGAGTTTGGGAGGAAGTTTTTCCGGTCCACTACAAAAATCGGCCGGTTTACCCTGAAACACGCATCGAGCGGGCTCCCTCAAAACGATGAGGGCTACAGAAAACTGACATCGAAGAATTTCCAAGCCGAGCATAAAGACACCTTAGATAGACTTCTCGATGGCTTCAACCGATTCCCTCTACGAGCGTTCGCCATGATAGCGACCTTATGCAACATTTGGGTCGCTAACGATTTCAAACAGTGGAATCGTAAAGAATTCCATCAAGCCTATGCCGCAACTGGAATGGCTGGATTCTCTAAGAAAGCCACGGCAACATTTCTCCAGCAAGGTTTCGGAAATCCCGACGCGGTTCCAATTGACACGTGGGTAACCGCGTTCTACAAGACATCGCTGAACATTGCCGATGACATTGAATTTCTTAACGCCTTTACCGAGATTGGAAAATTCGAACGCCTAATCTGGCTCTCTAGCCAGGCAAGAAAGATGAACGCTCAGCCCTTTCGTGATTGTCTTTGGTGCATAAAATTTGGAACTCCGATGGCGAACGTGACAAGAGGGCCGAATCCTCTCAGTTGCGGGGAGTGCGACTTGCGCTCAGAGTGCCCCGGTTATTCTTCCATTAAGCAGGAGAGAGTTGCACTCAGACATGACCTGGAGGAACCGAACAGAAACGACCACATTGGGTGCAGATTCGCGATAGGAACCGAGAACGGGAAGCCAAAGAGCGTCTATCGAAGGAAGAAGTACAGCTGGAAGCTCGTCGATGAGTTCTCCGGGTATGTGCTTCACTTCAATTCCAAGCACGTTGGAAAGGTTGTTTCTGTGGGTGAGGTTGCCGACGAAGTTAGCAAATACGTCACTGTGTAAGCTCTACTGCAAGGTCCGAACAATCCTTTTTCGTCCGCAGGGAGGAATGAATAAGAGTTTGAGGTCTTCAAGCGCTTTTCTTCTCTTTGTCTCTCTTCTCGTTCGCGTTCACGGCACTGTTCGCACCGACG
>Ga0137396_10001437_pt1 | contig 12462 bp, 13 predicted proteins | sample czc16metaG_FD_108284 | JGI IMG/M metagenome (GOLD analysis project Ga0137396, IMG submission 108284) | Vadose zone soil microbial communities from Angelo Coast Range Reserve, California, USA - czcobulk3.16 metaG | ecosystem: Environmental > Terrestrial > Soil > Vadose zone | place: USA...
ATACACCCCGTACGTCGAGGGCGGCGCGCACAGCTTGTCCACCTCCTCCTTCAGCGCCGTGATCTGCTCGCGCGCCTCGTAGAGCGCGTTCACCAGCTTCTCGTTCTGGTTGAAGGCCTGGACCAGCTCGAGCGCCGAAGGGTCTTTCGACGACTCCTCGAAGGCTCTCGCCCTCGCCGCGGGACCGACGTCAGCGTCGAACGCGACCGAGCTCGGTTTCATGACTCATCACCTCCGAGCTCTGGGGCCGGTGAGACCTTCGAGCCCTTTCCCGTATGCGATGGCGTCGGCGAATGCGCGACAGGTCGCGTCGTCAGCTTCCGCAGGCGCGTGGAGGGAGAAGCCTTCCCGCGTCGTGACTCGCCTATCCTCGGCGCCGCCGACCTCAGGTTGATGGGCGTCACACCACCGCGTGTAGACCAGGTCCCTCGACGGGTCGACGTCGGCATCGCACCCGGGGCACCAGGCCTGCGCGACCATCGGGCTATCGGGGATTGCGCTGTCGCTCATGTCGCCTCACCTCGGCCACGTCCTTTCCCGAGATGAGGTGAGTCTAGCGGCTATGGCAGCCGCTGAAATCAGGCAGGCGCCCCAATCGAGGTCAGGAAATCCTTCTATCTGGCCTCGGTGACCACCCTACAGGCTCGGCTCTTTGGCCCTCTCGTTCCGGGCGCTGGTCCTGCCGAGGCTTTGGACGCACCGCGCCCTGAGCGCCGCAGCGCTGAGCGGCGGCCCTTCCATCGTCATCTCTTCCCGAGGCTCTGGACAGACCTGAAACCCTTCCAGTCAAGCGCCCCCGACCCCTTCGCATCACAGACGTTGCAGGGGCCGCCGACCCTTGCCTGATACCCGGCCGCCGCGGCCTCGTCGGTCGCCATGAGCACCGCCAAGAGTTCGAGCGTCCTCGCCTCGAGGCCGACCGCCTCCGCCCAGCATTCTGTGCAGTACCACGCGTTCTGGTGCCGATCGAGGAACTGCAGCGCCGCAAGCGCCTCAGGATCCAGCGCCGTCTCTTTCTCCATGACTCCCTCGGGTGAGTACCGAATTGTCCGCTCCATCCGAGCGTTCATCGTACAGAATCCGGACGCCGGTGATACATTCCGGTAATCCCATGAGACGTGTCGGGCCGGCCCTATAATCACGCCGAGGAGGTCAGCGCCATGGGGTACACGCTCGAGCGGTTCTCGACTGCCTGCCGGAGCGTCCTCGCGGAGGATCCCGGTCCCGAGGGTCGCAAGAAGGTGTGCGCGCTCGTCCAGGACGTCCTGAGAGACGACGCGTTCATTGCGACTTACCTCGGCGACGACGTGCCCGAGCGCAAGATCCTCTACGAGGATCCGGACCTCGGCTTCTGCATCCTCGCCCATGTCTACCGGGGCGCGAAGGAGAGCCAGCCCCACGATCACGGTCCATCCTGGGCGATCTACGGCCAGGCCCGTGGAGAGACCGTCATGACCGATTGGGCGCTTGTGGAGCCGGCCTCCGGGACCAGGCCCGGCAAGGTGCGCCACGTCCGGAGCTACAGCCTGAAGCCAGGCATGGCGCACGTGTACAACGAAGGCGATCTCCACTCGCCGCGACGCGATGGTCCCACCCGCCTGATCAGAATCGAGGGCACGAACATGGACAAGGTGCGTCGCCTGGCCTTCGAGCGGGCGTGACGCGGGAGAAGCCCTGACGATACTTTCCGGGAATTTCCGTTCATGGTTGCGGGCTTCACCGCCTTTCCCCTGAAAGTCGTTGAAGCCTAGTCTTGCTCAGAGGAGGCTGCCATGAAACCTGCCCTCGACGTCCTGACTCTGGTTCTGTTGCTGCTCGGGACGGGCCTCGCTGGCGCCGCGACGATGCGCCGGCGTCGGTCGCGCATCTAAGCACCCGACACCGACGCGTGCTGTGGGTCGCGCCGGGCGCCGGCGCCTCCTCGCGCCGCTCGGCACGAGGCCGCCCGGGGTCCAAGAGCTAGCCCGATACGTTACGTCGACGTCTCCTGCGATTTCCTACGCCGAATTCAGGCAAATGTCCGATTGGCCACAGGCGTGGTCGAGCCTACACCGAGAGCATGCTGGCGAGTGCCCTCGTCGTCGCCACACCGGCCGGACAAGGATGCCGCGCGGAAGGTCCGCACGGACCGAGGCCGTGCGCCCCGCTCCTCGATCCCGTGACGGGCGAGCCGCTCGACGCCGAGGCGTGCAGCTGCGGCTGCTCGGCTGACGAGGACTGCTGCGACACGTACTTCACGTGGCACGCGACGCGGCTCGCCGGCGGCGTGGCCTGAGGCACCGAGCGGCGGGTAGACGGCGCCCAAGCCGGCGCTTGCTTCGGGACCTCCCGCCGATCTAATCTGCTGACGCCTCCCTGGCGAGGCCGCTGTGCCCCCGACTGTGGAAAGGCGGAGACCCCTACCATGACCTCGTCTGAAAAAGTCGCGATCGTGACCGGCGCGGGGAGTGGAATCGGCAAGGCCGTTGCGCTTGCGCTCATGCGGGAGGGCTACGCGGTCGTTCTCGCCGGACGCCGCAAGGAGCGTCTGGAAGCCGCGGCCCTCGAGGGAAAGTCCTCCGGTGCTCGAACGCTGATCGTGCCGACCGACGTGAGCGATCCCGCATCCGTCAAGGCCTTGTTCGCCAAGACGAAGGTGTCCTTCGGCCGGCTGGATCTCCTATTCAACAACGCGGGGACCGGCGCGCCCCCCGTGCCGCTCGAGGAGTTGACCTACGAGCAGTGGAAGTCGGTCGTGGACATCAACCTGACGGGCGCGTTCCTCTGCACGCAGGAGGCCTTCAAGCTCATGAAGGGCCAAGAACCCCGCGGCGGCCGCATCATCAACAACGGCTCGATCTCCGCGCACGCCCCGAGGCCGAACTCGGCTCCGTACACCTCGACCAAGCACGCGATCACCGGTCTCACGAAGTCGACGTCCCTCGACGGCCGGAAGTACGATATCGCGTGCGGCCAGATCGACATCGGCAACGCGGCGACCGAGATGACCGCGAGGATGAAGTCGGGCGTCCCGCAGGCGCACGGGTCCGTCGCCGTCGAGCCGACGATGGACGTCGAAAACGTGGCGCGGTCGGTCGTCCTGATGGCCGGCCTCCCGCTTGACGCCAACGTGCAGTTTCTGACCGTCATGGCGACGAAGATGCCCTTCGTCGGACGCGGGTAGCCGGCGCGACCCTAGGCGTCAGCGATCGAGGACGCGACCGGCTCCGTCTCCTCCCGCCGGACGGCGGCGACCTCGACACGCGCGTCGTTGAAGCAGGCGCCCTCGGAGATGTCCGCATGGTGGGCCGGACAGAGGGCCGAGACGGTCTGGCCGTTGTCGCTGGTGCGGAGCCACGCGCCCTTCAGGGTGCATACCACGCCGCGCGGCACGGCGTCGCTCACGCGCAGCGGCACCCGAACCTCGCCGAGGTCGTTCCAGACGCGCACGCGCATGCCGTCGGCGAGACCACGCGCCCTCGCGTCGTCGGGGTGCATCTCGAGAGGCGGTGCCGTGTCGCCGTTCACGCCGCCGAAGGTCGACGTGATTCGCTGGTCGGAGGCGGGCGAGATCAGCGCCAACGGGTAGCGTGAGGTGACGGGCAGGAAGCGCGGCAGGCGGGCGCCGTACTTCTGCGCGAGATACGGCGATGCCAGATCCACCTTCCCCGACTTCGTCCCGGGGAGGACGTTCTTGAACATGATGAACTCGTCGCCGTCCGCCGTCATGGCCAGCGCGTGATCGGTGGGGATCCGGCTCGGCCGGATACCGCCGAGCCGCGCGTCGTCCAGGGCCACGGCCGCGTCCATCAGCTCGGCATCGCTCGCCTCGAAGATCGGGCCCGTGAAGCCGAAGCGAGCGGCGAGTCGGCGGAAGATCTCGGTGTTGGGCAGCGCCTCGCCCTGGGGCGGGATGACGGGGTCCGCGCGCTGGAGCCAGTGCTGGCCGTAGGCCGCGTAGAGCTCCGCATGCTCGAAATGGCTCGCGGCGGGCAGCACGATGTCCGCGTAGAGCATGCTGTCCGTCATCGCGACGTCGGAGCCGACCACGAACAGGTCCTCCCGCAAGAGGCCGCGCCGCAGGCGGTTCTGGTCGGGGTGGACGACCACCGGGTTGTGGTTGTAGATGAAGACCGCCTTGATCGGCGGGCTGAGCACCTGATCGAGCAGGTGCGCGCCGATGTCGACGATGTTGAGCGTGCGCGTCTCCGCCGGCGCCAGCTCGGGGCACTGCAGCCGCCTCGGCGTCTTGGGGAATGCGAACCCCGCGCCGTTGATCAGCCCGCCCCCGGGGACGCCGAACTTCCCGCCCAGCGCGGGCAGCGCGAAGATCGCCCGGATGCCGCTGCCGCCGTTCTGATTACGCTCCAGCCCGTTCCCGACGCTGATCGCGGCCGGCGAGATCGTCGCGTACCACTCGGCGAGCGTACGCACCTGGCTCTCGGGCACCCCGCAGATGCGCGCCGCATCCGCCACGCTGTACCGGCGGGCCAGCGCCATGTACTCGTCGAAGCCGTCCACGTGGCGGGCGATGAACGCGCGGTCCAGCGCGTCGTGTCGCTCGAGCTCGGCCGCGAGCGCCCACGCCAGCACGACGTCGGTGCCGGGCCGGGCCGCGAGGTGCAGGTCCGCCTGCTCGGCGATTTTGGTCCGGCGCGGGTCGACGACGACGAGCTTCGCGCCCTTCTTCCTCGCCCGGTTGATCACGGGCATCAGGTGCAGGTTCGACCACGTCACGTTGTTGCCCCAGGCGACGATCAGACGCGCGTGCTCGGCCTGCTCCGGCCGCATCCCGGGCACGGTGCCGAACGTCCCGACCCACGCCTCGGTGCGGATACCGCCGCAGAGCGGCTTCCGATCGAGCAGGCTCGCGCCCAGGCGGTGGAAGAAGCGCAGGTCCATCGAGCCCCCGGCAAGAAAGCCGTGCGGGCCGGCGTAGTTCAGCGGCAGGATGGCCTGCGGCCCGTGGGCGGCGATGATCGCCGTGAAGCGCGCATGGATCGCGTCGAGCGCCTCTTCCCAGGAGATCCGCGCGAACCGTGCCTCCCCGCGCCGGCCGGCGCGGCGCAGTGGCGTCCTGATCCGCCGCTCGCCGTGAATGAACGTCGGGTACGCGGCGGGCACCTTGGCGCAGAGGACGCCGGCCGTATAGGGATTGGCGTGTGAGCCGCGGATCGCGACGATCCGCTCGTCCTCCACCGTCACGGTGAGGCTGCACGTGTCGGGACAGTCCAGGGGGCAGACGCTTCGCCGCTCGGCGCTCATGCCAGAAACTATGCCTCAGACGCCGTTCGGGAGGAAGGGCCAATCAGGGCTCGGCCGCACCAGCCATCCCCTCCTACGACGCGAGGCCCGGCGGAACTTCCCGCCGGGCCTCGCGACATCCTCTACCGCTTGTCGATCAAGGAGCCTGAGCCTCGATCACCCGAAGCCACGTGGCGACCTTCTGACCCCCGTTCTCGACATATCGACCGACCACGGTGACGTCCGTCCTCGGCTCGTCACCCGCCAGCCTGCTGGACGCAGGGACGCTGAGCTGCATCCCGTTGTCGAGCGTGATCAGCGCCACCAAGTCGGAACGCTGTTCGACGCCGACGACCCGACCGTAGACCGGCTGGGAACCCTGGTCCCCTCCTGCAACGGATGGCTCCTGACCCGTGACATCCGCGGCCGCTAACAATGAGGTCGCGACACCGAGCGCTACAAACGTTGCCAGAGTCCGATTCATACTTGCTCCTCCTTGCAGATCGCAGAATCGCTCCGCCGATGTCATCGGCAGGGCCGTGGTATGCCAGCAAGGCGTGTACCAGTCTCGACGAAATGTGTGGGCCATGCCGCGCGCGATCCGGACATCACCGTGAAATCACGGCATGTCCAGACATGGGGGGATGCGGGAGCGAGGCGGAGAGATTCCGAGTCGTGCAGAGTGTGCGGAGCGGACACACGATCGATCAGGGAATCGCCCGACCGGCGCCCCCGACCCTGTCCCGCACGCAACACCGCGTGTCGACACGGTGACGGCGCCACGGCCCGCGCTTCTCTCCGAGAAAATCGACCGTCAGGCTCGACGGCGCAAGGTGCTCCGCCGCGTCTGGGTTAGACCCCGCCGGTCACATCGATCGTCACTCCGGTCACGAAGTCAGCGTCGCTGGAGGCCAGGAAGCAGATCACGCGTGCCTGGTCGCGCGCTTCAGCGACGCGGCGCAGCGGCGTGCGAGCGATCTCGTGCGCCTGTTCCTCCGCCGTCCGCTGCTCCCAGCGTGGCCGGATACGCTCGGTCAGCGTCAAGCTGGGCGCGATGGCGTTGACGGTGACCCCGAAGGGCCCCAGCTCGTGGGCCAGCTTCCTCGTGAAGGCGATGATCCCGCCCTTCGCAGCGGCGTAGGCACTGCTGCTGCTCTCGCTGAGTCCCCGCCCGGCGATGGACGAGATGTTCACGATCTTGCCGCGCTGCTGGCGCTTCATGACCGGCGCGACGGCGTGGCAGAACAGGAACGTTCCGTCGAGGTTGAAGGCGATGAGGCGCCGCCACTCGACGAGCGTGAGCTCGTCGACGGTGGCCGCGGGCCGGGGGATGACGGTGCTCCCGCCCACCGCGTTGATCAGGATGTCGATGCGCCCGAGCTCGCGGACGACGCCATCCACCACGTCGCTCACCTGCGCCGGATCCAGCGCGTCCGCCTGGCGTGCGTGCGCCCGCCCTCCCGCCTCGCGGACGGCGCGCATCGCCGTGTCGAGCCGCGCTCGGTCGGTGTCCACGCCGACAACGATCCCGCCCTCGGCGCCGATGATCTCCGCCGTGGCGCGGCCGATGCCGCTCGCCGTCGCGGTGATGAGCGTCACCTGATCACGGAATCGCACGGTCCGCCTCCGCTGTCAGGCGATCAGCCCTGCGATGATGCCGGTGAGGAACACCCCGTCGAACGTTCCCGCGCCACCGATCGAGACGATGGGCGCGCCGAGGTCGGCGATCTTGCTCAGATTGAGGAGGTCGGCGCCGATCAGCGTGCCCATCGACCCCGACACATAGGCGACGGGCGGCGCGGCACGGAAGGCAAGCAGCAAGCCGACGCCGGCCGCCACGAGGGGCGGCGCCAGCATCGGGACCACGATGCCCACACCGGGAACGATCCGCGCCAGGCTGTGTACCACCACCGCGACGATCGCGACTCCGATCAGCATGCGCCAGTACAGCCGCGTCCTGGCGAGCAGGTAGATCGACACGAGGATGGGGATCAGCGCGCCGCCCACGTTCAGCGCCACGATCGTCATGCCCTGCTCGGTGGACTCGGGAATCACATACGTCCGGCCGAACATCGAGAGCACGTGCGGGCGGAGCACGCGTCCCGTCGGGATCGAGTAGATCGGGATGTTCACGTGGCTCCCCAAGAGCGAAAGCAGCATCACGGTGAACGCGTAGCGCGGCCTGACGCCGATCTTGCGATACGCGTAGGTCAGAACCCGCATCTCGACCAGGAGGATGAAGACGCCCAGGAGGAGGAGGAGAAGGAACAGGAGCAACAGCGTGAAGGGCGCGTAGACCATGGGCGGCGGTGCTGGGAGTCTAGCCCTCCCCCTGGAACAGGGTCAAGACGCTGGAAGAAAAAGTTCGCTGATCCTCCCTGATGCGGGTAAGCTTTAGAGCCGCATCAGGGAGGAGCGGGGTATGGGTGGTGACGCGAGCTCCGGCACGGCGCAGCCCCTCGTCATCATCGTGCCGAGAGCCAAGCCTGACCTGGGCCGGTCGCTGAGCCACTCCTTCGGCGACGACGGCACGGTGCAGGTGATCCTCGACCGTCGGTTCCTGGACAGGCGCGTCGGCGCCGGCGGAGACCTGTCGGAACGACGTCGCGGCGAACGCAGGCTCCGGTCCGACATGGACTCGGAACTGGAGGCGGGGCGATGGGTCGCCGTTCCCCGTGCCTCGGGACAGATCGATTTTCTCGACCCTGACGTCCGGGCCGTCCTGTTTCTCTGCTGTGGCCAGCACATCGTGCCCTGCCAAAGCTGTCAGAACATCTACCGGCTCGGCTGGATCCCGCGGGTGGATGGCGGTGTGTTTCCCTGCCCGCGTTGCGGGAACGACTTGACGCCGACCGTGGTCGCCCATGTCCACACGTGCCGGTACTGGCCCCCCGGAGCCGGCACGGCGCGGCCGCCGAGCACCGTCGGCCCTCACAATGCGCTGGCCGAGGCGGCTGCCGACTAGCGGTACGAGGAGCCCAGCATGACGGCCAACGCACTCGTGACTCACGAGCTTGACGTCCAAGACATCGAATATGTGCGGCACGGAAACAAGCCGCTGCTGGCGCGTCTGTTCAAGCCGCGCGCCACGGGCCCCTTCCCGCTCGTGCTCGAGCTACATGGCGGCGCCTGGTGCCGGGGGGACCGCCTGAACGACACCGTGATCAACGAGCCGCTGGCGAAGAGCGGCGTGGTGGTTGCGGCGCTGGACTTCCGCATGCCCCCCGAGGCGCCGTACCCTGCCTCGCTGGCGGACATCAATTACGCGATCCGCTGGTTCAAGACGCGGGCCACCGGGTTGGGCAGTCGCCCCGATCTCGTGGGTGTCCTGGGGAGTTCCAGCGGCGCGCATCAAGCCATGCTGGCCGCGATGAGACCGCGCGACTCCCGCTACGCCGCGGTGCCACTCCCCGCCAGCGCTGCGCCCGTCGATGCCAGCGTGCGCTGCGTCGTCATGTGCTGGCCCGTCATCGATCCGCTGGCGCGCTACCGCTACGCCAAGAAGCTGAAGGAGGGCGGCAAACCGTACCCCGAGGTCGTGGATCGTGTGCTGCCCTGCCACGATCAGTACTGGCAGACCGAAGCGGCCATGGCCGAGGGCAACCCGGTGCTTGCGCTCGAAGCCGGTGAGCGCGTCGAATTGCCGCCCGTGCTGTACGTTCAGGGCACCCGTGACGTCGCACATCCCCGCCCCGACCTCGAGCGCTTCGTCCTGCAGTACCGCAAGGCGGGTGGCCAGGTCGACCTGGAGCTGTACGAGGGCGAGGCCGAGGGATTCATCACGCGGAACCCGACTTCGCCCGCCGCCGGCCGGGCGATCGACAAGATCATAGAGTTCGTCCACAAGCAGATCCGGTAAGCCAGCCTGATCAGTGCCGCCGCCCGGCGCGGAGCACCCGACCGGGGAGCGCCCCGGTGTGCTTGCCGTGATCCAGCACGACCTCGCCGCCGACGATCACATAGTCCACGCCGTGCGCGCCCTGAACGCGCCTGGGCGAACCGTTCGGCCCGTCATGCGAGACCTCGTCGTCTTTCACCCCGATGCGCGAGAGGTCGAAGACCATGAGGTCCGCCGCCATGTCCTCGCGCACGAGACCACGATCGCGCAGCCCCATGATGCGGGCCGGCTGGAAGGTGAACCGGCAGATGGCATCTTCGAGCGTGAGGAGCTGGCGTTCCCGTACCCACTCACCCAGCACGTAGCTCGACTCACCCGCGGTGCAGAAGTTCGTATTGAGATGGGCGCCGGCGTCCGACTGCGACGGCAGGGCATGGCCGGTCTTCACGAACTCGGCCAGCGCGACGTCGCCCTCGGGGGGCCGCGTCTGCAGCTGAAACTCGGTCTCCAGCCTCTCCTCGACGGCCAGGTCGAGCATCGCGTCGGCCACGTGCTTGCCCTGCTCGTCCGCGAGATCCACGAGCCGACGGCCCTCCAACGGGCGGTTCTTGGTCAGGACCACCTTGCTCACGACGATCGATGCCCAGGGGATGAACCGCCCGAGCACGCCCGGCCTCCGCCGCTGTCGCCCCACGGCCGCCTCTCGCAGGGCCGCGCGCTTCTCGGGATTGGTCAGGACGGCCAGCCGTTCGTCGATCGGCTTCGCCATCACGACGTCCCAGACGTCGAGGTTGCCGAAGAAGGTCGTCTTCTTCAGTGTGAACCGCGGGTTGAAGGGAATCGCTCGAAGCAGGTTGTAGAGTTGCGCGCCCTCACGCGCCGCCGCTTCCACGTAGCCGCGCGCCGCGGCGTCGAAGCCCAGGAAGAACACCGGGCGTCCGCTCGCCTGCGCGACCGCGAGGAGGTGTTCGCGATCGGCCTCGTCCGGCTGGGTGACCGATCGCGGCAGGATCTCGATCACCCCTCGATTGAATTCGCCGAGCGTGCGACCCAGGGCGACGCGCTCGTCGTTTTCGGCAAGTCGGGTCGGCACTGGTTGGCCCTTCGGGCCGGCGTGGGTCGGTGAGACGGTGGTGCTCCACCCCCAGGCCCCGGCTTCCAGGGACGCGCGCAACAGGTCCTGCATGGCGGCGATCTCGTCGCCCGTGGCCGACCGCTCCCAGGCTGCCTGCCCCATGGCGGAGAGACGGAGAGGATTGTGGCCGACCAGCGGCATCATGTTCACGCCGAGCCCGTGGTCGATGGCGGCCATGTACTCGTCGAAGGTCTCCCACGTCCAGCGCAGTACGGAGCTCAGCGACGCTACAGGCAAGTCTTCGACGCAGCAGAACGTGGCCAGCATCTCCTGGCGGTGCTCCGGTCTGAGCGGCGCCAGCGTCAGCCCGCAGTTTCCCGTCAGGACCGTCGTCACGCCGTGCCAGACGGAGGACGTGCACAGCTTGTCCCAGAAGGGCTGGGCGTCATAGTGCGTGTGGAGATCGATGATCCCTGGCGCCACGAACAGCCCGTCGGCATCGATGGTCGCGGCGGCCGTCCCGTGGACGCGGCCGATCTCCTCGATCCTCCCGTCCTTGATGGCGACGTCGGCGCGATATCGCGCAAACCCCGTTCCGTCGACGACCATGCCGTTCTTGACGATCAGATCGTAAGCCATCACTCCCCTCGCGGTTTCAGGCTAGAGCTTGTAGAGTCGCGCGCAGTTGTCCCATAGCACCTTCCGCTTGCTGTCCGCCGAGAGGCCCGCCATGCCGAGGAACGAGTCGATGGCGTGCGGGAACCGCGAGTCGTCGTGGGGCCAGTCGGTCGACAAGACGAGGTTCTCGTCGCCCAGCTCGGGGACGACGTACTTGCACAGCTCCTCCTCGGGCTCGACGGAGACGAAGCACTGGCGCCGGAACAGATCCGAGGGCTTCGCACGCTGCTCGAACAGCTCGCGGTCGCCCCACGCTTCCCAGCGCTCGTCCAGCGCCCACAGCCACCAGGGTAGCCATGCGCAGTTGCCTTCGAGGAAGGCCATCCGCAGTCCCGGGAAGCGTGAGAGCACCCCGCCCGTCACCACGGCGCCGAGCGTCAGCATCATCTCCACCGGCTGTCCACACGCGTGACTGAGGACGAGGTTGTCCAAATATCGCTTCGCGAGATGCTCGCCGTAGACGGCGTGGTTGCCGTGAAACGACACGGCCACGTCCATCGCCTGCGCCTCGGCCCAGAGAGGGTCGTAGTACCGGTCGTAGACGGGGCGGCCGTTGACGAGATGCGACGGCAGGACCAGCGTGACGGCGCCGAGATCGTGGACGGCGAAGCGGGCCTCGGCCACCGCCAGGTCGATGCTCTGGAGCGGCACCAGGGCCGACGGCTTGAGGCGCCCGGGGCTCTCCTGACAGAAGTCGGTGATCCAGCGATTCCACGCGCGGCTCATCGCCGCGGCGAACGCCGGCTCGAGCCCATCGATGTTGATGGCCTGGGTGGCCCACGTCCGGAAGAGGATGCCGACGTCGACGCCCTCGACGTCCATGGCCTCCAGCACGTCCTTCGGCGGGGTGCCGCGACGCAGGCGGTCCCACCCGGGGCGACCCGTGCGGTGCGACCACGCGCGCTGTCGCTCCGGCCGGTCCGCGTACGGCGGCAGCACTCTGCCGTCGACGCGCGCCCGCATCTGCCCGTCGGTGTCCGGTACCGTCACGATGCGATCCCGGAATTTCGGGTCGATGTAGTCCTCCCACAGGGTTCGTGACTCGATGACGTGCAGGTCGCTGTCCATGACACGGAATCCCTGCTTGGCCATATGGACCTCCCCGATAGGGCGTGTGCGCTCCTTGACTAACACGGAACCGCCGGAAGAGCCACCCGAGCTGTCGTGACCGAGCGGACAAAGGTGTCGATGGCGCCGGAGTGATGACAAACTGTCGCCCCGGCAGTGTCAGACTCCTGACTTCTCCAGCGTGCTCAAGTGCCGGCCTCATCTAACCGCTTGAACAGTCGAATGGAAGAGGCGCCGCTCTCGCTGGCATACCGGTTGCTGAAGTGAAAGTCGACATCGAATCATTCCGGAACTCAGGATGTCCACGGTGCAGCCAAACGTACGACGACCGACGCTGAGTGTGAGCGTCGTGGCAGGGAGACGGCGATGAAGATGTGGATGGGACTGGTGATCTCGGCGGCGTGGTTGGTGATGGCCGAGGCCGCGGTGGCGGCCCCGCCTGTGGGGCCGCAGGAAACGGTCGAGTCGGCGGTCGTCCAGGTCTTGAAGATCCTGAAACCCGGCGAGGTCACCGCCACCCCTACGGCCGATCGGTCGGGGCAGGTCCGGACGATCGCCCGGGAGCTGTTCGACTTCGACG
>Ga0137396_10001439_pt1 | contig 12459 bp, 10 predicted proteins | sample czc16metaG_FD_108284 | JGI IMG/M metagenome (GOLD analysis project Ga0137396, IMG submission 108284) | Vadose zone soil microbial communities from Angelo Coast Range Reserve, California, USA - czcobulk3.16 metaG | ecosystem: Environmental > Terrestrial > Soil > Vadose zone | place: USA...
CAACCAGCCACTCACGGGTGATCGGCGGAAGCGAAAGCCTGAAGCGACCCATGGCGCGCAACTCCCGCGCCGATTATCGCCCCCCTCGCTGCCTGCGATGAGCCTCGGTGCACCCCTGGAGCACCTGGCGCGGTATTCGAAGGCGTGGCGCTTGCCGCCAGGGCCCTCACTTAAGTTACATTCCGACACGGTGATACAGTGCCGGTCTTTTTCGCCCGCCTCCGAATCGAGCCCGACCGTGAAATTGCGCTACCTGTTGCCCGTTTTTGCCGCCAGCGCGGTGCTGTGCGGCTGCCTCGGCAACAGTGGCAATCCCGTTGCCCCGCCCACTGACATCCGGCCGGTCGTCGGCGACGGCATCGCCGGCATCGAATGGACGCCACAGCTCGGGGTCAGCTACCTGGCATTCGCCTCCACCAATGCCAGCCTGACGACGCAGAACTGGACAAGCATCGGTTTCGCGCTCCTGAACGGCGGCACCAGCACGGTGCCGCCCGCGCTGCTGTGCAATGCGACCAACGGCCTCACCTACTACTTCACGGTCGACGCGCACACCGGCACCGCCCCGGGAGGACCGGGCAGCCCGCTGATCACGGCCACTGCGCGATCAGCGGGCGGCGCCGGCACCTGGAACGTAGGAGCTCCCGCGGGGCTGAACGTCAACGGGGTCGGATACGCGGCGATCACGACTTGTCTCGAGAGCGGCAAGCCGACTGGAATCTACGCGGCGGTTGGACCGGCCGGTGCGATCTTCTCCAGCACGAACGGCAGCAACTGGACTTCCCGCACTCCCGCTGGCTATTCGACCGATTTGTACGCCGTGGTCGCGATTACCGGCAGCATCAATGTACCGACGGCTCCCAATCTTCTGTTCGTGGCGGTCGGCGCCGGCGGCGCCGTGATTCGCAGTGGCGACGGCGTCACCTGGACGTCCAGCGTCGCCGCCAGCGGATCGGCGCCGACATTGCGTTCGATCAGCATATCGGTTACGAGCTTCGTCGCGGTCGGCGACGGCGGGCGGATCCAGACCAGCTCCGACGGGGTCACGTGGACGACGCACACATCCAATACGACCGCAAACCTGCATTCGATTCAATGCGTCTCCACCACCTGCGTGGCCGCCGGCGACGGCGGCGTGATCGACATATCGGTCGACGGCGGGGCGACCTGGACCGTGAACCTGGTCGGAGGGGGCGCGTCGGCGCTGCGCGCGGTCGCGTACGGGAACTTCGATAACAACGAGGTCGGCAACGGCGTAATCGGCCTCGGCGGCACCACGCTGACGTCGATCAACACCTGGGTCGTGGTCGGTGACAACGGCACCGCGTTCGAAAGTGCGGTGGTTGCCACCGGCATTACCGCGAGCGGCTGGAGCGCGACGCCGATTGCGGGCGCGGCCAATCTGGTCGCGATCGCGTACACGACGCAGTTCGTCGCGGTCGACGCGGCCGGCCATGCATTCACCAGCCAGCTTGCAACGGCCAACACCTGGTCGCCTGCGATTGCCACCGGCCTGACCGATCCGGTGTCGATCACGACGAACGGTCACGGCTTCGTGCTGCTCGGCAGCTCGGGCGACAACGCCACATCGTTCTGAGCGGTCCGGGTCGGTTCGGCTCGGTTGCCTAGCCGGTGGCGAGCCGGTAGCCGACCGCGGTTTCGGTCAGCAGGTAGCGGGGCTGGGCCGGATCGGCCTCGAGTTTGCGCCGTAAGTGACCCATGTAGATCCGGGTGTAGTGCTCGTGTTCGACATGAGCCGGCCCCCACACTTCGCGCAGGATCTGGCGATGAGTCAGCACCCGGCCCGCATTGGTCGCCAGCAGCGTCAGCAGCCGGTACTCGATCGGCGTCAGCCGGATGGTCTGGCCGGCGCGCTTGACGCGACGGCTGGCGAAATCGACCTCGATGTCGCCGACCCGGAACACGGGCTCGCCTGCTTCGCCGCGGGCGTGGCGCCGCGCCAGCGCGCGCACGCGCGCGAGCAGCTCGCCGATTCCGAATGGTTTGGTCAGGTAGTCGTCGGCCCCTGCGTCCAGCGCCCGGATCTTGTCTTTCTCCTCGCCACGCGCCGACAGAACCAGGATCGGCGAGGCGGACCACGCCCGCATCGAGCGCACCAGCTCGATCCCGTCGCCGTCGGGCAACGCCAGATCCAGCACCACCAGATCCGGGCGACGGGTTGCCGTCTCCGACAACCCCTCCTTCAGCGTTGCCGCTTCCACCACGCGCCAGTTCTCGGATTCGAGCGCCGTGCGCACGAAGCGGCGGATCTGCGGCTCATCCTCGACGACGATCGCCACCGCGGCCGCGCTCATCCGGTCCCGGTTCCGTGACTGCCCGCAACGGCCGCATCCGCCAGCGGGCTTTCCTCGGGCGCTTCCGGCGGGTCGCGGCGCGGAAGCGTGATTCGGAAACACGCGCCACCGCCCGGCGCCGGCTCGACGGTCAGGGAACCATGATGAGCCTGAACGATGGCTCGGGCCAGCGCCAGTCCAAGCCCGACGCCAGGTCGCGCATCTTCGCGGCTGCCACGCTCGAAGGCTTCGAACACGGCCTGCTCGCGGCCAGGCGGAAGCCCCGGCCCGTTGTCACACACCTGCATGATCAACTGATGCGGCTCGGCCCGCGCTTCGATCCGGATACGGCTGCCCGGCGGCGTGTACTTGGCCGCGTTCTCCACCAAATTGGCGAACACGCGCTCCATCAGCAGCGCGTCGTATTCGACCAGCGGCAGGTCGGCCGGCAGGTCGATCCGAAGCGTGTGACGGGTCAGCGCCCCCTGCAGCGCGGCCAGCGCGGTGCCAACCGTCTCCTCCAGCGCATTCCAGCCAAGGTTCAGCCGCGTGGCGCCGGCGCTCAGCCGTGCCATCTCGAGCAGATTCTCCAGCATCCGCGAAATGCGGCGGGCCTGCTCGACCAGCCCCCGGGCCGTTTCGCTCTGCGCCGCCGCCAGCGGCGGCGGCTGCAGCAGCAGCGACTCGGCCAGGCCGATCAACGCGGCCACCGGCGTGCGAAGGTCGTGCGACAACGACGACAGCACCGTGTTGCGAAGGCGCTCGGTTTCGATCGTCATCGCCGCCTGGCGGGCCACCTCGACGTAGTGGACCCGCTCCAGCGAAATGCCGATCAGCGAGGCGAATGTATCGAGTTGCTGGCGCAGCTCCGGTATCTGCAGCAGACGGCGCGAGCGGGGCTTCAGGACGAGCACGCCGCGCACCCGCATCGGCGCACGCAGCGGCAGGTACAGGCACTTCGAGCCGGCCAGCGTGTCCGTGTCCAAACCGGCCGGTGCGCCGCGATCGAAAGACCACTGCGCGGCTCCCAGCTCGACCTCGTCGGGCATCTGTGCCGGCGCGCGCAGCCTGCCGCCGTCATCGGGCAGCAGGACCGCGACCTGGGACTGGAACGTAGCGGCAACCGCAGCCTGCGCGCGCTCGACGATCGGCTCCAGCTCGAGCTGCGAGGATAGCTCGCGGGCAAATTCGAACAGCACGCGCGCCCGCTCTTCGCGGTTCTGCGACACGCGGGCCGAATACCGCAAGCCGGCCGTCAGCTGGCCCACCAGCAGCCCGGCGGCCAGCATCACCGCGAACGTGACCAGGTGCTTCCGATCGTCGACCCCCAGGCTGTAAAACGGCGAGACGAAGAAAAAATCCAGCAGGCCGACGCCCAGCACCGCGGCCAGAAGAGCCGGGCCGCGCCCGAGCCGCAACGCCGCCGTGACCGTCGCCAGCAGGTACAGCATCACGACGTTGGCCAGATCCAGGCGCGAGCGCAACGGCGCCAGCAACAGCGTCAGCACTGCGCACAGCGCCGCCGCCCAGCCATAGCCGGCCCAGTTGACCTGGCGCGCGGTCTGGTCGTCGGGCACCGCGGGGCGCGCATCGTGGGAAGACTTGCCCTGCACTTCGGTGCGCGCAACGAAAAAGATATCGGCATCGGGCAGCCTGCGCGCCAGGCGGACGCTCAAGGCGGCCAGGAACGGCCAGCGGCGAAACTCCCGCCGCCCGATCACGATGCGCGAAACGTTATTGCGGCGCGCGAACTGGGCCAGGCCTTCAGCGGCATCGGTGCATGCAATCACCGCCGACCGACCGCCCAGCGATTCTGCCAGCCGCAGCCTGGCCAGAACCCGCTGGCGCTCGACTTCCGGCAGCCTTTGCAGAGACGGCGTTTCCGCGTACACCGCGAACCATTCCGCGTTCAGCTGTTGCGCCAGTCGCGCACCGCTTCGCACCACCTGTTCGCCGCCCGCGTGTGGGCCGACCGTGACCATCAGCGAGGCGGCCGTCTTCCACACCGGCGCGATCGCCTTGGCCTCGCGATAGGCCTGAACGTCCTCCTCGACCCGCTCGGCGGTGCGCCGCAGAGCGAGCTCGCGCAATGCGATCAGATTACCTTTGCGGAAGAAGTTCTGCCGTGCCCGCTCGGCCTGTTCCGGCAGGTAAACCTTGCCGGCCCGCAGCCGGGTCAGCAGTTCCTCGGCCGACAGATCCACCAGCACGACTTCGTCGGCCCGGTCGAAGAAGCGGTCCGGAATCGTCTCGGCGACCGGAATGCCGGTGATGCCCGCGACCACATCGTTCAGCGATTCCAGATGCTGGACGTTCAACGTGGAAAAGACGTCGATGCCGGCCTCCAGCAGCTCCTCGACGTCCTGCCAGCGTTTCGGATGGCGCGAGCCCGGCGCATTGGTGTGAGCCAGCTCATCCACCAGCAGCAGACTCGGCGCACGGGCGAGCGCCGCGTCCAGGTCGAACTCGTGCAACGCGACGCCGCGCAGCTCGACACGCCGACGCGGCAGCACGGTCAGGCCCGTGAGCAGCGTTTCGGTCTCGCTGCGCCCATGCGTTTCGACTACGCCGACGACGACATCGACGCCGTCCTCGCCCAGCCGGCGCGCGGCCGAAAGCATCGCATAGGTCTTGCCGACACCGGCCGATGCGCCAAAGTAGACGCGCAGCCGTCCCCGCCGCGGCTCACCGGCCGCGCCCTCGGAGGCCGCCTCCGCCTGGATCGCGGCCAGCAACGCGTCCGGATCGGGGCGTTGGTCCTCGGTGCCGGTCAAGGCTTCATCGCGTCCAATGCGAGGTTCAGTTCAAGCACGTTGATACGAGGCTCCCCGATCACTCCCAGCAGAGGCCCCTTCGTGTGATCCGCAACCAGCGCGCGCACCCGCGCCTCGTCCACCCCGCGCGATCGCGCCACCCGCGCAACCTGAAGCAGCGCCGACTGGGGCCGGATATCGGGATCCAGGCCGCTGCCCGAGGCAGTCGCAAGGTCGGCCGGAACCGCCGCGGTCCAGCCTGGATCGGCCGCGCGCAGCGCATCGATCCGCCCCTTGGCCTGGTCGAGCAGTGCCGGGTTGGTCGCCGCCAGGTTCGAGCCGCCCGAGCCGGCGCCGTTGTACGGCATCGGCGAGGTTGCCGACAAGCGCCCCCAGAAGTACTTCGGGTCCGAGAAGTTCTGTCCGATCAGGCGCGAGCCGACCGGCTTGCCATCGCGCTCGACCAGGCTGCCGCCGGCCTGCTGCGGAAACAGAACCTGCGCGATACCGGTCATCAGCAGCGGATAGATCAGCCCGGTCAGGATCGACAAAGCGATGAACAGGCCGATTGCGGGTCTGAGGATTTGACGCATGCGGGTCCCCGTCAAGCGAGCCCTGCCGCAGCCAGCAGCAGATCGATCGCCTTGATTCCGATAAACGGCACGATGATCCCCCCCACGCCGTAGATCAACAGGTTACGCCGAAGCAGCGGCCCCGGGCCGAGGGCGCGGTACGGCACCCCGCGCAGCGCGAGCGGGATCAGCGCGACGATGATCAAGGCGTTGAAGATCACCGCCGACAGCACGGCCGAGTTCGGCGTGGCCAGGTGCATGATGTTCAGCACGTTCAGCTGCGGGTAGGTGGCGGCGAAAGCTGCCGGGATGATCGCGAAATACTTGGCCACGTCGTTGGCGATCGAAAATGTCGTCAGCGCGCCGCGCGTCATCAGCATCTGCTTGCCGATCTCGACGATCTCGATCAGCTTGGTCGGGTTGCTGTCCAGATCGACCAGGTTGCCGGCCTCTTTCGCGGCCTGTGTTCCGGAGTTCATCGCGACCGCCACATCGGCCTGCGCCAGGGCCGGAGCGTCGTTGGTGCCGTCGCCGGTCATCGCAACCATCTTGGCCTGCGCCTGGTGCTCCCGGATCAGTTTCAGCTTGGTCTCCGGCGTCGCCTCGGCCAGGAAATCGTCGACGCCGGCTTCGGCCGCGATGGCGGCCGCGGTCAGGCGGTTGTCGCCGGTGATCATCACGGTACGAATGCCCATCCGCCGCAGCTCGGCGAAGCGCTCCTTGATGCCACCCTTGACGATATCCTTGAGCTCGATCACGCCCAGCACCCGGGCCGAGCCGCCGCGCTTTTCGGCCACCGCCAGCGGCGTGGAGCCGCGCCGCGCAATGTCGTCGGCCAGGCGGTTCACCGCCTCGTTGAACCGCCCGCCGTTGCCTTCCACGTAGGCGCGCACTGCGTCCACGGCGCCCTTGCGCAGCTCGCGGCCCGGCAGATCGACCCCGCTCATCCGGCTTTGCGCCGAAAACGGGACGAACGCCGCGTGCAGTGCTTCCAGATCATGCTCGCGCAGGTTCAGCCGCTGCTTGGCCAGCACGACGATGCTGCGGCCTTCCGGCGTTTCGTCGGCCAATGATGCGAGCTGGGCGGCCTGCCCGAGCTCGGACTCGGTGACGCCGGAGACCGGACTCATCTCCGTGGCCTGGCGGTTCCCCAGCGTGATGGTCCCGGTCTTGTCCAGCAGCAGCACGTCGACGTCTCCGGCCGCCTCGACCGCGCGGCCGGAGGTGGCGATCACATTGGCGTGCAGCATCCGACCCATGCCCGCGACGCCGATCGCGGAAAGCAGGCCGCCGATCGTGGTCGGGATCAGGCACACCAGCAACGCGATCAGCACGGTGATCGTGACCGCCGATCCGGCTCCGCTGACCTGCACGCTGAAAACCGACATCGGATACAGCGTGACGCACACCAGCAGGAACATCAGCGTCAGCGCCACCAGCAGGATCGTCAGCGCGATCTCGTTGGGCGTCTTGCGCCGCTTCGCGCTTTCGACCATCGCGATCATCCGGTCCAGGAACGTGTCGCCGGGATCGGCCGTCACGCGCACCACCAGCCAGTCGGACAGCACGCGCGTGCCGCCCGTCACCGCGCAGAAATCCGAGCCCGCCGCGCGGATCACGGGAGCCGACTCGCCGGTGATTGCGCTTTCGTCCACCGAAGCGATGCCGGCGACCACCTCGCCGTCGGCGGCCACGATCTGGCCTGCTTCGACCCGGTACAAATCGGCCTTGCGCAGCGCGGTCGCCGGCACCTCGTCGAACGGGCCCTCGTGGTCGGAGCCGCGCAGCCGCCTGGCCGGCGTGGCCGATTTCAGTCCGCGCAGCGAGGCCGCCTGGGCCTTGCTGCGGCCCTCGGCCAGCGCCTCGGCGAAGTTGGCGAACACGACGGTAAACCACAGCCACAGGCTGATCGCCAGAATGAATCCGGCTGACGCTTCGCCATGACCGAGCACCGACTGCAGCCACAGCAGCAGCGTCAGCGCGCTGCCGACATAGCAGACGAACATCACCGGGTTGCGCCACTGGACGCGCGGGTCCAGCTTGCGCAGCGAGTCGATCAGCGCCGGGCGCACCAGCGCCGGATCGAACAGGGCAATGCGAGCGTGGGTCATGGCGCTGCTTTCGAAAACAGTTGCAGGTGTTCGACCACCGGCCCCAGTGCGACCGCCGGCACGTAAGTCAGCGCGCCGACCAGGAACACGGTGCCGATCAGCAGCCCGACGAACAGCGGTCCGTGGGTCGGCATCTTGCCGACCGCGGCGCCCGAACGCTTTTTCAACGCCATGTTGCCGGCCAGGGCCAGCACCGGAACGATGGTGCCGAAGCGGCCCAGCCACATCGCGACCGCCAGCCCGAGGTTGTAAAAGCGGGTGTTGGCATTGAGGCCGGCGAACGCGCTGCCGTTGTTGTTGGTGCTCGAGCCCCACGCGTACAGGATCTGCGACAGGCCGTGCGGGCCGGGATTGCTGATCCCCGCGCGCCCGGCCTCGAGCGCGACGCTGATCGCAGCGCCGGACAGCACGACGATCGGGGTGAGCAGGATTGCGATCGACACCATCTTCATGTCGTAGCTTTCGATCCGCTTGCCCAGGTATTCCGGTGTGCGGCCGATCATCAGCCCGGCGATGAACACCGCGGTCAGTACGTACACCAGCATCGTGTACAGGCCGCTGCCGACGCCGCCGAATATCACCTCGCCGAGCAGGATCAAGCTCATCGGCATCGCGCCGCCCAATGGCATGAACGAATCGTGCATCGCGTTGACGGCGCCGCAGGAGGTGGCGGTCGTGATCGCGGCGAACATGGTCGAGGCCACCACGCCGAAGCGTGTTTCCTTGCCCTCGTAATTGCCCAGGTCCGCAGCAACTCCGGAGGCGGTCAGACGCGGGTTCGGGGTCAGCTCCGCGTAAAACGCCACCGCCATCAACGCGATCAATACAAGCGCCATCGCCGCCAGGATCGTCCATCCCTGGCGCGTATCGCCGACCATGCGCCCGAACGCCAGCACGATTGCGGTCGGCAGCAACAGAATCGACAGGATCTGGATGAAATTGGTCAGCGCAGTCGGGTTTTCGAACGGGTGCGCCGAGTTGGCGTTGAAAAAGCCCCCGCCGTTGGTCCCCAGTTCCTTGATCGCCTCCTGCGACGCGACCGGCCCGCCCGGAATCTGCTGCGTGTGCGTGGTCAGGTGTTCCGTCACCGGCTTGCCTTGCGCGTCGAGCACCGGCTGGCCGGACGCATCGGTCTTCGGCGCGTCGTAGGCGGTCGCCTCCAGCGTTGTCACCTCGGTAAAGCCCTTCAGGTTCTGGATCGACCCCTGCCCGACCAGCACAAGCGTGTAGAGCACACAGATCGGCAGCAGTACCCACAGCGTGATGCGGACCAGGTCGGCCCAGAAGTTGCCGATCACCCCCGCCTGCTCGCCGTCCGCCGGCGTCTCCTGCCCGCGCCGCGCCAGGCCGCGCGTCAGCGCGAACGCCACCGACAGGCCGGTGGCTGCCGAGAGGAAGTTCTGTACGGTGAGCGCCCCCATCTGCGTCAGGTGCGCCATCGTCTGCTCACCCGTATAGCCCTGCCAGTTGGTATTGGTCACAAAGCTGACCGCGGTGTTGAAGGCGCTGCCCTGCTCCACCGCGCCGAACCCGGCCGGGTTCAGCGGCAGCCCCGCCTGGACCCGCTGCAGCAGGTAGACGGCCAGCACCCCGAGGCCGTTGAACAGCAGCAGCGCCAAGGTGTACTGCGGCCAGCGCTGCCCGCGGGCCGGATCGATCCCCGCAAGCCGCCACAGCGGACGCTCCACCGACTGCACGAAACGCGAGCGCTGCCCGAACAGCGGCGACGCCACGCGAGCGAGCCAGGCGCTGAGCGGCCAGGCCAGGGCCAGCAACACCACCGCATAGACGGATAAGTCGAGCCAGAATTGGGTCTGCATCCGTGGCCCCGCTCAAAAATTCTCGGCGTCGAACAGGGCGACGCACAGGTACACCAGCAATCCGACCGCAGCGATCATGCCGACCCAGAGCATCACGCCCTCCCGCGGCCGGACAAGCGCTCGCAGAACGCGGCCAGGCCCCAGCCCGCCAGGAACAGAACCGCGATCAGCACCAGCATCAACAAGTCGTCCATCGAGGCGCTCCCCGCTTGAACGGCGCGAACAATAAGGCGCCGCGAATCGAAAAGACGCAGATCTTCCCGCCTTCGCTGTAAAGAAGGCGAAAAAAATTCGAGGGGATCAGTAGCCGAGGCGCGAAGCGGGGGACGCGGTCGGCCGGGCGGCCAGCAGGATCGCCAGCATCGCGCAGGTGAGCGCGATCGCGTGAAGCCACGTCAATGCTTCACCCAGCACGCAGACGGCCACCGCGGTGGTCGACAGCGGCAATGCGACCGTGAAAACGCCGGCAAAGCCTGCCGAAATCCGGCGTAATCCGGACATCCAGAGCGCCACGGCGGCGACGCTCGCTGCCAGCGAATAGAAAACCAGGTACAGCCAGAAGCGGGGAGCGATCGCCGACGGATCGACCCGCGTCATCTGCCACAGTCCGATCGGGGCCGTCAGCGCCAGTCCCCACAGATTGATCCAGGCCGATACCCGCATCGGCGTGCGCTTTGCGCTCAAGCGCTTTCCAATCACCACGAAAAGAGCCTCGCAGCACACCGCTGCCAGCACCAGCACATCACCGAGCCAGCTCGAAGCGGCGGAGGACTGCGCTGGCTTGGCCAGTTGCACCAGGGCGATGCCGGCCGCCGCGCTCAACACCGCCACCAGCAAGCGGCCGCTGAGGCGTTCGCGCAACAGCGCACCCGAGAACAGCGCAACCACCACCGGCAGTGCGCTCATCACGAGTCCGGCGGAGGTCGCCGAGGTCCGCTGCACGCCCGATAGCATGCAAATGGAGAACAGGAAATTGCCGAAGAAGGACTGCAGGAAGAGCTGCCGCAATTCGGGCCGGCTCAACGGCGGCTCGCGCGCGGCGCGCCAGGTCCAGGGCAGCAGCACAACGGCGGCGATCGCAAAACGCAGAAACGCCAGCGCGAAGACTGGAAACAGTGCCGTCAGCGGCTTGACCAGCGCCACGTAGGCGCCGACCAGCGACATCGACGCGAGCAGCTGGCAAACCGCTGCCACATCCGGCCGATGCGTTTCAGAACTCAAGCTCGATCTGTGCGCGCACCGTATCGGACGATGCGCCGGGAACCAGCCCGAACAGCCAGGCAGCGTTGTAGTACACGACGCGGCGGCCACCCAGCGGAACCCTGCCGAAGATGGCCGGGCCGAGCCGGTGCGTCTGTTGCTCCAAAGCCGACCAGTGGTACCACGGTCCCAGATCGCCGAGGCCCTGGGCTCCGAACTCGAACGACTGCTGGTAACGGTATTTCAGCTGAACCTGGTACGCCATGTTCGTCGACGCCCCCGACGGCCCGGCCAGGTTGCGCGACAGCAGCGGGTTGAAGTTCCATTGAAACCGATCGGCGAGCTGGCCCTGCATCAACGGCCCGAGTGTCAGGTTCCAGCCGGAGCCCGACTCGTGGGGCTTCTCCACTTCGATCACGCTGCCCCAGTCGATGGCGTATTCACCGGGCTCGGTCAACTGGAAACGGTTCTCCCATTCGATCGCATCGAAGCGGGTGCCGGTTCCGCCGGAGCGGGCGAAGGCCGTGTACAGCTCGGTGACCCAGTAGGTGGTCGGGGAGTACTCCAGCGCCACGCTGCCGGCGCTGTTGCGGGGGCCTGGTCCGGAGAAACTGCCCCCCTTGATATCGATCGCCCGTTCCCCGTACACGACCTTGGGCATCAGCACATAGTCGGACGGCTCTGCGGCGTGCGGACACTGCGCCAGCGCGAGCGCGACTGCGGCGGCAAAACTCGAACGCAGCCGCACGATCGGGCGGTCAGGCGGCGGGTCGCGATTGAGCGCGGCGCATCGCGGCAAGGATCAACACAAACGCCGCGAAGTAGAACAGCACCTGTGTGGCACTGGGCTGAGCCTGGTAGCCGAGTAGCGCATGCAGCAAGGTACCCAGCAGCGAGTTATCTGGCATCCAGGAGGACGTATCCCATAGCGGCGAGGCCAGCGCCGGCAGCACGTCGGCCTGTATCAGCACGCGCGCGAACTGACCGGCCATACCGGCGGCCAGCAGCAGGATCAACCAACCGGTCACGACAAACAAGCGGCTGACCGGCACGCGCAGCAGGCCGGCGTACATCAGCACGCCAGCGGCGGCGCCTGCCGCAAGACCCAGCACGCTGCCGATCGCCAGCGCCGCGCGCGACGATTCGGTCGAAGTGGCGATGCCCATCAGGAACAGTACGGTTTCAGAACCCTCGCGCAGCACGGTCAGCGCAATGGCGGTGATGATCGCCGTCAGAGCCGCATCGCCCCGCGCGACGGACTGGCCCAGGTCGCGGGCCTGCATGGCCATTTTTCGTCCGTGGCCGGCCATCCAAATGTTATGCCAGGCGAGCATCGCCACCGCAAGGGCGAGCACGATCGCGGTGAACAACTCCTGCCCCGCGCCGCCCGCCATCTGGGAAATCGACTGGGCAACGGCCGCTACGCCGATCGCGCCGACGACGCCAGCGGCTGCGCCCAGCGCGATCCACCAGGCGCGGCCGGCGATCGTGCGCGTGGCCGCCGCGACGATTCCGAGTATCAGCGCCGCTTCCAGCGACTCGCGAAAAACAATCAGCGTGGCTGCAAACATGTCCCGTGAGATTCCGTCAAGAACCCGACCTCCGACGCGGCAGGAAGGACCAGTCGATCCACGCCGCGCGCCCTATTCTGCAATCACGACTCCCTTGGCGCTGCTCTGGTTGAACTCGCCGACAAATTCGTACCGCCC
>Ga0137396_10001440_pt1 | contig 12450 bp, 10 predicted proteins | sample czc16metaG_FD_108284 | JGI IMG/M metagenome (GOLD analysis project Ga0137396, IMG submission 108284) | Vadose zone soil microbial communities from Angelo Coast Range Reserve, California, USA - czcobulk3.16 metaG | ecosystem: Environmental > Terrestrial > Soil > Vadose zone | place: USA...
ACTCACCTTCGGTGACCTCGCCGCCCGCGCGGTCGCGCGTCGGAGCGCGGCGCGCCCGATGTACCACATATGACGACGCCGACGAAGATCGCGAATTCGGTCCTGGAGCTGGTGGGCCGGACGCCGATGGTCCGGCTCAACCGCTTGCCCAAGCCCGGCGGGGCGATGGTCGCCGCCAAGGTGGAATCGCTGAACCCGGGCGGCAGCGTCAAGGACCGCATCGCGGTCGCGATGCTCGAGGACGCCGAGCGGCGCGGCGTGCTCAAGGCGGGTGCCACGATCGTCGAGCCGACCAGCGGCAACACCGGCATCGGGCTGGCGATGGCGGCGGCGGTGCGAGGCTACCGTCTGATCCTGACGATGCCCGACGACATGAGCGTCGAGCGCCAGCGCCTCCTGGCGCGATTCGGCGCCGAGCTCCACCTCACGCCGGCGATCGAGGGCATGACGGGCGCGGTCCACGCGGCGCGCGAGCTGCTTCGCGAGCACCCGGACTATTTCATGCCGCAGCAGTTCGAGAACCCCGCGAACCCGGAGGCTCACCGGCGCACGACCGCGCTGGAAGTCCTCGACGCGGTCGGCGGTCGACTCGATGCCTTCGTCGTCGGCGTCGGGACCGGCGGAACCTTGACCGGAGTCGGCGAGGTTCTCAAAGCGAAGATCCCGACGGTGCGCATCGTCGCCGTCGAGCCGGCGGCGTCGCCTGTGCTCGCGGGTGGCAAGGCGCGGCCCCACGCGATCCAGGGGATCGGCGCGTCGTTCGTGCCGGGCGTCCTGAATCGCGCGATCATCGACCGGATCATCCAGGTGCGCGACGAGGACGCGCTCGCGTGGTCGCGACGGCTCGCGCGTGAGGAAGGGCTCCTGGTCGGTGTCTCGGCCGGCGCGGCCGCGTTCGCCGCGTGCATGGTCGCCGCGGAGATGACGCCGAGCCAGCTGGTCGTGACGGTCCTGCCCGACACCGGCGAGCGGTACCTCAGTCCTGGAGGTTAGGCATGTCCGTGACCGTCTACATCCCGACGTCGTTCCGTCGGGCCACCAACAATCGCGACCGCATCGAGCTCGCCGCGAACGACATCAGCCGGCTGCTCGACCAGCTCGAGGCCTCGTACGGTGGTCTGAAGGGGCTCGTGCGTGACGAAGGCGGTGAGGTGCACCACCACGTGAGCATCTACGTGAACAGCGAGGCGATCGAGTCGCTCCAGGGTCTGCGCACGCTCCTCAAGGACGGTGACGAGGTCGCGATCATCCCCGCGCTCGCAGGCGGCGCGCGCGCGGTCGTCACCCCGGAGGAGCTCGAGGCCATCCGCCGCCAGGCCGTCGAGGAGTACCCGCGCGAATCGTGCGGGGTGATCCTCGAGCAAGGCCAGCTCCGGCGTCTCGTGCGCTGCGGCAATATCCAGGACGAGCTGCACGCCAAGGATCCCCAGCGCCATCCACGAGACGCGCGCACGGCGTATTTCATCGACCCAAAAGATTTACTGCGGATCGGGCGGCTCGAGGGCGAGGGCTACTCGATCGCGGTCATCTATCACTCGCACATCGACGCGGGCGCCTACTTCTCGCCGACGGACCGGCAGCAGGCTCAGATCGGCGGCGAGCCGACATATCCGTCCGCGACCTATCTGGTGACCTCGGTAATGGCCGGGCGGGCGGAGGCGGTCGCCGGATTTCGCTGGAGCTCGTCCGAGCGCGACTTCGTCCAGATCGAGCTCGATCCGGCTCGCTGGCGCTGGCACGAACGGCTCTCGTTCACGGCCGGCCGGCTCTGGGAGCGACTGGGAATCGGCGCGCTGCTCGGACGGAGCTTCTGATGCGCGACTCGAAGAGCCTCTTCGAAGCCGCCTGCCGCCTGATTCCGGGTGGTGTCAACAGTCCGGTCCGAGCGTTTCGCGGAGTCGGCGGCGAGCCGTTCTTCGTCGCGCGCGGTGAGGGAGCCCGGATCTGGGACGTCGACGGCCGATCGTATCTCGACTTCCTCGGCTCGTGGGGGCCGTTGATCCTCGGTCACGCCGCGCCGAAGATCGTCGCCGCGGTCACCGACGCCGCGGCGCGCGGCACGAGCTACGGGGCGCCCACCGGACTCGAGGTCGAGATGGCGGAGGCGATCACCGCGGCCTATCCCTCGATCGAGCTCGTGCGACTCGTCAGCTCGGGGACCGAAGCCGCGATGAGCGCGATCCGGTTGGCGCGGGGCGCGACGGGTCGGCCGATCTTGCTGAAGTTCGACGGGTGCTACCACGGTCACGCCGATAGCCTCCTGGTGAAGGCCGGCTCCGGGGGCGCGACGTTCTCGATTCCCGACAGCGCCGGCGTGCCGGCGGCGCTCGTCCAGTTGACCGTGACGGCACCGTTCAACGACCTCGATGCCGTCCGGTCGATCTTCCGTGAGCGCGGGCGCGAGATCGCGGCGGTCATCGTCGAACCGGTGGCCGGAAACATGGGCGTCGTGCCGCCGCGCCCGGGATTTCTCGAAGGACTGCGCGAAATCACGCAGGCTCACGACGCGGTGCTCATCTTCGACGAGGTCATTACCGGATTCCGTGTCGCGTACGGCGGCGCGCAGGAGCTCTACGGCGTGCGCCCCGACCTCACGTGTCTCGGCAAGGTCATCGGTGGCGGGCTTCCCGTCGGTGCCTACGGCGGATCGCGACGGCTGATGAGCCACGTCGCACCGCTCGGCGCCGTCTACCAGGCGGGAACCCTGTCGGGAAATCCTCTCGCCGTCGCGGCGGGGCTGGCTACCCTGGCTCACCTCCGCGATCCCGACGTCTACCGGCGTCTCGAAGCGCTCGGCGGCGAGCTCGAACGCGGGCTCAGAAGCGGCGCCGCGCAAGCCGGCGTGCCGCTGACGGTCAACCGCGTCGGATCGATGCTGACCGGTTTCTTCTGCGACGGCCCCGTGACCGACTACGCCTCCGCGAAGCGCTCGGACACGAAGCGCTACGCGCGCTACTTCCACGGCATGCTCGAGCGCGGCGTGTTTCTGGCGCCCTCACAGTTCGAGGCTGCCTTCGTCTCGCTCGCGCACACCGACGCCGACATGGTGTTCGCCGCGCGCGCCGCCGCCGAAGCGCTGGCCGCCGGCTGAGCCCTCGCGTCGCCTCGGCGTTGACGCGTCGCCCGTGTGCGCTCGAACCGCGCGAACCACGCGAATCGATTGACGGCCACCGCGACCACGTGATAGCGTTCACGAGCAATTAAGAACTCTGCCGGGGGGGCGATCGACTGTCGATGACGGCTAAGGCGGGAGTAGGCGCACTCGGCGCGGCGCTCCTAGCCGTTCTGGTCTTCCTGGCGATCTCGACGTGGAGCCGCCAGCCGGCCGCCGCCGCGAAGCCCTCTGTACAGCCCATCAACTTCCCGCACAACGTCCACGTCGGCACCTACAAGATCGACTGCCAGTATTGTCACAGTGATGCGCGCCGATCGGAGTACGCGGGACTCCCGTCCGTGGAGCGTTGCATGGGATGCCATAAGATCGCCGCCGCAGACAAGCCGGAGATCAAGAAGGTCGCCGAGTTCTTCGCGAAGAAAGAGTCGATTCCCTGGGTGCGTGTGAACAAGCTTCCGGAGTTCACGTACTTCCCGCACAAGGCGCACATCCGCGCGGGTCTCAAGTGCCAGACGTGTCACGGCCCGGTCGAGACGATGACGACCTACGCGGCGCAGACCGGGCCGAAGCTGACGGTCGATCTCCTGCACCTCGTGGGCTTCAACCCGGCGCCGCCGCCCCTGACGATGGGCTGGTGCGTCGAATGTCATCGCGAGCAGAACGCGACGGCCGGCAAGCGCGCCCCGCTCGATTGCGTGACCTGCCACCATTGATAACGGAGCCACATGTGTCCGTCACTCGCCGCCCTCGGCGGATCCGGGCTGGAGCGGTCGATAATAATGAAGCCACCTGTGCCCGTCACTCGCCACCCTCGGTCAGATCCGGACTGGAGCGGTCGATAATATGAATCCACGCGTGTCCGTCACCCACGATCTCCTCACGAGCGACGGCCGGAGAACCCGGTGATGAACCGCCGCGACTTCTTCAAGATCGTCACGGCGTCCGGCGCGGCCGCTGCAACCGGCGGGTGCCAGCAGGCGAGCGAGACGATTCTTCCGCTGGTCGTGCCGAACGAGCAGCTCGTGCCGGGCGTTGCTTCGTGGTTCTCGACCGTGTGCCGCGAGTGCCCCGCCGGTTGCGGCGTCGTGGCGCGCAATCGCGAGGGGCGCGTCGTCAAGCTCGAGGGGAACCCGGACCATCCAGTCAACGCCGGCGCGCTCTGCATGCGGGGCCAGGCCGCGCTGCAGGGCCTCTATCATCCCGACCGGATCGGCGGCCCGCTCGTCCGCGAGGGAAGCACCGGATTCAAGGCCGCCACGTGGGACGCGGCGACCAAGATGGTCACCGACCGGATCGCCGCGCTCAGGAGCGGCGGCAAGGGCCGGGCGATTGCCGTCGTGACGCAGCTCGAGAACGGAAACCTGGGCGGGCTGCTCGACCGATGGGTGCAGGCGCTCGGGGCGCGTCCCCGGGTGGCTCTGGAGCCGTTCGCCTACGAGTCGATCCGCGCCGCGAACCGGATCACGTTCAATCGCGACGCGATCCCGTATTACGCGTTCGAGGACGCCGAGGTCGTGCTGTCCTTCGGCGCCGACTTCATCGAGACGTGGCTCTCGAACGTGAACTACGCGCGGACGTTCGCGCGCATGCACTCGTTCCGCGACGGCCGAGCCGGCACGTTCATCCACGTCGAGCCGCGCCAGTCGCTGACGGCGTCGAACGCGGACGAGTGGGTCCGGAACGCCCCCGGGACGGAGGGGCTGCTCGCGCTCGCGATCCTGCGTGTCATGGTGGACGAGGGGATGGCGGACCGCCGCTTCGGCGAGGCCGTCGCGTCGGTCGACGTCAAGCGCGCGGCGGACGAGAGCGGCGTGAGCGCCGAGACGATCAAGCACATCGCCAAGGCGTTCGCCCACGCCAAGCCCGGGCTCGCGGTCGGCGGCGGCGTTTCCGTCACCGGCACCAATGCGACCCAGACGCAGATCGCGATCAATCTGCTGAACGCGGCGGCGGGCAACGTCGGCAAGACCGTGCGATTCGGCGCCGACTCGGCCTATGGCAAGGTCACGCCGTATTCGGAGGTCGCGAACCTGGCGGGCGCGATGGCGGGCGGCGAGATCGAAGTCCTGATCCTGGGTGCCGGGGTCAACCCGGCGTTCACGCTGCCGTCGGGGCTCAAACTCGCCGACGCGATCCGCAAGGTGGCGCTCGTCGTCAGCTTCTCGAACGTGCCGAACCAGACGAGCGATCTCGCCCACGTCGTGTTGCCGGACACTCACTGGCTCGAGTCGTGGGGCGACTACTCACCCCGTGAGGGCGTGCTCGGCTTCCTTCAGCCGACCATGTCCCCGGCGCGCGACTCGCGGCCGATGGGCGACACCCTTCTGCGAATCGGGCGCGCCGTGCTCGGGGTCGAGGAAGGGAAGGGCCCTATTCCGTGGCCGACGTTTGAGCAATATTTGAAGACAGCTTGGGCGCCTCTGGTTAAGGGAGAGCTCGAAGGCGCGCTCAGGCGTGGCGGAGTCTTCGGCGATGTCGCGCCGGCCGCGGTCACCGTCAAGATCGGCAGCGCCGAAGCTCCGCCCGCCAAGCTCGAGGGCGACGGCGGCGGCCTCACCTTGCTCGCCTATCCGTCGCTCAGGTTCTACGACGGGCGGAGCGCGGTCAGCTCCTGGCTCCAGGAAGCGCCGGACACGATGACGCAAGCGGTCTGGGACGCGTGGGTCGAGATCTCCCCGGACACTGCGCGCAAGCTCGGCGTCGTGCAGGGCGACATGATCGGCGTGAAGTCGCCGCAGGGCGCTCTCGAACTGCCCGCCTACATCTCACCGACGCTCCATCCTTCTGCGGTTGCGATCCCGATGGGCCATCGCTACGCGCCCTATCAGCGTCCGCGGTACGTCGCCGCCGATCCGAGGTCCCTGAACCCGATGGACATTCTGCCGGCGGCGGCCGACCCAGCCTCCGGCGGGCTCGCGTTCATGAGCGTGAAGGTGACGTTGACGAAGCTGGGCACCCGGCGCCCGCTCGCCATCCTCCAGGCGACGCACGATCAGGACGACCGCGAGCTGGCGCAGCACGTCGACCTCGGAGCGGCGCGCGAGCAAGCGCTGCGCGGGCGTGGTCCCGAAGCCCCGTTGCCGACCTTGTACGAGGAGCAGAAGTATCCGGGTCCGCGCTGGGGCATGACGATCGACGTCGACGCGTGCGTCGGCTGCCAGGCGTGCGTGGTCTCCTGCCAGGCCGAGAACAACGTACCGGTCGTGGGGAAGGCGTCCGCGGCCTACGGACGCCAGCTCCACTGGCTCAGGCTCGAGCGATGGGCGGAAGGGAAGCCCGAGCATCCGACGAACATGTTCCTGCCGATGCTCTGCCAGCACTGCGAGGTCGCGCCGTGCGAGCCGGTCTGTCCCGTCTACGCGGCGTACCGCACCGAGGAAGGGCTCAACGGTCAGGTCTACAACCGTTGCGTCGGCACGCGGTACTGCGGCAACAACTGCCCGTATCACGTGCGCCGGTTCAACTGGTTCCAGTACGAGTTCCCGGCGCCTCTCGAGGTGCAGCTGAACCCGGACGTCACCGTGCGGCAGCTCGGCGTGATGGAGAAGTGCACGATGTGCGTGCAGCGCATCATCGCGGGCAAGGACCGGGCGCGCGACGAGAAGCGCGCGGTCCGCGACGGGGACATCCTGACGGCGTGCCAGCAGACGTGTCCAACGCAAGCGATCACGTTCGGGAACCTGAAGGACGAGGCGAGTGGCGCGACGAAACTCACCCACTCCCCACGGGCCTACCACGTCTTGGAGGAGATCGGGACACGGCCCTCGATTACCTATCTCCGCAAGGTGGTCCGCGGACACGCGTGAGCCGATGAGCGACGGCCCGACCACATCCCCCACGTTCGCCGACGTCAACCGCGACGTCCTGCGCACCCTGGAGCCGCCGGGCAACCTCTACTTCGCCTGGATGTGCTTCGTCGCGCTATTGCTGGCCGGATTCTTCGCCGCCTGGGCCGGGCAGGTCTGGTGGGGGATGGGCATGGCCGGCAAGCGCGTGCCCCAGATGTGGGCGATGTACATCACCACGTTCGTGTTCTGGATCGGTATCGGCCACGCCGGTACCTTGATCTCGGCGATCCTCTATCTCTTCCGGGCCCGCTGGCGGACGTCGATCTACCGGGGCGCGGAGGCGATGACCATCTTCGCGGTCATGACCGCGGGGCTGTTCCCGCTCATTCACGCCGGGCGCATGTGGTTCGCGTACTTCTTGCTGCCTTACCCGAATCAGCGCTCCCTCTGGCCGAATTTCCGGTCGCCGCTGGTGTGGGACGTCTTCGCGATCTCGACGTACCTCTCGATCAGCACCGTCTTCTTCATCGTCGGGCTCGTTCCGGACATCGCCGCCCTGCGCGACGCGTCGACCGGCTGGCGCCGGCGGATCTTCGCGATGCTGGCGCTCGGGTGGGAGGGATCTGACACGCAGTGGCGCCACTACCGGCGCGCGTACGGGCTCCTGGCGTCTCTGGCGACGCCGCTGGTGCTCTCCGTCCACAGCGTCGTGTCCTGGGACTTCGCGATGGCGCTGGTTCCCGGCTGGCATTCGACGCTCTTCGCGCCGTTCTTCGTCGACGGCGCGATCTTTTCCGGGTTCGCGATGGTGCTGGTGCTGATGCTGCCGATGCGGCACTTCTTCAACCTGCACGCGTACATCCAGGAAAAGCACCTGGACGCGATGGGGAAGCTGATCCTGGTCACCGGCCTCGTCCTGACCTACTTCTACCTGTGCGAGATCTTCACCTCGCTCTACAGCGGCGAGCACATCGAGAAGGCGTCGCTCTTCTGGAAGGTGACGGCCACGTACGCCTGGGCGCTGTGGACCATGTACTTCTGCAACTGTATCGCCCCGCTCGTCCTCTTCTGGAAGCGCGCGCGCACGAGCCCGGTCGTGCTCTACGTCGTGTCCATCCTGGTGCTGATCGGGATGTGGTTCGAGCGCTTCAACATCATCGTTCCGTCGCTCGGCCACGACTTCTACCCGTACACGTGGGGCATCTACTATCCGAGCCCGACCGACACCATGATCGTGATCGGGAGCTTCTCGTTCTTCTTCCTCCTGTTCCTCGGTTTCATCAAGCTGATGCCGTCGCTCTCGATCGTCGAGGTCAAGGAGACGATCCCGCCGCCGATGCGGGACAGGGCCCATGGCCACTGAGACGGTCCTCGGCGTCTTCGCCCACGTGGACACGACCGTGCGCGCCCTCGAGGAGCTGCGGGCGCGCGGCTACCACGACCTGACGGTCTATACGCCGCTGCCGGTCCACGAGATCGAGGAAGTCCTCGAGCGCGACCGGCCGGTCAGCCGCGTCCGTCTGTTCACCCTGATCGGCGGGCTCACCGGGATTGCCTCGGCCTTCCTGCTGACGATCTGGAGCTCGATGGTGTGGGGACTGGTCACCGGCGGCAAGTACCTGCAACCGGCCGGTAACAGTATCAGCGGCTCCTCGCTGCCGCCGTTCTTCATCATCGCCTTCGAGATGATGGTGCTCTTCGGCGGTCTGGCAACGGTCATCGGCATGGTCGTGCTCGGGCGGCTCCCACGCTTCTCGCCGAGCGCGTCGTACGATCCGCGGTTCACCAACGACCGCTTCGGCGTGGCGGTCCATTGCGCCCCCGAGCGCGCCGCCTCGGTCCACGAGCTTCTGCGCGCCTCCGGCGCCGAAGAAGTGAAATCGCGATGACCCAACCGGCGACCCCATGAAATACGTGTTCATCCTGATGTTGCTGGTGGTCGGTGCCACCGCCGGGGCGTGGGGCGCGGCGATTGTCGTGCGCTGGAACGACAACATGACGCAAACCGCCCGGATCCTTCCGGGCGAGCGCGTGTTCTCGATGCCGCCCGGCGTGGTGCCGCGCGGCGGCGATCTGATCATTCCGAAGGAGCAACGCGACGTCGCGGCGAAGCAGCCGAATCCAGTCAAGGCCTCCGACGCGTCCGTGGCGCTCGGCAAGGAGCGCTTCGCGACCTTCTGCGTGCCGTGCCATGGCCCCGAAGGGAAGGGGGGCACGACGGGGCCCGTCGCGACGAAATTCATCCCGACCCCGGATCTGACGAACGCCGAGCTCCAGAAGCAGCGCACCGACGGGTACTGGCACAGCTACATCGTCGTCGGCGGCGCGGTCATGCCCGCCTACGGCGAGGCCATGTCGACACAGGAGGCATGGCACATCGTGAACTTCCTGCGGTCCATCGCCCAGAAATGACCGTCTTCTGGAGCCTCGTGGCGGCGCTCGGCGCGGTCGTGTTCCTGATCGGCGTGAACTCCGGCGACGCGCGACAGGTCTGGTCGATCTACCTGGTGAACCTCGTCTTCTGGTCCGGCCTCGCCGTGACCGGACCGGCGATCGCGGGCATGATGCAGGTCACCGAAGCGCGCTGGTCGCCGAGCGTCCGGCGTATCGCGCTGACGACCGCCGGGTTCCTGCCGATCTCGTTCATCCTGTTGCTGGTACTGTATGCCGGCCAGACCGTCCTCTATCCGTGGGTGACCAACCCGATCCCGGCCAAGGCGGGCTGGCTCAACGTGCCGTTCTTCTGGCTGCGGACATACGCGTTCGCGGCGGTACTGTTCGGCGTGTGCTTCGCGTTCGTGCGGGCGCTTCTGCGCGACGCGATCCCGCCGGAGGACGAGCGGGAGCGCGCGCACCGAAACCGGGTCGCGGTCGTTCTCTTGATGCTGTGGCTCGTCACGGTCTCCCTCTGGGGATTCGACCTCGTGATGTCCCTGGACCCGAGGTGGTACAGCGGTCTCTTCGGCGGCTACTTCGCCGTCAGCACGCTCTACACCGCGTTCTGCTTGCTGGCGATCCTCACGATCCGGACCAACGCCCGGGGGCGCGCCTCGATCCCGCCCGCCGCGGTCCAGGACGTTGCCAAGCTGCAATTCGCGATGTCGATCCTCTGGATGTACTTCTTCTGGTCGCAGTACATCGTGATCTGGTACGGCAACGTGCCGGTCGAGACTCGATTCTTCGTCCAGCGGGTCTTCGTCCAACCGTGGACGACCTTGGCGTGGGTGGTGCTGATCGTCGGCTGGCTGATCCCGTTCGCTTATCTGCTCAAGCGCCTCACGGGCCGGCCCCCACAGCGGCACGCTCCGCTCGTCGTCGTGGCGGTCTTCGGCCTGGTGGCGATCTTCCTCGAGCGCGTGTTCGTGGTGTTCCCGTCGGTCTCATCGAGCGCGCGGCTGCCATTCACCCTGCGCGATCTCGCGATCACCGCCGGGTTCCTGGCTCTGTTCCTGCTGAGCCGCCGCTGGTTCTTCGGCTACTTCAAGCCCGTCCTCAATCTCCCTCACACCGGCCACTAACCACTCCGCGCCGTGGGTCGGGGCCGGGCCGGGGATGCTCCCCGCGACCTGTGCAGGCACGGTTGCCGGAACCGCAGACCACTAGTTTCACCTCGTGCAGTCTCCGCGCGCAGGTCGCGGGGAGTGCCCCCGGCCTGGCCCCGGCCCACGGCGCGTGTAGTAAAGTAGCCGTGTGCTGACGGTCGAGGAAGCGCGCGCAGGAATTCTTTCACGCGTAGCGCCGCTGTCGGTCGAGCGGGTCGAGATCATGACCGCGCTCGGGCGGGTGCTCGCCGAGTCCATCGTCTCGCGCGCGACGATTCCGCCGTGGCCGAACTCGTCGATGGACGGCTACGCCGTCCGCGCTCAGGACACGACCGAAGAGCCCGTCGAGCTCGCGGTCGTCGGCCGGATCATCGCCGGCGCCATGCCGTCACGCCCGCTGCGAGCTGGCGAGTCGATGCGGATCTTCACCGGCGCGCCGCTCCCCGAAGGCGCCGACGCCGTCGTCCCGCAGGAGGACGTCGCCGCCGAGGGTCAGCGGGTCACGCTCCGAGGCCGCATCGCCCCGGGCGCCTACGTCCGCCCCGCCGGTGAGGACGTCCGCACCGGCGACGTCGTCGTGAAGCCAGGAGGCGTGGTCGGCGCGGCCGAAATCGGGCTGCTGGCGACGCTCGGATACTCGCAGGTGCGCGTGTATCGCCGGCCGAGCGTCGCGATCCTCTCGACCGGCAACGAGATCGCGGACCTCGGCACCCAGCCGGGGCCGGCCCAGATCCCGAACACCAACACTTACTCGCTGATGGCGCAAGTGATCGAGGCAGGGGGCGAGCCCGTCAATCTCGGCGTCGCCCCCGACCAGCTCGAGGCGATCACCGAGCGTGTGCGCTGGGGCCTCGCGTCCGCCGACGTCCTGGTGACGTCCGCGGGCGTGTCGGTGGGTGAGCTCGATCTGGTGCGCGAGGCGCTCGAGCGGAGCGGTGCCGAGCTTCACTTGTGGCAGGTGTCGATGCGCCCGGGCAAGCCCATCACGTTCGGCACTCGCGGTGGCCAGCCGGTCTTCGGGCTGCCGGGCAATCCCGTCTCGGCGATGGTGACCTTCGAGCTCTTCGTGCGCCCGGCGCTGCGCCGGATCGCGGGCTCGAACGTCATCGACCGACCCCGGCTTCGGGCGCGGGCCCTCGAGCCGATCGCGAACCCCGGATCGCGGCGCGGTTATCTTCGCGTCACGTTGACGCCCGACGCGCAGGGCTACGGAGCGCGTCTCACCGGCGACCAGGGCTCGGCCATCCTTCGCTCCATGGTGCTCGCCGACGGGCTCGCCGTCGTCGCCCCGGACACCACGATCGCCACCGGCGAGGCGGTCGATGTCATCATCCTGCGAGCGCTCGAGCCGAGATCGCGCTGAGTCGTTGACATCGTTTTCGGCCGCGTGCTACGGTCGGCGCGGATGAGCCGAGGCCTCTGCGTGTTGGCCGCGCTGGCGATCCTCGCTGGCGGCTGCGCGAGTCGGCGTGCGGTGGACCGACTCGGATCCGATGTTGGCCGACTCCGCTCGGAGCTGGCCGAGATGCGTGTCGCTCAGCAAGCCACCTCCCGCGATCTCGCCAATGTCACGTCGCAGCTGCAGGCCCTCGACGTCAGGACGCTCGGCGACGAAGTCGCGCGGCTGACCCGGCGCGCCGAGGCGGCCGACTCGGCGCTCGCCGCAACGCAGACGAAGGTCGAGGCACTCGCGACTCAGCCCGGCGCAGCGCCCTCGTCGGAGCGGCCAGCGACATCGCCCGTCCCGGCGCCGATGCCGCCGGTTCCGACTGTGATGTCGCCGGTTCCCGCGCCGACACCGCCGAATCCAGCCGTGATGTCCCCGGTCCCGTCGACGCTGCTACCACCGTCGGCCGCAGTATCGCCGGCTCCCGCACCGGCGGCGCCGCCACCCGCGGCGATGTTGCCGCGTCCGGCGCCGGCCCAGCCCTCGCCACCAGCGACAGCCGAACGCCCGAGAGTCGCGCCCGCACCGGCGCCCACGGTCGCCGCGCCACCGGCGGCC
>Ga0137396_10001442_pt1 | contig 12448 bp, 15 predicted proteins | sample czc16metaG_FD_108284 | JGI IMG/M metagenome (GOLD analysis project Ga0137396, IMG submission 108284) | Vadose zone soil microbial communities from Angelo Coast Range Reserve, California, USA - czcobulk3.16 metaG | ecosystem: Environmental > Terrestrial > Soil > Vadose zone | place: USA...
CTCGCCGAAGCCGAGTCCGACTGGCTGAGCGTGGCCGCGGCCCTGTTGGCCGGCCGCATCGAGGCTGGAGACGCGGCCGGCCGCCCGGATCTCGGGGGGCGAGCAGCGAGCGACCCTTCCAGCGACACGGTGATGCGGATGGCCACGACGGAACTGCAGGAGCCGCTGGCCGTGCTGCGCGGCTACACCGACATGCTCACCCGCCAGGAGGTGCCTGGCGACCAACTGCCCCTGGTCGCCCGCCGCCTGGTGACCCAGTCGCAAGCCATGCTCAGGGTGGTCGATCACCTGGTCTTACTGGCGCGACTCCCCCTCCAGCTCTCATTCACGCTGCGGGTGTCGCTGCAGGTCCTGGCCCAGGCCGCGGCCGATGCGATCCGGGAGCAAGCGGACGCGAACCACCTCGAAGTGCGCGTGCAGCTGGATACCACCGGGGAGGTCTGGGGCGACCCCGTGTTGCTCCAGGCCGCACTCAACGAGATGCTCCAGAACGTGTTCGCGCATGCGGCGTCTGCCACCACGGTGCAGCTCCGCCTGCGCCAGTCCGCCCGTGACCGTTTTCAGCTGATCGTCAAGGACGATGGTCCCGGGATCTCGGCGGCCGACCTGGGGGAGCTGTTTGGCCCCCTCAGCCAGCCAGGCGGGCGCCGGTTGAGCCGGGGGCTGGGCCTCTATCTGGTGCGGCAGGTGGCTGAGGCCCATGGCGGCAGCGCCTGGGCGAACAGCCTGGAAGGCAAGGGCACCACCTTCTACCTGGAGCTGCCGGCAGCCTCACCCGACGGCCGGGCCGCCCGAGCCTCCCTGTCGAACGACCAGGCCTCGGCCGGGTAGGCCGCCATTCCCCCGCATCTGCGCAAGACCAGCCCCGGGCCCACCACCCGGTGCGGCGAGAAGCCTCCGGCTGCCCTCCTCCAGGGCATTGACGAATTCAACCGGCAGCTGTACTTCGAGTGCCACGAAACGCTGGAGTCGATCTGGATCACGGAGCCAGACCCGGTGCGCTACCTGTATCAGGGCATCCTGCTGGTGGGAGTCGGCTTCTATCACTGGCGCCGCCGCAACCGGCGGGGCGCGATGGCCAAGCTGGCCCAGGGCGTCGACAAGCTGCAATGGTTTCGGCCGGCGTGCCTCACCATCGATGTGGACCGCCTCATCCGGGAAGCCGAAGCCTGCCGAGCCCACCTGGTCGCATCCGGGGCAGATCAGCTGCCTCCCTTCCCCCCGCCAAGCCTCCCTCGCGTTCATCTGGTCGGTGCCCCGCCGCGACTGACCGGCGATCCGGCTGTCACACAGCCGCGACAACCGACCGAATAAGCCTCCGCCGGCGGCCGTTCTATCTCAGTGGACCGAGATCCATATCCGTGGACCGAGATCCATATCTCATAGGAGGTCTTGATGAAGCGACAGATTCTTACCGGGTTGGCGGTGGCCGGCGCTCTGACCCTGTGGGTCGGCAGCTCCGCGTTTGCCAGCGAAGACCCGGCCGAGGCAGTGCTGCAGCAGGCGGAGACGTATGCCGCTACGGCGAGCACCAACGTAACCAACTGCGCCGAGACGAAGATCGCAGCGCTTGAAGCCACAACGCCGACCCCGGCCAACGTCGATCCTGAGGCTTGGGGGAGCGCTGTTGAAACCGCCACCGAGAAGGTTGCGGGTCTAGCCGAGAAGGCGCAGTCGAGCATCGACGCGGCCCTGGAGACGTTCAACGAGACTGTCGAAACGGCAGACGAGAACGGCACGACCTTGCCGACTGCCGGCGACTTCCAGACCGAGGTCAACGCGATTGCGACCAAGGCTTGCGCCGATATCAACGCCGTGGAGATCGTGCCGCCGACTGCGACGCCGGGCGACACCGAGACCGACAACAATAGCGCGGACAAGAGCGACACGAGCGACAAGAGCGACAAGAGCGACAAGAGCGACACCAAGAGCGGCGACAGCAAGTCGAACGACTAAGTAGCCAGTCCATCCAGCGAAGAGGCCCCCGATGGGGCCTCTTCCGTTCTTGTTGACCGGTTCTTAAGCTACGCGGCGACCAGCGGCCGCAATTGTCCGAGCAGCACGTCGGCGCCGGCCAGGCCGTAGTTCACCGCCACCGAATGGCCCTCCCGGTCGAGGAGCACCGTGGCCGGCACACTCTCGACACCAAAGCGGGCTGCCAGCGGTTGCTCTCGGGCCGCCTGGACCTCGTGGACGCGCCATCCGCCAACCTGCCGGCCGACGTCTTGCAGGATCTCCCTCTGGCGGACGCAGTCGGTGCAGAGCGACCCCGTGAACAGGAGGACCGTCGTCTGGCCGCCAGCCAGACCAGGCAGGGGGGCGCCGGCGATGGCCCGGCGGCGGCGCCAGTCGCGCCAGGTGGCGAGGCCGGCACGACCGGCGACCACCCCCAAGGCGACGGCGCCGACGACGCCCACCCGGAGCGTCGTATCGAGCACCGGACCGGTCATCCCTTCACCACTCCCCACCGCTCAAGGCGGTAATAAATCTGGCAGCCCAGTCAAAAGCTGAAGGCCAGGTTGACGAACGCGAGCAGGAGGACGATCCAGGCCAGGGCCCATCCCACGATAGGAACGGCCAGCAGGAAGGCCAGGGAGGCCAGCAGAAGGAAGACGCCTCCCAGGATCTGGGCAAAGTTGTGCGGCCGCGGGCTTTCTTCGACCGGCCGGGGGCGGAGCAGCCCGGCGGGGCGCAGGACGGCCAGGTACACCTGCCGGAAGAGGGCCGCCCGAGGCTCAATGGCGCCCACCAGCATCACCAGCGCCAGGACCGGCAGCGCCCACCACAGGGCCGGCCAGAGGGCGCTGAGTAGAAACGCCAGCAGTACGGTGAGCACGATGGCTGCCTGGTTGACCTTGAGCGCCGTGCGGTCGATGACTGGGGGCCTCCCCCGACATTCTTGACTATGGCGATCACCGTAGTCAGGTTTCTAGCGTATCAAGCCCAGCTGCCGAACTCAAGCTGCGGTGCGGTTACGGGCCTGGCGACCCGGGCACTCGGGCCGGACGATCGACCCGTGACCCGAGCTCCAGCCCGAGGAGGCCAGCCGCGATAGGCCAGCCCGGATCGTTGCTCCGTACCAGCTCCGCCATCCGCTCCAGCGCGGCGGGTGTGTCGAGGTCGTCGTCGAGGGCTTCCAGGACCTCGGCGGAACGGCCCGGGCTGCCGTCCGATGGCGGGGTCGCATTTGACCGGAGGTGCGCCGTCCACTCGGCGGCCGCCGCCATCTGATCCTCGGTGTAGTCCCAGGACGCGCGATAGTGATGACGCAGCAGGAGGACGCGGATGCTGTCGGCGTCGAAGCGGCCGAGGAGGTCGCGGACCAGCACCAGGTTCTTCAGGGACTTGCTCATCTTCTCGCCCCGGTAGCGGAGCATGCCGATGTGCGTCCAGGTCCGCGCAAACGGTCGCACGCCGGTGGCCGCCTCCGACTGCGCGATCTCGCTCTCGTGATGGGGAAAGACCAGGTCTTCCCCACCTCCGTGGATGTCGACCTGGGGCCCCAGATGCTCGAGGGCCATCGCCGAGCATTCGATGTGCCAGCCCGGCCGGCCGGCGCCCCAGGGACTGTCCCAGATCGGCTCGTCGGCGAGACTCCGCTGCCAGAGCAGGAAGTCGAGCGGATCCTCCTTGCGCGGATCCGACGGATCGCCGCCCCGCTCCCGCGACCAGGCAATCATCTGCTCGCGCGAGGCGTGGCTCAGCCGCCCGTACTCCGGAAAGCTCGCCACCCGGTAATACAGGTTGCCTTCGCGGGCGTAGGCGTGCCCGGATGCCTCCAGCCGGCGGGCCATGGCGATCATCTGCGGCACCGTCTGGCTCGCGTATGGAAACACGTCCGGGGGCAGCACGTGCAGGTCGCGCATGTCCTGCTTGTAGAGGCGGGTCTCCTTGGTCGCCAGCTGGTCCCAGGAAATTTTGAACTCGCGGGCCCGCTTCATGATGTCGTCGTCGATATCCGTGACGTTCTGGACGTAGCGCACCGAGCGGCCGCCCGCCCGGAGGGCGCGGACCAGGACGTCGAACATCACGTAGGTGAAGGCGTGACCGAGATGGGTGGTGTCGTAGGGCGTGATGCCGCAGACATACACCCCAATCGCCGATCCCTCAACCGAGTCCACCCGCCCGGTCTCGGTATTGCGCAGCCGCATCAGCGCCACTGTAGTCGAGTACCCGGAAGTTCGTTGGTCTCTCAGCCGTTGCACCTGGGATGGTCTTGCCGCGCGGACGCCTGGAGCGGGTCACCCTAGGCGTGGTGGTTCTCCTGCTGGTGGGCAGCCTGGGAATGCTCACGCCCGGCATCCGCCGGCTGGTTTCGCCGGCGCCATCCCCGCCGCCGACCCCCACCCCAACCAGCCCGGCGCCCCAGGGTGTGCTGTTCGCCGACGAGCTGGACCGGGCCCTGCAGAGCGTGGTGACGCTGGTCGTCCTGAACGATACCGGCCTGACCTTCGGCACCGCCGTGGCCGTCGACAACAGTGGTCATCTGCTGACCTCCGCGCAGCTGCTGCAGTCGGCCCGAGCCGCCCGGGTGGTCGACAACACTGGAGGCATGCACGCCGTCACGGTCATCGGCATCGACCCCGCCCACGGGATCGCGCTGGTCCGGAGCGCGGTCGTGTCCGCGGTGCCGCTCCCGCTCGGCTCCACCACCAGCCTGCAGGTGCACGATCCCGTCTCCGTGCTGGCCAGCCCCAAGAACGACTCCCTGCCGTCGAGCCTGCCGGGCGCGGTGACGGCGGTCGCCACCTCGACCACGGTCGCCGGCGCCCCCGTGGCCCCCCTCTTCCAGCTCCACGCCGACCTGCAGACCGGCAACGCCGGCAGCCCGGTGGTGGGCTACGGCGGCAAGCTGCTCGGGATCATCTTGCCCGGCCCGCGGCTGCCGGCCATCAACCCCATGGCCGCACCTATCGAGTCAGCCCAGACGGACCTGCTCGCGTGGCAAGGCGTTTCGGGGACGGCCCTGCCATTGGCCGACCTTCCCCCTGGCCTGCTGCTGCGGGGCAGCGGGGAAGCCAGCCCCAACCCATCCGCGCCGGCGTCCGCCTCGCTCTCCGGAATCCAGCCGGCGCAGGCGAAAGCCGGGCAGGACACCACCATGGTGATTCAGGGGTCGGGGTTTGTGGGCGGGGCCGTCGCGTCGGTCCACTTCGCGCCCCTCTCCGGCAGCAGTGGGGGCTTCGACGGTCAGAATGTGGCCGTCAACAGCGCCACCACCATCGCCTGCCTGGTGCCCGCGGGTCAGCGGGTGCAGGACTACGCGGTCAGCGTGACCAATGGTGATGGCACACCCGTGGGTGGGACCGTCGCCTTCACCATCATCCCCTAACCTTATGGCGTGACCGCAGTAGGGCGGACTTCGCCGCTCCTCATCGTGCTCAGCGCGCTCTTCGTTACTGTCCTCCTCACCTCGAATCTGATCGCCGTCAAGCTGGTGACGTTTGGCCGCTGGATCCTGCCGGCCGCAGTGATCGTGTTTCCACTCTCGTACCTGTTCGGCGACGTGCTGACCGAGGTCTACGGCTATGCCGTCGCTCGCCGCGTGATCTGGCTGGGCTTCGCCTGCAACCTGGTGTTCGTGCTGTTCATCTCGCTGGCTGGGGCGCTGCCGGGCGCTCCGTTCTGGCAGGCCGGCGACCAGGCCGCCTACAACCGCATCCTCGGCTTTACCCCTCGCTTGCTGGCGGCGTCGTTTGTCGCCTACCTGGCCGGCGAGTTCCTCAACTCGTTCGTCATGGCGCGGCTCAAAATCCTGACCTCGGGACAACGCTTGTGGACCCGCACCATCAGCTCGACCGTCTTGGGACAGGCCCTTGACTCCGCGATCTTCATCACCGGTGCGTTCGTGGGCATCCTGCCGGCCAGCCTGCTGCTCCGCACTATCGTGACCCAGTGGGCCTTCAAGAGCCTGTACGAGGTCGTCGCCACGCCGCTGACCTACGCGGTCGTCGGTTTTCTCAAGCGGGCCGAGGGACAGGACCCCTTCGACGTGAAGACGGACTTCAATCCGTTCACGCTAGCGGGCTAAAGCTGAGTTAGCCCTCGACGCCCCGGCGGAAGCCTTCGACGTTCAGGATCAAACCGGGCAGCAGGTCCGCGAACAGGCGGGCTACCCGCACCAGGTTATCCAGCTCCGAGGCGGGAACCCCTTCGCGCCGGAGGATGTCAGGCGAGATGGTGACCGGTTCTTCCAGCCGGTCGGCGGCTGCATCCCCCGCCTCGGCCAGGGCATCGCGCACCTGCTGGTAGGGCGACGACAGAATGGCGACTTTCAAATCTTCCCAGGCGTGGTGAAAGTACTCCGGCCAGCGGGCCAGCGCCCGGTAATCGCTGTTGACCAACGGCAACCCCAGGGTCTTTAGGATGTCCCGGAAGATGGGCGCCACCACCGCCGGCGGACGACCCGGGTCCACCATCTCGATTCGCCGGTGACGGATGTGCTCCTCACCCGGCGGCGGCTTGTCCGGCCGCAGATCGGTGTCGTCGGACGGTCCCGGGCGGCGGAGCCCTTCCAGGCTTCGGCTGACCGCCCGGGCGCAGATCAGCAGCTTGGGGTTGCCGAAATTGAACGTCTCGCAGACGGTTCGGATCGCGTGTCGGTCGCCTCCCCAACGTTCCACCTGGGACCGGTCGTAGCCAGGCCGATACAGGCTCTGCATGGCCGCTGCCGCCTGCTCCCGGAGCTGCCTGGCATCGGCGCGAAACTCGAGGGTGACCACATTCGGCTTCAGCTCGGCCCAGGCCAGCCGCAACAGCGGCGGATACATGGCATACCCCTGGAAAATGGCCGCCGTCCAGGGGATTCCGAGGAGGTTCTTGGTCTCCTCGTAAATGACGGCGACGTCCGGCGGGGCGCTGTCCTCCGGGACCAACTGGAGGCGGGGCAGGGTGCCCGTGCGCTCCTGGCTCATGTCCGTCCACCCTACGCCTCGGCCCGGCGCGCCGGCAACTCGGCCGTCGTGAGCCTTCCGGGCACCGGGAGCTCCCAGCAATTTTTGGCCGCTCGCCCCGTCACAGAGGAGGTATGGCAAGGGCGCAGTTCCACCGTGGCGGGCTGCTGGCGATCAGCGCCGCCGTCCTGATCGTGACCTTCGCTAGCGGATACGCCCTGGGCCACGGCACCACGCAGCCGGCCGCCGTCGCCGAGGCCTGCAGCTGGACGAGCTTCCCCTCGTATCCCAACGGCACCGCCGTCGCGGGCTTTACCTCCGGCATCGCCTACCGGACGTCGGCCGCCGCCGGCCGGGTGGCACGCTTCTACCAGGCGGGCGCCGGCCAGACCACCTGGAATTTCGTCCCCACCCAGACCGGCGGGCCGACCTGGGTCTTCCACTTCACCCAGGGCAACGCCTGCCACGGCATCCTCACCGTCCAGGCCGACCAGGCGGGCGGTACGGTCGTGGAAGCGAAGCCGGCGTCAACAGCCGACTGATACAGTGGGGGCCGTGAAATACGGGGCCCGGATGATCGCGGAGTCGGCGCTGGAGGCGGTCGCCAACCCCAACCCCGAGCGCGACTATGAGATCGATCTGTCGATCCCCGAGTTCACGTGCCTCTGCCCGCGGTCCAACTTCCCCGACTTCGCGACAATGCGCATCCACTACATCCCCGACCAATCCATCGTGGAGCTGAAGTCCCTCAAGCTTTATGTCAACCAGTTTCGCGACCAGGAACTGTTCCACGAGCAGGCGGTCAACCGTATCCTCGACGACCTGGTGGCGTTGGTCCAGCCACGCTTTATGGAAGTGGTGGGCGATTTCAATGTCCGGGGCAACATCAAGACCGTGGTGACGGCCCGCCACGTGGCGGCGGGTTTCTCACCCAACGGTCGCCCGTAGCCCGGCTCCGTCGGTGGTGGTGAGCTCTCTCCCGGATAGCCGGGTCGATCCGCCGCCAGCCGCGTCCGAGCGCGAGCTGCTGATCAGCTTCCTGGACCTCTACCGGGAGACCATCCTGGTGAAAGTCAGCGGGTTGACCGAGGAGCAGTTGCGCCGCCGCCTGGTCCCCTCCCCCACCACCCTGCTGGGGATCGTCAAGCACCTCGGCTACGTCGAGCGCAGCTGGTTCCGCATGCGATTTCACGGAGAAGATCTCCCGGTGCCCTGGACCAAAGAGGACCCCGATGCCGATTTTCGGATCGAGCCCGACGAGACCGCCGAGAGCGTGGTCGCCTTCTACCGCGACCAGGTCGAACGCGCCCGGGCCATCGTGGCCGCCGCCCAGCTCGATGACCGGGTCAAAGGCCAGGCCAAGCAGGCGTATACCCTGCGCTGGATCCTCATTCACATGATCGAGGAGACGGCGCGCCACGCCGGCCACGCCGATATCCTGCGCGAGCAGACGGACGGCGCCACGGGCGAATAGCGTCGGGGGCGCCGAGACCCCCCCCCACCTCTACCCTGCCCACGCGGGAAATCCCGCGACCCTGACAACAGTGGCTCCCCCGCACGGGGGGAGGAGATGCAAGCGGAGGAACGTGGCTGAATACAATAGGAGCGACGGGCCTGCCCGATGACGCCGGATCTTTTGTGCCCAGGAGTCGCCATGAAGCTTGACCAGCGCCCGACGGAGACCGCCAAGGTCCTCTCGGACAAGTCTGCGCTGCTCAAGCTCTATCGGGAGATGCTCCTGATCCGGCGCTTCGAGGAAAAGACGGCCGAGATGTACCAGATGGCCAAGATCGGCGGCTTCTGTCACCTCAACATCGGCGAAGAGGCCACCATCGTCGGCACCATCTCGGCGCTGCGGAAAGAGGACTACGTCTACAGCAACTACCGCGAGCACGGCCACGCCATCGCCAAGGGGGTCGACGCCAAAGCCATCATGGCTGAGCTGTTCGGCAAGGAGACGGGCACCTCGCACGGGCGGGGCGGCTCCATGCACCTGTTCGATCACGACCGTCGCTTCTTCGGTGGGTATGCCATCGTGGGCGAAGCGCTGCCGCTGGCCTGCGGCACGGGCTACGCCATTCGCTACCAGGACAAGCCCGAAGTCGTGATGAGCATGTTCGGCGACGGCGCCACCAACATCGGCGCCTTCCACGAATCACTCAACGTGGCCAAGCTGTGGAAGCTGCCGGTCGTGTTCGTGATCGTCAATAACCAGTACGGCATGGGGACGGCCGTGTCACGCGCCTCCGCCGTCACCGAGCTCTGGAAAAAGGCGCTCGCCTACGACATGACCGGAGAACGGGTCGACGGCATGGACGTGCTGGCTGTACGCCAGGTCACCGATCGCCTGGTTGCCCAGGCCCGCGATCAACACGAACCCAGCCTGCTGGAGTGCGTCACCTATCGCTACCGCGGCCACTCGATGTCGGACCCGGATACGTACCGGGGCAAGCAAGAGGTCACGGAGTGGAAGGAGCGCGACTCCATCCTCAAGTTCGGCGAATACCTGAAGCGCGAACGGCTGGCCAGCGATAAGGAGCTGGAAGCGATTGACGTGGAGGTCATGGCGGAGGTCGAGGCGGCCGTCACATTCGCCGACGAGAGCCCGGACCCCGACCCGAAGGATCTGTTCCGCGACGTCTACGCCGACGAGGCGGCCAGCTAGCGATGCCCATCCTGTCTATTCGGGACGCCCTCAACCAGGCCCTTCGCGAGGAGATGCAGCGCGATCCGAACGTCTTCCTGCTGGGCGAGGACATCGGCCTGTACGACGGCAGCTTCAAGGTCACCCGCGGGCTGATGAAGGAGTTCGGGGAGAAGCGGGTGCTGGACACCCCCATCGCCGAAGAGATCATCGTGGGCACCGCCATCGGGGCTGCCATGGCGGGGCTTCGGCCGGTGGCCGAAATGATGACCGTCAACTTCATCATGGTGGCGATGGACCAGGTGGTCAATGCCGCGGCCCACATCCGCTACATGTTTGGCGGCGGGGTCAAGGTCCCGATTGTGATCCGGACCCCCGGCGGTGGCGGCCACCAGCTGGCGGCCCAGCACTCGCACAGCCACGAGAACTGGTTTGCCCACGTGCCCGGCCTCAAGGTGGTGGCCCCGGGCACCCCGGCCGATGCCAAGGGCATGCTGAAGTCCGCCATCCGAGACGACAATCCGGTGATGTTCGTCGAGAACGAAGGCACCTACGCGGTCAAGGGCGAGGTCCCGGACGGCGAGCACCTGGTGCCGCTGGACAAGAACGAGGTCAAGCGCCCGGGCGACGACGTCACCATCTGCGCCCACTCGCGCATGCTGCTGGTAGCCCTGGACGCGGCCCAAGACCTGGAGCAGTTGGGCATCCGCGCCGAAGTGGTTGACATGCGGGCGCTGCGGCCGCTCGACATGATGCCGGTGATCGAGTCCGTGCGCAAGACTGGACACGCCATCACCGTGGAAGAGGGCTGGCGCTCGTTCGGCGTCGGGGCCGAGATCGCGGCCCGGATCTACGAAGAGGCCTTCGACGACCTGGATGCCCCGGTAGCCCGGATCGCCGGGGCCGAGGTCCCGACACCGTACAACAAGCGGCTGGAGAAGCTCGCCTTCCCGGCCAAGGCCGACGTCATCGTGACTGCCAAAGCGTTGCTCGGAAAGAATTAGGCCCACCCATGCCAGACGTGCAGATGCCGCGGCTCTCGGACTCGATGGAGACCGGCAAGATCATCCGCTGGCTGAAGAAGGAAGGCGATGAGGTCAAGAAGGGCGAGCCCCTGGTCGAGATCGAAAGCGACAAGGCCAACATCGAGGTGGAGGCCTACGCCTCCGGCAAGTTGAGCAAGATCGCGGTCAAGGAGGGCGACAGCGCCCCCATCGGGGCGGTCATCGCCACCATCGGCGCAGCCAGCACCGCCGCCACCTCGGCGGCGGAGCCGGCAGCCCAGGCCGCCAAACCTGCCGCGCCGCCCACTTCGGCAGAGGCCCACGTGCAGCGAGCCGAGAAAGCAACCGGCCAGGCACGACCCGCCGAGGCCGAGGCTGGTGGCGGCGAGCAATACCCGCAGGGCGCGCCCGATGACCGGATCGAGGCCGGCGCGGCGTCAGCCGCGGCGCTGGCCATGCTGCGGCGGCAGGCCCCCGCCCCATCCGACGGCGGCCGGGTGAAAGCGTCTCCGGTGGCGCGCCGGGTGGCGGAGGAGCGGGGCATCGACCTCAGCCGGCTGGAGGGTACCGGTCCTGGAGGACGCATCACCCGCGAGGACGTGGAGGCCGCCGGGCAAGGTGGGGTACCGGCTACCACGGCCCCCGCCGCCCGACCGGCCGCGGTGCCGGCCACCGCGCGGCCGACCGAGGAGGTCGAAGTCATCGAACTCTCCAAGCTGCAGGCCACGGTCGCCGCCCGGCTCAGCCAGAGCAAGTTCTCGGCCCCCCACTTCTATGTGACCTCGGAGATCGGGATGGACGATGCCGTCCGCTTCCGCGACATGTTCAACCAGGCCGTCGAGAAGGCGGACGCCATCAGCTTCAACGACCTGGTGATCAGGGCCGTGGCGCTGGCGCTCACCAGGTTCCCAGAAGTCAACGCGTCGTGGGCGGACGGCCGCCTCGAGCGCAAGCGCGACATCAACATCGGCATCGCCGTGGCCATGCCGGACGGCTTGATCGTCCCGGTCCTGCGCAACGCCGATCAGAAAGCGCTCAAAGACATCGCGCACGAGAGCAAGGCCCTCGCCGAGAGAGCCCGAGCGCGTCGGGCAGGGCCCCAGGACCTGCAGGGCAACACCTTCACCGTCTCCAATCTCGGCATGTACGACGTCGACCAGTTCACGGCCATCATCAATCCGCCCGACTCGGGCATCCTGGCCGTCGGCTCGATCTTGGACAAGCCGGTCGTGAAAGATGGTCAGGTGGTGCCGGCCAAGCGCATGCGGGTGACCCTCTCGGTCGATCACCGCGTCTTCTACGGCGCCACCGCGGCCCAGTTCCTCCAGGAAGTCAAGCGGCTCCTGGAGAACCCGATGACCCTGGCCCTCTAACCACGAGCATTGCCGCGGCAGCGGCTACCGCCACGTCCGCGGCCAGCGGGACCCAGACCGGACCACCCCAGGGAACCGGAAGAAGGAAATAAAGGTCGGGACTGAGGAGGGATGGCGGCCACCCCGTCATGATCCGGAGTGACGCATAGTAGGTGGCGTCCCACACGGCAAAGGTCCACAACAGGGCAGCCAGCCGCCTGGACCAGGTCCTCCCCGCCAGCACGGCAACGGTGCCGAGCATGACCAGGGTTGCCACCTCTCGAGTGGCTTCGATGCCCCAGGGAAAGGAGCGCAGAACCTCCGGGGGAATGGTGCCGGCCCCGTGTACATCACCGAGGTCCAGGCGGATGTAGTAGACGACGACCGCCTCGAGGTGGCCCATGGCGACCGCGAAGAGGGCCAGGATGAGGGCGCGTACGACCGGTCGATCGGTGAGGCGTTCAGTGAGCGATCGAGTGGTGGCCGCGGATGGTCGACGGGACGTCACCGTGATTCAAGTATGGGATGGCCACCATCCCGCCTGGCGGGTTCCAG
>Ga0137396_10001445_pt1 | contig 12444 bp, 10 predicted proteins | sample czc16metaG_FD_108284 | JGI IMG/M metagenome (GOLD analysis project Ga0137396, IMG submission 108284) | Vadose zone soil microbial communities from Angelo Coast Range Reserve, California, USA - czcobulk3.16 metaG | ecosystem: Environmental > Terrestrial > Soil > Vadose zone | place: USA...
CTGGTACTCATGGAGCCCCGGCCGCGCGTAGCGCATCGCTTCGATGTGCGCGTCGCGGCTGATCGCGCACGCGCGCCGGTGGCGCTCGAGCTCGACGGGTGAGCGGCGCAAGCGCAGCTCACCGAGGATCGGCCCCGGATCCACGAGCGCGACCGGCACGGTCAGGCCGCGCGTCCGCGCCGGCCGCAGCTCGATGAGAAGCCGCGTGATCCGGCCGTCGAAGGCCGCGTGACCGAGACGGTAGTAGAGGGTCGAGCGGCCGACCAAGTATTCGCGGAGCTTCTCGTCGAGCGTGTCGATCGGGTACGCCGCGTCGGCGCCGTAGGTCGCAACGGCGCCCTCGACGCCCGCGCGCCGGCCGTTCCAGATCTCCATCTCGCGATCGCGCGGGCGGACGAAGAGGACGTAGCGCTCCTTGGCGTGCGCCGGGTTGATCACGGCGACCGCGTCCGGCTCGTCGAACCCCGTGAGGAAGAAGAAGTCCGAGCTCTGGCGGAACTCGTAGTTGACGTCGCCGTTGCGACGGACCTCCTGCGCGCCCGGGATGACCGCGATCGCCTCGCCGAGCGCGGCGGCGAAACGCAGCCGACGGTCCGCGAAGGGCTCGAGCTCCGCGCGCGGCGTCATACGCGCCCTAGGGTATCATGCGGGGCGCGATGATCGGAGCCAGCCACCCGCGCCTCGGTGGTGAGCGTCTCGTGACCGGCCGCGGCCGCTTCGTCGCCGACGTCCGGCCGCCGGGGCTGCTCCAGGCGGTCGTGCTCCGCTCGCCGCACGCCCACGCGCGCGTGCGCGGGGTGGACGCCGCGCGGGCGCTCCGCCTTCCCGGCGTGCGCGCCGTTCTCTCCGCCGCCGACGTTCCGGAGACCGCGGTCATCCCGAACCGTGTGCCCGCGCCCGAGGGCGCCGCCCGCTACCTCCAGCCCGCGATCGCCCGCGACGTCGTGCGCTACGTCGGCGAGCCCGTGGCCCTCGTGGTGGCCGACGACCGCTACGTCGCCGCCGACGCGCTCGAGCTGATCCGGGTGGACTACGCGCCGCTGCCGGCGTGCGCGAGCGTCGCCGCCGCCCTCGCGCCCGACGCGCCGCGGCTCTTTGCCGGCACCGACGGAAACAACGTCGCGACCATCCGGATGCGGGTGGGCGATGCCGGGGCGGCGCTCGCCGGCGCGGACCTCGTCGTCCACGAGCGCTTCCGCCACCCGCGACAGACCGCCGCCGCCCTCGAGACGCGCGGGCTCGTCGCGGTGCCGCCGGACCCGGGCGGCGGCGAGCTGCACCTCATCGGCTCGACCAAGTGCATCCACATCAACCGCGGCATCCTCGCGCCGATCTTCGGTATCCCGCCGGGCGCGCTACGCCTCACCGAGGTGGACGTGGGCGGCGGCTTCGGCGTCCGCGGTGAGCTCTACCCGGAGGACATCCTGGTGCCGCTCGCCGCGATGAAACTCGGTCGGCCGGTCCGCTGGCTCGAGGAGCGTCGCGAGAACCTCGTCGCGGCGAACCACGCGCGCGAGGTCGAGTACGACCTCGAAGTCGGCCTCGACGCCAGCGGGTGCATCCTGGCGATGCGCGTCGTCATCCACGCCGACATCGGCGCATACGTGCGGACGGCGGCGCTCGTCCCCGCCGAGTTCGGGGCCGCCCTGCTGCCCGGGCCGTACCGCGTGCCCGCCTACGCGTGCGACCTCTGGAGCGTCGTGACCAACAAGACGCCCGTCGGCACGCTCCGCTCGCCCGGCCGCCCGGAATGCAATTTCGCGCGTGAGCGGCTGCTCGACGTCGCGGCCACGCGCCTCGGGCTCGACCCCGCGGCGCTCCGGCGGCGGAACCTGATCCGCCCCCAGGAGATGCCCTACGACACCGGGACGACCTCGTTCGGCGCCACGACCGTCTACGACTCGGGCGACTTTCCGGCGCTCTTCGAGGAGCTGCTGCGCCGGCTCGACTACGACCGGGCGCGCACCGAGCAGCGTGCGCTGGCCGCGCGCGGTGTGCGCCGCGGCATCGGCGTCGCCGCCTACGTCGAGAAGACCGGGCTCGGGCCGTTCGAGACGGCGCACGTGGAGGCGAAGGCCGACGGCACCTTCACGGTGGACACCGGAGCGTCATCGATGGGGCCGGGGCTCGAGACCGTGCTCGCGCAGATCCTCGGCCAGGCGCTCGACCTGCCGGCCGACCGCTTCGTCGTCCGACATCCGGACACGGCGGCCATCGAGAGCGGCGTGGGAACCTACGGCTCGCGCGGCACCGTGATGGCGGGCAACGCCGCACACCTCGCCGCCGCCAAGCTCGTCGAGGAGGCGAAGACGCGTGCCGCCGCGCTGCTCGGCGCGCCCGCGGACACCGTCGCATACGCACGGGGCCGGCTCCACGCGACCGGCCGCGGCGTGAGCCTCGCCGAACTGGCCGCGCGCGAGCGCCTGGCCGCCGGCGCCTCGTTCAGCGTCGCCAAGGTCACGTACGCCGGTTGCGCCGTCGGCGTCGTGCTCGACGTCGACGATGCGACGGGACGCGTCCACCTCCGGCGCGTGGTCGTCGGTGCCGACGTGGGCCGTGCCGTCAACCCGGCGCTGATCGAGGGACAGCTCGTCGGAGGCGTCGCGTTCGGCATCGGCAACGCGCTCTCGGAGAGTCTCGAGTACGACGCCACGGGCCAGCCCCTCTGCGTCACACTCCTCGACTACGCGCTGCCGCTGGCCGGGGACGTGCCGCCGATCGAGTGCTTCTTCCACCAAGTGCCCGCACGGACGAACCCGCTCGGACTCCGAGGTCTGGGTGAGTGCGGCAATCCCGGCCTCGGCGCCGCGATCGCCAACGCCGTCTGCGACGCGCTCCGCGACCGCGGCGTCGCCCTCACGTCGCTGCCCCTCACGCCATCGCGGATCTTCGCGGCGCTCCCGCGCACCGGCTCGTAAGAGGCGCGGCCCGGAACCGTTGGTCGGTCGGCGGCCGTCTGCCGCGCGCCGCGAAGCGACGGGTCGTTGACATCTCCCGTGGGCGAGCCTAGACTCCGCGCCAATCCGACGGACCCGGTGAATCGCACCGTCGAGCCGCCGGCGTCGGCAACGAGAGGAGCGCCGCGATGAACCGACCCGCCAGCAGCCATCCCCGTCCACTGTCCCGCCGCCGCTTCCTCACCGGAACCGTCGCGGCGACCACCGGCGCCGCGGTGCTCTCTCGCGCCCCGGCCGTGCTCGGGCAGCAGGTTCGCGAGCTCCAGGTCTGGCACACGGAGGTCGAGCCCCAGACCGTCAAGACGATCCAGGACACCAGCATCGCGGAGTTCGAGCGCAAGTTCCCCGGCTTCAAGGTGAAGCAGCAGGCGCTCGGCTGGGGCGATCTCAACACCAAGCTGTTGGCGTCCCTCGCGGCCGGCAATCCGCCAGACCTCACGCACCTCAACCCGTTCGTGACGGCGTCCCTTCACACGAAGGGGCTCCTTCGTCCGATGGACGATCTGATCCGCGCACTCGGCGAGAGCGACATTCACGAGGCGACGCTGAAGCTGCAGTTCTTCGACGGCAAGTACTACGGCGTGACGCACGCGATGGGCGCCACGTACTTCGCCGAACGGCGCGACCTTCGTGAGAAGGCGGGCCTCAAGGCGCCGGAGACGTACGACGACATGCTCAAGCTCGCCGCGGCCCTCACGGAGGGCGGGCGCTACGCGCTCCAGATGCCGGGCGAGAAGCTCTACATGGGCTTCGTCCATCCGGCCGAATGGCTCGCGTCCAACGGCGGCTCCTGGGTGGAGGCGAAGACGTGGCGGCCGCAGCTCAATGGCCGGGCGATGCTCGAAACGCTCGAGTACCTGCAGAAGCTCAACCGGTTCATGCCGGGAGGCTGGTCAGGCCAGAAGTACCTGGACACGCTCGCCGCGCTCGCGACGGGCAAGATCGCGATGGCCCACCTCTCGGGCGCCAGGACGATCGGCTACATCGAGCGGTACGCGCCCGACACCATGCGCGACCCGGAGCACTTCCAGCCGATGTTCCGGCCGCGCGGCCCGGCAGGTCAGAAGGGGATCTCCGCCCTCGACGGCGAGAACTGGGCCGTCTTCACGCAGTCCAAGTATCCGAACGAGGCGTTCGAGTTTCTCCGCCTCTTCTACAAGAAGGAGCACTACCTGCAGTACTGCCACACGGTGCCGATCCATCTGACGCCGATCTTCAAGTCGATGATCGGCGATCCGGAATATCTCGCGAACCCGCGCATCAAGAAGTGGCGCTCGTGGCACGACTTCATGGTCACGGGCCTCAAGGGGGGTCGGTTCCTGCCGATCGGGTTCAGCCGCCCCGAGGACAATCTCCTGCCGTTCCTCGCCGAGCTGGACGGCTCGGGGATCGTCGCCGACATGATCGTCGAGGTGATGGTGGGCGGCAAGCCCCCGAAGGCCGAGGCCGACCGGGCGCAGAAGCGGGCCGAGGAGCTGCTCGCGCAGCTCGGCTTCAAGCGCTGGGCGTAGCCCTCGCCGCGGACCGGGGCGAGTGAGGAAGAACGCCCTCGCCGGGTGGCTCCTCCTCGCCCCGGCGCTCACGCTGCTCGGGGGCCTCGTCCTCTTTCCGATCCTCTACAACGCCTGGCTGAGCCTGCACGACAAGCACGCGTTCCTGACCGTCCACACGTTCGTGGGCCTCCGGCACTACGTCTATTTCGCCCACGACGAGGAGTTCTGGAACAGCTTCTACTACGGGGTCGTCTACGCGGGCTCGACGATGGTCCTGCAGCTCCTGCTCGGCATTCCCGCCGCCCTGCTCCTCAACGAGGCGTTCCGCGGACGGAACCTGCTCCGCGGCGTGGTGCTCTTCCCCTACGTGATCCCGACGATCGTCGCCGTCATGCTCTGGAAGTGGCTGCTGAACGACTCCTACGGGCTCGTCAACCACCTGCTCGTCACGACAGGCATCGTGCGCGTGCCGCTCGCCTGGCTGGGCAGGGACTACATCATGTGGTCCCTGGTGATCACGAGCGTCTGGCAGTTCTTTCCGTTCGTGGTCGTCACGTATCTCGCCCGGCTGCAGACGATCCCGCCGGAGCTCTACGAGGCGGCCACGGTGGACGGCGCGACGGCCTGGCGGCGCTTCGTGCACGTCACCCTGCCGCAGACGCGTAACGTGCTCTTCGTGATCGTCCTGCTCCGCTCCATCTGGATGTTCACGAAGTTCGACACCGTCTGGCTCATGGCGGGCGAGGGCGGGGTGAGCCGCTACATTCGCACGCTGCCCGTGTACGCGTACGCGCGGAGCTTCACGTACCTGCAGGCCGGCATGGGGGCGGCGCTCGCCGTGATCATGTTCGTGCTGCTGCTGGTCGCGACCGCGGTCTACTTCCGCGTGTTCCGTCAGGAGGAGGCGCTGGCGTGAGGCGCGCGGGGGCCGGGCGCGCGGCGGCGCTCTACGCGGGCGGGCTCTCCCTCCTGCTCGTGGGCGCCTTCCCGCTCTTCTGGATGGTCTCGACGTCGCTGAAGCCGTCCGGCGAAATCTTCGCCACGCCGCCGCGGCTGATTCCCGCGCATCCGACGCTCGAGAACTTCCAGCGGCTCCTGGCGGACACGAATTTCCTGACGTTCTTCAGGAACAGCGTCATCATCTCGCTCACGACAGTCGCCCTGACGCTCGTCGTGTCCGCGCTCGGCGCCTACAGCCTCACGCGCTTCTCCTTCGCTGGGCGGGACAAGGTGGCGGGCCTCGTCCTGCTGACCTACATGTTCGCGCCGATCATGATCATCATCCCCTTCTATATCCTCGTGCGGCTGTTCGGCATCGCGAACACGCGGCTCGCGCTCGTCCTGTCGTACACGACCTTCTGCCTGCCCTTCTGCCTCTGGCTCCTCCGGGCCTTCTTCCAGTCGATCCCGATCGAGCTCGAGGAGGCGGCCCTGGTCGACGGCGCGGGCCGCGGGCGCGCCGTGTGGCACGTCGTGCTCCCGCTCGCGCTGCCCGGGCTGATCGCGGCGGCGATCTTCACGTTCATCCTCGCGTACAACGACTTCCTCTTCGCCCTCGTCCTGATCTCGTCCGACGAGCTGAAGACCCTTCCGGTCGGCGTGAACGACCTCTTCAACGCGACGATCGTCGACTGGGGGATGATCATGGCCGCGGGCGTGATGATCACGGCGCCGGCCGTCGCCTTCTTCGTCGCCGTCCAGCGCTACCTGATCCAGGGCTGGGGCGCGGGGGGCGTGAAGGGGTAGCGAGCACGCGGGTGCGATCGGCGCGCCATGGTTGTCAAGGACGCCGGGCTCGGGCAAGATGGCGGGCGAAGGGGGGCTCCCCATGCACGTCGGAATGGCCACCGTCTTCCAGAACCCCAAGAAGGTGCACGCGGATCGCGAGGTCTACCGCAACGAGTTGAGGCTCGCGGACCTCGCGGAGCCCCTCGGCTTCGAGTCCGTGTGGGGCGTTGAGCACCACTTCACCGACTACACGATGTGCCCCGACGTGCTGCAGTTCCTCACCTACATGGCCGGGCGGACGCGGCAGGCGAAGCTCGGCTCGATGGTCGTCGTGCTCCCATGGCACGACCCGCTGCGCGTCGCGGAAGAGGTCTCGATGCTCGACAACATCTCCGAGGGGCGGTTGATCCTCGGGCTCGGCCGGGGCGCGGGCCGGGTCGAGTTCGACGGCTTCCGCCTGTCGATGGACGAGTCCCGTGAGCGCTTCGTGGAGTCCGCCGAGATGCTGCTGCGCGGCCTCGAGTCGGGCATCTGCGAGTACGACGGCAGGTTCGTCAAGCAGCCGCGCGCCGCGATCCGGCCGGCCCCCTTCAAGTCGTTCCGCGGGCGCACCTACGCCGCGGCCGTCTCCCCCGAGTCGGTACCGATCATGGCGAAGCTCGGCGTCGGCATGCTGATCATTCCGCAGAAGCCGTGGCCCGAGGTCGCCAAGGAGCTCGACGGCTACCGCACGGCCTACCGCCAGGTCAACGGCGCCGAGGCGCCGGCGCCCGTGTGCGCCGGCTGGACCTTCTGCGACGAGAACCCCGAGCGCGCCCGGGAGATGGCGCTGCGCTACATCGGTGGCTACTACCAGACCGTGCTCGACCACTATCAGTTCCAGGGCGATCACCTCAAGACGACCAAGGGCTACGAGTACTACGGCAAGATGTCGGAGAAGATCGCGGCGTACGGCACCGACAAGGTGATCGAGTACTTCGTGAACCTCCAGGTGTCGGGCACGCCCGAGCAGTGCTACGAGAAGATCCTCGACGTGCGGCGCCGCGTCGGCAACGACACGTTCGTCGGCGTCTTCAGCTACGCGGGCATGGACTACGGTGAGGCCGAGCGGAACATGCGGCTGTTCGGGAAGCGCGTGCTGCCCGAGCTCCAGAAGCTCGGTCCGGCGCCCGTCCCGGCCGCCGCGCCCGCGCCGGCCGCGGAGCTCGGCGTGGGGCTGCTCGGGTCCTGAGCTCCCCGGGCGCGATGGCGTTCGCCGAGATCCGGTACGAGGTGGCGGACCGCGTCGCCACCGTGACCCTCCAGCGCCCCGAGCAGCTCAACGCCCTCACGACGACGATGCTGAACGAGCTCCTCGAGGCGTTTGCGCGCGCCGATGCCGACGACGAGGTGCGCGCGGTGATCGTCACCGGCGCGGGCCGCGCCTTCTGCGCGGGCGCCGACCTCTCCGCCGGCGCCCGGACGTTCGACGCCCCGGCGCGCGGCCGCGGCCCGTCGGCCGAGGAGCACCGGGACGGTGGCGGGCGCGTCACGCTCCGGATCTTCGAGCTGAAGAAGCCCGTGATCGCCGCGATCAACGGGCCCGCCGTCGGCTTCGGCGTGACGCTGACGCTTCCGATGGACGTGCGGATCGCCTCGACGGCCGCGCGGCTCGGCTTCGTCTTCGCCAGGCGTGGCGTCGTGCCCGAGGCGTGCTCGACGTGGTTTCTGCCGCGGCTGGTCGGGATCAGCCGCGCCGCCGAGTGGGTGTACACCGGGCGTGTCTTCGACGCGGAGGAGGCGCGCGCCGGTGGCCTCGTGAGCCGGGTCGTCGCGCCCGAGGCGCTCTTGCCGGCCGCCCGCGCGCTGGCCCGTGAGATCGCCGACAACACCTCGGCGATCTCCGTCGCGCTCGCGCGTCAGATGCTCTGGCGCATGCTGGGCGCCGACCATCCGCTGGAGGCGCACCGGGTGGACTCGCAGGCGATGTTCTGGACGGGCCGCTCCGCCGATGCGCACGAGGGCGTCAGCGCGTTCCTCGAGAAGCGTCCCGCGCGCTTCACGCTCCGCCCGAGCCAGGACATGCCGCCGTTCTATCCCTGGTGGACGCCGCGGACCTTCGAGTGACGCCGCTCACGGTCTACCTGCCGTTCAATCGCGACTGCCTGCGCGGCGAGTTCACGCCCGCCAAGGGCGGCGGCGCGCCGCCCGAGCCGCGCGGCCGCTGGCTCATCGTCCAGGAGCAGACGCTCGTTGTGGTGCCCGACGGGAGCGGCTTCCGCCTGCCGGAGGGCGAGGCACCGAAGGCCCTCGGCGACGCCCTCGGCCGGCCGTACTGGCTCGGCTCGTGGGCGGGCGTCCCGTGCTGGGTCGCCGGACTCCCGAAGGGCTCGCCCGTCCCCGAACCGTTCCATCGAGAGACGCTCGTCCCGATGCAGGGCACGCGCCTGCCCGACGAGCTCCTCTCGCTCGGCGGCATGGCGATGCAGCTCCTTCACTGGGAGGGAACGAGCGGCCACTGCCCGCGCTGCGGCGCGCCGACCGAGCGCGTGCCCGGCGAGTGGGGCAAGCGTTGTCCGGCGTGCCGCTACGAGCACTACCCGCACCTCCACCCCGCGGTGATCGTGCTCGTGCGCGACGGCGAGCGCGTGCTCCTCGCGCGCAAGGCGATCTGGACGCCGGGGCGCTACGCGCTCGTCGCGGGCTTCGTGGACAACGGCGAGTCCCTCGAGGGCGCCGTCGCGCGCGAGGTGAAGGAGGAGGTCGGCGTCGACGTGAAGGACATCCAATACGTCGGGAGCCAGAACTGGCCCTTCCCGAGCCAGCTCATGGTCGGGTTCGTCGCCCGGTACGCGGGCGGCGAGATCACGATCGACCGCGAGGAGCTGGAGGACGCGCGCTGGTTCCCGTGCACGGAGCTGCCCACGGGGCCCGCGCGGCACTCGATCGCGGGCTGGATCCTCCAGAACTTCGCGCGCGTCTAACCGCGCGCGCGGGCGCGGCCCGACGGGAGCACGATGACCGCGAGGCCCAGCAGCACGCACGCCATGCCCGCGAGCCGCACCGGGCCAAACTGCTCGCCGAACGCCAGCGACGACGACCACGCGCCGACCCCGGGGACGAGGAGCGCGAAGGGCGCGACCGTCCCGACGGGATAGCGGCGCAAGAGGTCGCCCCAGATCGCGTAGGCGAAGACGGTCGCCACGAGGCCGAGGTAGAGCACGGTGCCGAGGCCCAGCCACGAGGCGCGCGAGAGCGCCCGCGGCAGGTCGGTCGGTCCGTCCAGCAGCAGCGAAAGCGCCAGCGACGGAAGCGGTGGCACCAGGCTCGCCCACACCATGAGGTTCAGCGTGTGGACCCCGGCCACCCGCTTCACCAGAACGTTTCCGATTCCCCAGCTCACGGCGGACACCATCGTGAGCCCGAAGCCGACGACGCTCAGATCGTGGCCGACGGTGATCGCGATCAGGACGAGGCCCGCGAGCGCCACGCCCATCCCGGTGAGCTCCCGGCGAGAGGGCGTCTCTCGCAGGACCGCGGCGGCGAACAGGACCGTGAAGAAGGCCTGCGTCTGGACGGCGATCGACGCGAGCCCGGGCGGCATCCCGCGGGCGATGCCGAAGAACTGGAACAGGAACTGCCCGGCGAAGAGCGTGAGGCCGATCGGCACGAGCGCCCGCCACGGGACGGACGGCCGCGCGAGGAGCGCGGCGGGCACGGAGGCGATGAGGAACCGCAAGGCCGCAAGCTGCGGCGGTGAGAAGCTCTGGAGTGCAAGCTTGGTCGCGACGAAGGCGACGCCCCAGATGACCGCCACGAGCACCGCGAGCGTGACGTCACGGAGGCTCACGCCGGCCGCGCGTCAACGCCTGAGCCGGAGGGCGCCCGGGAGGACCGAGATCGTCACGGGCGCTCGGCCCGCGGCCTCGCCGTCCACGTGGACCGGGAGCGCCGCCTGGATCACCACGACGCGCTCGCGCCGCACGGCCACCTTCGGGTTCCGCACGTGCGTTCCGCGGTAGATCGTGGGCAGCCAGTTCACGAGCTCGAAGCGCCCGACGTCGCCGATCACGACGAGGTCGAGGACGCCGTCGGCCGGATCCGCCGAGGGCGCGATCCTCATCCCGCCGCCGTAGCAGGCGCCGTTGGCGACGACCGCCATCGTGAGCAGCCCCGACCATACGCGGCGCCCGGCCGCCTCGATCGTCGCGGGCACCGGACGATAGGTCCCGACCGTCTCGAGGACGGCGGCCAGGTACGGCAGCGTCCCGTGCCAGCGCCAGGACGCCGCGCGCTGGGCGACGACGGCATCGAAGCCGACGCCGGCGGCGTTGAGGAAGTAGCGCGCGCGCCCGTCGGCCCAGCGCGCGACGCCCACGTCCACGCGCGTGTCGGTCCCGGCGAGGGCGCGGTCGAGTGCCGCACGCGGATCGGTCGGGAGGCCGAAGTTGCGGCACGCGTCGCGGCCTCGCCCCGTGACGATCGCGCCGAGCGCCGGGCCCGCACCGCCCTCCGCGCGGGCGAGGCCGTTCACCACCTCGTTCAGCGTGCCGTCGCCGCCCACCGCGACGACGAGGGGCCAGCCCTCGGCGGCCGCGGTCCGTGCGAGCGTCGTCGCCTCCCCGGGCGCCCGCGTCACGGCGACCCCGCATCCCGGCGCGCGCCGGCCGGCTTCACCGGCCAGCTCCCGCCAGACGCGTCGAGTCCGCCCGTTACCGGCCGCCGGATTGACGACGAAGAACGCCCGTGGCGCGGGGCCTTCCATTTGGCTGGCGGGAGGATACAATCGGTGGCGCGTCAACGCCAGGGGAGGCCCCACATGGAATTCGAGTATTCGAAGAAGACCAAGATGTACCTGGAGCAGCTCGGCGATTTCATGAACAAGTACGTCTATCCGAGCGAGCAGGTCTTCCACGACCAGCTCAACACCGGGCCGACGCGCTGGCAGGTACCGCCGATCATCGAGGAGCTGAAGGCGCGGGCGCGCGAGCGTGCCCTCTGGAACCTCTTCCTGCCCGAGAGCGAGCGCGGGGCGGGTCTCACCAACATGGAGTACGCGCCCCTCTGCGAGGTGATGGGCCGCTCGCCGATCGCCCCCGAAGTCTTCAACTGCTCGGCGCCGGACACCGGCAACATGGAGGTGCTCGAGCGCTACGGCACACCCGAGCAGAAGAAACAGTGGCTCGCGCTCCTGCTCGAGGGCAAGATCCGCTCGGCCTTCGCGATGACCGAGCCGAAGGTGGCATCGTCCGACGCGACCAACATCGAGTCGTCGATCGTGCGCGACGGCGACTCGTACGTGATCAACGGCCACAAGTGGTGGACCTCGGGCATCGGCGACCCGCGCTGCAAGATCCTCATCTTCATGGGCAAGACCGACCCGAAGAACCCCGACAAGTACAAGCAGCAGTCCATGATCCTCGTGCCGCGAGACGCGCCCGGCATCAAGGTGGTGCGCATGCTGACGGTCTTCGGCTATGACGACGCTCCGCACGGGCACGGCGAAGTGCTGTTCGAGAACGTCCGGGTCCCCGCGGCGAACATGCTCCTCGGCGAGGGGCGCGGCTTCGAGATCGCGCAGGGCCGCCTCGGCCCGGGGCGCATCCACCACTGCATGCGCCAGATCGGCGTCGCCGAGCGCGCGCTCGAGCTCATGTGCAAGCGCGCGCACGAGCGCGTCGCGTTCGGTAAGAAGCTCAGCGAGAACGACATCACGCTCGAGCGCATCGCCCAGTCCCGGATCGAGATCGACGAGGCGCGCCTCCTCGTCCTCCACGCCGCCTGGATGATGGACACCGTCGGCAACAAGGCGGCGCGGCAGGCGATCGCCGAGATCAAGGTGGCCGTGCCGAACATGACGCTCCGGGTGGTCGAGCGCGCCATGCAGCTCCACGGCGGCGGCGGCGTGAGCCAGGCGTTCCCGCTCGCGTCCATGTGGGCGCACTCGCGGACGCTGCGCTTCGCCGACGGTCCGGACGAGGTGCACCGCCGCCAGATCGGCCGGCTCGAGCTGAAGAAGCACTTCTAGCGGGCCGCGGTCAGATCTTCGAGCCCCGTCCCGCCCAGTAGGGATCGCGCAGCACGCGCTTCAGCAGCTTGCCGGCGGGGTCGCGGGGGAACTCCCGGTGGAAGGAGACCTCGCGCGGTACCTTGTAGTCGGCCAGGTGCTGCCGGCAGAACGCGCGGACCTCGGCCTCCGTGAGGGCGGCGCCCGGGCGAAGCTGCAGCGCGGCGTGCACGCGCTCGCCCCACTCGGCGTCGGGCACGCCGAAGACGGCGGCGTCCTC
>Ga0137396_10001447_pt1 | contig 12440 bp, 13 predicted proteins | sample czc16metaG_FD_108284 | JGI IMG/M metagenome (GOLD analysis project Ga0137396, IMG submission 108284) | Vadose zone soil microbial communities from Angelo Coast Range Reserve, California, USA - czcobulk3.16 metaG | ecosystem: Environmental > Terrestrial > Soil > Vadose zone | place: USA...
AATTCCTTCGCGTCCGTGCCGCGAAATGCGCGCGGTTGCGGCGTGTTTCGGGTCGGTGAGCGGTGCTTCTCGCTATGATCGATCCTGGCCGCGGCTGCGAGCCCGGCACACAAGCGGCCTTATCGCAAATAATTGGTCCTCTGTCCCCAAGCCATTCGCGGGGAGGCACCGCCTCTCGACGCAGGCAAGCCTGTGAGGGTGTGGAGAGAAACGGGCGTCGTAGAATCGACTCCAAGACATCGCCTTGGGGATACTTGTTGAGCAAAGCGTTCCACCCGAAGCCGACGCGGCGCCCTTCCTCGTTGATGAGGGTCCGCTCACCATAGGCGACGCCCACCGCAGAATGGTTGTCCAAGAAACTCACGTAGCGGGCCAAGGTATCAGGGTACAGGCGATCATCGGCGTCAAGAAACACAATCTTAGGAGCTCGGGTGAGTGAGATCCCCCGCGCACGAGCCGCGCACTCTCCGCTGTTGTCCTGCCTGACTGATCGAATGCGTGAATCGCGGTAGGCCGCCAACCGGCTCGGTGTGTCATCGGTGGATCCATCGTCCACGATCACGCATTCCCACTGCGCGATCGTTTGGGCGCGCACACTGTCGATCGCTTCGTTTATGAAGCGGCTGGCATTGTATGCAGGGATGACCGCCGCGATTGCGGGTGTAAGCATGAAGACACTCAGATGCGAACATGTTGTGGAAGAAAATCGAGAATCGGCTTCCCGTCGATTCCGGGAAGCTTAACCCCCAAGCGTGCCGCCAGCGTCGGAGCGAGATCGACTACCGCCATATCACCTTCAAGGGCGCGGGGCGCCAGATCCGTGCTTCTCACCAGAACAAGGCCTTTCGGCCGGTGATCGCCCGTGCGGGGGTTGGGGGACTCTACTCGAAGCTCCCCGATGCGCTGTGAGCGAACGGCCGGGATGGGAGCTTCGTGGTTCCACTCGATCACGAGATCCGGAAACTCGTTCCGAAACGGTCCAGCGAAAAGAAGATCCCCACGGAGAACGCGTTTCGCCACCGGCGCGCCGGTCGCCACGTTGACAAGCGAGAGCAGTTCTCGCTCGAGCCAATCGCATAGGTCATGGTAGGGCGGTCCTGGCTCTACGCGACCCTTCGGCTCACGCCCTCGGAGGTTGAGCCGAACTCCGCCGCAGTTGTCGGTGGTGGGGATGGCATAAAATCTCCGCGTTGCACGTTCCTGCTGACGTGGGGCATCGTAGATTATGTCCGCCAGGCGGAGAAATGGTCCCCGAACCACACCAGGCAATCGGACCCACATCTTTCGCATTGCCTCCATCGGCTTGGAGACCTTCGGAATGTCGATGCCTTCAAGACGGCGCAACACGGAATCAAGGGCTGCATTCGCGTCGTAGCGCGGTCCCATCCCATGAGTCGCCAGGACCAGAAGAAACGCGTCTTCACCCAGCGCGTCGACGATGCGGCCCAAGCTGCGGTCGATGGCCTGGTACACCTCAAGCAGAGGGTCTTCCCCAAGAAGCGCGCGGAATGCCGCCTGATGCTGAGGATGTTTCGGATCGCGAGTGGCCCATAGGTGATGCCCTGCGCAATGGGCTTCGGCGAAATTGACCACGAACAGATCCCAGGGGCCCCGCGCGAGCACCGCGAGCGCAAGGTCTGCGCGGCGTGTTGCCCGCTCGATTAAGCCGTTTTTGAATCGACGAAGCTCTTGCGGGCGCTGGCGAACAAGATCGCAGGAGCCCACAGGATCTGTGCCGGCCACGTGCCGAACCTCCTGCTCCAGAGAAGGGGGCCAACAGGTGAGCGGGTGCCTCACTTCGTGCTCGCCCCAGAACGACACCTGAAGTGTTCGTGAGGTGCGTGCGAGCAGCGCCTTGGGCACGTCGATCAGTGCGATACGGTGCCCCTCGTGCTCAATGGCGTTCCAGATGGAATCGACCGATAGATGTTCCGGCAGAAAAAGCTGTAAGCCGTAGTTTCGGGATACGGGCTGCAGATAAAAATAGTTATCGTGTCGGCCAGGCCATAGACCGGTGTTGAAACTGGGCCACAGGGTACCGGTATAGATGATTTCGGGATTTCGCGTCGCAGAAGAGACCGACTCCTTGAGGAGTTTTCCAAAGTGCGGCAGCAGACCTTGGCTCGCCCAGTGACGAAGAAGGCTTTGCTCGGCCGCATCGAGCGTGATGCATGCTACTTTTGTTGGTCCAGGCATGTTCGGATCTCCTTTCGCTTAGCTTAGGACCGATGCAATTCAATACTCATGCTGCCCCGAAAGCATTCACGCGCGCATGCCAGGAGGCCAAGCCTTTCGACCGATACACCATAAGCGGTTCAGGGGACCACCGTCTACCCTACCAATGTAGAGGAGGCTGGCGCCTTTCTACCCGGAACGTTGCAGGGTGTAGGGGAAACCACGCACTCCCTTAAGAACTGCCGGGCCCCTAGTTCTGAGAACGTGCCAAGGCGATAGGTCTATGCCAAGTCCTCGTCACCCCGAATAATGGATCCTGGCCAGGCTGCGTGACGGTCATCCGCTGCAGCACCTCTGAAAGCATTTCATCTCGTCGAGACCCTAGCAGGAGGTGCCAGTGATTCGCCATAAGGCAGTAGGCTGCGATGCGTATACGAGTCGAGTCGTCGGCCTGCCCAGAATCTTCTCAAACTCGGTGTAGTCGCCAGGATGGCCAAACAGCGGGAGTCGATCGACTCGGCGGTTCAGCACATGAAAGGCAAGGTCTCAGGTGACCTGTACGTCCTTCGACTTCCGAAGCAAAGGATAGGAAATTCCTTCGCGTCCGTGCCGCGAAATGCGCGCGGTTGCGGCGTGTTTCGGTGAGCGGTGCTTCTCGCTATGATCGATCCTGGCCGCGGCTGCGAGCCCGGCACACGCGGCCTTATGGCAAATAATGCGCTGATGCGAGCGTACCACGATGAGGAATGGGGCGTTCCGCAGCGCGACCCTCGCGCCCTGTGGGAGATGTTGATGCTGGAGGGGTTTCAGGCCGGCCTCTCCTGGGCCATCGTGCTTCGAAAACGGGAGGCGTTTCGCGAGGCGTTTGCGGGCTTCGAGCCGAACACGGTCGCTCGATTCACCAAGCGCGACATCGATCGTCTGATGCGGAATCCAGGGATTATCCGCGCTCGCGCCAAGATCGAGGCGACCATCGCCGGCGCCCGCATCTTTTGCGAGATGCGCGATCACGGTGAAGATTTCGCCGGCTTCTGCTGGTCGTTCAGCGATGGGAATATAGTGGCGGGCGGCGGACGAACAGTTCCGACGCAGACTGCCCTTTCCGAAACGATATCGAAGGAACTGAAGCGCCGCGGTTTCAAATTCGTCGGTCCGACCATCGTTTACGCCTGGATGCAGGCGGTCGGTATTGTCAACGACCATTCCATCAACTGTTTCCGACGTTATCAGGTTGCGCCTGAAGCCGCTGTGCGGCGGCGGCGCAAAGCTTTGGCGTGAAGAGAGAAGGAGCCATGGACAAACAGCCACATGGAATCGATGGCGCCGCTGCGGAGAACCGGGAACTACTATCGCCACGCGCCGCCATCGAGACGGTGCGCGCCGCCGTGGGGAGCTGGGAAGGTGTCACGACGAGTGAACACCGCTTCGGGGAAATTGAATTCCGGCACGGTCGTCGAGAGTTGGGTCATCTCCACGGAACGTTTGCGGACCTGCCCTTTCCGCGACGCGTCCGAGATGAGCTGATCGCCACGGGGCGCGCCGCACCTCATCACGTGCTTCCTGAGTCCGGTTGGGTGAACACACCGATGCGGACAGCGTCTGAGGTGGCGAGCGTGATCGAGTTGTTCCGACAGAATTACCTCCGCGGGCGGACCGGAGCGTGATCGGGTTGGGCGTCATTGGCTGCGGCTCGATCGCATTCTGGAAGCATCTGCAGATCGCAAAACGCCTGCGCGGCGCCACCCTGGTCGCCGCAGCTGACCCAGACCCGGCGGCAAGAACGCGCACTGAGCGCCTGACCGGCATCCGAGTGGAGGGATCCACCGAGGCGTTGTTGGCGCGCCCGGACGTCGATGCGGTGATCGTGACCGCGCCAACTCATCTCCATGCGGATCTGGTCATTGCCGCGTGCGCGGCCGGCAAGCATGTTTACGTCGAGAAGCCGCTGGCGGCATCCCGGGCCGACGGGGCACGCGTCGTCGACGCCGCCACGCGCGCGGGCGTGACCGTGGTGCTTGGCTTCAACCGGCGCTTTCACCCCCTTTCCGAGCAGGTGCGAGAACTTCTCCACGACGGACGTCTCGGGCAGATACGGGCCGTGCAGACGACGTTCTGCGAGCCCGTGCTGCCAGACGCAATGCCGGAATGGAAGCGCCGGCGCGCGAGCGGTGGCGGTGTGCTGCTCGACCTCGCGTCACACCATATCGATCTGCTGCGGTGGTTCCTCGACGACGAAGTGGCGACGGTCAATGCGACGCTCGACTCCGATTTGAGCGAGCAGGATGGCGCCCGCCTGCAGTTGGCGATGCGCGGCGGAGTGCATGTACAGAGCCGCTTCTCGTGCCGCACCGCGATGAGCGATGCGCTCGAGTTTGCCGGAGATCGTGGGACGCTGCGGCTCGATCGCCATCGAGCGGCCATATCGCTGCGCGTGCCCCGGCGCCTGGGGTACGGGATGAGGAGCGCATGGGTCGCGCCGTCCGCACCGGTGGCGGGGTGGTGGATGAAGCGCCTGGTCCGCCCTTCGAGTGACCCTTCGTACCATCGTGCGCTTGCCACGTTCGTGGGGGTGCTTCGCGGCGAAAAACGCCCCGTGCCAGGCCTGATCGACGGAATGCGCGGGCTGGAGGTGATTGAGGCCGCGGAGGAATCGGCGCGGCGCGGGCAGGTGGTGGTGAACGTGTGAGCGGCGTACTGCGCGGGAGCCGTCAGTGGGCCATCTCCCCTTCTGGCGTGATGGCCTGGAGTCGTTTCCTTCCAGGATTGCAGCGCCGTCTCGATCGCCCACCGCTGTCCGACCTGACCCAGGTCCGCCGGCTTGGAGTTCTCCGCCCCGACGGGATGGGCGACATAGTGTTGACGACGGGTATGCTGCGGGAGCTCCGCCGGCAGTTGCCAAACACACGGATTGCGCTGATCTGCCAGGCTCAGTGGGCGGCGTGGATGCGGTCCTGTCCGTGGGTGGATGAAGTGGTGGACGTTGAGATGACGTCACGGGATGGGTTTCGCGAGCCAGAACGACTGTGGCAACTGACGCGATTCGTGAAACGCGTGTGGCCGCTCGAGCTCGAAGTGCTGGTCCAACCCGGGACCGCGTACTGGTACGTCCCGTCGCGAGCATTGGCGTGGTTCAGCGGTGCGCCGGTGCGCCTGTGCTGGGAAGATCTCGATGCGGGCGTGGACACCGGCGGCGCATTCCACACTCACCGATTGCCGTATCGGAATTGCTGGCACGAAACGGAAAAGTGTTTTCGGATGTTGGAAGCGATGGGGCTCGATGGAAATGGGAGGCGGTTGGACACGTGGTGGACGTCAGATGATGCGCGCCGCGGTGAGGAGATCGCGCGTGAGGCCAGGAAGGGCCGACCGAAATTGGTCGCGCTCGGGTTGGCGGCGAGCGAGCCGGCCAAGCGTTGGCCGAAGGAGCGCTATCTGGATGTCATCCGCGAAGTCGGCGCTCGCGGGGACACTGCGTTTCTGGCGCTGGGGGGTCCTGATGTGATCGAGAGCTGCCGCTGGCTGTCGGAACGGCTTCCCGATATGGTCACCAGTCCGGGAGACCGACTCCCGCTTGGCGTCATCTGGGCGGTTATCGCGCAGTGCGATCTCTATCTCGGAAACGACAGCGGGCTCATGCACATGGCGGCGGCGGCACGCGTCCCGGTGGTGGTCATCATTGGGTTAGCCGATGGAGTGCGGCCGGAGACCCGCGGTCATCCGTCGCACACTGGACCCTACGACACGCCGGCGCGAATCGTTCGGCCTCCGGCAACGACAGCGTCCGATGCCAGGCCGAATGCGGCCTTGGTCCCCGCTGAGGCGGTCGTGGTGGCCACGCTGGAGTTGCTGTCGTAACCTGTTGTCCACATGAGGGTCGCGCACATCCTCGCGGGAAGCCCGAGCCCGGACGTCGCCAACGGCGTCAGGAAGTACGCTTACTTCATTGCTCGAGCGCAAGCGGCGCTGGGTCTCGAGCCCGCCGTCTTCTGGCTGACCGAGGAATCTGTCACCGCGATCCCGGATGTCCTCACGCGTGGATTTCCATGCTCACTGGTTCCCTTCCGCGTGCCCCGCGCCCTACTCGATCAACTCGAGCGCTGGCGCCCTGACGTCCTGCACCTTCATTCGCCGTACTTTCCACCCAATGCCACGCTCGCGCGCTGGGCGCGACGCGCCGGCATTCCGTATGTCGTCACGCCCCACGGCGCACTGTCCCCTGGAGAGATCTGGCAACGCTGGTTCTTGAAGCTGCCGTACAAGTTTCTCTTCGAGCGCCGCACGTTGAACGGCGCCGCATTCGTCCACGCCGTCGGGACAGCGGAGGATCTCAGTGGCTATGGCGTCACCGTTCCCGTGGAGCTCGCGCCGTGCGGTATCGATTTCTCGACGCTGCCCGCCGACCCCGACTGCCGGGTCCTCGCCGAACGGCACCCGATACTCGAGGGGCGGCGGATCTTCCTCTTCCTCGGCAGGCTCGACCCGGCGCAGAAGGGTCTCGACCTTCTCCTCAGAGCCTTCACTGCCGCTGGTCTCGAGATGGCGGCGCTCGTCCTGGTTGGCCCGGACTTCCGAGGCGGTCGCGCCAGACTCGAACGGCTTGCGGCCCGCCTGCGGCCGTCCTCCCCGGTCGTGATCCTCGGGCCCATCTACGGCAGGGAGAAATTCGACGTTGTGGCGGGGGCGCAGGTCTTCGTCTACACGTCGCGCTGGGAGGGCATGGCGATCGCGGTGCTCGAAGGCGCGGCTACGGGCGTCCCATGTCTCCTGACTAAGCCGGCCGATCCGCTCGACCTCCTCTCCCGGGGCGGCGGGGCACTGTCGGTTGAGCCCGAAGTCGGTGCGATCGCCGAGGGCTTTCGTCGTATGCATCGCGCGAGCGCGGCGGAGCTCCGCGAGATGGGAGCGCGCGCGCGCCAGATCGTGGCTTCGGAATTTTCGTGGCAGCGAAGCGCCGGCATCCTCGCCGACGCCTACGCAAGGCACGCGCCGCCCTTACGCCACTTGGAACATTTCGGAAGCGTCGACCACGTGCCTGGCGACCTCCCGGCTCAACGTTAGGCGGCGTCAACTCGCCGGAAGGATAGGAAATTCCTTCGCGTCCGTGCTGCGAAATGCGCGCGGTTGCGGCGTGTTTCGGGTCGGTGAGCGGTGCTTCTCGCTATGATCGATCCTGGCCGCGGCTGCGAGCCCGGCACACGCGGCCTTATGGCAAATAAAATCAATCCCCAGGATATTTTCGGGCATTACGCCAAATTCCAGTAGAGTTCTAGTACTCCGCCCCACACCACAACCCACATCCAACACCTTTAGCTTTTGAATCGATATCGGGATCTGCCTCAGAGCCCAACCCAAAGCAATGAACAGCCGCACACGGTGCCAAAATTCGACGTCGTTATGCAACGGATTCCACGCGTCGGTCCCTGGGGGTTCGAGTCGCTCGTATTCCTTAAGTAAGTCTTCGAACATCATCACGCCAGTAGATCAAGTCGGAGGAGGGCGGAAAGAACGGAGCCAACCGAACGGCCTGGGTCCTGACAGGCCGACCAGCAGTTGCACCCACGTTTCCGCGGACAGTGGCGACTCACGCAGGCAGCGCAGGCATTGCCTGGCGCCCTGACCGATCGATCCCGTTAAGAAGTAGTAGGATGCGCGCACCCTTTGGTATCGCCGGAAAACCGAAGGGACATACCGCCGCAGCGCATCACCGTGGCGCGCGAGAATGACATCGATTTCTTCCCCCAGATCTTTGGCCGCTCCCGCAGCGAAGCGGCGTGTTCGCGATTCCCAGCTCGCCCGTTCGGACGCATCCAGGTGCACCAACCCGAGCACCTCACTTGAAAAGAACGTGCGGTACATTGCGGCAAAATCGGAAAGATAAAGCAGATACCCGGCGGACTTCCACTCGCGCCACCGAATGTGGTCGAACGTGGACCGGCGGGTGCACTGCAAAAAATCAAAGAAGAGCCGATCTTCTAACCAACGGAGCTCGCCCACGTAGTCCAGCAGCTCGTCGCGCAATGCCGGAAGCGGCGAAACCCGGCCATCGTCCCGACGGTACATGAAGCCCAGGCGCTCTACAGCATCTCCCTGTTCTCGCGCAACCCGCGACATGCTCTGAAGGGCTCCGGGAAGAAGCTCATCATCGCTATCGAGCATGACCACCCAGTCGCCTTTCGCAACGGCGCTGCCGGAATTGCGAGCCGCGGGGCCACCGCGATTCGCGTCGTGCCGGACAATTGTGATGCGGGGATCGCCAAGGGACTCCACCGCCAGAGCAGAGTTGTCGTTGGAGCCATCATCAACGACGATGACTTCGAAGGCCGCGCCTTCTTGTCGGAGACAGCTCTGAACCGCGCGAGGGACGAGGCGTTCGCGATTGTAAACGGTAATGACAATGCTGAATTCCGGCATTACGCCTCTTTCGCCGCCATGTTTCCGGCTGGCGACTGGCATGGCTTAGAACACAAGCGGAGAAGCCGCAGCGAGAGCGGCCGGAACATCGGAATGCAAAGCGCGTCGGATAATGCCGGCACGATGATTCCGTGTTGAAGCGCCCGTCTACATTCGAGCTGGAGCCGTCTCCAGGATCGGGGCAGCTCATCGGAACGCAGGACGCGCGTCTTCCTTTCATTCAGCTTGAGCCCGCTCGTCGACAACGCGTCGACAAGAACTGCATGCGATCGACGAACGTCCTGCTCGCCGCGACACAGAATTCTGAAATCATCCTGGAGCCGCAGAAAAGTCACGCCCTCGCTCCGCAAACGCTCATCGACGGCTTTGAGATACAGCTTGATGAAGACCTTGAAGCCAGCAGTCAAGGGAATCCCGTGGCATCCCGCGCGCTGCCACGAATAATGCATCTTGCGGAGTAGACCCGTTGCGTCAGGATTCGCGCCCGCATCGGTTAATAGATCAGTCAGACGCTGCGGATCGACGTTCTCGATGCAACGCGCGATGTCTGCGTAAACCACGTGAGAGAAGCCCTCACTGAGAAACCGCGTTTCTCGCCTTCTCATGCGGGCCCAATAGGCCTGCATCGTCCGGTGCCGCCCGAAAGAGCCGTCGGATAGTTCTGACGCCAATGGTGGGCCCATGTCGAAGTCGTCGGCATCCGGCCGCCAGGCAAGGACCAATGCTTCGCAACATGCTGCGACGCAAGAGGTGTACAGCAGGAGATCATCCGCACTGCCGGGTATGTAGTAGTTATGTCCATGCAGCGGGAGGACGAGCGGGCGGGCGAACTCCCGGCGCGGCGCATTCGCTGGATGGGTGATGCGCCCTTGTAGATCCCGCCGATACAGTTCGGGGAGATACGGAGCGCAAGCGTACATCCGCACAACGGTGGGATGCAGCGCGGCTTCCTCCACGAAACGCGCACTCCACGCAGCCCTATTGATGGCGGCACCATCTGACTCGCCGACGGCTAGCTTGTTTTCCATGTGAAGATCGAATCATACAACTCCGACGCTTACCCGCGACAAAACTCCGAACAAATATCTTGCTTTTTATACCTACACATGTCGTTATATAGACGCACTAGACATTAATAAAAAGGAAAGGTGAGAGCCGATGGCGTTACCGAAACTGAGCAAACTCGAACTTCAAATAATGGAGACGCTCTGGACGCGCGGCGCTTGCTCGGTGCGCGAACTACAGGAGGCGTTTCCAGAGAAGCGAAGACCCGCCTTTACGACCGTGCAAACGATGGTCTATCGCCTGGAAGCCAAGAAGGCTCTCCGCTGCACGAAGCGGATCGGCAAAGCCAATATCTTTGAGGCTGTGGTTTCCCGGCAAGGAGCACAGGGCAGGTTGATCGAAGAACTGCTGAGCCTGTTTGGCAGCAGGCCGGTGATGGCGCACATGGTCCAGGCCGGTCATTTGACTTTGGAGGACGTGAAAGAAGCCGAGCAGGAACTGCGAAAGCTGGCACGCAGCCATCAAACAAAGGAGAAGTCGAAATGATTCCGGACTATCGGACCTCGCTTGCGAACCATCTGTGGCAATCGACGCTGTTTGCCGCTGTCGTATGGGTCGTGACTCTGGCGTTGCGGAAAAACCGTGCGGCGGTGCGGCACCGGTTGTGGCTTGCGGCTTCGATGAAGTTCTTGATTCCGTTTTCGCTGCTCGTGAGCCTTGGTGGTCGGATTCCGTAGCGGCCGGCTGCGGTCAGCGCGCCCCCTCAGATCTCCATCGTTGTAGAGACGATCAGCCGGCCTTTCGTGGAATCGAGCCTGCCCTCTGCTCCTGTCACTGCGGTTGCCCCGGTTGCTCCACTGGACGCAACACGTTTGCCTCAACCACAGCGGAGCCGGATTCCTGCGATTCTCGTTTCTATATGGATCAGTGGATTCATCGCGAGCATGGTCTGGTGGTTCATCCGCTGGCGCCAGCTTCGGAGGTCGGTCCAGCGAGCCACTGGTTTGAATCTCGTTCCAGACCTTCCTGTGCGGGTGATGAGCTGTCCGGAACGCCTGGAACCGGCGTGTTCGGAATATTTAGGCCGGTCTTGCTGCTGCCGGCAGGTATAACGGAACGGCTTTCACCGGCACAACTCCAGTGCGTGATTGATCATGAGCTGTGTCATGTCCGGCGTCGCGACAACTTGGCTGCGGCGATTCACATGCTCGTCGAGTCGCTGTTCTGGTTTCACCCGCTGGTCTGGTGGATCAAGGTCCGGTTGATCGACGAACAGGAGCGCGCTTGCGATGAGTCGGTGCTGGGGCTCGTCGGTAACCCGCAGGTGTATGCCGAATCGATCCTGAAAATCTGTGAGTTCTATCTCACCTCGCCGTTGATTTGTGTGTCCGGAATAACAGGTTCCAACCTTAAAAAACGAATCGAGAACATTATGAAAAACCGCATTGGACTCCGATTGAGTTTCAGCAGGATTGCGTTATTGAGCGTCGCGGCAATAGCGGCATTGGCAGGCCCGGTCGCAATCGGTCTCTTGCATGCACCGGAGGCCCGCGCGGAATTCGGCGAAACGATTCCGGCGTTGGCCGAGGTCATTGCGCCCTTTGTACTTTCTCCGGAGCGGGCAACGCCGGCCGACGGCGCAGGCCCGAATCGTGCCGCAAGCGGTCCTCGGCAGTCCGGCGGCAGTGGCGCAGGGCCGGCCGGCGGCGAGTATTCAAGGTAGCTGGGAGATAACCGCACACACGCCCACCGGCAAGATTCAGATCATGTTGTCGATGCCCGACAATCAGCGGATGTCCGGCACCAGTTTCGAAGACCTTTCCACGTTCCGCATCCGCGGTCTGACGTCTGTACAGATAGCGGCTCCCGTCCGGACCGCTGCGCGTTTCGAGATTGTCCGAGAGTCCGGAACGTTCGAGTGTGAGGGGTACTTCGAGTCTGGGAATGGCTCAGGAACATTCGTGTTGCGCCTCGATCCGGAATTCTTCCCACAAATGGCATCGTTGGGCTTCCCGAATACTCCGGAGAAACAGGTTGTTTCGATTGTGTTTTACGAAGCAGGGCCGCGCTATCTCGGCGAACTTCGCTCCACGGGGCTCGCAGTTCCGACTTTTGATCAACTCATCGGGATGCGTGTTCTGGGTGTAAACAGCGACTTCATCCGCAGCATCCAGCAAGCCGGTTACACGCCATCTGCAAATGAACTGACAGGGATGTGGGTGAATGGCGTGGCGGCCGCATTTGTTCATGAGGTCCAACAATTGTATCCCTCAGTTTCGCTCACGGAACTGACCGGCATGAAAGTGATGGGGGTCTCACTCGACTTCGCTCGCGAGATCCGACAGATGTTTCCCTCGGTCTCGGTTAATGACCTGATCGGCATGAAGTCGCAGGGCGTCATGGCCGACTTTGCTCGCGAGATACGGCAGAGCGATCGTTCAATTTCGATTAATGACCTGATCGGCATGCGGATTTTCGGAACCCGGATCGGGCGCGAGATGCGACAGATCAATCCCTCACCCTCAGTGGCGCCGCCACAGACAGATGGCCGCCGCTCGTGGGCGATTGAGCCGGCTTTAGGCCTAAACAGGACGCCGCTCCCGGACAGAATTCAGCTTGTGTTCTTTAATCCAAGCGGTGCTGGCGGTGGTATGACAAGCAATTCTGTTGGGTTCGACCCTTCTATGTTTCGCGGCCTGACCGCGGCGCAGATGGCGTCTCCTATTAAAGGATAGGAAATTCCTTCGCGTCCGTGCCGCGAAATGCGCGCGGTTGCGGCGTGTTTCGGTGAGCGGTGCTTCTCGCTATGATCGATCCTGGCCGCGGCTGCGAGCCCGGCACAAGCGGCC
>Ga0137396_10001448_pt1 | contig 12439 bp, 13 predicted proteins | sample czc16metaG_FD_108284 | JGI IMG/M metagenome (GOLD analysis project Ga0137396, IMG submission 108284) | Vadose zone soil microbial communities from Angelo Coast Range Reserve, California, USA - czcobulk3.16 metaG | ecosystem: Environmental > Terrestrial > Soil > Vadose zone | place: USA...
GTGTATCCCCGCACCGAGGTGCAATTATGTATCGTGCACCTGGTGCGGGCCTCACTCAACTATGTGCCCTGGAAAGCACGCAAGCCGGTGGCGGCCGATCTGCAGTCGATCTATCGCGCGAGCACCGTGGCCGAGGCCGAGCAACATCTGGCGCAACTGGAGGGCAAGTGGAAAGCTTACCCCAGCGTGAGCCAGGTGTGGCGGCGGAACTGGACACGCATCACGCCGTTTTTCAACTACCCGCCGGACATCCGCAAGGCGATCTACACCACCAACAGCGTGGAATCGCTAAATCGGTCGCTGCGCAAGATCATCAAAACCCGCGGCGGATTCCCCAACGAAGAGGCTGCGCTGAAGTTACTGTTTCTTGCCCTGCGGCAGGCGGCGAAGAAGTGGACCATGCCGATCCATCACTGGCGGGAAGCACTGAACCATTTCACGATTCTTTGGCCGGAACGGATGCCGGCCCTGGAGAGAATTCCGCAATGAACGCGCATCCCACTTCTACAGAGATGGGCCGGGGAAGGGGAACTGCCCCCTTCCCCGGCACCCCATCCCCAAAAACAAAACTTGGTCGTTTACACAAAAGTCTTGACACAACGCTTCTGACTAACCGTTCAGAACTCCAGTCGCTAGTCGTTCATTCGCGACTGCTCTCTTCCGACTCTCTTCGGATCCACTCTCGGATGTACAGCGAGCAACGCAGAATTGTGATTTGTTCCTTCTCGCTGGCACCCAGAAATCGAATCACGTCCGCATCCACAAGCGTCACACCCTCCAGGTCGAGCACAACCTGGGTTGCGCAACTTCCGATCTGTGCGCTCAGTTCTTCGGGATTTCCCGATTGTATCCGGCCGGTTAGCTTGAGAACTGTGGTACTAGCGGAGGAGGGCCCGCTCCTGCGGAGCGTTATGACCCGTCCTCTCAGATGTTTACCCTTACCGGCGACCTCTCGACGCCTCGCACTCTTCAAACAGCAACGCTGCTGAAGGACGGAACAGTTCTCGTAGCCGGGGGTCCGGGGTTGGACAGGACGTTTTTGGCAGGAGCGGAGCTTTTCAATTTGGCTGCGGGAACGTTTTCTCCCGCAGGCAGCCGGCATACCGCACGTGAGAGCAAGCTTCTACCGCTTGTTGAGTTCGAAGGGGCAGGAAGACGCCGCGAGGGCAAGCCTATCCAACGCGCAAGCTGTGCAAAGATATGGGGATCGGCGACCCGGGCCCGCGCCCATGCTTCGGTGAATCCGCTCCTTGATTGAGCTTCGATCTGCTGAATTCCCGCGGTACCGCTCATGCCAACGTGCGGTTGCTGCGGCAATCGCTAGTCGGGTTCCGGTCCGCGAATTACGCAGACTTCAGTTCTGTTGCGGCTGGCCCGCCGTATGTCAGTTTGGGATACCAATCGGCTCCACGGCCCTCAGGGGTGAAATCGAAAAGGTTCCACAACGGCCATATCAAGTCGACGTGGCGACCATCCTGGCCAGCCTCGCGAGGAGCAAACAAAAGCTCGGTATTATAGAAATGGTGAATTCTCGCGTCACGCCGCACGAAGACGTTCAGTGACGGGATCTGCTTTCCTTCAGGCGTCTCGCCATGGTAGTCACGGTTGTAGTTATTGCGGGCAGAAGAAAGCAGCCGAAGGTTACGCCAACCACGACCGCGGGCGAAAGTTCGGATCCTCTCCAGTGAAGATTTCGCAACTACTGCGAAACTGATCCGCTGGGTCACGTGTGGAGCTGTTCCGTTTAGGCCGTCCAGCATTGAAGTGCAGGAGGTACAGGCTGATTGCATCTCCGGGCCATACATGAAGCTGTAAATCGCCAACGTTTCTTTGCCCGATTGAAACAATTCGGATAAGAGAGTTTTGCGCACGGTTTGTGAGTCCTCGAGATCGGAAGCACCCTCATCGAAGACGTAATCCCACGTTACTACTCCGCCGAGCGGGAGTTTGCGTCTCAACGCCGCTACGTCTTCCAGGTTCCTGCGCAGCTTGATTCCACCTCCAATAACTCATTCCGTGCTTGTCGATATGGGGCAGTCTCGCCGGGGAAAGAAATCGAGTGCATTGGTGATGTCATGTTCTGTCTCCTAAAACCGTGGCAGCAGAATTTTGATGTTTGCCGACCAGGAACTCTTCGAGCTTGTCCAGGCGGAGTTCCCAGAACCGGCCGTAGTGTTCGAGCCATGCGCTGGCCTGAGGCAGAGGCGGGGCCTCCAAAGCACAGTAAAGTTTGCGCTCAATGAACCTCCACGTTTCCTCACATTCGGGAACACCTAGACGTATGCGGGCGAATCGGTTCTCGCTTTTCCTGACCTCGATGGACTCTGCGATCACCTTGACTGGCGATAAAGGCATTGTGAGCTGAGCTGCCGTTTGGCACCCGCGAGAAGCAACGAGCGTGGCGCCCAGGACTGCCCAAACGACTCGAACGTATTCGCGCCAGTCAGCTGCTTTTCTTCCGTGAGCAGCAGGGCGCGCCGCGGCTCGCGACACTTTGGCTGAGAAACTTGATGCACGTCTTGACTGCGAGTTTGAGTCAGCCAATGCAGAAAAGAAACTTGTCTTGTTTACGCCCGCGCATCGACACAATGAGGATTTGCAGGTGGCGCATTCATACATGTACGGACGAACCCCAGAAGGCCGCCACTAGTCCATATATTATGATGGTCGGAAGTTGGCTTAATTTTGTGAAGGGTAAGGATAAGACTCCATCGACCTCGGAAGCTAAAGAGAACCGAATCCATTTTCTGGACGAAGGCAAGGAAGAGATCAAGAACTATCGAGTTTACGATTGTTTTGGTTACGAACTCGCACTCAACGGACGACCTTACATTTTGTCCTCCGGCGCTTGGTACGAAGTCGATGCTGACTTCCTTTTGCTTGTCGACAAGTACCTGACGTCGCAAATCAAAGCTCCCGGCTTCACACTTCCCAAGTGGGATCAAGCCGAAGATGAAGACGAGTACAACGCTCACTGCGGAAAGCTGGCATCCTTTTTGCTAGGCACGACCCACACAGAAATCACCTGTGGCGTTTCAGTTTTCCGCGTATTCAGAGGTACTAAGGCAGTCCTCGGCAGCTCCTAAAGCGTTGTAAATACTCAAAGGTGGCGTTCTGAAAAAGCTGGTGTCGGCGGTTCAACTCCGTCCCTGGCCACTATTCCTTTCAATAACTTGCCCATCTCTGCTCCTCGAGGGCTACGTCCAATTTCAGTTGACCATCGCTGCGGCCATGAGTGCCCGAGGTGCAGTAATCCGCTCTTGAACCACGGTGCTGGTTCTCTCGATGGCGCGCCGGAGAGCTGCTCGTTGGAGGCAGAAAACCGCTCCAACCACTAGTTGATGGCCTTCCGTGCGCTGATTCTGTTGTGCATCGATCTTATGATTCCGAAAGAGGGGGTGCCGATGAAATTCGCATTCGCAGTAAGAATCCTGTCCGCCGCTGCCTGCGTGTGGCTGCTTGCTGGCTCGGCCATGGCGCGGGGTGGAGAGTTGGTCGCGGCGGAGTGGGGAGTTCCGGGAAGCCGGGTGGACGTGACGGCCCGCGTCCGGACATTCATCCACGACGATGTGCTGCAGTTTGAGGTTACGCGTTTCAACCTTGGGATCGACCCAGCGCCGCACCGAAACAAAGATCTGATCATTCGTGTGCGCCATTGGGATGGCGATGTCAAAGACTACAATTACCCGGAAAGAAGTACGGTGAACCTGGAACTGGATCCGGAGGGCGGCTATGAGCGGCGCGATGCTGATGAAAGACACGAGGACCATGAGCGACGCGAACACGGGCTGCGGATTGTGCGTGCGTACTACGGTGCTGAAGGCCAGTTCATGAATGTAACCGACGCCCTGCGGAGTCGCATCGATGATGGCAAGCTCTATCTTCGCGTGGACAACACGACCATGGGAGGAGATCCGCTGCCGGGCACTCGCAAGTGGCTGCGCATTCTGTATCTCTATGAGGGCGTCCGCAGAAACATCGTCGTCGACGAGAAGACCGAACTGCGGCTGCCCTAATCCCCACGCGCGAGCTGCACTCGAGAGCTGGCTGTGCTAACCAACCACCTGGACATGCTGCGCCAGCAGAGTTCGTGCTATCAGTCCAGGGAGCCGAATGCCAGATGCCTCAACAACGGGCGTTTGGCCATTCGGCCCCCAGGTTACACACAATGAAGCGTTTGTTAGATGTTTCCTTCCTCTGTCTCGCCTTGGCTGCCCGACTTCTCTCAACACAAAACGACGCGCCCGCATTACGGGGAGGAGGCCAGCCTGCGCGGAGCTGGGAAGAGCTGGGAAGCAAGACGTTGAGTATTCCGGTCGTTCGTAATATACTCACTCGCGCATTGCAGGGTGCATCCCGTCCGCGGGAAGGGACGATCCCACCTGAGCTGTTTGGCAGTTCCGAACATCAACCTCACTTCTGCCCGTCATAGCGGACACGGGGCGACAAGAAGGAGGAGTGATGTCTCGCCAATTACCCACAAAGCCCAATCTCGAACATCTCAAAAAACAAGTCAAAGAACTCCTGCACGATTTCGAGCTGCGTGAGCCTGCCGCTATTGAGCGCTTCCGTTCTCTGGCTTCGCGGTCGGCATCGGCCGCTCCAAAACTTGCGGACGCCCAACATGTCATTGCCCGCGACTATGGCTTTGCCAGTTGGCCGAAGCTGAAGGAGCACGTCGAAGCTGCGACACGCATGCTGCAGCCTATGGAACTGCTGTCCGCGGCAGTCTGTGCCAGCGATGCTAATAAGGTGTCCCGAGTGCTCGAGCAGCATCCTGAATTGAAGGCGCAGATCAACGAGCCCATGACTAACTATGGCGCCGGCATGCAGGCGCTTCTTGCAGCCGTGCAGAGGAGTGATCGAAAGACCATCGATGTGTTGCTCCGGGCGGGCGCGGATATCAATACGAGAAGCCGGTGGTGGGCCGGAGGCATCGGGGTTCTTGACGAGTGTGCTCCTGAAATGTCCGCATTCCTGATGGAGCATGGCGCAGTCGTAGATGCACACTCAGCCGCACGCCTGGGTATGTTCGAAAAGCTGCAGGAACTGGTAAATGCCGATGCTGGCATCGTCCACTTCCGCGGCGTGAACGGCCAAACCCCGCTGCATTGCGCTTCAACCATTGAGATCGCCGACTACCTGCTCGAACATGGCGCAGATATCGATGCGCGCGATGTGCAGCATGAATCTACAGCGGCACAGCACATGCTGCGCGTCGCTCAGGCTCGACATTACCCTCGGGACCGCCAGCAGATCGCTCGCCATCTCGTAGCCCGGGGTTGCGGGACCGACATCCTCATGGCGGCCGCTCTCGGCGATCTCGAATTGGTGCGTCGGCATCTCGACACCGACCCCGTCTGCATCCGAACGCGTGTCTCTGAGGCGTATTTTCCCAAGCAGAATCCTCAAAGCGGCGGCACGATCTACAACTACCTTTTGGGACGAGGTAGAACGCCGCACCAAGTCGCCCGCGACTTCGGCCATGAGGAGCTTTTCCAATTTCTCATGCAGCGCAGCCCTGAAGACGTAAAACTGGAGCAAGCCTGTGATCTTGGCGACGAGCAGATATTTCGCGCCTTGCTGGCCAGCCGCCCGAATTTCATCTCAACACTATCCGATGTCGACCGCCGTCGCCTCACGGATGCTGCCCAAAACAACAATACGGATGCGCTGCGGCTCATGCTGGCGGCGGGCTGGCCTGTGGACGCCAGGGGCGAGTATGACATGACGCTGCTGCAGTGGGCGGCGTGGCATGGCAACGCGGAGATGGTCCGCGAGATTCTGCGCTATCATCCCCGGCTCGAATTGAACGACAACCAGCATAAGATCGCGGCCCTGGGCTCAGCCCTGCATGGCTCCATGAATAGCTGGCATCGCGATACAGGAGATTATGTCGCGACGGTCGAGGCGCTGCTTAGCGCGGGAGCGAAGGCGCCGGAAGTGACCGACGATCTGGAAGCCAGCGATTCGGTCCGCGATTTGCTGCGGCGGCACGCAGAAGCTCTATAACGATTGGACACCCCCTCGGAAAGGATTGGTTATGCCTCCTACATTTGCGAACGGTAAGATTTGCTATATCGAAATGCCCTCCACCGACGTTATACGTTCGGCCGATTTCTACAAACGGGTCTTCGGCTGGAACATTCGGAAACGCGGCGACGGCAGCATCGCTTTTGATGACACTGTGAACGAAGTGAGCGGCACTTGGGTCAAAGAGAGACCGCCTCAAGGCAATCCCGGTCTCATGGTTTACATCATGGTGGACAGCGTGGCTGCGACCGTTGACGCCATCGTGGCCAACGGGGGCGAGATCGTGCAGCCGGTCGGTGCGGATGCGCCTGAGATCACTGCCAGATTCCAGGACCCGGCTGGAAACGTGATCGGCCTGTTCCAACAGGGCTGATGCGGCGCTCTTAGAACTCCGGGCGGATTCACGATCCGGGGGTGAGAACACAATTCCGCGAGAGTGCTGTGCTTTTTGAAAGCCAACTTCCTGTAAGCGCTCCGCAGGCAGTCGATGGGATAGAATTCGTCGCCTCAAACTTTCATGCGTGGACTAGCTCGCGACACTCTAGCGTGGGAACTGCCTTGATGGATCTTCCTAGGCTCCTGGGCGAACCACCGAGCCCGCAGGTCCGTAGTCAGTGGATTCAGCCAAAACTAAGCGCTCGTGCCAAGGGAATGTGCGCCGCGCAAAGGGGTCCTAGTGACTGTACTCGCCATACCGGCGTCACCTGGGACCGAGGACCGAGCATGGGCGGAGCGTTATTGCACTAGGTCCAGCGTGATCACTGACACGGAATGCTGCGGGAGTGTTACCGTGAACGACGTGCCCGCACCAATCTTGCTGATCGCGACGTGCACTGCGTCTGGGTGGGTGAAGTCATTGGAGGTCGCCAGGCTTTCGCCGCTTACGGTTTCTATTTGTGCCTGCCGCGCGACAAGAACTCCCGTTAGAGACACGTCGGTAGGGATGGCGCTTGCCGGGTCGGTATTGACGGCCTTGATGAAAATTTGCCTGCCGTCCGCCGAGCGGCTCGCAACAGCGTCAACGGTTGGAATCGCCTTACCTTCAAGCGTGGAATCGAACGTCGGCCCCAGAAGTGTGCTCGACAAGCGATCACGTCCGAGGTGGGAGGCGTAGAGCGCATTCACCAGGTAGGTCGGCGTAATGAACACTGCGTGGCGACTGGCCTGAATGACGCCGCCGGTCCACCCATTCACCATATCGGAAACCGCGCTCATGTGGACCACATCGCCGGTGCGCTCGAAGACATTCATCAAACGTGCTGCGTAGAGCGCCGATTCCATCGAGTGTTGCCGCGGCAGGGGAAGCGTCGTGTTCCACTCATTGACCGCCAGCTTGATGTCCCGGCCGGGCGCCAGCTCCCGAATCATCTGCTGCATTTGGCGATAGAACCGCTCGTAGTGCAGCGGACGAGCCCAAAGGTTGTTGACATCGCCCTTCGTCTCAGCGTCACCGTAGTAATGGTGGACAGCCAGGAAGTCGATGTTCTTGCCCGCAATCGTCAAAATAGTGCGGTTCCATTCTGGATTATTATCGCCGGTGGCAATGATCCTGATGGAAGGATCAACTCCTTTCATTTTCTCAACATAGCGATTCAGATTGTTCGCATAGGTCGCGGCATCGCTGTGGCCGCGAACCCAATCCCCCCATATCTCGTTTCCGATCTCCCAGTAGTGCACCTGAAGCCGCTCGGGACTGCCGTTTAGCGAGCGTAGAGTCCCAAATTTGGACTGCGGAGATCCGTTACAGTATTCAACCCACTCGGCCGCTTCGTCGGCGGTCGCCCCACGACCTTCCACGTTCACGGTGAGCGAGGGTTCAGCTCCAACTCGCCGAGCGAATCGGATGAATTCGTCCGTTCCAAAGTCGCTCGGCTCCAGTTCGTTGCTCCAAGCCGCGTTGACCCAAACCGGTCTCTGGTCACGTGGGCCGACGCCCCATGCCCAGTGATAATCCTGCGCGACGTTGCCGCCGGGCCAACGAATGAACCCGGGATGCAGCGCCGCAACCTTCTGCTCAACATCGTGGCGAACTCCATCTGCGGCGTTGCCTGGCATTAAAGACACCTGATCAACCCACAGTCGGCCCCGACCATTGAACAGAATCGTGATCTTCGCCAACGGATCGGACTTCGCTGGAACCAACGTAAAGGGGTACTGCTTCCAATCGCCGCCGAGATTCGCTAGCGTGGCACTGGCGTATCGCTCGCCGCCCGTTTGGTCGGCTTCCAGAGCGACTGTCATGGTGCCCGTATACTCCACGGTCTTCAGCCACAGATAGCCGTGGTACTCGAGTCCCTGGCGAATTGGGATCCATCCCTGGCGAATGCCGCGCCGACGCCCCTCGTCGCGCTCAATGTCGACTCGAAGGGAATGTTGCGCGGGAAGCGTGTTTGCGTCGCTACGCACCGGACTGTAGACGCTGGCATCCCAGGCAAAATGCAAGGCGTCATCGTCGTCTCGATCGTCGGGATCACGCTCCCAGTGCCGCGGCAATCCCAGCGCGTTTGGCGCTTCGTCGAAGCCGCGATCGCGCACCAGTTCCGCATGCAGGCCGCCTTTAATATCCTCGAACATGAATTCGGCGAACTGCCCGTACAACGTCGGACTGATGACGTTCTCGATCCTGGCCGCATCAATAGCGAGAGATGCCTTCATCCCTGCCTGTGCAGGCGCACGGACACACAGCCAACAGAGCAATAAGACGGGCAAGACCCTCCAATGACTTGTTTGCTTGCTCACTGTTCTTGTTCGAGCTCCAGGTTCAGACTGATCGGACGGCGACTCACCACTCTATCGCCCAGCTCAACGCCTTGGGTCGGCTTCATCGATCGGTGCCTGGCTACGGCAGAGCCGCAACCCCACCGGCGGGTAGCAACGTGTAATCGTTTATACCCGAATGGGTGTTTCTTTCAACACCCTGTTTCGGGGCCCACCGCATGTGGTAAGTTGCATGGCGCACACAATCACTTGCAGATCCGCGATGGCATTCGAACGCGAAGGCATTTATCGACTGGACAGGTGGATCATGGTTTCAAAGCTACGCCCGGCTGTCCGCCCGGCTCTCATTTTCGTCGTTTCCATTCTTTTGGTGGCCTCAACCTCCCTGCTTGCTGAGACATCCCGCTGGACGGAGGAGAAAGCCAGAACCTGGTACGGACAGCAACCCTGGCTAGTCGGTAGCAATTACATCCCTGCGGACGCAATCAACCAACTTGAGATGTGGCAGGCGCCGACCTTCGACCCGGGTGAAATCGATAAAGAGCTGGGGTGGGCGGAGGACGTGGGGATGAACACGATGCGCGTGTTCCTGCATGACCTGGTGTGGCAAGAGAGCCCGACAGGTTTCAAGCAGCGCATCGATCAGTTTCTTGAAATTTCCTCCCGGCACCACATCAAGCCCCTGTTCGTGCTCTTTGATTCGTGCTGGGATCCAAACCCAAAGCTCGGCTTGCAGCATCCACCTGTCCCTGGTGTCCACAATTCAGGCTGGGTGCAATCCCCAGGAGCGGCGGCCCTGAAAGACCCTGCTCAGCAGGAGAGGCTGAAGGCGTACGTGGTGGGAGTAGTTGGAGCGTTCGCAAACGACTCTCGCGTGCTCGGGTGGGACGTATGGAACGAACCTTCGAACACCAACGATGGCAGCTATCGTAAGCAAGAACTGAAGAACAAAGCGCAATTTGTGGAAGAAATGCTACCGAAGGTCTTCTCCTGGGCGAGGCAGGCGCATCCATCACAGCCCCTTACCAGCGGCGTTTGGGACATCGATTTCGCGACCGGCACGCCACCCACGAAGACCCAGCAGATCCAGTTGGAGAACTCCGATGTGATCACTTTTCACAACTATGGATGGCCAGAAAGCTTCGAGAACGAAGTTCTGTTCCTGCAGAGGTTGAACCGCCCGGTGTTCTGTACCGAGTACATGGCGCGCGGCGCAGGCAGCACCTTTGACACGGTGTTGCCCCTCGCGAAGAAGTATCAGGTCGGGGCGATCAATTGGGGCTTCGTCGCGGGAAAGACGCAAACTTATTACCCGTGGGATTCTTGGCGGCACCCGTACATCGTGGATGAACCGGCTGTCTGGTTCCACGAAGTACTCCACCCAGACGGAAAACCTTATCGCGAAGCCGAAGTTAAATTGATACGTGAGTTAACGGGCCGAGGAAAGCCCTCCAGTTCGAGCTCCGAGGTCCGTTAGCAGTCATTTTCCGGACCGTCAGGATTGCTCCTAAGGGGATCCAAAAACTGCATCGATGATACGTAAACACGCAAATGTCAGTAAACGATTGCTGAAAGCGCGCTATAATTCCGCCCCGGTCCCATGAGGGTCGCGTCCTCGACTGCTGCAAACCTACAGGAGAATGGCAAAGATGTTTTCCGATAAAAGACCACAACTCTTGCAGCAAGGCGCCGTTGCCGGGATGTCTTGCTCAACCAACCTCCTCCTCGACCGTCTCTCGTTCGCTCAGACGTCCTCGGCGGCTTCGGGCGATGTCACACGTATTTATCTGGACTCCCGCCGTACGATTTCGCCTCTCGACCCGAACTTGTTTGGTTCGTTCCTGGAGCATCTGGGGCGTGCCATCTACGAAGGTATCTACGATCCGGGTTCGAGCTTGTCCGACAGCAACGGATTCCGCAAGGACGTGATCGACGAGGTCCGCCAGCTCAGGGTTCCGATTATTCGCTACCCTGGCGGTAACTTCGTGTCCGGCTACAACTGGCTGGACGGTGTCGGGCCAAAGAAAGACCGCCCGCGCACGCTCGACAAGGCATGGAACACGATTGAAACCAACCAGTTCGGCACGAACGAATTCATGGCGTGGTGCAAGCTGGTCGGGGCCCGGCCTCTGATGGGACTCAACTTGGGAACGGGAACGCCAGAGAAAGCTGCGGCCTTGGTGGAGTACTGCAACGTGGAGAAAGGCACAAAGTGGAGCGAGCTGCGGCGCAGTCACGGCATCGCTCAGCCCTACAAGGTCGAGCACTGGTGCCTGGGTAACGAAATGGACGGTCCGTGGCAAATCGGACACATGACGGCAACCGAGTACGGCATGAAAGCGCAGGACGCCGCCCGGCAGATGCACTATGTGGATCCCTCACTGAAACTCATCGCTTGCGGATCGAGTCATCCTGGGATGCCGACCTATCTGGAGTGGGACCGTGAGGTTCTCGAACAGTGCTATGAGCATGTCGATGGGCTGTCGCTGCATCGCTACTTTGGTAACACCCAGGAAGAGACCGGGGGCGACAGCACGAAGTACTTGGCCATGAACTTGAGTATGGAGCGCCAGATTGCGGAATCGCTTGCGGTGTGTGATTTAGTGCGGGGCCACAAGCGATCGCCCAAAAAGCTCTGGCTATCGTTCGACGAATGGAATGTGTGGTACCGCGCCCGTAGCGGCGACGCGGTGAATGGTCAAGAGCAAGAGGCACCGCATCTCTTGGAAGAGGTTTATAACCTCGAAGATGCCCTGCTAGTGGGCGGGATCCTGAATACATTGATGCGTAACGCCGATCGGGTGAAGATCGCCTGTCTGGCGCAACTCATCAACGTAATCGCTCCCATCATGACGAACCCAAAGGGTTCACTTCGGCAGACTATTTTCTATCCCTACAGTTTCGCATTGCAATGTGCGCGCGGCAGCGTGCTGAACTTGCAGGTCGAGTCGCCCACTTATGAAGTTTCTCAGATGGGCCAGTTTCCCTACTTGGACGCGGCTGGAACCCTGAACCACGAAGATGGAAAAGTCTCAGTTTTTATTTTGAATCGGGACCTGAATAAGGCTCGTGCCGTTGAGATCAATTGGCAAGATAGAGCGCCGAGCCAGGTCCTAAGCTCCACGACGCTGACCGGTAGCGACTTGAAAGCCTTCAACAGTTTTGATGCCCCCAAGCGGGTTATGCCCCAGGCAGTAGACAAACCTTCGACAACGGGCGGGCGTACCAAATTCGAGGTGCCCGCACGTTCCTACACGGTTATTCAGTGGGCCGGGTAAATTGGTCGGGCTCTCTCCGGAGAGAGATCGTTGAAGAGGCGTGGTGGCGGTTGATGCCTCGCAAAAAGTCTGCCACCGAGATTCAGGGCGCGAGGAATTTATCCCTCTCCGCGGGAGTTTGATGCGGCCTTTCTCTGGCCAGACTGCTGCCGCAAGCCAGTCGGCCAGATGCATGGGCGGCAGAGAGCCAGGCGAGGCGGATAGCTAGAAATCGTTTACGCTCATCCCTTTCGCTCGGGGACGTCTGGGCTGGGGCCTAGGCCCCCTCACCGCATCGAAGATCCCGATGGTTCTGCCATCCGCGGGGGGCAAGGCTGAATCAGAAAGCTAAGCAAAACTATGGGTTTAGCCGGAGCTCGGCCAGCCCTCCTAGTACCAAACTATTAGATTTTTCTTGCCAGTGAGTTAGA
>Ga0137396_10001449_pt1 | contig 12433 bp, 11 predicted proteins | sample czc16metaG_FD_108284 | JGI IMG/M metagenome (GOLD analysis project Ga0137396, IMG submission 108284) | Vadose zone soil microbial communities from Angelo Coast Range Reserve, California, USA - czcobulk3.16 metaG | ecosystem: Environmental > Terrestrial > Soil > Vadose zone | place: USA...
CTCCTCGACGCAGATGCAGAGGTCGATGACGCCGCCGCCCGAGCCGCCGTATTCCTCGGGGATCCACACGCCCATGAGACCCGCCTCGGCGATCGCCTCCTTGATCTCCCAGGGATATTCTTGCAGACGGTCGTACTTCGCCGCGAGCGGCCGGACCACCTTTTCGGCGACGGCCCGAGCGCGGTCGCGCCACATCAGATTTTTCTCGGTGAGAAATCCCGGCAATGGAGTCCCCTCAGCGGCTGGGTGGGTTGCGGATGCTTCGTCTGCCCTGTGCGCGTCCCGCGGAGGCGACGCGTGGGCTCCGATTATTCCCGATCCCACGCGCCTTTGTCACCAGAAGATTCCGCGCCGCCCTCCCCGGGGTCACGTGGGGGGATTGGGCTACGTAGAATCGCCAGGGGATCGTGCCCCAGGGTGGAGGGACGTTCTGGCAGCCGATCCTCGGCGATGTGGCGACGTCCCGGTCGGGCACCGGCTCCCCCGTCTCGATCCAGAGGTCCCCGGCGCAGAGGTCGGAGCGGTTCCATTTGAGGTCGAGGCCGAACGCCTGGCAGAGCCGCGCGGGACCGGAGGCGAGAAGATGCCGCTTCGTGAGGCCGCGGGCCTCCTCCATCCACTCGACTCCTTGAATCGGCTCCGCGGCGCGGAGCAGCACCGCGGCCGGTCTTCCTTCGGCCTCGGTCACCGCGTTCAGGAGGTAGTGCATTCCATAGGTGAGGTAGACGTAGGCGAGCCCCGGCGGCCCGTAGAGCGGCTCGGTGCGGGGGGTGACGCCCGCGCGCGCGTGACACGCCAAATCCTCCTCGCCGACGTAGGCCTCGGTCTCGACGATGCGGCCGCGCAGGAGCTGCCCGCCCACGCGCCGGCACAGGACGGCGCCGAGGAGCTCGCGCGCGACCGTGAGGGTGGGTCGGGAGTAGAAGGAACGTCGGAGCGGGAAGCTCACGGCGCGAGTATACATCGGCGGAGCGCGTAGCCTACACTCCGCCCGTGCCGCGATCCTCCGACGAGCCGCTTCCGATCTCCCCGGAATCGCGGGCCATTCTCTTCCTCACCGTCTTCATCCATCTCCTCGGATTCGGGATCATCATCCCGCTTCTCCCCTACTACGCGGAAACCTACGGGGCGACCGGATTCACCGTGGGCCTTCTCACGACGTCGTTCTCTTTCTGCCAGTTTCTCTTCGCGCCGGTCTGGGGAAGGCTGAGCGACCGCGTCGGGCGGAGACCCGTCCTGATCGGAAGCCTCCTGGTGACCGGCCTCTCCTATCTGATCTACGCCGGGGCCGGCACCCTCGCGATGCTCTTCGCGTCCCGGATGCTGGCGGGCGTGGCGGGCGCGGTGCTCTCGACCGCGCAGGCGTATGTCGCGGACACCACGACCCGCGAGAACCGGACGAAGGGCATGGGCCTGATCGGCGCCGCGTTCGGAATGGGGTTCATCTTCGGGCCCGCGATCGGAGGGATCCTGAGCCGCTGGGGCTTCGCGGTCCCCGCATACGCTTCGGCGGGGCTCGCCCTGGCGGCCGCTCTCTTCGCGCTCCTCCGGCTTCCCGAGTCGCTGCCCGCCGGAATCCGCGCGGAAGCTTCGGCGAGGCGCACGTCGAGGACATCGTTTCGCGGGGCGTTCCGGAGACCGGTGGTCGGCGCGGTGCTGGGTCTCTTCTTCGTAGCGACGCTGTGTTTCTCGGGGATGGAGGCGATCCTGGCATTGTTCTCACAGCGGTTCTTCGGCTGGGGCCCGCATGAGATCGGCTATCTCTTCGCCTACGTCGGCGTCGTGGCGGCTTCGATGCAGATGGGGATCGTCGGCAATCTCGCGCGCCGCTTCGGGGAGCGAGCGCTCGTGCGCGCCGGACTCTTTCTCATGGGCGCCGCGTTCGTTACGGCGGGGCTCGTCCCGCCGCTCGCGCTGTTCCTCGTCGTGATGGGCGCGATCGCCGTGGCGAGCGGGCTTCTGACGCCATCGCTCTCGGGGCTCGTCTCGATCGCGACCCCTCCCGAGGAGCAGGGCGGGATACTCGGAATCTACCAGTCCCTCGGGAGTCTCGCGCGCGCCGTGGGCCCCTTTCTCGGCGGGCTCGTGTTCGACGTCGTGAGCCCGGGAGCGCCGCTCTGGATGGCGGGGATCGTGCTGTTCGCCGCCGCCCTCGCCGCGGCGCGGTTGCCGCGTCGAGAGGCGGTGAGCCAGGATGGAGCGGGGAGCGACGAAGCGGGGCCGGTTACCCCGCGATCGACTTCCTGATGCTTGAGCGCAGCTTCTCGAGACCTTCCGCCAGCGCTTCCTTCGAGAGGATGAGCGGCGGACGGAACCGGATCGAGGTGGGACCGGAGCCGATCACGATCACGCCCTCCTCGTAGGCTTTCGCGATCACCTTGTCGCGAAGGGCTCCGTCCTTGAAGTCGAATGCGCACATGAGGCCCTTGCCGCGGGCGTTCGAGAGGTGGTCCGGGAATTCGCGCTGCATGGACTCGAGTCCCTGGAGCAGCTCGGTTCCCCGGGCCGCGGCGTTCTCGAGGAGCTTCTCCTCCGCCATGATCTCGAGGTAGCGGCCGGACCGGACCATGTCCACGAGGGTGCCTCCCCACGTGGAGTTGAGGCGGCTCGAGACGTGGAACACGTTTTCCTGGATCTCGTCGATGCGCGGGCTGCAGATGAAGCCGCAAACCTGCGTCTTCTTTCCGAAGGCGACCATGTCGGGCTTCACGTCGTAATGCTCGAAGGACCACATCTTGCCGGTCAGCCCCAGTCCCGCCTGGACCTCGTCGAACACGAGCATCGCCTCGAACTCGTCGGCGATGCGGCGCAGCTCCAGGAAGAACTCCTTGCGGAAATGGTTATCGCCGCCTTCTCCCTGGATCGGCTCGATGATGATGGCCGCGATGTCGTCCTTGTTGCGCTCGAAGCTCTGCTCGATCTGCGCGATCGAGAGCGCCTCGCGAGCCTTCACGTCGCGCAGGTTCTCCTCGTGGAGCGGGAAGCGAACCTTGGGATTCAGGACGCGGGGCCAATCGAACTTTGGAAAGTAGGCGGTCTTCCGGGGGTCGGTCGTGTTGGTCAGCGAGAGCGTGTAGCCCGAGCGGCCGTGGAACGCCTGCTCGAAGTGGAGCACCTTGTGCCCGCGCTCCTCGCGATAGCCGCGCGCGAAGTTCTTCCGCACCTTCCAGTCGAACGCCGCCTTGAGCGCGTTCTCGACGCCCAGCGTCCCGCCCGCGACGAGGAACAGGTGGGGCAGGTAGCCGGGCATCGCGTGGGTCCCGAACGTCTCGACGAACTCCGCCATCTCGACCGTGTAGACATCGGAGTTCGACGGGTTATGGAGCGCCGCGCGCAGAAGCTTCTGGGTGAACGTGGGGGTCTTCATCCCCGGGTGATTCATCCCGACCGGATTGGTCGCGAAGAACGAAAAGAAATCCAGGAGACGCTTCCCGTGCCGAGAGTCGTAGATGTAGACGCCTTCGCTCTTCTCGAGGTCGAGGACGAAATCGAAACCGTCCGCGAGCATCCGCTTCGCGATCGTTTCATGGACCTTGTCGGGCGTGATCTTCGCCGACGAGGGGGCCAGGGTCGGGTTCATCAAAGGCTCCTTTCGGGGACGGGTGACGTTCACTCGGAATCGATCTTGATCCGGTGCTGCTCCTTGGACGTGGCCAGGACGATGAGGGTGCGCGTCTGGCGCACCCCGCGGACCGAGTTCAGCTTCTCGATCAAGAGCTTCCGGAACGCGGCCATGTCCTGAACCCGCACCTTGAGCAGAAGCGAAAACTCGCCGGTAATGTGGTGGCATTCGAGGACCTGATCCAGTCCCCGGACGGCTTCGATGAAACCGCTCTCGAATTTCGGATGTTCGATGAATATCTCGACGAACGCGGTGATGTCCTGGCCGAGCTTCCGTTCGTCCAGCAGCGCGACGTATCCCCGGATGATGCCGGCGCGCTCCAACTTCCGTATGCGCTCGTTGACCGAGGGCGCCGTGAGCCCGACGACCTTGGCCAGCTCGGCCTGCGAGACCTTGGCGTCGTCCTGGAGGAGCGCTAGGATCTTTCGGTCGATGGAGTCAAGAATTGTGCCGTTGTCCTGTTTTGTTAGGTTTGAAGTGACCATTGCCTAATATTATTCGGCATATTGGAGTAAACTGTCAACATTTATTTGGTGATTCCTGGCCCGGACCCGGGGAAGCGCCCCTTGATGGCGGCGACGCGCGGCGTTAGGCTCATAGCAGTCACCCGACCCCGAAGCTCCCAAGGAGAGCCCAAGCGTCCCATGAAAAGACCGGAATCGATTAAATCACTGAAAGTTAGCGGATACCGCTCGCAGACCGTGAAGCAGGAGATGAGGCGGAACCTCGTCGGTATGATCGAGCGCGGGGAGAATCTTTTCCCCGGCATTGTCGGCTACGAGAAGACCGTGCTGCCGCAGATCGAGAACGCGATGATGAGCGGCCACGACTTCATCTTGCTCGGGCTCCGCGGCCAGGCGAAGACGCGGATCCTCCGCCAGCTCGTCCGCTTTCTCGACGAGTGGAGCCCGGCGATCGAGGGCTGCGAGCTGAACGACGACCCCCTCAATCCGATCTGTCCCGCCTGCAAGCGGCGGGTCGCGGAGGAAGGAGACCAGGTCCCGATCCTGTGGATCCACCGCGACGAGCGTTACCGCGAGAAACTCGCGACGCCGGACGTCACCATCGCGGATCTGATCGGCGACATCGATCCGATCAAGGCCGCGAACCAGAGGCTCTCCTACAGCGACCCCCAGGTCATGCACTACGGAATCGTGCCGCGGACCAATCGAGGCATCTTCGCGATCAACGAGCTTCCCGATCTCCAGCCGAGGATCCAGGTCGGGCTCCTCAATATCCTCGAGGAGAAGGACATCCAGATCCGCGGTTTCCCGATCCGGCTTCCGTTGGATGTGCAGATCGTCTTTTCCGCGAACCCGGAGGACTACACGAACCGCGGCAACATCATCACGCCGCTGCGCGACCGAATCGCGTCCCAGATCATGACCCACTACCCCTACACGCTCGACGACGGGATGAAGGTCACGGAGCAGGAGGCGTGGACGAACCGGGGGGACGGGATCGAGGTCATCGTTCCGGCCTACATCAAGGAGCTCATCGAGACGGTGGCGATCCAGGCCCGCAAGTCCACGTACGTGGACCAGGGCTCGGGGGTGAGCGTGCGCATGACGATCTCGCTCATGGAGAACCTGATCAGCAACGCGGAGCGCCGCGCGATCCGGACCGGCGAGCGCCGCCAGGCCGTGCGGATCTGCGATCTCCAGAACGGGATCGCTTCGATCAGCGGCAAGGTGGAGCTCGTCTACGAAGGAGAGCAGGAGGGCGCTGTCGCGGTGGCAAAGCACCTGCTCGGGAAGGCGGTGAAGGAGGTCTTCGCGCGGCATTTCCCCGACGCCTACAAGGCGAAGGAGAAAAACGAGGGCGCGCCCTCCGAGTACGACGCCATCTTCCGCTGGTTCGCCCAGGGGAAACGGGTGGAGATCTCCGACGAGCTCTCCACCCGCGAATTCCACCAGAGGCTCTCGCAGGTGACGGGCCTGGAGGAGCTACCGAAGCGTTATCTCGCGATCAAGGACGCGATCGAGGTTCCGACGGCGATGGAGTTCGTCCTGGAAGCGCTCCATCAGAACTCAATCCTCGCCAAGGAGCGGACCGACACGAGCGCCCTCGCCTACACCGACATGTTCTCCACCATGCTCGGAAAGCCGGAGGAAGCGGAGGACTGAAGTGGATTTCCGTTACTCCAAGTGGGACGAGCGGCTCACCCAGAACATCAATTTCCTCAAGAACCTCCTCTCCCTCTACAACCGGCTGCTCCTGATGACCGACGGGGACGTGGATGAAGCGCTGCGCGCGCTCGAGGAGCTGGGCGAGCGATTCGGGTTCTTCAACTCCAAGTTCACCATGGAGGACTTCAAGAACCATTTGAAGGAGCAGGAAGCGATCCAGGAGGTGAACGGAAAACACGTGTTGACCCGCCGCGGCGAGCGGATGATACGCCAGGACTCCCTCGACCGCATCTTCAGCGCGCTCGCGAAGGATTCCGCCGGGGACCACCGCGTGCCGAGGACCGGTACGGGCGGGGACAGGATCACCGAGACCCGGCCCTACGTCTTCGGGGACAACGTCTCGGACATCGATTTTCTCTCGAGCGTTCGGAATTCGGTGCGCCGGCAGCGCGGCGAGTGGGGAGAAGAGGGGCTCAGCCTGACCGAGGACGACCTGGAAGTGTTCGAGACCGAGCACTCGTCCTCATGCGCGACCGTGCTCCTCATCGACGTGAGCCACTCGATGATCCTCTACGGAGAGGACCGGATTACGCCGGCCAAGCAGGCGGCCCTGGCGCTGGCGGAGCTGATCCTGACCCGGTACCCGAAAGACTCGCTCCATGTCGTGCTCTTCGGGGACGACGCCTGGGAGGTGAAGATCCGGGACATTGCCTACGCTTCGGTGGGCCCCTATCACACGAATACGAAGGCGGCGCTCCAGCTCGGGCAGCGGATCCTGGCCAGGCAGAAACACGCGAACAAGCAGATCTTCATGATCACCGACGGGAAGCCCTCCGCGGTCCACGAGGGAGGGCGGCTCTACAAGAACGCGTTCGGCCTCGATCCCAAGATCGTGAACAAGACCCTGGACGAGGCGGTGCAGTGCCGCCGCAAGAGGATCGCGATCACCACGTTCATGGTGACCCAGGATCCTTATCTCGTCCGGTTCGTCGAGCGCTTCACCCAGCTCAACAAGGGGCGCGCCTACTTCGCCGATCTCGAGAACTTGGGCTCCTACCTCTTCGTCGACTACGACCAGAACCGACGCAAGCGGGTGAACTAGGGCGTAGGGGTGTCCGGCTAACCCGGACTACCCTCCTTGAGCGCCTCGCAGAACCGCTCGATCTCGTCCTCGGTGTTGTAGTAATGGACCGATGCCCGGACCATCGACGTGAGGCCGCGCGCTTCCATGTCGAGCCGCGTCGCCGCGGCGGCCGTCACGGTGACGTTGATGCGCTGCTGGGCGAGCGCGCTCCTGATGTCCCCGGCGCCGCGCCCTTTCGCCGTGAAGGTCACGATCGCGCACTTCTCCGCACCGATGTCTCGGACCGTCACGCCGGGCACGGCCGCGAGCCTCTCGCGCAGAACGGAGGCGAGCGACCGCGCGCGGTCCCGGATCGCCTCGATCCCCCAGGCCATGGCGTAATCCACCGCCGCTCCGAGCCCGAGCTTCGTCGCGGCGTTGCCTTCGAAATTCTCGAAGCGGCGGGCGTCCGGCCGCACCTCGTACACGTCGCGCAAGACCCACGTCGCGGCGTGCAGGTCGAGGAGCGGCGGGTCGAGCGTCTTCAAGAAATCGCCCCTCACGTAGAGAAACCCGACCGCCCGCGGGCCGCGCAGGAACTTCCGTCCGGTCGCGGAGAGCATGTCGCAGCCGATCTCTCCGACGTCGACCGGCATCTGCCCCACCGCCTGGCACGCGTCGAGGAGGAATGGAACGCGCGCGCGGCGCGCCACGTCCCCGACCGCCTTCGCGGGGTTCACGAGCCCCCCGTTCGTCGGAATCCAGGTCAGCGAGATGAGCTTCACGTGGGAATCGATCATGCCCTCGAGCGCCTCGACCGAGATCTGCCCCGTCGCGTCGCTCGGGACCACCTCGATCGTGGCTCCGGTGCGGCGCCGCCGATGCAGGAACGCGATGTAGTTGCTGGCGTACTCGGCGGCGGAGGTAAGGATCCGGTCCCCGGGACCGAACCGGAGCGAGTAGAACGCCATGTCCCATGCGCGGGTCGCGTTCTCCACGACGGCGATCTCGTCGCGGCCCGCGCCGAGCAGCTTCGCGACCGAATCGTAGACCCGCTCGAGCGCGGCGTCGACCTGCTCCGCCGCTTCATACCCTCCGATCGCGGCCTCGAGGCGGAGGTGATCGAGCACGGTGTCGAGGACCGGTCGCGGCATGAGCGATGCGCCGGCGTTGTTGAAGTGGATGACGTTCGCGCACCCGGGGGTCTCTTCCCGAGCGCGCGCGACATCGATCGCCTGCGCGGCCCCCTTAGCCCCGGGGTTCACAAGGGATAGGAGAGACCGGCCTGGAAGGTGAGGAAATCGGTGTCCGGGAAGTTGTTCCCCACGACGTGGTGGAACTTGAATCCCGTCCCGAAGGTGCTCCGCCCTGACGTGGGCATGGCGATCCCGAACCCGAAATTGAAGCCGAAATCGTTCTCGCTGTCCGAAGTGACGACGAACGTGGATGGAGCCACGAGCTGCGTGGTCTTCTCGCTCAGGTGGTAGAGCCCGAGCCCGCCGCTGATCCACGGCCGGACCCTTCCCCTGCTCGAGAACCCGTAATCCACGGCCATGGTGACCGGGGTGATGCCGACATGGCCGTCGACGAACTGCTCACCGAAGCGGTGGTAGGCCACGCCCCAGGAGAGGACCGTGCTGCGGCCGATCCCGTAACCGATCGAGGCGCCCAGGCCCCACCCGGTGTTGACCGCGCTGTCGAAATCGCCGGTCGGGGTGGTAATCCCGGCGTGGAAGCGGAGCATCGTGCGCCCGTCGAGCCCTCGGGAGCGCTCGCGATACACCCGCGGAGAATCGCGGTGGGGGCGGTCCAACGTCTCTGCGTATCCGTTCATGGACACCGTGAGCAGGAGCGTGACGCTGGCGATGCAGGTCCAGATTCCGCGGTTCATGCGACGCCTCCGTGGATCGATGTTGCGTGCGACCCCACCTGAAGCCGGGGAGTGTAGCACTTGAGCGCGGCGTCCCGATACAGAGCCGCCGTACCAACGGGCCCGGAAGCCCCTGCCGCCTTGACGGTTCCCGGCACCGCATGGTCTACTGGCCCCGACGACATATTCCACGAGGAGAGCCGATGCCTTCTTCCCCCGCACCGGCCGAGCCGACGACCGCCGAGGCGGAGCCGGTTCCGCTTCATCTGGCCTATCGCGTCTGCGAGGATATCGCGCGGACGCACTACGAGAATTTCCCGGTCGCATCCCGATTCATCCCGGCGGACCGGCGGATCGCGCTCGCCGCCATCTACGCGTTCGCGCGTCAGGCGGACGACGTCGCCGACGCGGCCGCGCCGAGCGAGGACCGGCTGCGCGCGCTGGACGCGATCGAGGACGCGTTTCTGCGGGCGCTCGACGGGGCGCCACAGGGTCCGGTCTTGACGGCGCTGGCGGACGCGGTGGAGCGCCACCGGCTCCCCGCCGAGCCCTTCCTCGATCTCCTGGGCGCCTTCCGGCTGGATGCGCGGGACGCCACGTTCCCGACATGGGACGATCTCCTCCGCTATTGCCGCGGCTCCGCGAACCCCATCGGCCGCCTGGTGCTCGCGCTCTACGACATCGAAGAACCGGAAGCCCTCCAAGCGTCCGACGCCGTCTGCACCGGGCTCCAGCTCACGAATTTCTGGCAGGACCTGGGACCGGATCTGGCGCGGGGGCGCCTCTTCCTCCCCCTGGAGGATATCGCGCACCTCGGTCTGAGCCCGGGCGACCTGACCCGCCCCTCGTCGCGCGCCGGCCTCACGAGGCTGCTCATCCACGAGTGCCGCGCGACGCGGGACCTCTTCACGAGGGGCGCTCCGGTCGCGCGCTTCACCCCCCTGCTCCTCTCCCTCCACCTCCGCGCGACGATCGCCGGAGGTCGGGCGATCCTCCGAGCGGTCGAGCGCCTGGGCTGGCGCGTGCTCCAGCGGAGGCCGAAGCTCAACGGCGCCGCGCGCGTGGGGATCGCGATCCGGGCGCTCGTGGGGATCGATGGTTGACCCGCGCGCGTCGTCGCGCGGCACGAACTTCGCGCTCGCCTTCCGCGCGCTCCCGCCCGACCAGCGCGAGGCGATCCGGGCGGTCCACGCGTTCAGCCGCGAGGTCGACGACAGCGTGGACGAGGAGCCCGACCGGGGACGCGCGCGGGAGGAGCTCCTGCGCTGGCGGCACGAGATCGCCGCGTGCTACGAGGGGGAGCCGAAGGAGCCCGCCGCCCGCGCGCTGAAGCCGCACCTCGCGCGATTCCGCATCCCCCGCGCCTACCTGGACGAGCTTCTTTCGGGCGTGGAGATGGACCTCACGCAGCTCCGCTACGCCACCTTCGAGGAGCTTCGCCGATACTGCTACCGCGTGGCCTCGGTCGTCGGGCTCATCTGCCTTCGCATCTTCGGGGACGAAGAGGAGCGCGGGAAGGCGTACGCCGAGAATCTGGGTGTGGCGCTCCAGCTCACGAACATCCTGCGCGATCTCGGCTCGGACCTGGCGCGCGGAAGGATCTACCTGCCGCGCGAAGACCTCCACGCGTTCGGCTATTCGGAGGAGGCGCTCGCGGGCAAGGAGCGGAATTCCGCCTTCCGCGACCTCATGCGGTTTCAGGTCGCGCGGGCGCGCGATTTCTTCGCCGAGGCGGAGCGCGAAGCGTTGGCACTCGACCCGAGGCGGATCCTGGCCGCCGAGATCATGGGTCGGATCTACCGAAGACTCCTCGCCCGGATCGAAGCTTCGGGCTACGACGTGTTCCACCGCGAGGTCCGCGTGCCGTTCCACGAGCGCGCGTGGATCGCGGGGAGCACGATCCTCGCCGCCCACGCCATGCGATGAGCGCGCGATTCGACGCGATCGTCGTCGGCGCGGGATTCGCCGGCGTCGCGGCGGCCACCTCACTCGCGGAACGCGGCGCGCGCGTGCTCGTGCTCGAGACGAGGCAGCGCCCGGGAGGGCGCGCCTACTCCTGGACCGATCCCGAGACCGGCGAGGTCCAGGACAACGGCCAGCACATCCTGGGCGCCTTCTACGACGAGACGCTCCGGCTCTTGAGCCGGCTCGGCACGGCGGACGCGCTCGCGGTGGACCCCACGTTCCATCTGCGCGTGTGGGAGCGCGGACGCGGATCGTTCGAGCTTCGGTGCCCCGACCTCCCGTCCCCGTTCCATTGGATCGCCGCGGTCGGGACGTGCGCGAGGCTTGGTGCCAGGGCGCGGGTCCTGGCGCTCGACCTTCCGAGACGCGTCCGGGAACTCGTCGCGCGGAACGGGGACGACTCCGGGCTCACCGTGGAGGCGTGGCTCGGAGCGATCGGCGGAAACGAGGATCTCGCGGCGCTCCTCCACCCGCTCGCGCTCGCGTCGCTGAACGAGGATCCACGGGAAGGGTCCGCCGGACTCTTCGCCAGGGTGCTCGACCGGATATTCAAGAGCCCCGCCCGATCGAGCGGTCTCGCGATGCCAGGGCGCGGCCTCGGGGATCTTCTCGCCGGCTTCGAGCGTTACGTCGCGGAGCGAGGAGGCGAGGTCCGGTACCGGTCCACGGTCCTCGGTGTACGGGTCGAGGCGGAGAAGGTGGCGGGGCTTTCCCTTCTCGGCGGCGAGCGCATCGACTCCGGATGCGTGATCCTCGCGGTCCCTCACGACCGGGCCGGATGGATGCTCGCGCCGGAACACTTCGGCGGCTCCGACGGAATCACGCGGGTCCCGTGGTCCCCGATCGTCTCGACCGTGCACACCTACGACCGCCCCGTTCTTCCTTCGCGCTTCGTGGGGCTCCTCGGCACGCGCACCCAATGGGCGTTCGACCGGGGAGCCGCGGCCGGGGGGCATCACGTCGGCACGGTCCGCAGCGCGGCGTTTCAGGACGGGGAGCGGCCGGGTCAGGAGGTCCTCGACGAGACCGCGGCGGAGCTCCGGGAGGCGTTTCCCGCCGCGCGCGAGGCGACGCTCCTCCGCGCGCGCATCTACAAGGAGCGACGCGCCACGATCCGCTCGCTCCCGGGAGTGCAACGCTTGAGGCCCCCAACCGTAACCCCCGTGCGCGGCCTCTACCTCGCCGGAGACTGGACGGCCACGGGGATCCCACCGACGATCGAGGGCGCGGTTATGAGCGGACACCGTGCCGCGGCGCTCGCCTCCTCCGCCGGCTCGCGATGACCCACGCGCCCGGGCTGCTCCGATGAGGGACGTCACGGCATCCATCCGCCGAAGCGTGCTCGGATGGTATTCGAAGAACAGGCGGGACCTTCCATGGCGCAGGACCCGCGATCCGTACGCGATCTGGGTGAGCGAGATCATGCTCCAGCAGACGCGGGTCGAGACCGTGGTTCCCTTTTACGAGCGGTTCCTGCACCGCTTCCCCGACGTCGGATCCCTCGCGCGGGCGCGTGAGCCGGCGGTGCTCGCCGCCTGGTCGGGACTCGGCTACTACCGGCGCGCGCGCAGCCTGCACGCAGCGGCGCGGGCGCTGCGGCGCGAGCGCGCCGAGAGCCTCCCCGAGGACCTCGACTCCCTGATGGCGCTCCCCGGGATCGGCCGCTACACCGCCGCCGCGATCGCGAGCATCGCGTTCGGCCTTCCGGCGGCCGCCGTCGACGGGAACGTGATCCGGGTGCTCGCGCGGATCTACGGTCTCAGGGGCCGGAACGACTCGGCGGC
>Ga0137396_10001451_pt1 | contig 12428 bp, 17 predicted proteins | sample czc16metaG_FD_108284 | JGI IMG/M metagenome (GOLD analysis project Ga0137396, IMG submission 108284) | Vadose zone soil microbial communities from Angelo Coast Range Reserve, California, USA - czcobulk3.16 metaG | ecosystem: Environmental > Terrestrial > Soil > Vadose zone | place: USA...
ACAGTAGCCAGGATTCATGAGCCCACGCCGCCTGCTCCGCCACAAGCTCAGTAGAGTCGGGGCCCGGGGCCCCGGCCTCTGGGTTCCATCCTAGCCACTGCGGAACACCCTTCGTTACTAGCTGTGGAAGACTCTTTGTTGACACTCACCAGACTGGACCTAAAATGTTTCAAACATTTGGAGGTCATGTTGTTTCGATCGCCGCAGAAATGAAAACCGAGTTCACATCCCGCGAAGTCGTGGCACTCACTGGCATCACTCCCCGCCAGCTGCAGTGGTGGGATGAGCGCGGAATCGTGGTTCCGGCCCGCGACGGCCGGCGTCGGCTTTACTCGATGGAGGACTTGTCGGAGGTCGCGGTCATCTGCGAGCTGCGCCAACGCGGGTTCTCGCTTCAGCGGATGCGAAAGGTCGTCGGCTTCCTGCAGCACGAGTTCGGCAAGCGGCTGGCTGAAACGGTGGGCGGTGCCTCCGACTATCACCTGCTGACCGACGGGAACAACCTCTACCTGGAAACCTCCGCACAGCAGATTGTGGACATCCTCAAGAACGCTCGCCAGCCCATGCTGGCGGTCTGTCTGAGCGACACCGTGCGGCGCGTGCGCGCTCAGATCCAGAACAGCAAAAAGCAGAGTAGACCTGCGGCGCGGGTGATCCGAGCTGCCAAGCGCGGCAAGACGGCTTCCTGAACAGGCTTGATCCCGGGGGGGGAGGGCACATGATCGGCGAACTGGATTTCTTGAACGAGTGGATCCCGGAGCAGATGCAGCCGGGTACGTTATTCGTCCTGGAAAATGCCGGCGAGGTCGGGGAAAAGGAAGATCCGTACTGGGCTGTTCTTTCCTGCCCTACCTGCGGTACGTTGGGACTGGTAACGCGCAAGCAGGTCGCCGGCCTTCTGGCCGTGATCTGCGGTTCTGATCAGTGCTCCGCTCAATTCTTCATTCACGACAGCGAGATTGTGCCCCGGAAGCCAATTTAGTTCGGGTTGCAGTGCCTTGCCCGCCGGGCCCATCTAGCGCACGGTTCTCGCTGGCCCGAGCGGAACTGGCACCTGCTCGACAATCTCGATATCAAAGCCTTCGAGCGCCGCCACCCGTCGCGGGTGATTCGTGAGCAGGCGGATTCTCCTTAAATTCAGATCCGACAGAATCTGTGCCCCAATGCCGATTTCGCGCTGTGTCTTGCGCTCGCTTTCCGGCAGGGCGGGCAGGGCCCGGTCCCGATGGAAGGTAAGAATCGTGCGCTCTCCCAGCCGGTCGACCGAAAACCCCTTCGACGTCTGGTGTAGGTAAATGATGGCCCCTCGTCCGGCTTCCGCAATGGCGCGCATCGAGCCTTCGATCGTCGCCCGGCAATCGCAATGCGTGGAGCCGAAGACATCCCCCATAATGCAGTGCGAGTGCATCCGGACCAGCACGGGTTCAGCAGCGTTCTCAATTTCTCCTCGAATCAGCGCGATATGCGATTCGCCCCCCTCGACCTCGCTCTCGTAAGCGATCAAACGGAACTCGCCGCAACCTGTTCCCACCAGCGCTTCTCCCACCCGGTGGACGTAGCGCTCGTGAGCCATGCGGTAGCGAATCAGTTCCGCCACGGTCAGCATCTTCATGGCGTGCTCCCGGCAGAATTCGATCAAGTCGGGAACCCGCGCCATGGTCCCGTCATCTTTCATGATTTCGCAAATAATGCCTGCCGGGATCAGCCCCGCGAGCCGCGCCAGGTCCACCGAGGCCTCGGTTTGCCCCGCGCGCACCAGCACTCCGCCCTTGCGGGCGCGCAGGGGGAACACGTGTCCGGGGCGAGCGAGATCGGAGGGCCGCGTGGCCGGATCAATGGCGACCTGGATCGTCCGCGCCCGATCATAAGCCGAGATTCCGGTGCTCACGCCCGCGCGCGCGTCGATGGCCTCGCAGAAGGCGGTCCCGTAGTTCGACGTGTTCTCCACAGTCATGGGTCCGATGCGGAGATGTTCCAGCCGCTCTTCGGTCATCGCCAGGCAAATCAGCCCACGGCCGTACTTGGCCATGAAGTTGATCGCTTCCGGAGTCACTTTTTCCGCAGCAAGCGTGAGGTCGCCCTCGTTTTCGCGGTCCTCGTCATCGACCACGACGATCATGCGGCCGAGGCGGATCTCCTCAATGGCCGTGGGTACGTCGGTGAAGGGTGGCTGGGGGCTCATATGGGTGCGATTCTAGCAAAGCGCTCTCAGCTCGAGGGGCCCTGGTGAACCAGTTCGCCCTCCGCACCCCGGAACAGGGCCCGCAAGGCGCGCACCACCAGGCGAACCAGGACAATGATGATCACGAGGAGCAAGATTGCGATGCCCGCCGCCACGTATGGGTGCTGGGTGGCAAACCAGGTCAGAAAAATCGCCAGTGCGTCTTCCCCCAGACTCAAACCGATGTTCGAGAGGGGCTCGGGCGAAGGCGTGACTGCCGCCCGGACGGCCGTTTTCCCCCCGTGGGCCGCCAGCGCGATCGCTCCGCCCAACAGCGTCGCCAGCAACTGCTTTTCGGGAGAAAGCTGGGAGGTCGCACCATAGGCCAGCAAGGCCGCGACCGGCACCCGCACAAAGGTGTGCAAAGCATTCCACAGGAGATCGAATGCGGGAACCTTGTCGGCGAAGAATTCGACCAGGAAAAGGGCCGTGCTGGCGCCGATTACCCACCAATTCGTCAGCAGGTGCAAGGCTGCGGGCAGCGGGAGCAATCCGAGATGAGCAAGCAGGCCAAGGGTCGCCAGCGTCGCATAGACATTAAGCCCGGCCGCAAAGCTGATCGCGACCAAAGCGGCCGCGATCTCATTGGGGGTCAGCTTCACCGGATCCAGCATGGACGACCCTCCCCGGCATCCCGGCGGACGTCCTCAGGATAGCCTCCTGCGGTGGCAAATAGAAAGGGCCGCCACTCGGGCGGCCCTGAGGCTAGAAGGTGGTTGCTTACAGCGTGGACTCGATTTCAAAACCCCAAGCTTCCAACAGTGGCTCTGGAATGTACTTGGAATTTTTGTTCCGGCGTGCCCACTCCCGCAAACGCGTCGACCGCAGGTACTGGTCGGGGGAGAGTTTGTATTCGCGCACAACCTGCTCGAACTCGGTGATCGTGGGGGTGATCGGCCCAATGGGTTCCGGCTTACCCCAGTTTGGGTTTCCGCGTCGCTTTGCCATGAAAATTACGCCTCGTAAGCTTGAGATAAATTCAACTGCTGGGAAAACCGTCTCTAACCCTTAGATTCACTGGATCTTGGGTAGGATTCATCCCAATATCAAGGGACGGTAAAGCCTTAAGAACCAGCTGACAGCTACCTATGGGATATTGGAAACGTTGGATTATAGGGCCGTTTTATTTTGAAGTCAACCAAAATTCTTCGTTCCCACTGACCCCGCCAAACCATTTAACTGATTGTCACAATTGAATTTACAACACGGATCAGAGGGTTCCGGAAATGAATCATGGCGGGATTTGTGAGAATATCTGCTTTTTGGTAGTGATATACACTTCGGCGGAGAAAATCGCTTCCCAAGCGGCCCATCGTGACTCCAGGACATGATGCCGCTTTCCCCCGGCCTCCGCCAAAGGTTACGCCCGTAACCCGAAACCCGGCACCGTTCGTTGACGATGTATTAATCAAACCGTAAATTGCCGACAGGAGGCAGTTTCGTGAGAGATATCTACGAGGTTCTCCGTAAAAAGCAGGCTGAGCAGGCCCAACTGGGCAAGCAGATTGAGGCCCTCCAAACCGCGGCCGAGCAACTCCGGAATGTGGCGCACCTGTTAAACGCCGAGGACGAGGACGAGAAGGCCAGCGGTCACCACGGCTAAACGTCGCTGTAGAAGTTCGTTACCAGGAACGTAGGACATTATCGTTATGGGTCTCAGGGCATTGGTGCTATGCGCCGACGAAAAGATTGTGAGGGTGCTGCGTCGGGTGTTGAGCGACCTAGAGATTGCGATTGAGCACTGCACCGAACCCGATGGCGCCATCCGCAAGCTGACCCGCCAGAGATTCGAAGCCGTCATCATTGATTGCACCGACCTCAAGGCTGCCACCTCGGTGCTCAAGAGCGCTCGTTCCGCCCCGGCCAACAAACGTGCCATCGCCGTCGCCATCATGGATGGCCACAACGGGCTGCGCTCCGCCTTCGACATGGGAGCCCACTTCGTCCTCTACAAGCCCGTTTCGAACGAGCGGGCCAAATCGAGCTTTCGGGCGGCTCGCGCTCTGATGAAGAGGGAACGCCGCCGTAACTCGCGCGTATCCGTCCAGATCCCCGTCACGCTCAACAACGCCCAGACCGGATTTATGCAGAAGCTGGTAACCACCGACCTGAGCGAGGGCGGCATGGCCGTGCAGTTGCCCAAGCATCAGAAAGATCCCGGACCGTGGCAGGTGAGCTTTATCTTGCCGGGCTCGGAACACGGGATTGAGCTCTGCGGGGAAGCTGCGTGGCATAACGCTGGAGGCCAGACCGGAATCCGTTTCGCAAATCTTGCGGTGGACCTCGCCCATGAATTGCGCGCGTGGCTCAACCAGAATGCCCCCGAGAGCGAGAAAGACGATCCTCCGGTTCATTGCAAGCTGACCGACCTCAGCCTGGGCGGCTGCTACCTGGAAATTGGCTCGCCCTTTCCGGTACGCACGCGCATTGTCCTGTCGATGAAGATGTCCGAACTCGAACTGCGGGTTGAAGGCGTGGTACGCGTCATGCATCCCGAGGTCGGCATGGGTGTTGAGTTCACCCAAAAAACCGTCGAGCAGCGCAGTCACGTCGAGAAGTTCATTCACACCTTGATGAGCGCTGGTGATGCCCTGCCGGAGTTGCTGGTAGAGCCCGAGGGATTCGAGGGCGAGTCCGCCAAGGCGCCTGCCCAGAGCACGTTGGTGGAAGGGGAAGACCCGCTCCTGGACTTGTTCTGCCAGAAGGCCTCCCTGCCGGCGGAACTTTTCCTGAACGAACTGCGAAAACAACGCCGTTCCCATCCCTTGGATTCCGCCGAAGAAACCATCCTGCCCGTCTAGATCCAGCTCCGCTCCAGCCGATCGGCCGATCCCATTCGTGGTCGGTTCAACATTTGTGGGGCAGCGGTGCGCATCCCCGTCAGCCAGCACTGACTTCTTTGAGTCTTCCCGTGTTATGCACGCCCGAATCGCAAGTGCCCCTGGCGCCCATGCCGGTCAGCCACGCTTACCTTCCGGTCTCGCACCGACGTGCCTTCAGCTCCGAAAATTCGCAACCATGGTCGGGCGTCGCGACGGTGTCGGGCATGCCCCGCTGAGGTTCCGATGGCTATGGGGGGTTCGGAAAACAGTGGCCATGCCATCGTTTCCAGCGCAGATCGTAGGAGGCGAATTCGCCGACTTGGCCGGGAAACAGCCCCGCAGACGTCCCGGCGGGTCCATGAACTGTCACCCAAGGAGCGTCGCTCGAAGCACGTAAACCCTCGTAAACACTGGTGCCCGGGGAGGGAATTGAACCCTCACGATCAAACACGGCGCCGACCTAAACCTGCTCTTTCGGCCTACATTAGGACAAGTTGGGCCCGGCTCAACGGATCGCTATCTGGCTCTGACTCCAGAGCGCTTCCGTGCTCAGCTCGACAAGTTGAGTCCTCGGTGAGGTGAGAAACGATGGCGCGATAATCCCGCTTTGATGAGCTTCCTGGGAGAATGGTGACGGCAATGGACGGATGGGCAACTCTACGGCAATTGTTCACGACGGTCATATATCATTCGTGCCAGCCGACAGTTGGGGAGCCGATCATTAGAATCGAGAAGTGCCTAGGGAGGTCTGATTTGCATAGTTCGCAAAACAATCCTTGGAGGACTCGTGGTTCCTTCAGTCAATCGTGGCAGTTCCGACTCCGGCGTCCCATCCGTGAACGATCACAAGAGCGGTGATCGGTCTGCGCCTGCTTCCCGGACATGCGTAGTGCTGATACATGGGGTTGGTTCTTCCAAAGCTCAGGTCCTCGAGAAAAGCGTTGAGGCCTTTCCGGAAGCAAGCGGAATTTGTGGAACAGAGGTTCACGAGTATCACTGGAATTCGCTATCGGCACCAACGCACCTCACTCTCAGTGCCTGATAGTTTTGCCCTCGTTGGCGAAGGAGCGTCGCTGGCTCCTGTTAACGGGAGACGGCCAGCTGCGGGAGCTGGCCGCTGGCGAGGACGTGGAGTGCCATGGAGTGCTGGGGCTGCTGGACATCATGGAAGAGGCTGGGATACCGGGTATCCAGCCTCTCCACGACGGATGGGCGGCTCTTGCCGCGCATCCCCGATGCCGATTGCCGCGCCGCGAAATCACGATCCGGCTGGAGCGATACCGGGTCATTATCGGACCGGTATGAATGCCTTCACCGGGAGGCTAAACAAGAACATGGCGAAAGTAGCTGGTTAAGAAACTAGCGGATTAGCGGGCTTTCCAAAACATAGGTTGTTTTTTGGCCAGATTTGGCCGCTGGATGCGTTGAAAAGTTGGGCCGGTTCGGAGAGGTAAAACTGCTCAGTCTCACCCTGGCCACAAAATTCGCGGCGGTGCGGCGGGATTCCCAACGCAGGGAAGATTGGGAACAGTGGTGCGGGCGGAGGGAGTTGAACCCTCATGGGCCGTTTAAGCCCTGCGGATTTTCATGCCGTCTACGGCTTTCGCCGCCCGGACGCGGCGCTTTTGGAGGGCTCACGCCAGGTTTGCGGTCTGGACTATCCCTTCACCCTCCCCCGGAAGATCCGGAGCTTAGGTGCTGCCCGTCTAGTCTCTACACCTTCCCGGCTGGAGTATCTCTCCGGGCTTGGCTCGGGATTGCCATTTGAGGTTTCCCCGAATTTGAGCAGTTCTGCATCGCCGGTTTCCCAGGCGAGCACTCAAGTTTTTCCTTAAGTCCGCTGCGTATGCCATTCCGCCACGCCCGCGCGGCTGGTTACTTACAGTTTTCTATCATAGAGCACGCAGGGGGAATTTACACGTCAGCTTCCTGCGTCGGACGTCTCGATTGATATTCAGTTTTCGGCTGGTTTTGTTTCTATTTCGGTTTTGGTCTCATGATGTTGATCGCGGCTGCATCAAGCTGCGTCTTGATATGCGCCGCGTAATACTTCTCGATCATCTCGACGCTGGTGCGGCAGTTTTTGGCGATCTGGTACATGTCGGCACCCTCCATCAGGCGCAGACAGATGTAGGTGTGCCGCAGGCTGTAGGCGGTTCGCGGCCGGCCTTCACGATCGAACCTGAGATTCTCATCGTCCAGAATCGTCTTGAAAAGCTCCCCAAGAAAAACCTATTGTCAACCACGCCCTCTTCTGTCAAGTGTACGTGCGCCACCCCGTCCTTCACTGACAGCGCGCTTGCCGGGACTTGGACAATCCAGAACAGGACGGACTGACGAACGTGACCATCGAAATCGTGGACCTGGAACGTAGCCGTCTGGCAGCTCAACTTGAAAGTCTCAACAACGCACTCTCCGCGCTGAACGAAAAAGGATCGTCACGCAAGGATGGAATTTCCGCAGCAGGTCGCGCCCGGATTGCCGCCGCTCAACGGGCTCGCTGGGCAAAGGTCAAGGGGCGGAAGGTCGTATCGATCGCTGCCCGCAAGAGGACGACGTCACCAGTCGTCCGGCGAAAGATCGCAGCTGCGCAGAAAGCACGTTGGGCAAAGTCGCGGAAGCAGCAGTGGTCGGCGTGATTGCCACAGCCTTGGGGTGTTCGGAGTGCTACACTAACCTTGTTCACGATTTCCGCATACAACCGAGCCATTGAGGCCGAAAACTACGCCTCCAAGTGACAGGCTGTACTTTGGAGGCAGAATGCCGACCGTTATTTGTACCCCCGCCTTGAAATGCCCGTTTTGCAGCAGTGAAACTCTGGCGCTTTTTCGCAGCGACATACACCTCACGTTCGACATAGCAGACGAAGGCGAGAAAAAAGACGGCGTCCCGGTCGCGGCGCTTCTTTGCGGCGAAAATCACTTCTTTTTCCTTCGGCGTTCCGATATACAAATTCAGGAATTCACACCGCACACCGAGCAGGAACGCGCATGCGCTTAGAGAAATGAAGGTCGATTTCCAGCAGTGCTGACACCAGCTTAAGCGCCCGCCAGACCTCTTCACGGACGTTACTGGCCATTCCTTGATCTTCGAGTGCATCCTCTGCGGATGTCAGTTCGATCTGACGTTGGACTCGAAGGGAGTGGCTGACTGGGAGGTCATCGTCCCTCCGCAGCTCAAGCGTGCATAGTCGGTGGTGGACAATTTCGGCCGACCGGGGTCCGTGAGGGTGAACGCGATGTTTCACTACTTGTCATATGTAGCGGCAAGGAGCTGCTACCTTCTGCGCGTTCCTCGGCCAGACTTCCGATCCGTATCTTAGGGTCCCTGGCCACTCTCGGGGAGTTCTACTACGCGTTTCCTGTCCTCTTCTCAGCAACCATCGGTTTCCGGTAGTTGCATTTTCCGTATTTCCACTGGGCCGACCCCTTGTGCGATTGGCTTCCTTATCCCGACGGTTTTGGGCCCTTTTGTGACGCGAGTTCCGGCCTTTGGTTGGGGGAGATCAGCTATCGATCTGCGCCGCGACCCAGGTGCGATCCGCCGAGCGATCCGGCCGCATGGTCTTTTGTCCAATAGGCGGACAGATCGGCACCCGACGTGAACTGGACTGCGCTTTGGAGCGGAACTGCAGAGTTGCAGAGTGCTCCATACAGCACTAGAATTCGCCGCATCAGGACGATAACCGTTTCTCAATCAGGAGGCGATATGAAAGCAAGAGCGATCGTACTGACTCTGATGCTGTGCTTTGTCGGGGTAGCAGTGTGCTTCGCCGACGACGCCAACCTGGGCACCTGGAAGCTAAACGAAGCCAAGTCGAAGTTAGGCACAGGAGCGCCGAAGAACAACATGGTTGTCTACCAGGCCGCGGGCGACAACGTGAAAGTCACGATCGATGGCAGCGACAAGGACGGTAAACCGACGCATAACGAGTGGACCGGCAAGTACGACGGCAAAGACTACCCGGTAACCGGCGATCCGAATTCAGACGCACGGTCGTTGAAGAAGATTGACGACCGAACGCTGGGATTCAACGTCAAAAAAGGCGGCAAAGTGACCACCAGCGGTCGCATCGTCGTCTCTGCCGATGGCAAAAGCCGCACGGTGACCACGACCGGAACCGATGTGACGGGCAAGAAGTTCAGCAGCAACGCTGTGTACGACAAGCAGTAGGGGGAACTCTCCCCGGCACCGACAGCAACAGTGATTGCCCTTCCTTTCGGAATCTGGCGGGAGAGCATTTGTAAATGGCAAGGACCGGCGGTGGGGACTGTCGACGAGCACAAAGTCGTCGTGCCCACCGCTTTTTGCTCTTCGCAAAACCGACGACGTCCCGAGTTGAGAACTAACATCCAGCCGTTACGCCCGCGACTTTGCCCACCTGCTCCATCCCATACCCTTCCTCCAGCATCAAGGAATGACTCAGCTTACGCACCTGAGTCTGGCAAACGGGGTTGGAGAAACCCACGTTGCCCTCAAACTGCGACAGCTCGGATGCGCGGAAGAGGGGAAGGACATAGCACCCATCCGAAGCAGACAATCTCTCCGGCGAAAGACATTGATCCCACCCGAGAAAGGCGGGCTTTTGTGTTTGTAGTCGTCCGTCCGGATGCGTGCCAACTCCAAGGAGCACGCAGATGCGTTCGGATTCGAACAGTAACGACGGGTGCGGTCCGACCAGCGAGATCGTAAACAAAGGTTTATCCCGACGTCCGCGTTCGCAACGAAGGAATGATCGTTCTCTTCACTCCGATCACGCCTCGAGCCAAGCAATGGATCCGCGCAAACGTCCTGACGCGCAATGGTCCGGCGATGCGTTGCTAGGCGAGCGTAGGTACGCAGCGGATCTAGCAGCGGGCATGCGCGACGCTGGTCTAGTTGTCGGGTAAAGGAAGTCGATGCCACATGCGCGATTGGGGCGATTTCGGGCTTCCGGACGAAGACGAGCTGGCCGGGCTGGAGGCTCCGGCCGACCCGCTGGTCGATGCGGTTGCTGAACCGACTCCTGCCCGAGAAGAGGAGTAGACAGCGACGGCTGTCCGTCCGCGCCGACAACGGCAACGACACCGCCTCGGCCCTAGGACGTCATCGCGACGGCTACTGCAGCTGAATCGGCCGCCTCCGCTACTTGCAGCGCGTAATACCAAACAAAGATCGTCAGGAGGCACAATCGACTCTCTGACAAACCCATTTCTCTCGGCAGCTCGACCGTTTTCTCGTGCGTACGCAACCGCAAGAGCGTTTCGCCACTCTCGGAAATAACATGCCAAACCTGGCGCCAGCAGCCTTCGGGGACGAGCCGGAACAGCTGTCCGTCCGCAAAGACGATTGTTCCTATCCCTGTCCAGTGTGGCTTGAAGGTCGCAATTCGGTTGTTCGAAGTTGAATCCAGAATTTCCGTGCCCGTGCGCAGGAAACCGGTTGGCCGAAATATCCAGTTTCCATACGGGGACACAGCCAGAAAGCGCCTGGTCCAGCTGGTGCGCTCCAACGAACCCACCAGTTCGCTTTTCAGCTTGAGTTCGTGTCTGCGGCTGTATCGAGTTTTGGTCCAGACGAGTTCGCCAGAGTTGGCGGAGGAGATCGGAATCATAAACACCTCCGAAGGTGCCTGACCCAAGAACAGCATAGCAGACCGATGTTAACAACTGTGTTTGAACGTCGCTGGGATGGGGGAGTTGTTCCGGGCCCTCGCACTTAAGCGCGCGCGCGAGTTCTACCTGCACAACGTGATTCCGTCCCAGCACCTGGTCCGCCCAGAAGTGATGGACGCGTTTCAGCAATCGGTAGCTCGCAACCGTGAGCTGTTGGAGCGTCTCGCCACGTAAATGGCGCAACGCGTCTACCTGACGATCGCGGAAGTCTACCAGATGCAGCACCCAGTTGATCGATATGTTCGGCGGCCTGCCGTCTACCGCCCGCAAACCGGCTATTACAACTCCATTGAAGAAGAGGCAGCCGCGCTGATGGATTCCCTCGGGAACAACCACGGCTTCATCGACGGCAACAAGCGAATCGGTTTCACTGCGACCGATGTCGTTCTTCGCAGCAACGGTTTCTACATCGACGTCGCGGCAAACAAGGATACGCATTCATCGTCGGCTCAATGAACCAGCACGCGTTCCGCTTTCCCCAAATCCTCGACTGGATCCGTCAGCACAGCAAGCCTGTCAGCTAGCTCGTCTTCCACTCATCATCGCCGTCATGGACGTCGACCTTGTCCTCGTCATCATCATGGGAATGATCATCGTGATGGGCGTGCCCATCATCGATCTCATCCTGCTCCCAGTAGCTCCCCCAATCATGGCGATCCGCAATCTGCAGAACAAAAGTCATCCAGGAGTTCTCGGCCGGGGGCGCCACGGCGCACAACATGCAATTATGGCTTTTGCGCCGCGCCCATCCCGGTCCCAGCTTCGTGCGATCTGGCTGCAATTAGACCGTTCATCGGTTTTGGAGTCTCGTGCGTCTGCCAGTTTCGCACCCGGGCGGGCGCGTTGAGTTCCGATCGCACAGAACCCACCCCAGCGGAGATAGAAATCAGGAGAGCGGAGGGTGCGAAGGGCTGGTTGAGGCTGCTCGATCGCAAGGACCGGTGTTTCTCGATTGAACCGAAATCACTTGGCCTGGTTTTGCAATTGCGCAGAAGACGTCGTGCGAATCTCGGCCAACCGACTCGGGCGATTCCCCCGAATCATCCGGCTCAACAGCACCACGATCGCCAGCACAAGCAGAACGTGAATGAATCCACCCATCGTGTAGGAAGTCGCCAGTCCAGCGATCCACAGAGCTAGAAAGAGTACGCCGACAAAAAGCATTGCAGTTTCCTTTCGGTTCCCTCAGGAATAGTTGAGAGGCCCGGCGGGGCTTGCAGGACAGGGGAAGCCACACCAAAACAGACCGTGTTGTCAGCTTAGCAGGCCTTCGCTCCTGCGGTCGAAATCATTAGTACATCGTGAGCTGACAGAATGCACGCCTTGCGACGGCTCGCTTGGACTTCGAAGTGTGACCATTTTACGACCAGCCCGAAAACCGAGCTGCCGGGCATCAAGAGCACAGTTAAAAGCTTCCGGGATTGCTGGAATCGTAGCGTGCTCTCGCAGCAGGGTCCAATGCGTAGTTCTTCTCTGGAACATCGAAAATATGACTGAAACGGCATGGGTCAGCGATCCCGGTTATCGCTAAGCTCTCGTTATGAAGAACATCCCGGTACTCAGTCAGGCAGCGGAGATAACGCAACCCTTTCGTTCCCCGGCCGTCTAATTCACTATGTCGGAGAAGCCGATGACGTTTGGCGGGAATACAGATGCACCGCTTCCCAGACCCCGCCGCTCGTTGCCGCTGTCGCTGGCGATTCATGGAGTGCTGTTGTTCGCTCTGTTCCG
>Ga0137396_10001453_pt1 | contig 12424 bp, 14 predicted proteins | sample czc16metaG_FD_108284 | JGI IMG/M metagenome (GOLD analysis project Ga0137396, IMG submission 108284) | Vadose zone soil microbial communities from Angelo Coast Range Reserve, California, USA - czcobulk3.16 metaG | ecosystem: Environmental > Terrestrial > Soil > Vadose zone | place: USA...
CCCAACACCTCCCTTCCGATGCCGATCTTCGCAGCGGTCCTCGCCGAGATAGTCGGCACGATGATTCTGGCGATGACCGTGCTCGGGTCCACCGACGCCGACTCATCGGGCATCGCCTGGGGCAGCTCGAGCATAGGCCTCGTCCTGGCCGCGGCCATCTGGGCGCTCGGCCCAATCTCCGGCGCCTCCCTCAACCCTGCCAGGAGCTTCGGACCTGCCGTCGTCTCCCTCCTCTACGACAGCGCACCGATCCTCAACTACTGGATATACCTGGTAGGCCCCATCTTGGGGGGTCTGCTCGCTGCGCAACTTTACAAGCTCATCTTCAAGCGCGTGTAGCACGATGAAGTCTCAGCCGAGGCTCAACCGCGAGAGGGCGAAGGAGCTCCTTGCCGAGGTGGACCTGCTCATCTCGCGCGGGCAGCAGCCTGCGGCCCTCAGGAAGAACGTCGTCCAGCTCCTGAACCTGGAGCCGACCTACAGCTGGGTGGGGCTTTACCTCGTCAAGGGCGGGGAGCTGCGCCTAGACGCTTGGAACGGACCTTCTCCCACGACGCACACGTCGATCCCGTTGGGGAAGGGGATATGCGGGTGGGCGGCGAAAACCGGGCGCACCGAGATAGTCTCCGACGTCTCGAAGGACCCGAGATACCTTCAGTGCTTCGCGAACACACGTTCAGAGATCGTCGTGCCAATCCTCAATGGAGGCAAGGTCGTGGGGGAGATCGACATCGACGGGGACATGGTCAACGCGCACTCGTCCGTCGACAGGGAGTTTCTCGAAGCGCTCGCCACGAAAATCTCAAAGTTTTGCGTCTGAGCTTCGGCGACCCCATCGCTTCTCGCGCAACCCGCGGGGGGGCGTTGCTCGAACTTCGCCATGGACGGGTAAACGAGGAAACCTTTGCCTGCACGGTCATCTCACTTTTTTCCTTCGGGCATAAATGTAGAAAGCTATCCCTGCTAATGCCAAGGCGAGAGAAAGGATTTGGAATCCCCTGATGAAGGATCCCGTTGCGGCGATGGCCAGTCCGATGATGAAACTTGCCACTCCGTATCCGGCGTGTTCGACCGCGTGATTCGTCCCCATTATCGCGGCTCGGTTTGATGTTGAACTGTTCTCGGCGAGTATCACCAGCTGGCTGATGCGCACCATCGCGATCGATCCTCCGAAAGCTACCGATGCAATAACAAAGGTAGGCGCGCCGGGCGCGAAGAAGAATACGAGCCCGAGCGCCAGCGCACTTAGGATCAGGCCCGCGACCAGGTAGGGCATCCGCCTCTTGCCCTTGTCTTCCAGATGCCCCAACGGGACCATCAAGATGACGGCGGTCGCGGCCATTATGGACGCGAAGTACCCATACAAGAGTGCGAATATCGGGATGGATGCCCTCAAGAAGTTGGCGTAAAGGGGGACATAGTAGAAGAACCCGGAAAACCCGATCGAGCCGACAAATGTCGTCAACAACGCCACGCCTATGATTGGAATCTTGAAGGCGGCAAAGAAGTCTGACCAGCTCACGCTGTGCACGTGGATGTCGCCCACCTCACCGGGAAGATCTTCTAATATCGCATCGTGTCCTGTCTTCTCCTCAGCATGGACGTGCGACACTACCGCCTCCGTCGAGACGCGAACTATCTCGGGCATGAAGAGAAAGGCGATTGCAGCGGCCGCGAGCAGCATGTAAGCTGACGTCTCGAACACCCCTGCCCGGCTCCCCAAATAGTAGCCTATCGTCGTACCGAGCGCTGGCCCGAACGCGTAGCCCGCAAACTCCGCCCCTTCAATCAAGCCGAAGGGCTTTCCCATGCCGCCCTCGCGCTCGGCCAGGTCCCCGGTGTATGCAAGGGTGCTCGCCGTGTAGATTCCGTGCGCCGACCCGAGCGCGACCAGGGCTGCGGCCATCCCAATCGAGAACACGACGAGATCGGATATCTGGTCGATGACTGTCAAGGATAGGAGCGCGGCCGCGGCTAGCACGCAGCCTATTATCGTGAACCGCCTCCTTCCGTACTTGTCGCTAAGGTGTCCAATCGGGATGGCGATCAGTCCTGACAGGACGAGGTAGGCTCCGGAAATCGTCCCTATGAGGGCGTACCCGGAAGTACCCAGGCCGAATGAGACGGTCAGCTTGTCAGACAGGAAAGCAAGGACCACGATGTAGGAGGCGTATTCTCCGATGTAGGTCAGGAGACCCACAGCACCGACGCCGAAAAAGCTGGACAATCCGCGTCTGTGGCCCCTCGGATTCTTGGCTCCGGCCGTCTGAGTTCCCGAGGGTGGAAATCCGTTTGGCGTTCCAGTCGTCGAGGTCATGTCCCGGTGCACTACCTTCGGGACTTGCCTTGAATAGGTGTCAGCCAGCGCTCAGAGTTGAAGAACGACCGCAGCCGTTTCGCTGACGAAGAAAAATGCCCAGAACCGGCCTTTTCCACGACGCGCAACGACGAGTGACGAATAATAAGGATTCCGAAATCTCTCAGGCAGCTATCCGAGTCGGCGCGTCGCTCTACTTGCTTCCGGGCAGCTTGTTGACGAGCTTCATCATCTCGTTGTAATGGTGCCTAATGATGTCGGCCCCCTTCTGGCCCATCATCGCCTCGGCGTTGGACTTGCACTGGCCTATCGCCGAGACTATCCCTTCCTTTGTCGGCTGGTCGAAGCTCGCCCCGCAGCTCTGGAACGAGCCTGTCACGAACTGCCTGACCTGGGCCTTGAGCGCCTGGTCGTCGGTGGGTTGGTTGAGGACGTGCATGAACTCTTTGTTCGCGCTCTCAAAACACCTCAACAGCTCGTCCCTCACCAGGGTCGGCGTCACCTTCTCTTTTGGAACGTCGGGCGCCTTGTATTGGCCTGCCACAAATGAAGGTCAAAGAGGGGGATATATAGAATGTTGCGCTGGTCTAGCCTAGGCGAGTGGGCATTGACTGCGTTCGAGGAGCCTCAGGATACGGATGTCCGAGAGTCCGGAAGGCGATTTTCGCCGCTCGCCGGGCGGTCTCAGGGCGAGCAGACGAGCGCCCTGGGAACACCCCCAGGCTGGGCGCACTGAGGGTCAGGCCGTTGTATTTTCCCGGAATGAGGCCGGCGAGGACAGTTTTGATGACCGCCTTCATTATCGCCTTGTTGGTGGCAGGTGGGACCTTCGTCGTCTACTTCCTGACCGTGGGCACCGAAGGCACAGTCCCTCAGATGCCGTCGGTTTCGACAACCCTAAGCTCGTCATCTGGGGAATTGATCATCACCAGTGTGAGCGGAGACGTGGACTCGATAAACCACCCGGAAGCCCTGTCAAGCAACTCCTCGGCCGTTGTAGGCAAGACGCCATTCGTCGGTACCCCAGGCGAGACGTTCACATTGCGGTTTGACATCGTCTATCAGGCGTGCGCCTGTGGGCCGCGTGTCGTGGAGGTGGACTCGCTGACTCCGGGATTCACCGTGGTGGGCATCACGCCTCCGCTGCCCGTGCAATTTCAGGGCGCAGGCGGCGATTTCTACCATGCGGGCTTCACCGTCGAGGTAAAGGCTCCAGCGACCTCGTATACGGGTGCCCTAACTCTCGTAGCCCATATCGGGTAGGTTTGTGGCGTCTTATGGTTACCTAGACAGGCTGAAGGGCGCCGATTGTCTTAGCCACCCCGGCCTCACTCGGACATCAAGCATCGACTCGGTTCCTCGTCGAAACGACTCGAGGAGAAGGAACTGATATAACGTAGGTTATAGATTTATATAACAAAGACAGTCATCGCAGACAGTTCAAGATGGCAAAGCTCGAGATACGCGACCTCCACGCCACGGTGGAGGGGACGGAGATACTCAAAGGGGTAGATTTGACGATAAACCAAGGCGAGATACACGCACTGATGGGTCCAAACGGCTCAGGAAAGAGCACCCTCGCTAACACCCTTTTAGGCCACCCGAAGTACAAAGTGACGAAGGGCGACATCCTCGTCGACGGCCAGAGCGTCATCGACCTGAGCCCCGACAAGAGGGCCAAAAGGGGCCTGTTCCTCGCATTCCAGTACCCGGTCGCCGTCCCCGGGGTCACGATGTTCTCTTTTCTGCGGGCGGCTTATAATGCTGTCCACACAGACGAGAAGAACCAGGCGCCGACCATCTTCGATTTCAAGGACACCCTCGCAGAGAGGATGAAGCTGCTCGAGATGGACGAGTCGTTCATGAACCGCTACCTGAACGAAGGCTTCTCAGGAGGGGAGAAGAAGAGGGCGGAGATTCTCCAGCTCGCGATGCTAAAGCCAAAGTTCGCAGTCCTCGATGAGACCGACTCCGGGCTCGACATCGATGCCCTCCGCGTCGTCGCCGAGGGAGTCACCAAGATAGCGAACAAGGACCTGGGGATACTCGTGATCACTCACTACCAGAGGATCCTGAAGTACATCATGCCGACGTTCGTGCACGTCATGTACGAGGGGAGGATAACCGCGTCTGGCGGGCAGGAGCTCTCCCTCAAGCTCGAGGAGAAAGGCTACGGCTGGCTCAAGGAGCAAGCCGGCGTCCTCGCCTAAGACGGGTTCCTCGCGCTAGACGTATTCCGAGGGGTCGACGATGTTCTGCGGTGCCTCACCCTTCAGATAGCGGGTCAGGTTCTCGACCGCTGCCTTGCCAGGTTCACCGGTGAGCGCCGAGCTCCCGCCGGCCACGTGCGGACTTCCGATGAAATTCGAGAGTTTCAGGAATGGAAACTTGGAGGAATAGGTCTCTTTCCCCCTCTTTAGCTGCCAGACGTCGGTCGCATAGGTGAAACCCGGGCATTTCAGGAGGTGGTGGTAAAGCGCCTCCTCGTCGACTATCTCCGCCCGCGCTACGTTAACCAATATGGCATCCCCCTTCATTGCCTCTAACTCCGCCGACCCAATCAGCCCCACCGTCAGCTTCGACAACGGCAGCGCAATCACAACTGCGTCGCACGTCTTCAAGACCTTCCGGAGTCCCTCTCCGCCGTGGAGAATCTGGATGTCGCCCTGCGAGCTAGGGCGCCTTGAGAACGCCAACAGGTTCATCCCAAGTGCACGCCCCATGGAACCGACCATGCGCCCAATTCCACCGTAACCGAGGATACCGAGCGTCCTGCCCCTGAGCTGGACTACCTCGCGCGCGAGGTCGTCCACCTGTGCTGGGTAGAACTCGCCTGTTCGCAGGACACGGTCAAGCTTGACCACCCGCTTCGCTGCGGCGAGCACGAGCGCGAGCGCGAACTCAGCGACCCCCACCGAGAATCCTCCAGCGTTGCTGCTTACAATGACCCGCTTGCCAAGATGCCTGAAGGGAATGTGATTGACCCCCGCCCATCCGGATTGGATGAAGCGAAGCCGGCTCATGCGCGATATGCGCTCGGGCGTCAAGGAGTCGGGCCACCACATCTGGACTAACACCGCGTCAATCAACGGAAGGAGGCGGCCGAGTTCCTTATCGTCGAGGTCGTCGAGCCAATAGACCTTCGCATGGGAACTCAGGTTGTCGAGCCTTCCGGCGACGTGAGAGTTCGTCACAAGGAGGTTCGGCTTCTCGCCCATCGCGGCTCAGAAGAGGCTCTCGCCTAGGTCACCGCTAATTAGCCTTTTGAACGTCCGAGCCGTCCGCAACAGCTTCGAAGTCTACGACTAGCGTCGTTTTTGCGAACCGGCCTCCGCGGTGCTCTGCCTCTTGATCTCCTGCAAAATTAACTGCGCGCCCTCCCCGAATATCGAACGCAGTTTCGCATCGAAGGTTTCGGGGTTGGGCTCGCCAGTATAGAAAAGAATAGCTTTTGCACCAGAGTCTCCGAGGATGTTTTTCATAACGGTGTCGACAATACGAATGAATTTCTCGGAGCCCAAAGGATCGGCCACGGCCCGTCAACCTTTGCTAGGTGGCGCCCTTGGGTTCCATGCCTTGAAGAACAAGTAGAAACCTAAGAGAAGGATAATGGTCGCAAGAGCGTCGGGACTCTCCATTATGGATGTGATCGCGAACGAAGACCCATAGACGGCCTGGTAGACAAGAACAAGCTGGCTGGCCATGAAGAAAAGAACGGAAGAAGCGATTATGCGCCAACCGTTCCAGAAGATCCCTCCCTTGAAGGTCCTCCTTGTCTCGAAAGCGAAAATCCACGCCGCAAACGACAGCCCAGCCAAGGTGAGGCCAAACGTACCGAGAAGTGGTTCCACGATAGCTGGACGTGGCGATGCACCCCTCGGTTAAGAAGTCTGATACTTTTCGCAACTTGCAGTCGACAACTTGGAGAGTTCGGAGCTTTGTGTGGACTCGAGATTAGAAACAAGATCTTTCTAGAAAATCTCGACGCTCCCACAACTTCTTCAGGCCTCAGATGGCCCTTGCTGGAAAGACTCCCGCAGAGCTGCGGGAATAGTGGTCAAGGGCGAGAATAAATGGCTGACAATAATACAGAACGCCAGCTATGAGCCAGACCAAGAGAAATAAGCAGAGCCTTCAAGGTCTGTTGAAAATGGGGGCGGTAGTCGTTCTGAGTGGGGTTCTGACGGTAGCAGAACTTGTCGGCATCGGCTATCTTGGATTCGCCCCTACAGTGAGAGGCTTTAATGAGACGAACATAATTTGGGTGACATTCTTGGCGAATTTCATCATAGTCGCAGTGATTTCAAGGAAGGCAAGGTTCCCTCACGAAAAAGTATCCGCCGATACTTGACAACTCAAAGAACAGACCCAATCCATCTAAAACTTGACAGAACCACAACCCGAACTCCTTTTATAGTATAACATAGGTAATACGAACAGGTTATGACAGCAGCTGCCGACATCGTAACTGACGATTACAAGACAAAGTACGGTTTCGCCGACTCCACTGGTTACCTAGACTCTAGGAGGATGGGCCTGAGCGAAGACGTCGTCCGCGAGATCTCGAGGATTCGAGACGAGCCGACCTGGATGCTGGACTTCAGGCTGAAGGCGTTCAAGGCCTTCGAGGCCAGGCCGGTCCCCACGTGGGGGGTGGACCTTTCCCCCATCAAATTCAACGAATTCTACTACTACGCTCAGCCGTCCAAGGAGACCGCGAAGAAATGGGAGGACGTCCCTCCTGAGATCCGGAACACCTTCGAGAAGCTGGGCATCCCCGAGGCTGAGAGAAAGTTCCTCGCCGGCGTGGGAGCCATCTACGAGAGCCAGGAGGTCTACAACAGCCTCCAAAAGGACCTCCAGAAGCAGGGCGTCATCTTCACGAGCGTCAGCAACGCGGTGAAAGACTACCCGGAGCTCATCAAGCAGTACATCGGGACTATCGTCCCTCCCAACGACAACAAGTTCGCCGCGCTCAACAGCGCGGTCTGGAGCGACGGGCCGTTCATCTACGTCCCCGAAGGCGTGAAGATCGCGATGCCCCTCCAGTCCTACTTCAGGATCAACGCGCAAGGGATGGGCCAGTTCGAGAGGACGCTCATCGTCGCAGAGCCCGACAGCGAGGTCCACTACATCGAGGGCTGCACGGCGGCGATGTATCAAAAGTCGATGCTGCACGCAGCGATCGTCGAGCTCGTCGCGAAGAAGGGGGCGAAGATCCGCTACATCACGATCCAGAACTGGAGCAAGAACGTCTACAACCTCGTCACGAAGAGGGCGCACGCGTACGAGAACGCGAGCGTCACCTGGCTGAACGGTGAGGTGGGCTCGGGAAGGAACATGAAGTACCCCTCCATCTATCTCCTCGGCAAGGGCGCTTCGGCTGAGATTCTCTCGATGGCGTACGCCGGCGCGAACCAGATCCAAGACACGGGAGGCAAGGTCATCCATCTCGCGTCCGACACGTCGTCCAAGATCATCTCAAAGTCCGTCTCCAAGGACGGAGGCGAGGCAATATACCGGGGCCTCCTCCACATCGCAAAGGGCGCGCACAACGTAAAGGCGACCGTTCGCTGCGACGCGTTACTTTTGGACTCCGAGTCCAAGACCTCCACCATCCCCTACGTCGAGGTGATGGCGGACGACGCCACGGTCACCCACGAGGCGAGCGTCGGGAAGGTCGGGGAGGAGCAGATCTTCTATCTGATGGCGCGTGGCATCAGCGAGAGGGACGCGCTCAGCATGATAGTCAACGGGTTCGTCGAGCCCTTCACCAAGGAGCTCCCGATGACCTACGCGATAGAGATCAACCGGCTCATGGCGCTCGAGATGACCGGCGCGGTCGGCTAGGCCTACATTCCCAGAGTGAGCCCCCATGGAGCAGCGAGCTGTCTCCCGCTTCAACGAGGAGCAGGTGGAGTCGCTCTCTAAGAGCCTGGGCGAGCCAAACTGGCTCAGGGACTACAGGCTCGAGGCATTCCGCAGCTTCTCTTCGCTCCCCCTCGAGCCTTCGCCCCTCTACAAGAAGTACGAGGGCGTCTCGGCCTTCGACCCCGAGCAGTTCCCGGTCAGCCCTGATGATGAGCGCGTCGACCTCAGGACTCATTTCGCAGGCTACCTCACCGGGAAAGAGACTAACATCATCCTCCAGGGCAACTCCACGACCGTGCACGTCGACCTCGACCAGGAGTTCGCGAAAAGCGGGATAGAGGTCCTTAGCATGCGCGAGGCCCTGTCGAAGAACGAGCGGCTCGTCCGCGACCTGCTCTCAAGGCGCCTGGCGGACCCCGCGAAGGAGAAGTACGCCGCCTTCAACGCTGCCTTCTTCAACTCGGGCACCTTCATCCACGTCCCGAAGGGAGCAAGCGCCCCCTCCGCCCTCAGGCGCATGCTCGTGACCCGGAACCCGTCCTCTAGTGTGGTCGAGTTGACGATAATCTATGCGGAGGAAGCCTCGAAGTTCAGCTACCTTGAGGAGCTCTACACGGCCGAGAGCAGTGACCAGTTCCTCGTGAGCTCCGCCCTCGACGTCTTCGCCGAGGTCGGCGCCCAGGTGGACACCAGCACCCTCCAGCTTCTCGACGAGAAGGCGGTGTACCTCTCCAACTCTGGGGTCTCGGTCGAAACAAACGCGAAGGCCACCTTGGCCTCCATCCTGCTCGGCGGGACGATCACCAGGTCGAGGTTCAACCTTGGGCTGAACGGGCGAGGCTCGTCCTTCGAAGGATACCAGGTCTTCTTCTGCGACGGCCAGCAGCGCTACGACCTCGACACCAACCTGGTGCACAACTCCCCCGACTCGTCGGGTTCCTTCACCGCGAGGGGGGTCCTCAAGGACGCCTCACAGTCGATCTTCAAGGGGATGGTCAAGATCAAGAAGGGCGCGAAGACCTCGCACTCCTACCTCGCGCACCACGCCATGCTGCTCGACAAGCGGGCACGCTCCGACGCGATCCCAGGCCTCGACATCGACACCAACGAGGTGAAGGCCACCCACTCGGCCTCCGTCGCGCAGATAGACGAGGAGCAGATCTTCTACCTCATGGCGAGGGGGCTCCCCCTCGACGAGGCGAAGAAGCTGATCATCGTGGGGTTCTTTGAGCCCGTCCTCTCAAGGATTCCCATAGAGTTCGCGCGCGAGGGCGCGAAGTTCACCGTCGAGGGCAAGTGGTCAGGACTCCGAAGGCGCTTGGTCGACAGGGAGACTCTGCTCGCGATTACCGGAGAGGCTCCAACCGAGGCGAAGCACGGTGCCGACATCTTCGAGCGGCACTACAAGTACCGAGGCTAAGCGAGGAGTTGCCGCGGTTCGTGAAGGCCATGGATCTTTCGAAACTCGCTCCTGGGACGATGGCGGGCGTCGAGGTAGAGGGAAAACAGATCCTCCTCTCGAACCTGGGGGGCGAGGTCTACGCCGTCGACGGGATATGTACTCACGAGGAGTCGAGGCTCTCCCAGGGGTTCATGATAGAGGAGCGGGTCGTCTGTCAGCTCCACCTCTCCCAGTTCGACCTGAGGACCGGGGATGTCTCCAACCCTCCCGCGACCGAGCCGCTGAGGCGTTACAATGTTAAAATAGAGGAAGGCGGCATTTTCGTGGAGATCTAAAGGCGCGAAGTGGGACAAGAAATGCTCGAATCGACCAAGACGGTTGACGTGGAGAAGGTCAAGAACGACTTTCCCATCCTTAACAGGAAGGTAAACGGGAAGCGCCTCGTCTACCTCGACAACGCGGCGACCACCCAAAAGCCCAAGGTGGTAATCGACGCTCTGGTCGACTACTACTCGAGATACAACGCCAACGTCCACCGCGCGGTCCACCAGCTCAGCATCGAGGCGACCGAGACCTACGAGAACTCCAGGAAGAAGCTGGCGAAGTTCATCAACTCGCCCTCCCCCCAACAGGTCGTCTTCACGCGGGGCACGACCGAGTCGATAAACCTCGTAAAGTTCGCCTGGGGCTCGAAGTTCATCAAAGAGGGCGACGTCATCCTGCTCACCCTCATGGAGCACCACAGCAACATGGTGCCGTGGCAGCTCCTCGCCAAGGAGAAGGGCGCCAGGATAGAGTACGCTCCAATCACCCCCGACGGGAGGATCGACATGGCCGAGTTCGAGCGCCTCCTCGGGCTGTCGCCCTCGCTCGTCGCGTTCACCCAGTGTTCCAACGTGCTCGGGACGATCAACGACGCCCAGAGGCTCTGCTCGATGGCGAAGAGGGCGGGAGCGACCACCGTCGTTGACGCGGCCCAATCAGCGCCGCACATGCCCGTGGACGTCCAGAATATCGGCGCCGATTTCTTCGCTTTCTCGGGCCACAAGATGCTCGGCCCCACGGGGATAGGCGTCCTCTACGGGAGGAAGGACCTCCTCGAATCGATGGACCCCTTCCAGTCCGGCGGCGACATGATCAAGGAAGTCCACCTCGACGGCGCGAGGTGGAACGACGTCCCTTACAAGTTCGAGGCGGGGACCACGAACATCGCGGACGCGATAGGGCTCGGCGTCGCGGTCGAGTACCTCTCCTCGCTCGGCATGGAGAACGTCAGGAGGCACGAGGTCGAGCTGCTGCGGTACGCGTTCGACAAGATGGCGCGCATCCCGAACATCAAGATCTACGGCCCGATGGACCCAGAAGCTCGCGGAGGAGTGATCTCCTTCAACCTTGCGGACATCCACCCGCACGACATGGCGTCGATCCTGGACGAAGAGGGAGTCGCGATAAGGTCAGGGCACCACTGCGCGCAGCCTTTGATGGAGCACCTCAACGTCCCCGGGACGAGCCGCGCCAGCTTCTACGTCTACAACTCCGCGAGCGACATCGACGCGTTCATAGGCGCCCTCCTAAAGGCCAAGAGCGTGTTCTGCGTATGAGCAGCGACTTTTACCGGGAGCTCATCCTGGACTACTACCGGAACCCGAGGAACTTCGGGAAGCTCGACCCCCACGACATCGACGCCAAGGACCTGAACCCGCTCTGCGGAGACGAGATCGAGATGCAGATCCGCGTCTCGCCCGGGAAGGATAAGATCGAGGAGATAAAGTTCATCGGCAAGGGGTGCGCGATCAGCCAGGCCTCCGCCTCCATGCTCACTGAGCTTGCGAAGGGTAAGCCGCTCGAGTGGGTGAAGGCCCTATCGAGGGAGGACATACTGAAGATGCTCGGCACGTCCGACCTTGGCCCCGCGAGGATAAAGTGCGCCATGCTCTCGGTGAAGGTGCTCAAGACCGGTGTCTACGGCTACATGGGCGCCCAGTATTCCGAGCCCACCGACTGACGCTCACGGGTTCTTCAAAAGGTCCTTGTTCGGGTTAGGGAACAACCTCGCGCCCGCCTTTCTCCCCTGCTTTTTCCGGCTGAGGGGCGACCTCGCAGCCATCACGTGCCTCTTCAGCAGCTGGATGCCCAGCGCGGGGTCCACGCCCTTGGGGCAGACCGCGGAGCAGGTCCCAGCGAAGTGGCACCTCCAGACGCCGTGTTGGGTGTCGACGAGGTCGAGCCTCTCCTCGGTGGCCTCGTCTCTCGCGTCCTCTACGAATCTCTCCGCTTGCGCGAGGGCCTGTGGGCCAGGAAAGAGCGAGTCCGTTGAGCCGGTCGGGCACGCCGAGCTGCAGAGCCCGCACTTTATGCAGTACGTGAACTGGACGAACGAGTCGAGCTCATCGGGCTTTACCAGGTACTCGCCGCTCGGCGAGTCCTGCTCCCGAGGGTCGCCCTTCCTCATCAAGTGCGGGGCGATCTCCCTGTGCTTCGAGAAGAAGGACTCGAGGTCGACGACGAGGTCCCTCACTATGGGGAAGTTGTCCATCGGCTGGACGGTTATCGTGGATGAGCGGAGGTCGGCGAGCTGCGTCTCACACGCGAGCCGGGGCCGCCCGTCGACCTTCATCCCGCACGAACCGCACGAGGCCATCCTGCACGAGAAGCGCATCGCGATCCCGTGGTCGAGCCGGTCTCTCGCGTAGAGCAGGGCATCGAGGACGGTCATCCCGTCCTTCAGGGGGACCTTGTAAAGCTGGAAGTGAGGCCCCTTCTCGATCGAGGGGTCGAACCTCTGCACCCTGATCGCGAGCTCCTTCCCGGCCATTCAGCTCACCTGCCCGGTC
>Ga0137396_10001454_pt1 | contig 12421 bp, 8 predicted proteins | sample czc16metaG_FD_108284 | JGI IMG/M metagenome (GOLD analysis project Ga0137396, IMG submission 108284) | Vadose zone soil microbial communities from Angelo Coast Range Reserve, California, USA - czcobulk3.16 metaG | ecosystem: Environmental > Terrestrial > Soil > Vadose zone | place: USA...
CGGCCGCCTGCCGCTCGCGCGAGCAGGGCCGCGTCGAGTGCGGCATCGTCGGCGCCGTTGTGCCCGTAGCAGCCTGCTCCTTCCACATGCCTTACGACGATCGCGTCCTCGCGCACCGCCAGCGCCAGCGCCAAGTCGCGGCGCAGATTGAATATCCCCTGGCTGTGGCTCCATACCATGAGTTTGCCGCCTTCGATCTGGGCGATCGCGCAGGACGGACCGATCGAGGCGTGCGATATGTAGGGTTTGGTATAGGACGCCTCGAGCACCTTCGCTGCGCGGGATTTCACGTCGGCGTTTTCCTTCTCGCTGACGACGCGGTGCTCGGCCGCGTGCTCCTTGAGCCACGCATGCACGTCCCGCGGTGGCGGATCGATCTCTTTCCAGGACGTAGTTAATCGAAGGGTGCGCTGGGCGGAGATCGCGACCTCCTCGCGCTCGGCAAGGACTCCGATAAAGCCGCCGTCGCGCACGATCGCCGCCAGCCCCGGCATCGACTTGACTTTGCCGTCATCGAGCGAGATCAACCCCGCGAAATTGTGCGGAGGCCGAACTATGCGGCCGTAGAGCATTCGCGGCAGCGTCATGTCCTGGATGAAGCGCGGCCGCCCGGCGATCTTGTCGGGCAGGTCGCGCCGCGGCGTTGGCTTGCCGACCACCCCATAGTCGCCCGGCGATCTCAATGCCGCTGTCTGGTCGATCTCGCGGTCCAATAGCGCATCGTCCGCGCATTCCCAAAAGCTCGTGCTCCGGCCGCCCCCCTGCACGGCCCCGTCCGCTACCTGCAAGTCGCGGGCCGACACGGCGAGACGCGCCGCAGCGCTCTCGAGGAGCAATGCGCGGGCGTGCGCGCAGGCACTGCGTAGTGCGACACCGGAATCCTCGATGGAGAGGCTGCCTGAAGTGACGCCCTCGTCGGGGCTTACCGTGGTATCGGCTGGAACCATGCGGATGCGTTCAAGTGCAATTCCAAGCTCGTCCGCTGCGATCTGCGCAAGGGCAGTCAGGATACCCTGGCCGATTTCGACTTTACCGCTGTAGATCGAGACCGTACCGTCGCAGTGCACACGCAACCACTGCGAAAGTCTCGGGTTTTTCTCAAGGCTTCCGGGCCGCTTGAGTCGTGTTTCGGCAACGGTGTTCATGGCGCTATTCCTGAGCCGCGCGCAGCACTGCGCGCACCATTCGGTTGTGCGATCCGCAGCGACACAGGTTGCGGTCGAGCGCCTCGCGAACTTCGCTCTCTGTGGGCCTGGGTTTTTTCAATAGGAGCGCCGCGGCACTGATCAGGATGCCGCTCGTGCAGTATCCGCATTGGGCCGCCTGCTCGGCGAGAAAGGCTTCCTGCAGGAAATGCAACTCACCACCTGCGCCCAGACCTTCGACGGTGGTGATGCTCTTGCCGGCCACGCCCCACAGAGGAGTGTCGCATGCGGGGGCCGGATGGCCGTCGATCAGCACGAAGCATGCTCCGCACTGGCCGCTGCCGCAGCCGAAGCGCGTACCTTTCAGCCCGAGGTCGTTGCGGAGTGCGTAGAGAAGCGGCGTATCCGGACTCACCTCGAGCTCAGATTCGACCCCGTTGACGGTGAGCCGGAGAGGTTCGGTCACGGGCTTTGACGTCCTTCAGGCAAGAAGATCGCGCTCTACACACCCGTCCTAGTCGATTTTCGCCCCCGAGAAGGCCACGACCTTCGCCCACTTCTGGATGTCTTGCTCCATGAATTTCCCGAATTCAGCAGACGTCATGTACATCGGAACAGCGCCCTGCTTGGCCCAGATATCCTTCACTTCCGGCAAGCTCGCGATTTTCCGGATTTCGGAGTTCAGATGATCCACGATCGGTTTAGGCGTGGATACGGGCGCCATCATCCCCAGCCAGATCACCGCGTCGTAGCCGGGTAGGCCGGCTTGGTCCAAAGTAGGCACGTCGGGGGTGATCGAGGAACGCGTCTTGCCGGAAGTGGCGATGGCGCGAACCTTGCCCGCCTGCGCGAGCGGAACCATCGTCGTAATTGCATCGAACATCATCTGCACGTTGCCCGCGAGGACACTGGTGCGCGCTTCGGCGCTCCCCTTGTGCGGCACGTGTACGACGTCGATTCCGGCCATCGCCTTGAACAACTCGCCCGCCATGTGGTAGGGCGTGCCCGGCCCGGAAGAAGCGTAATTGAGAGCTCCCGGCTTCGATTTGGCGAGCGCGATAAGCTCCTTCAGGTTGTTCGCCAGTACCGAGGGGTGAACCACGAGAAGGAGGTCGGAATAGTTGACCGGCGAGACCGGCGCGAGGTCCCGCATCAGGCTGTAGGGCTTCTTCGTGAACAGCGATTCGTTTACCGTGTGCGTGTTCGACATCATGAGGAGCGTGTATCCGTCGGGGGAGGATTTCGCCACCGCGTCGGTGCCGATGATCGCACCAGCGCCAGGCCGGTTCTCGATTACGAAGGGCTGTCCGAGACTCTTTTGCAGACGGTCGCCGATAAAGCGTGCGTAGATGTCGGCCGGCCCACCGGCGGAATAGGGCACGACGATTTTCACCGGTTTCGTCGGGTAGGCGGCCTGCGCCAGCACGCCGGTCGCGACGCAAGCCACAGCGCCCGACCCGGCGATTTGACGCAGCAACTTGTTGAAAGCCATGGTTCCTTTCCTCCTGACTCAGATGCCGCGATTTTGGGCGAATTTGACGCGCTGCCCGGAAAGAGACAACGTCCCCGATCTATCTGGCGGTGGCGTCGCCCGCGGGAGCCGTACCGGCGCCCACGCCCTGCTGAGGCTGCGCCGGTGACGCGGGATTCATCTTTCGCAGCGTTTCGATCGGCGCAGGCGGCGCAGAAGACGGATAGCCAGCCGAATCGAGCAGCCCGTTGAGGAGGCCTTCGTGAAATCCGGTTTGCACTTGGGTGCCGACGACCAGCAACGGCAGATCGTTCTTGCCGGACAGCCTCTTTACCTCATCGGCGTCCTTTTGAGTGAGAACGCTCGCTTCCGTGAAAGGTACCGCGCGCTTGACCAGCAATGCTCGAGCCTGGTCGCAGGGTGAGCCGCAATTCGGGAGGGTGTAGAGAGTTACGGGAAAGTTCTTCGCCGCCACCTGGGTCGCGTAAGGCAGATTGGAGACATCGGTTCCGCCACCGCGAAAACTCTTTCGTTGCACATTTCTTGCGTTCGGCGGTGGGGGTGTCTGCGTGTAGTGAACCCTGCCGTCTTGATCCACCCAGCGATAAGCCTGCCCGAAAGCGCCGGCGCAGAGAGTGGAGAGGATCGCCGCAGCAACGAGCAGTATGCGCATGCGCTAATGCTCCTCAGGCCGCGATCATACCATTGTGACGCAGCAGTGCGTCGATTCTCGGCTCGCGGCCTCGAAACGCCTTGAACGATTCGAGCGCCGGGCGGCTGCCGCCGACTGCGAGAATCTCGTCGCGGAATCGCGCGCCGGTGCCCGAGTCGAGCACCCCGTTCTGTTCGAACAGGCTGTAGGCGTCGGCTGAGAGGACCTCGGCCCACTTATAACTGTAGTAACCGGCAGCGTAGGCTCCCGAGAAGACGTGCGAGAAGCTGTTGAGGAAGCGGTTGTACTCCGGCTGCATCGCCACGGCGACTCTCGCCCTGATTTCGCGGAGCAGTTGCAGCGGCGTCTTTGCGCCTGCGGGATCGTGGTCATGGTGGAGATGCATGTCGACCAATGCGAACTCGATCTGGCGCACGGTCTGCATGCCGCTCTGGAAATTCTTTGCTGCGAGCATCTTGTCGAACAGGTCGCGCGGTAAAGCCTCTCCGCTTTCGACATGGGCGGTCATGCGGGCGAGCACGCTCCATTCCCAGCAGAAGTTCTCCATGAACTGGGAAGGTAGCTCGACCGCATCCCACTCTACACCGCGTATTCCGGACACGCCCAGGTCGTCGACTCGCGAGAGTAGATGGTGCAACCCATGGCCGAACTCGTGGAACAAGGTCATGACCTCGTCGTGCGTAAATAACGCGGGCTTGTTCCCGACCGGTGCGGGAAAGTTGCAGATAAGATGCGCGACCGGGGTCCGGAGGCCGCCGGGGATCCGCTGCCGCGTGATCGCCTCGTCCATCCACGCACCGCCGCGCTTGGTTTCCCGCGAGTACAGGTCCAGATAAAACTGGCCGATCAGGCTCCCGTCCAAGTCGGCAATTCGAAAAAAACGCACCTCCGGATGCCAAGTTTCAGCCGCGTCCGGAAGAATACGAATGCCATAGAGGGCCCCGACAAGCTGGAACATGCCTTTCAGGACCTGATGTTCCGGGAAATACCGCTTCACTTCCTGATCGGAAAAGGCGTAGCGTTTCGCGCGCAGTTTTTCCGATGCGAAGGAAATATCCCAAGCCTGCAGCTCCTCGATCCCGAGCTCCGCGCGTGCGAACTCCTCCAGCTCAGCATAATCCCTGCGCGCGTGAGGCAGCGCCCTCCCGGCGAGGTCATTGAGGAAGTCGAGCGCAGCCTCGGGTGACTCGGCCATTTTCGGGACGAGCGAAAATTCCGCAAAACTCTCATAACCGAGCAGTCGCGCCTTCTCCTGTCGCAGGCGAAGCTCACGAACGATGATCGAGGTATTGTCGAGTTCCGGCTCTCGGAGTTCGCTCGCCCGTGTAGCGTGCGCGCGGTACAGATTTTCCCGCAGCCCGCGATTTTCGGCGTATTGCATCAGAGGTCCGTACGACGGCGCTTGCAAGGTGAACTTCCACCCCTCCTGGCCATCCCGACGCGCAGCTTCCTTGGCGGCCTCGAGTACATCTTCGGGGACGCCGAGCAGGTCTGCGCGATCGGCGATCAACGCCGAGAAAGCATTGGTTGCATCGAGCAGATTCTCGGAAAACTTGGCTTCGAGCGCAGCAACTTCTTCCTGGATTTCGCCAAAGCGTCGCTTTTTCAGAGGTTCCAGTTCGGCTCCTCCAAGACGATAGTCGCGCAAGTCGTTCTCGACGATCTTGCGCTGAGCTTGAGACAGCTCCTCAAAACCCGGTGAGGCGCGCAACGCCTTGAGCTTTTCATAGAGCTGAAGGTTTTGTGGGACGTCGGTACGGTACCGTGTGATTTTCGGCAGGTTCGCGTTGTAGGCATCTCGGATCGCGGCGCTATCGTCCACTGCGTGCAGGTGAGCGACCACGCCCCAGGCGCGCCATAGCCGTTCATTCGCGTTTTCCAGCGGTTCGGCAAACCCGTTCCAGGACGCTGCGGCACCTTCCTCTGTGAGCTGAGCAATCAGCGCGCGGTTTTCGGCGAGCAACTGATCGATGGCGGAGGCGACGTGCTCCGGCCGGATCGATCTGTAGCGCGGCAAGCCCGAGAAATCGAGCAGCGGATTGACGGTGTCTTTCAGGTTCAACTCCTAATCTCTCCAATTGAGGTCACGGACTTTGCACTCCCGTCTCAGGACCCGCCGCCGCCGGCGGAAGCCCGCTCGGCGGACATGACCGTGTTCTCAAGCAACATCGCGATCGTCATGGGGCCCACTCCGCCGGGCACCGGCGTGATGCACGAAGCGGTTCCGAGCACGCCCTGGAAATCCACGTCCCCGGTGAGTTTACCGTCCGCGAGCCGGGTGATACCGACGTCGATGACGACCGCTCCGGGCTTCACCATGCCAGCCGTGACGAGCTTGGGTCTGCCCGCTGCCACGACGAGAACGTCCGCTTGCCCGGTCATCGCTCCCAGATCGGGGGTTCGGGAGTTGCAAATGGTGACCGTGGCGCCCTTTTGCAAGAGTAGCAGCGCCATCGGTTTGCCGACGATGTTGCTGCGGCCGACCACCACGGCGTGCCGGCCCTGCACGCTGATTTCCTCGTGCTCGATCAGCTTCATGACTCCGAGGGGCGTGCAGGGCACGAAGCGCGGACTGCCGGCTGCGAGCAAGCCCATATTCATTGGATGGAATCCGTCCACGTCCTTCGCCGGGGCCAGGGCGTCGACCACCCGCTCCGCCGAAAATCCCGTAGGCAAGGGGAGCTGCACGAGGATGCCATGGATACGACTGTCGCGGTTCAGGGTCCGGATGCGCCCGAGGAGCGTCGATTCATCCGTATCCGCCGGCAATTCAATGTGCTCAGAATGGAGGCCCACTTCGCCGCAGGCTTTCATCTTGTTCCGTACGTAGATTTTCGAAGCCGGGTGGTTCCCGACTTGCAGCACCGCGAGACCGGGGTGCACACCCATCGCCGCAAGCGCAGCGACACGTCGAATCAGCCCGGCGCGTAACTCGCGCGCAATGGCGTTGCCGTCAATGATGCGGGTCTGCACGGGCAAGAATCGGCGGACGAGCACGGAAGGCGCGCATTCTAGCATCCGCGGTTTCCTGGCTTTGGTTTGCCGGCTGACGCGGTCTTTTTGATTGTGCGCGGCGCGTTTTCGTATAATGCGAAATGCTCTTTCATGATATCAGACAGGGTGCAATTAATCCTGTAAGGCTGGCAGGTAAGCTGCAAGCGATTCCCCGCAGGTCCCGCACTCCCGCCCATACCTTCGCGCAGAGAGGGAAATGTCATGTCCGCGCTGCCTGAATTCCCCGCCGCCAACGATCCCGACGCCCTGGAGACGCAGGAATGGCTCGATGCGCTCGAGTCCGTTCTCGAACGCGAGGGCCCTGAGCGCGCCCATTACCTGCTGGAGAAGCTCGTCGACAAGGCGCGCCGTTCGGGAGCCTACATTCCTTTCTCGCTCAATACGGCCTACATGAACACGATTCCCCCGCATCTGGAGGAACGTTCGCCCGGGGATCATGCGCTGGAGGAACGCATCCGTTCTTTTTGCCGCTGGAACGCGATGGTAATGGTAGCGAAGGCGAACAAATCCGACGACGAGCTGGGCGGACACATCGCGAGTTTCGCTTCGGTCGGGACGTTGTTCGGCATCGGCTTCAACCACTTCTGGCATGCACCGCACGAAGGACACGGGGGAGATCTCGTCTACTTCCAGGGACATTCCTCGCCCGGCATCTATGCGCGGGCCTTTCTCGAGGGCCGGTTCGCCGAAGGGCAGCTGCTTTACTTCCGCCGCGAGGTCGACGGCAAGGGAATTTCTTCTTACCCGCATCCGTGGCTGATGCCGGATTTCTGGCAATTCCCCACCGTCTCGATGGGGCTCGGGCCGATCCAGGGCATCTACACGGCGAGGTTCCTGAAATACCTGCAGGCGCGCGGGCTGGCGGGTACGGACAACCGGAAGGTGTGGGTGTTCTGCGGCGACGGCGAGATGGATGAACCCGAATCCCTCGGCGCGATCGGCCTCGCGGCGCGTGAAAAGCTCGATAACTTGATTTTCATTGTGAACTGCAATCTGCAGCGCCTCGACGGTCCGGTGCGCGGCAACGGCAAGATCATTCAGGAGCTCGAAGCCGATTTCCGCGGCGCCGGCTGGAACGTCATCAAGCTGATATGGGGCTCGTACTGGGATCCGCTGTTTGTGCGCGACACCGAGGGGCGGTTGCTGCGCGTGATGGAAGAAACGGTCGACGGCGAATACCAGAACTACAAGGCGAATGACGGCGCCTTCGTGCGCAAGCATTTTTTCGGCAAGGATCCCAAGCTCCTTGAGATGGTCTCGCGCATGACCGATGAGGACATCTGGCGGCTGAACCGCGGCGGTCATGACCCGCATAAAATCTACGCTGCTTACGCAGCGGCGGTGAAGCACAAGGACCAGCCCACGGTGATCCTCGCCAAGACCATCAAGGGCTATGGCCTGGGCAAGCAGGGTCAGGCGAAAAACCCCACTCACCAGTTGAAGAAGATGGACCTTGCGACGATCCGCGAGATGCGCGATCGCTTCAACGTGCCGATTCCCGATGATAAAGTCGAGGAGCTTCCGTTCTACAAACCCAAGGACGACGATCCGGTGATGGTGTACCTGCAGGAGCGCAGAAAAGCGCTCGGCGGTTATCTGCCGCAACGCCGGCGCAAGGCCGAAAGCGCGCCTACGGTGCCGCCGCTTTCGGCGTTCGAGGCGGTGTTGAAAGGCTCCGACGGACGCGAAATCTCGACTACCATGGCGTTCGTGCGCATTCTCACGGCGCTGGTGCGCGACAAGAACATCGGAAAGCACGTCGTGCCCATCGTTCCGGACGAGGCGCGCACCTTCGGCATGGAAGGCATGTTCCGGCAACTCGGCATCTATTCCTCGGAAGGACAGAAGTACGAGCCTGTGGACCGCGACCAGGTGATGTACTACCGCGAGGACAAAGGTGGGCAGGTTCTCGAAGAAGGCATCAACGAGGCTGGAGCCTTCTCGTCGTGGATTGCGGCGGCGACCTCCTACAGCACCACCAACGTCGTCACGGTACCGTTCTACATTTTTTATTCGATGTTCGGTATGCAGAGGATAGGTGACCTCGCCTGGGCGGCGGGCGACCAACGCGCAAGAGGGTTCCTGCTCGGCGCCACGGCGGGCCGCACCACGCTGAACGGCGAGGGCCTGCAGCACGAGGACGGCCACAGCCACGTGCTGTCCTCGGCGATCCCCAACTGCGTTTCCTACGATCCGACCTTCGGCTATGAGCTCGCGGTCATCATCCAGGACGGCCTGCGGCGCATGGTGACGGACCAGGAGGACGTGTTCTACTACATCACCGTGATGAACGAGAACTACGAGCATCCCGCGATCCCGGCGGGTGCCGAGGAGGGAATTCTCAAAGGCTTGTACTTGTGGCGCGAGTCGAAATCAAAATCCAAGAGCCGCGCGCAGCTCATGGGCTCGGGGACGATCCTGCGCGAAGTCATCGCCGCGGGAGACCTGCTCGAAACGGACTGGAAAGTCGCGGCCGATATCTGGAGCGCGACCAGCTTCACCGAGCTTCGCCGCGAAGGGCTCGCTGCCGAGCGCTGGAACCTGTTGCACCCGGAGGGCAAGCCGCGCACGCCGTACGTGACCGGGCGTCTGGAAGAGCGCGCCGGCCCGGTGGTGGCCGCGACCGACTACATGAAAACGTTCGCCGACCAGATCAGGCCGTTCATGCCCAAGGACCGCGTCTATCGCGTGCTGGGGACCGACGGCTTCGGCCGCTCGGATTCGCGCTCAAAGCTGCGCCACTTCTTCGAGGTGGACCGCCACTTCATTGCGATCGCAGCGCTCAAGGCGCTCGCCGATGTCGGCGAAGTGAAGCCCAAGGTCGTGGCCGAAGCGATCAAAAAATACGGCATCAATCCCGAAAAATACGATCCGGTGACCGTTTAATCCGTTCAAGAGCCAGGATGGGAGCGGGTACCCGGCTCCTGGCCTGGAACGAAAACAAGCATGGGAACCCTCAGAGAGATCGTCGTTCCCGACATCGGCGACTTCAAGGACGTCGATGTCATCGAGGTATTAGTGAAGCCGGGCGACGCTATCCAGCCGGAGCAGTCTTTGATCACGGTGGAATCGGACAAGGCGACGATGGAGATTCCATCACCCGCCGCAGGTACAGTGAAGGAGCTCCGCATCAAGGTTGGCGACAAAGTGTCCGCCGGTACCTTGCTCCTGATGCTCGAGGCGGCCGAAGGCACGCCTGCCGGGGTGGCGAAACCCGCCGCGGTTCCGCCGCCGGTTCCTGCTCCCGCTCCTGCACCGGCGCGTGCCGCGCCGCCACCTGTGGTGTCGCTGGTCGGCAAGCACGATCCGGTCCCCTACGAGCCTGCGCCGGCTCCGGGATCCACGCCCCACGCGAGTCCGTCGGTGCGCAAGTTTGCGCGCGAACTGGGCGTCGAACTCGTCAAAGTGAAAGGCTCGGGCCCGAAGGGCCGAATCACACAGGAAGACGTGCAAGCGTTCGTCAAGGGCGTGTTGAAGGGCGGGCAAGCGGCGCCTGCGCCTGCCGCGAGGGGCGGTTTCGGCTTCGACCTGCCCGAGTGGCCGCAGGTAGATTTCTCGAAATTCGGTCCGGTCGAAACGAAACCCTTGTCGCGCATCAGGAAGCTCTCCGGCGGGTTTCTTCATCGCAACTGGGTTTCTATTCCGCATGTCACACAGCACGACGAGGCCGACATCACCGAGCTCGAAACTTTTCGCAAGGAAAACGCGCAGGTCGCGGAAAAGGAGGGCTTTAAGCTCACCATGCTCGCCTTCCTGGTCAAAGCTTCGGTCAATGCGCTGCGACAATTCCCGGATTTCAACGCTTCGCTCGACAAGACAGGCGAGAACCTGATCGTCAAGAAGTATTACCACATCGGCGTCGCGGTGGACACGCCGGATGGACTGGTGGTACCCGTGATCCGTGACGCTGACCGCAAGGGCGTCTTCGATCTTGCCCGCGAGCTCGCGGAAATCTCCAAGCTCGCGCGGGAGAAAAAGCTCAAGCCTGACAGCATGCGCGGCGGCACCTTCAGCATCTCCAGCCTCGGCGGCATCGGTGGCACGGCGTTTACGCCGATCATCAACGCGCCCGAAGTCGCGATCCTCGGCGTGGCAAGATCGCAGATGCGGCCGGTGTACAAGGACGGCGCATTCGTGCCGCGGCTGATGCTGCCGCTGTCACTCGCTTACGACCACCGCGTTATCGACGGCGCCGCCGGGGCGCGCTTCACCACCTATCTGGCCTCGGTCCTCTCCGACATCCGCCGCACCCTTCTATGAGGACGGCGTGGCGCAGATGATTGAAGTAAAAGTACCGGACATCGGCGATTTCAAGGACGTCGAGATCATCGAAGTCTTGGTGAAGCCCGGCGAGCGGGTGGAAAAAGAGGCCTCCCTCATCACCCTTGAGTCCGACAAGGCGACGATAGAAATTCCGTCGCCGCAAGCCGGGGTTGTGAAGGAATTGCGCGTCAAGCTTGGCGACAAGGTCTCGCAAGGATCGCCGATTCTCGTGCTCGAAGAGAGCGCAGGTGCTGCTGCGGCCCCGCTGCCTAAACCGGCTTCCGCTCTGTCCGCTGCGGCAACACCCGCACCGACATCCACACCCGCGCCAAAACCCGCGCCCGCACTCGCGAAACCCGCCGCGCCCGTGCCCGCGGCAGCGGTATTCAAGGGCGCGGTTGACTTGACTTGCGACATACTGGTGTTGGGCTCTGGCCCCGGCGGTTATTCGGCGGCGTTTCGTGCCGCCGATCTCGGCCTCGCCACGGTGCTCATTGAGCGCTATCCGGCGCTGGGTGGCGTGTGCCTCAACGTCGGCTGTATCCCTTCCAAGTCGCTCCTGCACACCGCGGCCATCATGGACGAGGCGCGCGCGATGGCGGCGCACGGCGTCACATTCGCCGAGCCTTCGATCGACATGGACAAGCTGCGCGACTTCAAGAATAAAGTCGTCGGCAAGTTGAGCAGCGGTATCGCCGGCATGGCGAAAATGCGCAAGGTGACGGTGCTCACAGGCGTTGGCGGCTTCGTGGGTCCGAACCACATGGCAGTCGAGACGAAGGAAGGCCGAAAGATCGTCGCGTTCAAGATCGCCATCATCGCTGCGGGTTCGCAGTCGGCGAAGCTTCCCGCCGTTCCCGAAGATCCGCGCATCGTCGATTCCACCGGCGCGTTGGAGCTGCGCTCCAAACCCAAACGTCTGCTGGTGATCGGCGGCGGCATCATCGGCCTGGAAATGGGCACGGTGTACTCGACGCTCGGCGCACGGCTCGATGTGGTCGAGACGCTGGACGGCCTGATGTCCGGGGTGGACAGGGACCTGGTCAAGGTATGGCAGACGTTCAACGCGCGCCGCTTCGACACCGTGATGCTCAAGACCAGGACCGTGAAAGTCGAAGCGTTGAAGGAAGGGCTGAGGGTGTCTTTCGAAGGCGAGAAGGCGCCGGCAAAGCCGCAGCTCTACGACATGATCCTGGTTTCGGTGGGCCGCGCGCCCAACGGCAGGAAAATCGGGGCCGAAGCCGCGGGCGTCGCGATCGACGAGCGTGGTTTCATCCCGGTCGATTCGCAGATGCGCACCAACGTTTCGCACATCTTCGCCATCGGCGACATCGCGCGCCCACCCATGCTCGCGCACAAGGCGGTCCATGAGGGGCATGTCGCCGCCGAAGCGGCGGCCAACCAGAAATCCCACTTCGATGCCCGCGTCATTCCTTCGGTAGCGTATACCGATCCCGAGATCGCCTGGGCGGGGCTGACCGAGGAAGAAGCGAAGAAACAGGGCGTCAAGGTCGGGATTGCGAAATTCCCCTGGGCAGCCTCGGGGCGGGCCATCGCCAACGGGCGGGACGAGGGATTCACGAAGCTCATCTTCTCCGAGGAAACGCACCGCGTGGTCGGCGGAGGGATCGTCGGCGCAGGAGCGGGTGATCTCATCAGTGAAATCGCGCTCGCCATCGAGATGGGCGCGGATGCAATCGACATCGGAAAAACCATACACCCGCATCCAACCGTAAGCGAGTCCATCGGCATGGCAGCGGAGCTCTACGAAGGCGTTTGCACGGACCTTCCCCCGGCGAAGCGCCCATGACCCAGGACGAGCTCAAGCAGGCAGTCGCCCGCGAGGCGATCAAG
>Ga0137396_10001457_pt1 | contig 12417 bp, 12 predicted proteins | sample czc16metaG_FD_108284 | JGI IMG/M metagenome (GOLD analysis project Ga0137396, IMG submission 108284) | Vadose zone soil microbial communities from Angelo Coast Range Reserve, California, USA - czcobulk3.16 metaG | ecosystem: Environmental > Terrestrial > Soil > Vadose zone | place: USA...
GCGCACCGACATCTGGTCCTTCGGCTGCATCGTACACGAGTGCCTCACCGGGAAGCGCGCGTTCGAGGGCGAAACCGTTAGCGACACGATCGCGAAGATCCTCGAGCGCGAGATGGATTGGTCGACGCTACCCAAGCACACGCCGCACCGCCTGCGCGAGCTCCTCGAGCGCTGCCTCACCAAGGACCCGAAGCGCCGCCTGCGCGACATCGGCGACGCGCGGCTCGCGCTGGAAGAGATCAAGTCGGGGCGGTACGGGGGGGCCCCCGCCGATGCCACAGCCCCCGCGACGGCGGCCGCGACAAAGCGCCGCGCCGCCATCATCGCCGCGGCCTCAGCGATCGCGGGCGCGGTGGTGGCCATCGCCCTGTGGAACGCGTTCAGCCCCGGATCCCGCGTCACGCCTCCCCAGCCCGCGCACCTCTCGATCGCGATCCCGCCCGACGTCACCTACGAGGACGCGGCCTCGGCTCTTGGCGGCCGCGCGCTCGTCCTCCGGGGATCCACGCGCGCGACCAAGGACGCGGAGCCGGTCTCACGGCTTTACGTGCGCCGGATGGATCGGAACACGTTCGAGCCACTGCGTGGAACGGACAGGGCGCAGGGGTTCGTGGTGAGCCCGGACGGGCGGTGGATCCTGTTCGTGGCCTCGCCTTCGGAGCAGGCCACGCAGCTCCGCGCATTCAAGGTGCCAGTCGATGGCGGAAGCCCGCCCGCTCCGATGGGGGATGTCGGCGCGAATACGGACTCCAGACCCGCGTGGCTCGAATCCGGTGATGTTCTCATCTCCGTGGACGACGGAACGAAGTACGTGCGCGCTCCCCTGGGCGCTCCTCCGTCGGAGCCGCGAAAGTTCGACGCGCCGGGGTACAACGGTCGCCTGTACACAGAGCCAGGTGGGCTCCCCGGAGATCGCGGCGTTCTTCTGAGAGCCATATGGTACGAGCAGGGCGTCTTTCGCCAGGGAGTCGGCGTCCTCGACCTCAAGTCGGGGAAGGCGAAGATCCTGATCCGAGACGGTGGGTGCCCGCGCTACTTGACGACGGGTCACCTTCTTTTCACGCGGCAGGACGCCCTCTTCGCCGTCCCCTTCGATGTGGGGAGCCTCGAGGTGAAGGGCGAACCGGTCGCGATCCTGGATGGACTTCTCCAGCCGCAGAATTGGATCAATGCGAGGTTCGACGCCGCGCCGAACGGTACACTCTTCTACCCTCCGGGCGGGAGCGCCGGGCAGAACCGTCGTCTCGTGATCGTCGATCGGGACGGGAAGGTCTCCGACTGGTCGGGGGACCGGCAGGCGTTCGAGTTCTGGGTCTCGGTCTCGCCGGACGGGAACCGATGCACCGCGGAGATCACGAACGCGAACGCGATCACCGAGATATGGGTGTCGGACCGGGGGCGCGTCGGTTTGCACCGCATTCCCTCGAAGCCCGGCGCCGATTGCCTCGGAACGACGTGGTCTCCCGATGGAAGCCAGATCGCGTATTACCAGGAGTCGCAGAGCGCGGAAAACGGCGTGTATATCGCGAGCGCGGACGGGACCGCGCCGCCTCGGCGCATCGCCGCAAGCCCGAGCCGGACCGGTTATCTCCCGCCGTCTTCCTGGTCTCCGGACGGTTCGACGCTCCTCACGGCCTTGGTCGATGGAAACACCGGGCACATCTACACGGTCGCGATCCCCACGAACCCGGGGGTCCTGGCCGAGCCGAAGCCGCTGTTCATCGACGGCATCCAGCGGGGCCTGTCGGCCTTCTCTCCGAGCGGACACGCGATCGCCTACATGTCGCTCGAGACGGGAAAATTCGAAGTGTTCGTCTGCAAGTGGGATGGCAAGGGCCCGGTGGGGCGGCCGCTTCTCGTCTCAGCGGGCGGTGGCCTCGCGCCACACTGGAGCGGGGACGGAAAGCGGCTGTTCTACCCGACGCCCCAGCAGAAGGTGATGGCGGTCGATGTCACGGAAGGGCCGCAGCTCCGGGCGTCGGTCCCGGTGGAGGCCTGGGATCTTGGTGCGCTTCGGATCGCGACCTCCGTGCTGGGCGGCGTCATCACCATCCTGCCGGATGGGCGGCTGCTCGCGGTCCAGCGAGCCGAGGGCGAGGGGAACCCGACGCGCGTCGAGGTAGTGCTCAACTTTGCCGAGGAGCTGAAGGCCCGCATGCGCGCCGCTGGGAAGTAGGGGGGCGGCGCCAGCCGGCGCCCCGCGCCCCTACCGCAGCCTCAGCGTTACCCCCGGCCTCACAAGCCACGCCTGGTTGTTGTCGTAGCTCACGCCCAGCGCGAACGTGATGCCGTCGTTCGTGTGAAGGCGCGCTCCGAGCATCCCCACCGTCTCGGCGCCCCCGATCTCCTGGGCCACGCCGCTCTCACCCTCCGAGCTGCCCTCGGGCAGCGCGGACGTGATGCGGATCGCCTCACCGACCAGATCGAATCGCCGGCTCAACGTCCATTCCGCGGCCGCGGCGTAGTTCCAGACGTTGTTCAACGCGACCCCGGCCGGACGCCCGAGCACGGAGTAGCCGAGGTTGACGTGGGCATCGACGCGCCCCATCCGCTTGCTCGCGATCAGGTACCCCGTGTAGTCGGTCTTGCCGGTTCCGATGAGGGGATCGTGCGTCGTGGGAATCTTGACCTCGAACGCCGTGGCCAGCGCCGGCGTGCTCCGCGTCTCGCGCCGCACGACACCGGTCAATGTAGCCTCGATATCTCCCATCCCCCTCGCCCCGGATCCGATCTTCGGCTGGATCGACGTGTAGAACACCGGCTCCAGCAAGAGCTCGAGACGATCGGTCAGCCCGTACTCGAAAGCGAGAGGAGTGGCGATCTCGCGGCCTGCCTCGGAAGTCTGGCGCTCGAACGTGGCGTCGATCTGGACCTCGTGCGCCCGGGGCGTGCGCGCAGTTTCGGTTTCGAGCGGTTGGGATGCGCGGGCCAAGGGGGCGACGCAGGCGACGGCGATGAGAATGAGCAGGACGAACCGGATACGTGACATTAAATACCTCAAAGTGGTTGGGCCTTCGATCGCGCGGGCCAACGATCCAACGCGGGACGGCTCTGCAAGAGTTCCGACACGGTGACGAACCGATACCCCTTCTCGCGCAGGCGATGGATGATCGTAGGCAAAGCATCCACCGTCGCGCTTCGGTCGGGGTGCCGGGTCAAATTCAGCCCATCGTGGAGCAGGATGATCGCGCCGGGATGCGCGTGCGCGACGGTCGTCGCCACGAGCTGCCGGGCGGAGTAGGGCACCCAGTCTCCGGGCGCGTCATCCCAGGTCACCGTCACCAGGGAATCCTGCTCCAGGACGCGCATCAACCACGGGGAACGAATCCCCTGCGGCGGGCGGAAGAAGTGCGCGTACACGCCGGTCGCGGCGTGGATGCTCTCCTCGGCGCGGTCGATTTCCGCGCGGAGACGAGGCGTGGGCTGCAGGGCGAAGCCCGCGGGATGCGAGTCGGTGTGGTTTCCGATGACGTGCCCCTCGCGCGCCATCCGCGCGTCCACCTCGGGGTAGAGCCGCGCGTTCCTCCCGATCAGGAAAAACGTGGCCTTCACGTGCTCGCGGCCCAGGATATCGAGAACCGCGTCGGTGAACGGTCCGTTGGGGCCGTCGTCGAACGTCAGGGCCACTTCGCGCTGCTTGGTCCCGCCCGCCCAGTAGGTCTTTCCGAAAGCGTTCGACCACGGCGCGAACGTGTCGTAGCCGCCGAGCGCGACGAGGGAGGCGGCCAGCGCCGCGACGGTTCCGGTTCGCGCGGTGCGCCAGGAAAGATTCCACGGAAGCGGCCACGAGAATCCCAACGCCCGCGCCGGGGCTCGCGGCGCGGCCGCGGCACGCCGCGGCGCGGGCGCTTCGCGAATCTCGGGAAACCCGCGCCAGAGCGGCCGGCCCGCGACCTGCAGCCAGACGAAATTCGAGGCGTAGAGGAACACGCTCCGCAAGAACGAGCGATTCCATCGGCGGCACGACGTGGAGACGGAGAGGTGGTCGAGGAGAATCACGCGCCCGAAACGGCGCAGCCTCTCCGAGAGCTCCGTGTCGCATTGGAGATTGAAATCCAGATTCCAGCCGCCCGCGCGCTCGAACACCTCGCGGCGCACCGAGAAGTTGGCGCCCCAGAGGTGCGCGCCCGCGGGATTTCCGCGGTCCCATCGGTTCAACGGCGGGAGAATGCACCGCGTGAAGAGCCAGCCCTTCCAGTTCGGCTCCCGGAAGAAAATCTCGCCCCCCACCGCCACGACATCGGGGCGGCCCGCGTATTCACGCACGAGCGTCGAGATCCAATCCCGCGGCGGTACCGTGTCGGCGTCGGTGCTGGCGACGATGTCCCCCGTCGCGATCGAGAACCCGCGCGCCAGCGCGATGACGTAGCCGTGGCGGGGCTCGGACACGACGGTGACGCCGAAGCTCCGCGCGCGCGCGGCCGTGCGGTCGGCGCTCCCGTTGTCCACGACGATGATCTCGAGCTTGTGCGGGTAATCCTGGGCGGTGAGCGCCTCGAGGCAACTCGGAAGGAGGTCCTCCTCGTTGCGGGCGGGGACGACGATCGAGACGCTCGTCATGGTCGATTGAGGCTCGAGAGCCGCGGGTGGGTGTTCAAGTAGGCTCGCACCTCCGCTTGGTACTTGCTCGCCGCCTTCGCGTACGCGCGTTTCGCGGCGCCGAGCATCGGGTTCCCCTCGAGGTTGCGGTGGGAAGCGAGATCACCCTGAAACACCATACGTGTCCGGTTTGGACCGAGTGACTGCAATTTCACCGTGCATCGTGCGCGGACCTTGCCCATGAAGAGCCAGAGGAGAGGGTGCCGCATCGGCTTCCACTTCGTGACGATCTCCCCCCGAGCCGTGTCCAGCGTGAAGACCTCCCATCGGTCGACTTCAAATTGTCGTCTGGCGACCGGGATGACGTCGCGGGGCGCGAAGGAGAGCGTATCGATGCGGGGCGCGCCTACGAGGATCTTCCAGGGTCGTTTTGGGGTGGCTCGGGGAAGTCCGTCCGGGCCGGGTGGCCCGTCTTTGGCCGACGCGGCCAGAGGGAGGGCTGCAATGAGGATGAGCGGCAGGAAGAAGCCGGTCCGCAGCAGCATGGCCGTGCGCATCCTCCCCATATAGCACTGAAACCCCGGTGGGTGGGAAGGTTCCTGTGGGCCAGTTCAGGTCCCGTTAACCCGTCGTCCCCACGTAATTCGGTCGGAGATACGCGACCTCGAATCCCATCCTCTGCGCGTTTCGGAGCGAGTAGCTCGGTTTCTCGAGCGTCTCCTCGGCGGTCTCCATCGAAAGCCAGCGGCAGCCCGATTCCCGCGCCGCGCGGATCCGCGCCGCGATCAACGCGGCCTGCACGCCGGCTCCGCGCGCCTCCGGGATCACCGCCGCGTAGCCGAACGAGGCCCACTCGCCTTCCACGTAGATCGCCCCGGTCCCGATGGGCTTGTCGCGGTCGAACGCCATGAATTGGCGCCGGCGGGGCCGCCCGACGAGCGCGCTTGCCCAGTCCGACATCCGCTCCGGAAGCCCGAACACCGATTGGATGATCCGGCCGAACGCGTCCGCGTGCTCGCGGCCGATCTCCTTGATGCGGGCGGTCGTGAGCGTCGTCGGCACGGATTCCGCATGGCGCGTGAGCTTGGCCCAATTGTTGTGGATCGACAGGCCGCGCTCACCGATCCAATCGGTCAGGTAGATCGGCCGCGCGGCGGGGGAGACGTCCACGAAGAACCGCGGCACTCGCGCCTCATGAAACTTCGCGATCGCCTCGTCGAGCTGGCCCTCCGTGGCCGGGGTCTCGATTCCGAGCCCCGACACGCGGTTGAACATGAGGATGTCGGCGGCGGCGATGATCAGCACGTCCGCCGTGCCGACGCGCTCGACGCGCATTCCGAACGCGGCGGCGATCTCGGGCGGCGCCGCGATGAACGACTCGCGCCGGTCGGCCCTTTCGATCCACTCCGCGCCGACGACATGCTCATGGCTCAGAATCCCCCGCGCGAGTTTTTCTCCCTCAGGCCGCCAGGCTATTTTCCCCTCCCGTGTTATTTGAGAATCGCGATCGTTTTCGTGAACTCTCCGTCGATCGAAATGCCGCGGATGAAGTAGATCCCCGAAGCCAGGCTCTCTCCTCGCGGGCCACGCCCCTCGATACGCACCTCATGCACTCCGGGGGCCAAGGAGCCTTCGTCCAGGATCGTACGAACGAGCCGCCCGCTCGTGTCGAACAGCTCGACTTTCGCCCGGCCCGCGCGGGCGGGGCCGGGCTGGGCCGAGCGGCCGTGAAGGCGAGAGTTGCGACAGAGACGACGAGCAGGCGGAAGGCGCTAGCGCTCTTCATGGCTCACCAAACCTTTCGGGGAACAATCCTGCCTCAGAGGAGGCAAACGGGACGCACGGGTCTGGCGTTGCAGGGCGTTTCGGTTACGGCGGAGGATGCGAGCGCGGTTATCGGCACGAGAGCGCCTCTTTCGAGCGATCCAGGGGACGCGCTTCTACGGCCCACACTCTAGAACCGCTAAGCCGGAGAAGCAACGTGTTTGCGGCCGGCGCGGCCGGCCCGCCGCGCCCGAGCGCTATTTCCTCAGCATCTTGAAGGCGTGATTCGGGTTTCCCGTGCGGAAGTATTCGAGGACCCAAACCATGGCGAGCGGCTCGAGGAAGCGCGCGGCCTCGATCCCGCCCTGGTCGATCGCGCCCTGCCAGCCGAACGCCGTGCAGACCTCGGTGACCTTCCTCTTAGCCTCGGCGTCGTTTCCGGCGATGAACATGTCGGGCGGTCCGCCGGGGAATTTCGGATCCACCATGTGCGCGTTGCCGACCATGTTGAAGCACTTCACGACGCGAGCCTTCGGCAGCAGCCGCTGGACCTCCTCGCCCGCGGAATTGCTCCAGCCTATCGTGAGCTTCGGCGGGACGCCCTTGCTGAAATCGAGCGGGTTCGTCACGTCGATCACGACCTTGCCCGCGAAATTCTCCGCCTTCGCGAGCTGGATCGCCGATTTGGTGCCGTCCCAGAGTGTGGCCAGCACGAGCAGCTCGCCGAACTTGGCGGTCTCCTCGAAGGTTCCGGTGCTCGCCTTCGATCCGTTCTTCGCGGCCCACGCTTTGAGCTTGTCCTGGCCAGGATCGCGCGATGCCAATCTCACGTCGTGCCCTCGCGAGACGAATCCCGCGCCCAACACCTGGCCCACGACGCCGGAACCCAAGACGCCGACTTTCATTTCATTGACCTCCTCCTTGGAAGCGGACTCGTATACTCATCGTGATGGCCCACGGCGGGTCTCGATAGGGGCGCTTTCCCCAAAGGAGAGAAGCGATGTCTCAGATCCATCAAGAAGTCACGTTCAACGCCCCCGTCGGGCAGGTCTACCACGCCCTCCTCGACTCCCGCGAGTTCGGGAAAATCACGGGGGCCCCCGCCGAGATCGACGCCACGGAGGGCGGCAAGTTCGTCTGCTTCGGCACCTTTATCTTGGGACGCAATGTGGAGATCGTTCCCGACAAGAGAATCGTCCAGGCGTGGCGCGTATTCAACTGGCCCGAAGGGGTCTATTCGATCGTGCGGTTCGAGCTTCACGCCGAGGGACGGAAGACGAAGCTCGTCTTCGACCAGGATGGGGCTCCCGAGGCCGAGGTCGTGCATCTGGACCCGGGCTGGGGGAAAAAATACTGGGAGCCGCTCCGGAAATTCCTCGGAGGGTGACGCGCCGGCCGGATCCGCGCGAGCTTCGCCGTCACCGCGCCAGCGTCGTCTTCACGACGCGGCCTGATTCATGCGCAGGAAGATCTCGTCCAGGTCCGGGCGCGACGCCTGGCTCGCCCGTTGGGAAAATCCGTAGGCGATCTCTCGCTCTCCCTCGCGGAGCCCCATCATTACCGCGTTCACGAATTCCTCGACCGGGACGCCGAACGTATGGAGGCCTGTACCTCCAAGGTCCGTGTTCACCGCCGGCGGGATGATCTCGATTACCTGGATCGGCGTTCCCGAGACCTGATGCCGGAGCGAGAGCGTGAAAGAATGGAGCGCCGCCTTCGTGGCGGAGTAGACGGGCGTGCCCGCCATCGGAGCGAAGGCGAGCCCCGAGGTCACGTTCAGTATCGCGGGGCGCCCCTGCCTCGCGAGATGGGGAAGGAACAGGGTCGTAAGATGCACGGGCGCCTCGAAGTTGATCGCGATCTCCTCGTGGGCCGCCTTCCACTTGTCTTCGGCGATCCGGACGCGGCGTTGGATGCCCGCGTTGTTGACGAGCACGTTGAGGCGGGGGAACTCCTTCGTGGCCCACTTGTGGAGGGCGACCCTCTGCGTCTCCTTCCCGACATCGTAGACGCGGGTCTTCAATTCGGGATGCTTCCGCTTCGCGGCGTCGAGCGCTTCCTCGCGCCGGCCGCAGATGATCACCTCGTTGCGCTCTCGGAGAAAGCGCTCGGCCAGCGCGAAGCCGATCCCGGTCGCGCCGCCGGTGATCAATACCGTGTTCGATGTAAGATCCATCCTGCACTCTCCACGTTAGCAATGTCGCATGTTATCCTTCACATCCCGACGCTGTACGCCATGTACGTGGGGCCCCGATGAAAAGACGCGCACAAGAGGTCGTGATGCCGGGCGACATCCATGTTATCACCGAGCGAATCAGCCCGGCACGGCTGGAACGCCTCGTCCGCGAATCCTTCGACACGATCGATCAACAGATATTGATGATCGGGAACGAGATGAATCGCGCGGGGAAGCTGCGGAACCCCGACGATCGGGAGCGCCGGGCGAGCGCCTACGAGAGAGTCCTCTACCTGACAGACCTCACGATCCAGGCTCATTCGCGGCGCGGTTTGCGACGAGAGCTCCCGCGCTGGCGTGATCTCGCGGCCCTGGGGAAGGAGGGCACCGCCAGGACATGACCCCGGCCAAGACCTCGGCGAAGAAGAAACCTGCCGTCAGGGCTTCTACCCCGGACGACGCCCGCACCTTCCTCCGCCACGCGGTGGCGACCCTCGCGTATCGCTGCGGGAAGTCGGTGCGCGGGGCGCCCGCCTCGTTCGCCGATTTCAAGGCGGGCCCGACGACGCGCACTCCCACCGAGATCCTCGCCCACATCGGCGATCTCCTCGACTGGGCGCTCTCCCAGGCAGAGGGGAAGGAGAGGTGGCGCGACGCGACGCCGCTTCCCTGGGACCGCGAGGTGGAGCGCTTCCAGGCCGCGCTGAAGGCGTTCGACGACTATCTGGCCTCCGCCGCGCCGCTCCACAAGCCCGCGGAGCGCATCTTCCAGGGGGCGATCGCGGATTCGCTCACGCACACGGGACAGATCACCATGCTGCGCCGGCTAGCGGGCTCGCACGTGCGCGGCGAAAACTACTCGCGCGCGGATATCCAGATCGGGCGCGTTGGCGCCGAGCAGTCGCCGCCCCCCGAGCGCAGCGAGTTCGATTGAGGTCGGGCCACACCGCTACCCCCTGCTACCCCCTCGCGAAAATCCCGCCGAAGACGTCCGTCCACGCGTGGAGGATCATCCCGGGCTTGAGGCTCCTCCGCCACACCGCGAGCGCCCCGATCACGACGCCATAAACCGTGATCGCGATCACGTTCCGGAGCCCCTGGTATCCGTGCGACACGCCGAAGATCACGCCCTGCAGCAGGACCGCGAGGATCACGCTCCCGGTCAACGCCCGGAACTGGGTTTGTAGGTATCCACGGAAAATCGATTCCTCGCAGAAGCCCGCCGTGACGGACAGCGCGACCCAGACCGTGACCTCGAGCGGGCCGCGGGGGAGAAGCGAGCCGATGTCCTTCGCGGTGTCGGCTCCGAGCCTCTGGCTCACGGTCCATTCGACGAGACCCCATACGCCCCAGACCACGAGCGCGATCACGACATCGCGCGCCACGTCCTTCCAGCCCGCCCACCGCTCGCCGAGCAGGTCGCGAAACCGCGTCCCGGCCCTCTTGAGTCCGCCGGCCACGACGAAGCGAAGCAGCGCCCATTGGGCCACGAGGATGGAGAGATAGATCGGCACCGCGGAGCCGCGGCGCTCGACGAGCTGGGGTCCCGCGGACGCGTGCCTCTGCGCGTACGCGCCGTACGCGGCGAGCGCGAGGAGCACGGCGATGAGCACCGCGGTGTGCCAGAGCGGTGCGATCAGGCGGCGGCTCGTCGATGGGGGCGTCACAGCGGCTGCCGAGGATTCCTCGACCGTAGCGTTCATCGGGTTTGTCCTTTTCTCGCGGCTCCGCCTTCGATGGAGCGGAGCGCAATCAGTGTCTCGCGGCACCAGCGGATCGTCGCCCGGGCGCAGTGCTCGCCGTAGCTGAGCGTGATGAGCCAGAAGGGAAGGCTCGGGTGGTCGCGTTGCTCCTTCATGAGCTGCCGCCGGAGCCGGCGGAATTCGCGGAGCTCGTCCAACCCCTCCGCGAGGCGCCGCTCGATCCACCCGGTTTCCGTGGGGATCGATTCCCGGTCGCCGAAAAACATTTTCAAGAGGAGCTCGTTCCGGATCGGTTGGGGCCGCGGGGGCTCGGCGCGCCAGCGCCCGAGCGCCTCCTTGCCGCGGTCGGTGATCTCGTAGACGTGGCGGTCGCGATTCCCGCCCCGCTGCCCAGGGCGCAGCCGGATCAGGCTCTGGGCCCTGAGCTCCCGGAGCGCGGGATAGATCTGCCCGTAGCTCTCGTTCCAGAAGTAACCGATGCTCGACGCCGCCTCCTTCCGGATGTCGTAGCCGGACATCGGGTAGATGCTGAGCATGCCAAGGATCGCGTAGGGCGTGGAGCGGGGGCGTGTCCGCATATAGCTAGAAGATATATATCATGCAGATATAAGTCAAGAGTCTATTCCTCACATCCCTTACGCGCCCGCGATCCCGGCCCGACCCGCACTTCCCGCTAACCATCCTGACCCGTCGCGCCGATAACTTCCAGGAGGGCATGGGATCGATCTATCTGCCTTTCCCATAGTCAACTCCAGGGGGCATCCAGCACATGAATCTGAACGTTGCGGTCATCATGCCGCCGGGGCAGGAACGCGACTCGCTGGTCGAGCACCTGGGAGACCGGGAGTGCGTGGTCCGCGTGGCCGACAACGTGGCCCAGCACCTGGCGCGCGGGGGGAGCGACTCCTGCGAGATCGCGCTCGTCGACTTCGGGCCGAGCTCGCCCGGACTTCCGGCGGCGATCACGCAGGCGCTCGAGCAGAAGCGCGAGGCAGTCCGGCGTCTCAAGGAGCACTGGCCCAAGCTCCAGCTTGTCGTCTTCGCCGACCGCGACTCGCAGCAGGCGACCGAGACCCTCGAGCTCGGCGTTCGGAACATCTTCCTCAAGCCGATCAACTACCCCCAGCTCGACAGCCTCCTCACCGCGGCGAGCCGTTCCGTCGCCCAGCAGGCGCGCCAGCAACGCGAGCACGCGCGCATCGACCAGGAATTTCGCTTCGATCGCATCGTCGGCCGGAGCCCCGCGATCGAGGAGTCGGTCGATCTCGCCCGGCGCGTCGCGCAGTCCAGCGCCACGTCGGTCCTGATCCTCGGAGAGTCCGGAGTCGGCAAGGAGCTCTTCGCGCGAGCGATCCACGGCGAGAGTCCGAGGAAGCAGGGGCCGTTCATGGAGGTGAACTGCGCCGCGATCCCGCGCGAGTTGCTCGAGTCAGAGCTTTTCGGACACGAAAAAGGGGCTTTCACCGACGCTACGCAGACCCGCGTAGGACTGTTCGAGGCCGCCGAGGGGGGGTCGGTTTTTCTTGATGAAATCGGAGAACTTCCACTCACCCTCCAGGCGAAGCTGCTAAAATTCTTGGACACGAAGATCGTGCGGAGGGTGGGAGGCTCCCGTGATATTCCGGTAGATGTACGAATTCTAGCCGCCACCAACCGGGAGTTAATATCAGAGGTGAAGCAGGGACGCTTTCGCGAGGACCTGTACTACCGCCTCAACGTCGTGCCGATCGAGATCCCGCCCCTGCGAGCGCGGGAAGGAGATCCGGTGCTCCTCGCGAGACTCTTCGTGGAGCGCGTTGCCCGGAAGCTGGGACGCACAGTGCACCTCTCGAGCGAGGGGGAGCGGGAAATGACCCGCTACCACTGGCCGGGCAACGTGCGGGAGTTGTCCAATGTGATCGAGCGCGCGGTGCTTCTCGCGCGCACAGAGGAGATCGGCCCGGTCGAGCTGTCGGTCCCCGCTCGAGGTGTCGGAGAGGGATCGGACGAGCTCTCGGGGTTCAGCATCACGATTCCTCCGCAGGGGGTCTCGCTCCCCGCGGTCGAACGGGCGGTGATCCAGGCCGCGCTCGACCAGGCGAGCGGAAATGTGGTGGAGGCGGCCCGGCTGCTCAAGATTGGCCGTGGAAGCCTGCGATCGAAGATGCGGCGACATGGGATCGATCGTCCGCGCGAGCGACGCGCGGCGATCGCTACGGAGGTAGATCATCTAAGCGTGGTCTGACGCTGATGGTA
>Ga0137396_10001458_pt1 | contig 12413 bp, 8 predicted proteins | sample czc16metaG_FD_108284 | JGI IMG/M metagenome (GOLD analysis project Ga0137396, IMG submission 108284) | Vadose zone soil microbial communities from Angelo Coast Range Reserve, California, USA - czcobulk3.16 metaG | ecosystem: Environmental > Terrestrial > Soil > Vadose zone | place: USA...
ATCTATGAGCAACACTCACTGGGAGTGAATGTCAATCTCTGGTGGGGCGCAGTCATGCTGCTGTTCGGGGTGGCAATGCTTTTGCTCTTCCGTACGCGTATGCGAAAACCGAATGGTGGTTCAACACAAGACGGGTGATCCTGGGGAAGAGATCCAGAACCTTAACAACTAGTGGGAGGCTACTTCCCTTGGAACTTGATCAGGGTCATGACGAATAGAGACGCCACTCTCGAAGGACGAGCGCCGATTCTGGTGGAGAAATTCGTCCAGCTGTATGGAGCGGAACCGCTTGTCGTTCAGGCGCCCGGACGTGTGAATCTGATCGGCGAACACACGGACTACAACGAAGGCTTTGTTTTCCCCGCCGCGATTGACTTTCAGACGCGCGTAGCCATTGCGCCACGAGTGGATCGCAGACTGGTGGTCACTTCGGAGAATTATTCAGAGCGGGTGGAACTGGACCTGGAGCGACTGCCAGCGATGTCTCGCGGACATTGGAGTGACTACGTGGTAGGTGTGGCGCGCCTCTTGAGGGACTTGGGAGGTAAATTGTCGGGAGGAAATCTTTTGATTCAAGGAGATGTTCCGCAGGGTGCGGGACTCAGTTCCTCTGCTTCCCTGGAAGTGGCGGTGTGCCGCGCATTCCTGGAAAGTTCCGGCGAGAAAATGGAAGGAGCAGCGCTGGCACTGTTGTGCCAGCGAGCGGAAAACGAATTTGTAGGAGCGCGGTGCGGGATCATGGACCAATTTGTCGCGGTGCATGGGAAGCGAGGTCACGCACTTTTGCTTGATTGCCGGTCGCTCGAATACCGTCTTCTGCCCATTCCTGAGAATGTGCGACTCGTAATCTGCAACACGATGGTACGCCACAGTCTCACCGGCGGCGAATACAACCAGCGCCGCGCGGAATGTGAACAAGCAGTCCGGCATTTCGCGGAGCGTCTCCCTATGATCAAGGCGCTCCGCGACGTCACGCTGGAAGATCTCAAGACCAAAGGCGGTGATTTGCCGAAAGTCATACGCAAGCGGACCCTCCATATCCTCACCGAAAACGCGCGCGTCAAAGAAGCGGCCTCGGCCCTGGAGCGGAAAGATGCAACGCTATTTGGCAAATTGATGGGAAGTTCGCACAACAGCTTGCGGGACGATTTCGAAGTGAGTTGCAAGGAACTTGATTTGATGGTGGAGTTCGCACAGAAGACAGAAGGTGTATACGGCGCACGCATGACCGGGGGTGGGTTTGGAGGTTGCACCATCAACCTGGTGGACTCCAGCTCGATCGAGGCGCTCCGGGAGAGAGTAGGCAGGGAATATCAACGAGCGACAGGGCAGCAGCCAGAAATTTATGTCTGTTCCGCATGCGATGGAGTGAGGCGGATACTCTAACCGAGCATAGGTGGATGCGTGAGTGTCAAAAGCGTATTTGATCTGAAAGTGCATCCGCACCGGCGATTCAATCCACTGACGCGGGAGTGGGTGCTCGTGTCGCCTCACCGTACGCAGCGTCCCTGGCAGGGCCAAGTGGAGAGCGTCTCAAGGGAGCCGGGGTTACCCTTCGATCCCCATTGCTATCTGTGCCCGGGCAACGCGAGAGCAGGGGGCGCCCAGAATCCGCAGTATACGGAAACCTTCGTGTTCGACAATGATTTCGCCGCGCTTCGACCGGATACGCCGCCGGGGGAAATTCACGAAAATGATTTGCTAGTCGCGCAGAGCGAAACCGGACTGTGCCGCGTGGTTTGCTTTTCTCCCAGGCATGACCTGACGCTGGCCCGAATGAACGTTGATGACATCAAGCGAGTAGTTGACGTTTGGGCCGCCGAATATGCGGCACTTGGCTGTCTTCCAACAGTTTCATCGGTGCAGATTTTCGAAAATCGCGGCATGATGATGGGTTGTAGCAATCCCCATCCTCACGGACAGATCTGGGTGAGCGACACACTGCCGGATGAACTTGTGCGAGAACTCTCTTCATTTGTCAACTACTTTCAGAAGCACCACAGCACTCTGCTTGAAGATTACCTATCGCTAGAGCTGGAAAAACGGGAGCGCATCGTGTGCGCAAACGGACACTTTGTCGCTGTTGTTCCGTTCTGGGCGATCTGGCCGTTTGAAACCATGGTGCTCAGCCGGAGACGCGTTGGTTCTCTACCCGAATTGCAGGAGGACGAGCGGATGGCTCTGGCAGAGCTACTCCGGCAAGTTGCCGTGCGCTACGACAATCTATTCAACACTCCGTTCCCTTACACAATGGGTTTTCATCAGAAACCGACAGACGGACAAGAGCATCCGGAATTTCATCTGCATGGGCATTTCTATCCGCCCCTTCTACGATCGGCGACGGTGAAGAAATTCATGGTGGGCTACGAACTGTTGGCGATGCCCCAGCGGGACAGCACGGCAGAAACGGCGGCGGCTTCTCTGCGGGAAACTTCTGATGTGCATTATCTCGAGAAATCTTAAATCGCAGTTGCCGCGGAGCGGAAGGATTCCCATTATGAGTGCCGTCCGAATTGCTGAAGTGGCAGAATTGGCGAAAGTTTCTACGGCCACAGTTTCGCACGTCATCAACAAGACCCGCTTCGTCAGCGAAGAAACAAAACAGCGCGTCTTAGCCGCCATTGAAATGATTGGTTACACACCCAATGTCCACGCCCGTAATCTGGCAGCCGGCTCCAGCCAAATGCTGGGGCTCATCATCTCAGACATCACCAATCCATTTTTCCCGGATCTGGTTAAGTCGATTCAGGAGACGGCGCTTTCACTGGCTTATGAAGTAATCGTCTTTAACACGAACTATGACTCAACACGTTATGCTCAATACGTGCAGCGGTTTCTAGAGCTACGTGTTCGAGGCGTTCTGATCATGACCACGGAAATGGATCCTTCCCTGGTTGATCGGCTGTCTTCGCGGAAAATTCCTGTTGCTTTCCTCGATATTGGAAAAGCTGGTCCGGTCATTAGCAATATTCGGGTGAACTATGAGATGGGGATTCACCAGGCCGTGGAGCATCTTTTCGGGCTCGGCCACCGCCAGATTGCGTTCATCAGCGGCTCGAATCAATTCAAGTCAGCCCAGATCCGTCGCACAGCCTTTCTGAGTGCCATGAAGAAGCACTATCCGTCTCTTCATACCGAACCTGTCATCTACGAAGGAGATTTCAAATTCGAGAGCGGTGAGAGAGCGGTGAGGGAGCTCTTGGCCAGCAAACATCGCCCGACGGCGATCATCGCTTCGAACGATTTGATGGCCCTTGGCGCCATGCGAGAGCTGAATCGCGCCGGACTTCAAATTCCAAGAGATATTTCCATTATAGGTTGTGATGATGTCTGGATCGCTCAGTTGAGTGATCCAGAGTTGACGACGATCTCTATTCCGCGTTCTAAGATCGGACAAGAAGCGGTTCACGCGGTGCTCCAGACCGATCCATCGAAAGGAAAGCCGGGTCGGGAAATCAAGGTCGCCACCCAACTGATCATCCGCTCCTCGACGGGCGAGGTATCCTCAGCAGGATGACCTCCACTCGGACTTTCAACCATGTCTAGCAAAGCCATAACGCTCCGCTCTAAGCCACAACCGATCTCTATAGAGTCTCAGTCCTTCAGGGTGGGAATGGACGCATGAGAAAGTTCACGCGAAGAGGACTTATTCGTGCCAGCGGTTTGGCGATGTCTGCTTTTTGGAGAACGCCAATTCTAGCAAGAACTTTGCTTCCTCAGATCAGCCCGCGAGAGTCCAGCGATGCAACGGGCAATATTTTGTTTGAGCAAGTGCTGCCGAGCGCGAGTGGCATCACCTGGGCGCACGTGAATGGCCGTTCACCGGGTTACTTCCTCCCTGAAACAACGGGTGCAGGCTGCGCGTTTCTAGACTACGACAATGACGGCTGGATGGATCTCTATCTAGTCAACAGTGGCCGCTGCGATTTCTTCGACCCGAAGCCACCCTTGCGCAACGCTCTGTATCGAAACAATCGCGATGGGACCTTCACGGATGTGACGGAAAAAGCCGGCGTATCCGGTGGCGGGTACGGCATGGGTGCTGCCGTCGGTGACTACAACGGGGATGGATCCCCCGATCTTTATGTGACGCAGTATGGCCGGAGCATTCTTTATCGAAACAACGGCGATGGAACGTTTACCGATGTGACGGAAAAAGCGGGAGTCGCCGCCCCGGGTTGGGCTTCCAGCGCTGTTTGGTTGGACTACGACAACGACGGGAGGCTGGATCTTTTCGTCTGTCGCTTTGTTGATTTCGACAAATCAAAGAACAAGTTCTGCGGCAACGAACAAACGGGAGATCGTTATTACTGCATCCCTCGCGTTTATTCGCCAGCGAAGAGCTGGCTCTTTAAGAATAATGGCGACGGCACCTTCCGGGATGTTTCTGTCGACAGCGGCATCGCCGAAGTTCTTGGCAAAGCATGGGGTGTTGTCGCCACCGACGTCAACAACGATGGCTGGATGGATCTCTTCGTTGCCAACGATACAGTCCCCAATTTTCTATTTGTCAACCACAACGGCAAGTTTGAAGAGGCAGGCGTGGGTGCGGGAATTGCCTATAGTCAGGAGGGCCGCGCGCGTTCGGGCATGGGCGTTGATTCTGCCGATTACGACCAGGACGGTTGGCAAGATCTGTTCGTGGCAAACGTCGATCAAGAAATGTATTCCCTGTACCACAACAACCGAGACCTCACCTTTGACGACGCGGCCGGGCCACTGGGTATCGGCCGCGCCACGCGTCTCATGAGCGGTTGGGGAACTAAGTTCTTTGATTACGACAATGACGGAAACATTGATCTCTTCATGGCCAATGGCCATCCCGATGACCGAATCGAGGAACATGCGAGCCATGTGACGTATCGAGAGCCCTTGTTGCTTTATCACAACAACGGAAAGATTTTGGAAAACGTCAGCGCGACCGCAGGTCCCGTTTTTAACGAAAGCTTTGCTGCGCGTGGGCTGGCCATCGGAGACTTCAATAACGACGGCGCGGTCGATGTACTGATCGCCGTAAACAATGGTGCCCCAGTGCTCTTGAAGAACCTGGCTGCGAAAGGGAACCACTGGCTCGGTCTGCGTTTAATTGGGGAAAAGGCCAATCCCGATGCCATCGGAGCAGTCATCACCTGGCAGGCTGGGGATCTGAAACGCAGGCGACTCAAGATTGGGGGTGGCAGTTATTTGTCCTCGCATGATCCGCGAGAGGTGCTCGGGATTGGCCCCCGGAATAAAATCGACAAGCTTGAGATTCGCTGGCCCAAGCCAAGCAACCGAGTTGATGTGTTCACAGAATTGCCCATCGATCGCTATATCAAGATTGTCGAAGGGGTGGGCGTCAAGTAGCAACGATTTCGATAACGCGTCTTTAGGTTGTGCGGAAGCATGAAGAATCGGTTACAGCTTATCACCTACGTCGACCGTCTTTCCGATGGCGGCCTTCGAGAGTTAGCGAAATTACTCGTGGGGCCCCTCCAGGGCCTTTCGGAGGCATCCATCTGCTCCCTTTTTTCCACCCCATTGATGCAGCGGACGGACCTCATCGATCCCACGGAAGTTGCCCCCGCGTGGTGACTGGAATGATTTGCGCGCCATCGGCACGCGATTTGAATTGACGGCTGACGTCACTGTAAATCAAGTATCGAGAGAATCTGTTCAATTTCAGAGTTTTTCCAAATGCGGCGCAGATTTTCCGTACTCGGGTATGTTTCTCACCTTCGACAAGGTGTTTCCGAGCGGCGCCCTTTGGCAGGATCTGCCGGAGAGGTTCCGGCATCCTTCGACGTGCTGGCGGCGGTTGCGGGATTGGGAGGAGCGGGCGCCTGGCTAAACATCGGGCGCGCGTTTCTGAGCGAGTTGAACGAGGGCCGGCAGTTGAACTGGAGCGAGTCGTTTCTGGACGGCAGTTTTGCTCCACCGAAAAAAGGGGCGCTGGAGTCGGAAAAACCAAGCGGAGCAAGGGGACGAAGTGGATGGTGGCGGACAACGGCCGGGATGTTCCTTTGGGAGACCACCTTCACGCTGCCTCCCCGGCGGAAGTCCGGCTCGCGGAAGAAACGCTGGCGACGATCCGCGTAGGACGGCGGCATCGCGCCGGACGTCTGCGGCAGAAGCCGGTGCGGGCAATCGCTGACAAGGCGTACGACAGTGATGCGTTGCGAGAACGTTTGCGGCGTCACGGCATCGAGCTGATTTGTCCCCATCGAAAGGGGCGGATTCGTCCGGCCACACAAGATGGGCGCAAGCTGCGGCGATAGCGGCGACGTTGGATCAGTGAGCGCACCATCGGCTGGCTCGGCAATTTCCGGCGACTGATCGTGCGCTATGACCGCTCGCTGAACATCTACTGTGCGTCCCCGACCCGGCGCGCCGGTCAATCAGACCCTCCTGCTGAAGATCGCGAAGAGCACGAGCGATCGTGGGTCTTGAGGATCCAAATTTCTTGACAAGTTGGGATTCGCTAGGCAGTCGCTGACCGGGACCGTAAGTGCCAGCCTCGATCGCTTTCCTCAACTCGTTGTAAATCAGCCGGTGCTTGGGCAGCGCCATGGAAACTGCTAACTGCGAATCCCAAATTGCGATTGCTTTGCCCACAATTTGGCTCGCATAGTAATCCGTATCGATGAAAGTTTTAAATGCAGATAATTGGATTTTACGGAGGCCATAAAACACGCCTAAGTTATTTGTTCTCTATTATAAACATAAAAAAGCACTTAAAGTTAAGGGAAGACCTGTAATGACAAGTTTTATGCAATCGTGAGGCAAAACGCAAAATTTCGTTGACAAGCATGCATGGAATTGATAAACAGGCACAACTACGCAAGGCAAGCGATTACGTCAAGCGCTTACGTTGCTTTCAGGGGTACTTCGTTAAATTCAGCTTGGGTTTCATTTTTGACCTGTGGCTGCCATGGAGGTGGTAGTAATGCGTAACACGGCAGGATCGAAGTTCAAGTATTTCTCGGTGGTATTTTCTTTTCTGCTCTTTGCTTTAACCGTTTCTTCTCCGACTTGGGGGCAGAGCACCAATGCCACGCTCACCGGCACGGTCATCGATCCATCCGGCGCGGCCGTCGCCGGAGCTGAGCTTACACTTACCAATTTCGCCACCAAGCTCTCCGTGAACTTCGTTTCCGGAGAAAACGGTGAATATTCCTTCCGCAACCTGGTGCCCGGAACCTACGAGCTGAAAGTTGCCAAGGGTGGTTTCGTAACCTACCTCCAGAAGGACATCATTCTCACCATTAACGCGTCCGTCCGAATTGACGCCGCCATGAAGATGGGAGAGCAAACACAGACGGTCGAAGTCATCGGCGACACCTCGTTGATCAATTACGATAACGGAACCGTGCAGGGCGGACTCGAGCCGGAAACGCTCAACAGTCTCCCCCTCGCCGTTTCCAACGGCGCGCAGCGGTCTTCCGCCAGTCTGGCTACTCTTCTTCCGGGCATCACCACGGGCAGCTCCGGCGAGGCCTTCAATTCCCGCATCAATGGCGGCGTCCAGACCGGCGACGAAGCGCTCCTCGACGGCGCCACCATGTCCGAAGGTTTTATGAACCAGAGCGGCATGGTCTCCATCCAGGGAGATTTCCAGTTCTCCCCAGACATGATCTCCGAGCTCAAGGTGCTGGCCTCCAGCTATGAGGCGCAGTACGGCTCCACCACTTCGGGTCAGATCGTTGTGGTTAGCAAGAGCGGCGGCAACTCGTTTCACGGCGCCGCCTACGAATACCTCCGGAACAGCGGTTTCAACGCGAAACAGTGGGGTTCCGCCAAACGCTCCTTCGACCAGGAAAACGACTACGGCGTCAACATTGGCGGTCCGGTCAAGCTGCCCGGATTCCACGGCAACAGGAACAAAGCCTTCTTCTATTTCAACTGGGAGCACTACAAGGAAAACGGCGGCGCCACCCAGCCCACCCTCTCCATTCCTTCCGTCAAGGAACGAGCGGGCGACTTCACGGATTGGTTGGACAACAAGGGCATTTTGATTCCGATTTACAACCCCAGAACGGGTCAGCAATTCAGCTGTAATGGTGTTCTGAATGTCATCTGTCCGAATCTCGAGGATCCCATCGCCAAGGCGTGGCTGGCGCAACTGCCCACCCCTACGAACAGCAACGCCACAAGCAACTATCTCGTGCCCCACGCCGTTCCCGGCACTCTCTTGACTGGCACCAACGTCTATTTCTGGCGCGTGGACGACAACTGGGGCAACAACGACCACTTCTACTACACCTACTACCGGCAATACGCCATCGCTAACGTGGCATCCACGCTTCCCAATACCATTTCCAGCAGCACTCCAACCGACCTTCAAAATGCGCCCATCCAGCGCTTTAACTGGGAGCATATCTTCTCGACGGTGATGACCAACCACCTCACGTTTGGCTACCTCAACCGCAACGAGGATTACTATTCCTTGAACGCGGGCTCGCAATTGCCCGGTATTACCGGCGTCGCAGATGCATCCGCGTTGCCACAGTTCGGCATTAACGGCTTCGCGCAACTGGGTAACAGCACGGGCGCTCCCGGACACAACAAGACCACCCGCCCCACTTGGGTCATCAACGATTTGGCCAGCCGCGTATACAAGAGCCACACCTTCACCGCCGGCATCGAATGGCGCAGTGCTCAGGGCAACATCCATCGCGGCACCAATCAGGGAGGTAAATTCGATTTCACTGGCGCGACCACTTCTCTCAACGGTGCGAACGGAAGCGCTGTCGCCGACTTCTTCATCGGGGCGGCCCACAAAGGCGAAGTGAACTACTACAATGCGGCGAGCTACTATCCTCGCCAGAATGCCTGGGCCGCCCATTTGGGAGACACCTGGCGCGCGACGCCGAAGCTCACGCTTTCCTACGGTTTGCGCTGGGACATCGAAACCCCGTCTCACGAAAAATTCAACCGTTTCTCTTTTTTCGACCCGAATTTGCCTAACCCGGGCGCCGTCACCTCGTCTGGATCTCTGCTCTCCGGAGCTTTGGCCTTCGCCAGCTCCAATCGTAGCTATCCAGAACGCCTGAACTTCGGAGGCTTCGCCCCGCGGTTGGGTGTTGCCTATTCCTGGGATCAGAAAACCGTCGTTCGTGCCGGTTACGGCATCTTCTTCGGACAAGCATTTTATCCGGGCTGGAATGGCGGCATGAGCACGGATGGCTTCAACAAGGACGACTCAGTGAGTAATTCCGCTGTGAATGGGACAGGCCAGACAATTCCAGGCGTCTGTTTGTCGCAGGGAAACGTCTTCTGCGTCACTGGCGGATTTCCTACGCCTGCCGTTACTCAAAGTCTGACGGCAGACTTTGACAATGGCCAGAACCCACTCTATCGCCCGTTCAACGGAAACGATCGGCCCTACTCCTCGCAATGGAACCTGACCATTGAACGCCAGTTTCCATCGAACGTTTTCATCAGCGTGGCCTACGTCGGAAGCAAGGGCAATCGCCTTCTCTCTCAACTGCACCCTGCCAACTCTCTGAACCCGGCGGATCCGCGCGTTCAAGCGGTTCAGGCGGCGGCTCAGGCAGCGTTGCCCAAAACTGGCCCAGGCGCCTTCGATCCCACTCACAACTACCTGAATGACGCCTTCTCGGCCGGTACAGCTTCGTTGTACGGCGTCAGCGCTCCTTACACAAACTGGGCTAACCAGTTGAGCGTTTGCGGCGCAACGGTTGCTCAGGCGCTCCTGCCCTTCCCGCAGTTCTGCGGCAATTTGCAGGGGCTCAACGAAAGCGAAGGGAGTTCGATCTATCACTCCTTCCAGCTCAGCGCCGAACGCCGTTTCCGCAACGGAATCTACATGCTTCTCTCCTATACCAATTCGAAGCTGATTACCGATGCCTCGGCTAACGTCCAGACGCTCGCTACCTGGAGCGGTGCCGACGGCTCGATCTCTCCCTTCGAAGCGAAACGCAGCCGCAGCCTGGCCCCGGATGATGTGCCGCAGGTAGCCGCCGCGGCGTTTGTCTACGATTTACCCTTCGGCAGAGGAAAGAAGCACCTCCATGACGGCGGTGCTTTGAACGCAGTGGTCGGTGGATGGCAGTTCAGCCCGATCATCCATTACTCCCGCGGTACTCCCATGTTCTTCCGCAGCGGCACTTGCAATGTCCCTGGCTCCTTCCGTGCGGCTTGCATCCCCGGACTCCTGCCGGGAGTTAATCCTTTCCTTCAGGATCCAAATGGCTACGATCCCGGAAAGGGCCCACTGCTCAACATCAATGCCTTCGAGCCCGTTTCCGTCTTCAAGTTCCCGAACTACACGGGTTCCGGTCAGCGGATCACCAACCTGCGCGGACCTAACTTCAAAAACCTCGACTTCTCTTTCACGAAGAACACCAAAATCACCGAGCGCTTGAACTTCAAAATCAGTGCGAACTTCTTCAATGCGCTCAACGCCCACTACTTCGTGAATTCTGGCAACTTCAATATCGGAGGCAATTTCGCCTTCAGCAACGACATTTCAAACGGCAACTTTGGTACGTGGAATGGATCTGTCAGTTCGCCACGGACCATCCAGTTCGCCGGCCGATTCGAATTTTAACCCCAAGCCTGGTCAGCCGACTGAGGTCCGCCGCCCCCGGTTCACCCCCGGGGGCGGCATTTTTTCAGGAAGGCACGACTCATTTCTTCCTTTGAAACGGATTAGGCAGATTGCGACATTCGGCCAAGAGACAAAAGATCAGAGATTGCTCGCTGTCGTCGAGCGCAGATTGGCGACTACTGCAACAGGAATTTCAAGTCGTGGGGCTTGGCGAGATCCTCTGCGACATTTTGCCGGAAGGAAGGCAACTCGGAGGCGCACGTGCCAATTTTGCTTATTTCTCCGAGCTGCTCGGGGACCGAGGGATCATCGCCAGTCGAGTGTGCACTGACATTCTGGGAGAAGTAGCAAGGGACCGGATCGAGGGTCCTGGGATTGCGACGACTGCCCTGCAAAGTGATGCCGCTCATCTAACGGACACCGCCAAAATCTAAATCGACGCTGCGGGACAGCCGCAATTTGTCATCTCGAACGGTGCAGCTTGGGAGTATCTTGAGTGGACTCCGTCCTTGCAAGAGGTTGCGAGACAAGCTGACGCCGTGTGTGTTGGGTCGCTGTCACAGCGTACAAGAGTGACTCGCATCACGATGCACTATTTTCTGGCTGAGATGAGACCTAACGCCCTATGCGTTTTTGACGTCAATCTTTGCCCCGACTGTTGCGCTGCGGAAGTGATCGGGGAGTCCCTACGGTTTGCTGATATCGTGAAATTGAACAATGAAGAGGTTCCAAAAGTCATGGACCTCGTGTCTCTTCAGCATTCGTGCGATGAATCCTCCGCATTTCGTTTACTGGACAACTTTGGGCTCAAGATGCTTTTCCTCACCCGAGGATCCGAGGGCAGCATGCTCGTCGACGCCGCGAGTCGCGCAACTGAACACCGTGGATATCCTGCGCCCGTGGCTGACACGATTGGGGCAGGGGATGCGTTTACCGCCATGATGATGGACCGCTATCTCCGCGGCGCCACTCCAGAGGAGATCAGGTGATTCCTCGAACAGAGTCGGTGCGTGGGTTACGAGCCAGGTCGGCGCCACCCCCAGAGAAGGGTTCCCTAATACGAGCCCTCGCAGAAATGGATCTGAAGAAAAGCGAGCCAACTTCAGGTAAACACTAATTGGGTTGTGAAACTGCAGGTTGCGCCGAAGGGGCTTCGTCTTTGAGCTCTTTAAACCGGTCCACCTCTTTCCGCGCATCCTCGGTTCTGCCCATCTTCTTGTACACTCTTGCCAAGGTGTAGTGTGGCTCCGGATACTCGGCATCAAGCTTGATCGCTTGTTCGAGAGAGAGCACTGCTTCCTCGAATTCCCCTTCCTTCTCCAGGACTTGTCCCAATTGGTAGTGGGCATGAGCCAGGCTGGATTCATATCGCAGAGCCTCTCGCAATTGAGCCTCAGCTTCTGTCAAGCGATTCAGCGATGCCAGCGTTACAGCGAAGTTCAGATGTGGCCATGCGGATGGATGCTTTTGCAGGCGATTGAGCTCGATGGCCTTGTTGTAGTTCTGAACGGCTTCCCCAGATTGGCCGAGATAGTCGTAGCAAAGGCCGAGATTTTCATACGCGCGCATCATCCCAGAATCAAGCGCAATGACCTGATGGAATTTAGCGATCGCCTCCGTGTAGTTCTTGGCGTCATAATCCAGTCTAGCGAGCCAATAGATATAGCTGGCGTTCTTTGGGGCACTATCTACGAGTTTTTCGAGTTCACGCCTCGCCCAATCGCGCCGGCCCAAACGGATATCCGCCATCGCCAGAGTAAATCGAGTTTGGCTATCCACCGGCACAATCGCATCCGCCTTTTCCCAGGAAATCGCCGAATTCAGATATTGGCCATCCAAGAAAAACAGATGGCCAGCCAAG
>Ga0137396_10001459_pt1 | contig 12412 bp, 11 predicted proteins | sample czc16metaG_FD_108284 | JGI IMG/M metagenome (GOLD analysis project Ga0137396, IMG submission 108284) | Vadose zone soil microbial communities from Angelo Coast Range Reserve, California, USA - czcobulk3.16 metaG | ecosystem: Environmental > Terrestrial > Soil > Vadose zone | place: USA...
AGGCCCGGTGGGCAGCGGAAAGTCGACCCTTGTGAAACAGATCGCTGCTGCAGCGCTTGAGCGCGACTTTCGAGTTCAGTATTATGCGATTGACGAGTCTGCTGAGGATGTTAGGGAGAGTATCGCTTCTTGGGGAGTAGATGTGGGCCAGTATGAGTCTGAGGGGAAGCTCTCTTTTGTCGACATGTTCGCGCTGGGAGTTGAGAGACTTGCAGAATCGTTTCCCTCGGAGCAGCCTGACCAGATCATCGACAGTACAATGAGGTTCTCTGACCTTATCGCTCAGGGACGAAGCTTCACGCTCAAACATCTGGGCAAGAAGACGATGGGAATAATGGACTCGCTAACACCGTTCTTCCTCATGGTCGAAGCGAAGAAGGTCTTCCAGTTCGGGCAGGTTCTGAAGTATGCTACCCGGTTCGCGAAGTCAATTGGTATTGCGACTCTTCACACTCATGTCTTGGACGAGACTATTGAGAATGCGATGGTCAACTTCGCCGATATCGTCCTGGATATGGAGAAACGGAAGAGTGAAGGAGCCAGTCATAGTGGAACCATGAGGCTGGTCAAGATGGGCAAGGCACCTCTTCCATCGCGGGGTTACTACTACGAGATGACGCCGAAGGGAATTGACATCAGCACCGCGCCCGTAATCTAGCAGTGCCTCTAGCAAATTGCTGGCACGATGAGATGTATTTCCATCGGCTTTGCTTAGGGAACAATCATCTCAACTATTCGGCGTCACCTACAAAGTTGCCATGGGAGAAGAGGCAAAGGGTTGGACGAACTGGTCAACCAATGAAAAAGTTGCCGCGGTAATCCTTCTCTCGGTCCTTTCAATATTCGTAATCGTCTTCGGCCTGATACTCTACGAATCGCAGAGAGGGCCCGGGCTCTGCGGCTCCTTTGGAGCGACGCCATGCCCAGGAAGAGAAGACCTCAACATCATCACCGCAGCTGTGAACTCCCCGACCAACATGACTGTCCAGATCACGAACACGGGATCCGTCCCGATCTCTCTGACATCTTACAATGTCAGGAATCCATACAGTCAGCCTTACGCAAACAACAACTGGTTAGGCCCTACAGCACCGCCTAGTAGCGTCGTAAATGCCAATCTGCTGATAGACGGGAACGCATTCACCTTCCATTCCGGAACCTACTACACCATAACACTGATCACATCACGAAACAATCAATTCACATTTGCAATCAAAGCCTCCTAGGTATTGCGCAACACTCGAATGGTCTCTGTCGAGTCACCCTTTTATCAAGCAACGACCAATTCCCTTCATCATGCAATCTGTTACTAGCAAGGTGAAACCTGTTCCCGAGGGCTATCACTCTCTTACTCCTATCTTGAGTGTCGAAGGAGTACCGAAGCTGATTGACTTTCTCAAGCAAGTGTTCAACGCGCAGGAGGAGGAAGTGTACAAGGGTCCTGATGGTCGAGTAATTCATGCTGAACTGACGATAGGTGACTCGATCTTGATGCTAAATGATGCGACTCCGGAATTCCCTGCGCTTCCTACCATGATTAACGTGTACACGGAGGACGTTGATGCAGCATACAAGCGGGCGCTCAAGGCCGGCGCAACCTCTCTGAGAGAGCCGTCTAACCAGTTCTACGGAGACCGGACAGGAGGGGTCAAAGATGCTCATGGCAACCAATGGTGGATCGCCACCCACATCGAGGACGTGTCTCAGGAAGAACTGGAGAAGCGAATGAAGGCCCGCGAATCCCAATAGATTAGTCCCACTTCGACTGTTTTTTGAATCGAGTTACGTCTGCGGAGGACGTTTCTGGCGAGAGCGCCGGAGGGATCTGGTCGGGGTTAACGAAGAGTTTCGTGGGTCAGGGATAGGACCTCTTCACGCAGTTCCCGCGGAACGCCTTTGTTGAAGTTCTTCATGGCCAGTTCATCTATTGTGTCCAGATGGGTTTTCGCTTGGGTTTTCAGCGATGAGGCTTCCTCGGCGATGCTTTTGATCTTTGATTCCAGCGATTGCTTCGAAGCTCGGGATCTAGTGTATTCTGCTCGTAGGTCGGATCGTTGAGATCTGAGCTTCCTCACGTTTGGGGAGCGTAGGATCTGACTTCTCGCAACAAAGGCTTCTCTAGACTCTTTCTGAATTGGTATTAGTGATCCGTTTATGATACGTTTTGCCCTTTCGAGTGTCTTTCTCGCTTTTTTCTCGCCGAGAGGTAGCTTATTTGATTCAATGGATTCGCATAGTCCCTCGAGCAGGTCGGTTAGTTCCGGGTAGCCGTCGGATTCCTTGGCCAGAGTCGTCAGCGGGGTTTTCACGTATCGCGTCAATACTTCTATTGCCTGTGGATGGGTATGCATTTCTCCCCTTTGATGCGACGAGAGAACCTTCGTGAATACTCCGCCGAGTCTGGACATTTCTTCGTTTAGGAGCTTCTTTCTCAGCGCTTTGAGTTCCGCTTCTTTGGCGTTGAGAGCTCGAATCGCAGGATCAGATTCAATCCGTTCGATAGCCTCTAGAAGCGAGCCCTCTTTGTGGATAAGCTGGCGAGTCTCCTTTTCCAGCTGGACGCGAGAATTCTCAAGATTCTGTAGCGTGGTGAGATGCTCAACAAGGGTCTTGGAGCGTTCCTGTATTTGGTCACGGGTCGATGTGATGTCTCGGGTTCTTGTACGGAACTGGGATGTCTGGCTATAGACGCGCTGCAGCCCTTCGATCTCTGCTCTGAGCCATCCTCTCTCTGAGGCGTAGTGTGAAGCCATCGCTTTTACCGATTCGTTGTAGCTTGAACCAGCCGTTCGTAACAGTCTCGTAATGCTAGTCTCCAGTTTCGATATCGACTCGTTCGGACTTGATTTCAGAAACTCACCGGATGCGGTGACGATCTCTCCAGAGACACGGTTTAGTGCCATTGCTGCTCGCAGGCGGCGAGAATCGCCTAGGCCAGACATGTCAAATTTGGTGTTTCGAATAAATTCTCGGCAGCGACTTTCCAGAGATGAAGCTAAGGAGAGCGCGGTCTCGCCTAACTGTCTTGCTTTAGCTTGAACAGGCTTCAGCTGAGGGTCGATCACGGAGCCCGTCCATTGTTGGAGAGCCTTCTCGACATCTGCAGCCTTCTTGCCCTCTTTCATGGTTTGACTGGCCTATTGCGCTGCTCGGAAAGCCTATGAGGGATTGTTTGACTCTAGTTGCCACTTGAGATTCTTGTTCCATCTCTGCAGGGCCAGATAGAACACTACTGACAGGATGAATCCAGTCAGCCTCCGAGTTCTTCACATAAAAGTGAGAACCCTTACTTTGTGAAATTGGTCTGGCGCTCGGGGGTACGTGTGCGTACGAAAGACTTAGCGACTGAGGGCGGTTGCTTTTACCTTCGGGTATGGTAGCGGGTGGACGATGCTTGGGGTCCACTTCTCTCCCCATCTCCGGTACGCGGACAAGATATCGCCTAGGTCCCGTCCTTTCTCGGTGAGACTGTAGACTACGGAGAAGGGTTCTGTGCCGGTTACTCTTCTCTCAACGATTCCCATGTTCTGCAAATACTTCAGAGTTCGAGAAAGCGTTCGCGCGTTAAGATCATCAGGCTTCCCTTTACGAAGAAGATCGTTGAATCGGAGGGGGTTGTCGAGGAGGTAGTATGAGATGAGGATTCTCCATTCTGAGCCTAGCTTCCTTACTGCTTTGATGACTGCGCAGATGTCTCTCCTGCAAAGCTCGCTCTTTCCTGAAATAATGCTGGAGATATCGGGACGGCAGCTAGACGCCAGCTTACTCAATGTTATCTACTGTAGCAAGGTTAGCCAGCGATATAAGCGGCAAGGGGACATGGGCGTTACTTGACAGCTGAAGAGGTTGCGAGGAAATCAATTGTTGCTTTCAACCGTCATGATAAGGTGGCTTATGCTGCGCTTGTAGCGCCGGAGGCGGTTGTCTATGATCCAGTGTATCCGGAGCCGCTGCGGGGAAAGAAGGCGATCATGGAGGACTTGGATGTCTCCTTTGCAGCGATTCCTGATGTCCACTACGAAATCCTGAAACTCCTGGCTAAGGATGGGGACGCTGTGATCGAGTTCAAAATCTCCGGGACCCATACTGCTCAGGCTACCGTTAGGGATATGAACGCGCGTTAGCCCGAGAAAGCATAGAGTACCGCACAATAATCGGATGAGAGAAGCAGATGGCTGGACTAAATGTTGTAATCATCGCATCGTTTCTCCTGGCCTTCAAGGCCATCCTGATAGAGGGTAGCGAGGTCGCGATCCTTTCCCTTGCCACAATAAAGCAGATCGGCAAAAGGAACGTGTTTCTCGGCGTAGCCCTTGGTGGCCTCGGATCCATCGTCACGTTCGTAATCGTCGAACAAGCCTTCCTAGCGCTGCAGACGATTTCCGATGCTCTGATCAATTTGATCCCTGGGGTCGTCATTCTCTACTTTTCCTACCGGTTTCTACGAGGATTTGTCAAGTACTATTTCAGGGGAAAATCGTTCAGGGCGAAGATGGAAAAATGGAGCGAGGAAGTAGTCGAGAAGGATCGTAGCCACAGCACAGGAGTCATTGCAGAGGGTCAGATACCCTTCTCGATCAGAAACTCCCTACCAGTTTTCAGCATCACAATGACAGAGGGATTTGAAGCAAGCCTCATTCTCGCCGCGGCGGGAGCCTTCAACTTAGAGTGGACCCTCGTAGGCGCCCTAGTCAGCCTTACCCTCCTGATCGTCGTATGCGCTTTCTCATATGACTACCTCATGCAAGTTCCGAGATGGGCGCTTGATCTGATCGCTGGCGTCGTCCTTCTCTCTTTCGGTTCTTACTTCTTCATCTCGGGAGTACTAATCGCAACAGGCGTAATCTCTTGACGGGAGACCCCTGCGACCCCTCGCTATGTCCCTGAGCAAAGGCCAATGAGTCTTGCTTTCCGCTAGCCGATTGAATCTTCTAGCCTCAGTCCAAAGACTTCCTAGAGACCTACGGCTCCTATTTCTGTCACTTTTCCTCTGGACATTTGGCCTGGGCCTTTACAACTACATTTGGCCGTTGTTCCTTCGCGATCTTCAAGCATCCCCCAACGATGTGGGCATCGTATTCTCAATCGGGTTCCTCGCCCTCGCTCTTAGCATGATTCCGGGAGGAATACTCGCAAACAAGTACGAGCTGAAAGTCCTGTTGATCATTGGCTGGGCGATGAGCCTCCCAGAGCCTCTGATCTACTATTTCGCGAGAACCTGGACTGACGTTATTCCCGGAATAATCTTGCTTCAATTATCAGGGTTCAACATTCCAGCATTCAACGCCTACATTGTGGGAGCGTCTGACAAGGCCAAATCTGCCTCCAACTTCGGCATAATCTGGGCATCAGCTCCGCTGGGAATTGTCTTCTCGCCTTTAGTCGGGAGCGTGTTGCTCCCGTGGATTTCCATACGAGGCATCTTCATTCTTACGTTCGTTTTCTTCACAATTTCGACGGTAGTTCTCTTCCTGATGAAACCACAGCCACCAATAGAAAGCGATGCAAAGTCCCCTCGTCTCGAATTCCCAAGGTCTCGTCGAGAAGGATCTCTTCTTCTCTATCTAACCGGAGCGGCAGTGGCATGGAGCGTAACCGCGCCGTTCATCCCTCTGTACTTCCAAGACGCTCTCAGCCTTGGCCCGTCGATCATACTGCTTCTTGGGGCGGTTCAGTCCCTAGGGGGTGCAGTCTTCGCCATTGTCCTCGGCAGGAGAGCAGATGCGAGAGGCAAAGGCGGTACGATGGCACTGGGAATTCTTCTATCCGCAACAGGCCTCATTGGCGTCCTTCTTACGAGAAACATACTATTCGCGTTTCCATTGATTTTCCTAGTCGGAAGCGCCAGGGCACCAAGCCTTGTCGCCTACTCCATTCTCTCGACAATTCGGAAAGGAGCCTCAAGAGCTGGACAGTTCGGATTCTATCTGACCCTTGAGAGCCTAGGTTTCGTTCTCGGATCCTATCTAGGTGGTTTCCTCTACGCCTCAAACCCTACAACGAACTTCTATGCAACCTCCACGTCGTTCGTAGCGCTCGCAATTCTAGCATGGTTTAGTTTCGGTCGGACCCCTAATCTCACAGCATCAAAACGAACGGGAGATCCAGAAGTTATTGCGCAGTCGCAAGATTCAAAACCCTAGTCTCAGCTCTGCTCCACTGTTAACCGCTTCACTCTGGCTTTTGCCTGCTACGGCTTCTTTCCATAGACCGCGTAAACGATTCCTTGTGTTAGAGGAACAGGTCTTGTATCGGGGACGCCTTCTTCTACCATCAGTGTCGCAATCTGCGTTCCTGTTCGAGATTTGAGAATCGAACGGCCAAGATATGATAGCGTTCTTCCCCAGGCTTTTGATACAATTCTTCCGAAGATGGGAAACAGCCCCAGAAGATAGTCGTAGTAGAACAACCGAAATATCCTGTTCGGGGGTCGCGCGAAGTCGAGAGAGATCACCACCCCGCCCGGAGATGTTGCTCGAGCCATCTCTCTAAAAGTCAATCGCGCATCAGACACATTTCGAAGAGCAAGACTGATGGACGCGGATCTGAAACAATCGTTTCTGAACGGTAGGTTCTCAGCGCGGGCCAAGACCCAGTCGGTTCTTTCAGTCAATCCTTTCTGTCTCAGCCTTTCCTTGGCAGTCTGAAGCATGGAGAGGGTCAAATCGACACCGACAACGAGGCCCTTATTCGCGATCGCATTTGCAAAATCTGCGGCCAAGAGTCCTGTACCAGTCGCCACATCGAGTATTACGCTGTCAGGGCGAGGTTCAGCTTGCTCGACGACAAAAGCTCGCCATTTTCTGTCCTGACCGAAACTGAGCAGTCCGAGCAACAGGTCGTATTCTAAAGGGACCTTGGAGAAGAGGCCGCGGACGTACCTTGCTTTGGAATCGTACACGGTCTACGCGACTGTAGAGTGAGCTTTCTTAACCTCAGCTCGAGTTAGGGCGTAGCCGACCGCGCCTATCCCAACGACCACCAAGACCACCAGGAGGAGAATTGGTATGAGCAGGGGCGAGAAGGTACCGACGTACCATGTGGCACCGAGTATGGTGACCAATCCGCCCCAAGCGAGGATCATCGATCGAGGCGGGGCGTAGCGGTCATTCGGATCGGAGAACATGAAAGCGGCCGCGATAAGCCAGATCCCGAATGCCAAGAGGATCAGCGGTATACCGGTGAAAGGATTAAGCCCGGTGCCCGGAATGAGCGAAAGTAGCATTATGGTTCCGAAGATTATGAGAAATATTCCGCCATTGAGCGGGGCCCATGGAACCCGACGCATCTTAGATCCTCGTTGAGCGAGCTCCATTCCGGTTTATAGTTCTATTGTAATAATCAGGTCGAGTGCTGGATCGCTAGTTATCAGATGTGATCGTACGCGTTGTCCTGCTGGAAGTTTCCTGAGCGCATGTCCTGCTCGATCTCTCGGAGCATGAGGATCCTCTTGTATGTGGGCGGATGTGTCATGAAGAGTTCCGCTGCCTTCCGCCAGCTTGACTTGGCTTCCTGTTCCATGGCCGCTTCTAGCTCTCGCTCGCTCAGGACGCCATCCTTGTCAAGATCATATTTCGACTTCTGGTCCATTATGCTTGCAACGTCCTGTTTTGCCTGGGCGGGGTCCTCGATGAAGAAAGCCCGGGCCCCATGCGGTTCGCCAGGGGCGATGGACAGCCCGTAGGCGATCTTGGTGAGAGCGCTCTCCAGCTCTCGCGGCTGCTGTGTGAGAAATGCAGAGTATGCGTCAGCGTAGCTCTCTCTGAGACGGGTGAGTCGAAGTGCCAGGAGGGTCGTGAGAATGTAGACAGCGTAGGCAACGACAGCGACGAAAATCAAGATTCCGGCACTGTTGTTCCGGTTGTTGCGACCACTGTAACCACTCGCGATGCCGCCCCAGAGCACAGACCGGGCGATAAGATAGGCGACGAGAGGAATCGCGCTGATCATGGTTACCACGATAAAATCGCGGTGCTTCACATGACCGAGCTCATGTCCAATGACTCCCTCGATCTCGTTCTCATCTAGACGTTGGAGTAGGCCCTGATGGACGGCTAGCGTGGCGCCTTTACTGGTGCGACCGAACACGAACGCGTTAGGAGTCGGATCGGGAGAGATGGCCAACCGAGGCATCGGAATACCCGCCTTCGACGCGAGCTGGCTTACTTTCGCTTCAAGCCAACTATTCTCGCCAGGAGCCAAATAGTGCAGACGACTGGTAGCTCGGACGATTACGGGTCCTATCAGGTACTGGAGAAGGATGATGAAGAAGGCTCCTATGAAGCTCAGCACTAGTCCTTGGATGGGGTTGAGAAAGAAGACGGATATGACAGAGAGAAGACCGAGGAATATGGCAAAGACTAGAATTATGGTAAAACCCATTGTGCGCTTGAGAGCGCCGAGTCCTGCCAAATCTCCTTCCTTAGTCTAAAGAGCTTAATTCGTCCTTCATTAATTCATTTCTGAACCATCAGGGAAGAAACGGTGTCGGACATTGTTTCGGAGATAAAGTGCGAGAACTGCGGTGCACCTCTGACCATTAATCCTGGAGAGATCGTCTCGACTTGCCGTTACTGCGGATACACTGCGGTTGTCGGGGCTAATGAACCGTTTCAGCTAGAGCACAGTCTCATTCTCAACAACAATAGCGCTGCAAGTATCGAGAACGCTCTTCACGACTGGATGCGAGAGGGATTCATGAAACCTGGAGACCTCGCAAAGAAGAGCAAGATCTTGACGTTGGAACTGAGATATCTTCCCTTCTGGCTCATCCCGATTGATGCGACAAGCAACTACGAGGGAGTATTAGAGAGAATCTCACCGCCTTCACCCAGGAAAGGCGTAATAGACAGAGATTACGACTGGCTTGTGTTGGGAAGGAAAGGAGTGCAGTTTCCAACCCGGGACTACACTGTCCCGGATACGGGGAAGATTCCTTTCGATTTCAAGAGAATAGATTCTGGAGCGAAGTTCCTCAATAGCGAGATGACGAGTGAGGAGGCGGTTCAACATGCTAGGCACGAAGTGGAAACGAACCAAAGGTTCTTGGCCAAACAAGAGGTGGACCAGATAACGTCGTTCAATACAAATTTCAAGCTCGACAAGCCCACCTACATTCACGCGCCGATCTGGTTCAGCACCTACGAGTACAAAGGACGAAGCTACAACGCGCTTCTGGACGGGAGCTCAGGGGCAGTTCTGCGGGCGGATATTCCCCAGACCGATTTCAAAATGATCTGAGTCTCTGCAAGGGCGGTCGAGCGTACGTTATGATCGGTCGCGCCCAGGAGAATCAGGCTTTCGCAACGAAAACAGCGTTCGCTACGAAGTGGATTTCGCAGAAGTACATTCTTATACGTCACGAAAATGGTCTATAATCAAAGACCACGAATAGATACTCGCGAAAACCAAGAGGACCAATTTTCACCCTCTACCATCCTTGAGACATATGAAGCCCTAAGAGATACCGCGTTTCCTAGATCATCCGCTGTCTGGAATTGTTGATGGGCGAGGCAGGTTACCCGGGGCACACTCCGCGCTTGGATGTCAGGACGAAAATTTCCGTTTCGTTCGAATATTCGAATGAATTATCGCAGGCTATCCAACTGAATCCCGGAGTTAGGATGACTGTAATGGGCAATTCTGGTCAACCTCTTCGGTCACGGCAGCGATTGCGCGATCTCGTCGCCATGTCCGACGGATCGGCATCGTGTGTCTGCAATCAGGATCAAGTGGGGAAGCCACAGGCTTCAATCCGCCACCCCTTTTCTTTCTGCTTAGAAGCTGGGAAATCCCCCCGGAATTATCCCCGATCTTGAAACTGTGCGGATGTGTCAGAAAAAGCGGCCCGGACTCCGGACTCGTAAGCGCCGGCTCAAGGGCTCAACGGTTCATCTCTCAGCTTACCGCTGAACAATCGCCCCTGACGATCTCCAACAATATCTTCTCATTGTCAGACAGGACAACATCCTGAAGCGTGGGCAGGGTCTGCCCATTGACCGCCATGCAGGAGGAATCCCCCGACGGCACTGGATTTCCCACGACTTGCGAATCGTCCACGGTCTGGCCCCAGATGGCTAGGAACTCTCGCAGAGTAAAGTCGCGGATCGTATTGGATTCTAGGAATATTATTCCCGAACTGTCTCGTGTTGTTAGTGGTGATTGACCCGAGACTCCGTAGTTGTCGAGAGAGTGGTCTCTCCACAAGCTCTGGTTAATCCCCACGCCAGATGGGATTGTAAACGGGGCTCCTTCAATCAGGACGGAGAGCTGCGGTCGAATACTGAGACGGACAGTGTTGGCACTGATTACACGGGCAACTAGGATGCTGAACAGCATGATGGATAGGATTAGGAGAGCAGAAAAGAATACTTTCCTCCTACGCGATCTACGCGGAAGGAACCGTCCACCAGGGTGAGTCACTCCACGCATTACCTTCCTAGTAGTATAGATCGCGTTTTATCTATGGATGAATCGGGCGCCGCCACTTATTGGTTCCGCGATACCGAACTTCGCGACTCTCTCGCCCCAAAAGGGGAGAATCTCGCGGCGGAAAGCTCCGTCGGCCGACTATCCCGCTACATCTCGCGATGTCACCATACTGCCTAGGGTGGATTGTGGAATTGAAGGATACCACAAGCGTTAAAATTGCTTACTATTGTAGTAGCTCCGGAAATAACCATTGAAAACGAAAACCCTATTTCTAGTTACACTACTATCCATACTCTCTCTCGGTCCAGCGCTAACCGTAGCTGTCGACAACGGCACTGATTCAACTCCATCGCCTACCGGAGCACTCGCAGACTATGCGATCATCACCCTCAAGGATCAGCCTCTGGCCAGCTACGATGGACACCTGCCTGGTTATGCCCGGACGATGCCTCTTCAAGGCCACAAGCTGGATCTCAACTCTGCAGATGCGCAGTCCTATTCAGGGTATCTCGGAAGCCAGCATGCCAACGCAAGAGCATGGCTTAACGGCAACAAGCCAGGGGTGCAGGTTGTTGACGAATACACGGTTGTCCTGAACGCGATCGCAGTCAAGTTGAACGGGAACGATCGAGTAGGACTCTTGAACGCCCCAAGCGCATCCTGGATCTCCAACGACTATCTCAACCAGATACAGATGAACAGATCTCCAACCCTCATCGGTGCCCCAGTCCTCTGGAACGCAGTTGGAGGCCAAGCCAATGCAGGAGCTGGCGAGAAGATCGGTATCATCGATACCGGGATCGACCAGACCCATCCGTTCTTGACCGATAACTCGTTGACGGTTCCAGCGGGATTTCCGAAATGTGACGCCATAGACTCTGCAGTCGGGACTGCCGACACCTCATGTAAATTTGTCAGCAATAAGGTCATCGTCGCAAAGGTCTTCGAGACCTTGACGAACTTCGACGCCCGCGCCGCCCAGGCGCACGGCAGCCACGTCTCTGGAATCGCCGCAGGAGTCGCGAACACTTGTGCTCCGTTTGTCGGATGCACTCTCAGCGGTATTGCTCCAAAGGCCTTCCTCGGCAACTACAATGTATTCCCAGGCAACGTCCTCAATGCCGCAGACCACGACATCGCGAAAGCGGTTGAAGCCGCAGTCGCTGATGGAATGGATGTTCTGAACCTAAGCCTCGGCGGAGGAGCGAGACCTGACAATGTCCTGGTCAACGCGGTCAACGCCGCGACGGACGCAGGAGTTGTCGTAGCAATCGCTGCAGGCAACTCCGGCCCGGGCGCTGCGACGGTCTCATCGCCGGGAATCGCTGACAAAGTCATAACCGCAGGCGCGAGCACGAATCCACACTTCATCGGAGTACCGGTCACAGTCACCAGCATTGGTACGTTCGGCGCCGCACTCGGCCAGTTCGCAAACTACGTCCCAGCTGTCACAGCCACGTACACCACCACCAGTCCCGCAAACGGCTGCACTGCAATCAGCACGAGCCTAACAGGCAAGATCGCCCTGATCCGCAGGGGGGTCTGCACGTTTACTACCAAAGTCCGGAACGCCCAGAACGCAGGTGCGCCCGGTGTCATTGTGATCAACAGCCAAGCAGGCGACCCGATTGCCATGGCTCAGGACGGCACCACGCCCGTACCAACCATACCCGCGGTAATGGTTTCCATAACCAACGGCAACGCGATGGCGGCGGCAACGGGAAGCACTGTCACTGTGGACGGCACGAATGCACAAGAGTTCTTCAGTGACGGCCCCGGAGCGGACATCCTCGCCGCGTTCTCCTCTCAGGGTCCACCGATCCTACAGGGACCAGGCGTTGGAATCGGACAGCCACACAACAAGATCAAGCCTGATGTCACTGCGCCAGGGGTAAACGTCTACTCGTCCGTCCCCAGCTTCGCCTGCGCGAGCCCGCCCTGCTTCGCCTTCTTCCAAGGAACAAGCATGGCCACCCCCCAC